>JACXTT010009540.1_pt1 | contig 13255 bp, 6 predicted proteins | sample 9270951 | NCBI WGS metagenome assembly JACXTT01 (sample SAMN15532306, study PRJNA645909) | rock metagenome | isolation source: weathered quartz diorite | place: Puerto Rico | collected 2017-06-21
GCGGGGAGTGCCGTCGTGTTGTTGGGGACGACGCTGAAAGAAATGACGATCTGAGAGAAGCCGGCATCGCTGAGGGAGAAGCCGGAACCATGAAGATTGTAGAGCGTTGGCAGCGAGGTCGCTGTCGAGACGGAATTGCGCGCCCAGCTGCCGCCGCCGGCTCCACCGTGCCCCTGAGTGCCGCCGGTGCTGTTACCGTTCTCACCGCCGCCGCCGCCACCGCCCCAGCCGCCGCCGCCTCCTCCTCCGGCTGCTACGGTGCCGCCCTCCGCGCCGCCTAGGCCGGCTCCCCACGTGAACGCTGTACCGATGAATCCCGCATGGTTGGAGTCGAGGCCCCCCATGCCTCCGATTCCCGATATGCCGTTGTTCCCATTCCCGCCGCCGGCTCCGCCGATACCGTCGCCTGAGCTGCTGCCGCCTTTGCCACTGTTGGTCCCGTCGCCGCCTTCGCCCTTGACCGTACTATCTTCGGTGTTGTCCGGCCCCGTGCCGTTCATCCTGCCGCCGGAGCCGCCGTGCTTGCCGCTTCCACTGACTTGGACGCCGCCGCCGCCCCCGCCGCCCCCGCCGATCGCGAAGACGAGATCGTCTGTTCCGGTCGTGTTATCAGTCGCGTTGGTCTGTGCCGAAGGGAACAGCACCTCGTCTACCTCGAGTTTGAGCGGATGTTTGCCGGTCACCCACGAGCCTGCACCTCCACCGCCGCCTCTGTGAGAGCCATTGCCGGGACTGAGACCCTCTCGACCAACGAAGCCGAACAGGACGGGCGGCGTCGTTTCGTTCACATAGCCTCCGAACTCTTGGATCAACCCCTGCATGCCGCCCAATTGCTGCACCGTGATCGCATAGCCGCCGCCTGCACCCTGGCCAGACGAACAGGCGCCACAGCTGTCGCCGTTGCGTCCTTTGCCGCCAAGCGTCTCAATACCGACGAACGAACTCTGTTGGATGCTGGAACCGATGTTGTTGTCGGCCAGCCAGTCATTAAGCTCTTTGAGCAGACCGGTGCTAGTGATGAGCGGGATCGGTCCGGCTTCAGACGAGTCCTGGGGGTTGCCGCCGAAGCTGCTTGTGAACGGACACTGGATGCCAGTCACCTTGCTGCCCTGCTTACCGTCCGCGTTCTCATACCAGAAACAGCCGGTATTCCCCATCGCTTCTTGCGCGCTCGCAAGTGATGGGAACCCCCCGGCCAGGATCGCCAACCCGGCGTTCAGGCCGCCGAGCAAGCGCAGGCGACGCAAAACCCCGAACCTCTGAACGTTTTCGCTTTTCATATTGAATCTCCTTTCTTTTCTTTTGAAATGGAGCCCTCCTCGTCTTGGGCTGCTCCCTTTTGGCAAAGGGAGCAGGGAGGACTCCATGGTGAATGACTACTTCTGTTTCAGGCAGTTTGTGCCAAGGTTCTGCTTGATGATGGCCCGGTCCACGTCGTCGGTTAGTCCGTCGAAATTGAAGTCGTACCAGCTGGACTGCCCCTGACTCAGGGTTTGGAAAAACTTCCACGCATGAATGTCCTTCCCATCTACTTTCTTGTCTAGATTACCGTCCCCGGGGCATGGGACCTCGGAGTTGAGCACCGCTTGTAAATCGGTAGATAATACATCGAAGTTCTGTTGTTGCTCTGGGGTGAGAGGTCCCTGCTGAAGCAGCTCATTGTCTGCCCGGTCAATCTTGGGAGAAATTGGACGCTCATCAATCTCGTAAAACTCTGTAATCGTGTCATCCTGGCTGGTCGTGCAATTGGCTACCGTTTGCTTCACCAGCTTGAAGCGATCGTTGCGTATGGCCTGTTGGGCGCTGGGCAGGAGCTCGAGATCCGGAACAAACTGGTTCTTAACGTCGCAACAGGTCGCTACCCCGTCTGGTCCGCCGTGCTCTGGGTCGGCGCCTGGACCGTACCACACCCCGCCCTGCGCTTCACAAAACGCTTTTGTCGGAGTTAACGTTAGACAAGTGGAGCCTATGACACAGGGTGGGTTCCGCTCACCATTAGCGGTGATGTTGTTGGCGATTTGGGTGAAGTTACTCTGGCGCAGGCTCCCCTGATTCGGGTTAGTCAGATACGGCAGCAGCGGAACGGAATCGAGGGTATGGGCCTTCGGGACCGCTTTGCGGACATCCACCCCGGCAATCTCTCCGAACAACGCGAAGATATCGGCGATGTTGACCATGTGGGTCACGTCGCGATCTGGGGTGTTCACCAGGGGGCCAGCCACGATCAACGGCACCCACACGCCGGTTTGATACACTGTCCCCTTGGAGCGATCGAGCTCGAACGGTAACTTTACACTGTTACCGAAAGTGCCGTTGTCTCCTACGACTATGACCATTGTGTTGGTCGCCTCTGGCTGATAGTCGAGTTCACCGTTCGCTTTGCGTGTCGCGAGTCCGAGTTCAACCAACACCCGTCCGATCTCGGTATCCATAGATTCAATCATCTGGTCGCTCAGAATCCTTTTCTCGACGAAGTTGGTGCAATCGAATCCACTGCTATCCACAGCAGCCGGCGACAAAAGGTTCCTGGGAGGTTGTTGATAGGGCGTGTGCGCCGATGAAAAGCTTACCGTCGACATCCACGGTTTTCGCGCGGGGCGCTGCTTAATCCAATTGATCGCAGCGTTGGCCTCGATTGTTGACCGATAGCCCCGCGCGCGCGGGTCTGTCAGAGGGACTTCCTCGACGGCGCCATCCTCGTGATTGATCACCAATGATGACACGTAATAGCCGCTTGCCTGGGTAAAGTTCAGGGTATTGGGAGGGGGCGATTGACAAGACTGGCCAGGCACGAGGATGCCGCCGCTTTCTAGGCACGCCAGGCCCGCGGGTGTGAGACCCGTCGAGGTTTGCTGACGACAACTTCCATCGGCAAAGTAACAAGCCCCCGCTTCAGCCCCGTTAGGGTGGCCCACGCCTGGGACAAATCCGCAGGAATAGGCGCCGACCGGAGCCACCCCGCCGGCTGTCGTATCAAGTTCACCAGGAACCCCCTCCAGAAAACCTGAGAAGAAATCCCACCCGAGGACATGAGGCGCGTCCTTGCCCAAGGGATTGTTAGTCTCTCCTGTGAGGTGAAACTTGCCAAACAGGCCGTTGTCGTACCCTTTTTTCTTGAGAATCTGCGGCGTCGTAATCTCAAAGGGTGAGATCTGGGAGTTGGCCAGATCCAAACTGAAAATTGCCGCCAGCACGTTGGTCCGTAGCGGATAACGCCCCTCGAAAAATATGGCGCGGCTGGGTGAGCACTCGGGCATCGCCCAGGTGTTGCGGAAGCGCACCCCGGCGTGCGCGATGGCGTCAATGTTCGGGGTCCGCGGCGGTGTTGCTCCGCCATAGCCGAAGACTTTCATTTGATCGATGCCCACATCATCCATGATGAAAAACAGAATGTTTGGAGTCTTGGGAGTTGTGTGAGGTGAAGCTGCGAATGCAGGCGCCACTAAAGAGTTAAGCAAGAATACCAGTGTGATGCTTGCGGCGAGCTTCACTCGCTTGTATTTCGCTTGTGTCAAAACAATCATGGCTATCCTCCTTATAGTTGTTTATGTTGTAGCCATATGTGGTAGAGACAATACTGATTGATGAATCCGGGGATTCTCTTTCCTCCTTCCTTTTGTGATAGTGGTGCGGGTAAAGGTCATAACGATATCTCCACTGCTTACCGAGTCAGATTTCTTCTTCTTCCGATATTGGATTGACCGCCGCCTTCTCAATCTGCGCCAACTCTTGCTCGACGAAGCACCGCAGCTCCTCCCAGGACTGAAACCGCGTCCGGTGACCCGAGGTGATATGCTCGACGCGACCAACAATGGGCGCTGCCTGCCCGACCTCAGCTCCTTGGAACTGCACGACAAAAGCCCGGTTCGCCGGGAATGCGACCGCTTGCGTTTGAGACGGATTTTGGTTATGCCCAGCCATGCGTTTGTTTCCTTCTATTGCTGGAGTCCTGCGTGTTGGGCCACAGAGTAGAAAAACAAATGCTGAGCAGGAAGCGACGAACGCCAAGTTTTCACTAAGCAACGCTAAGTTTTTGCTAAGCAATGTCCGCTACAGGGGAGGTCCGGAGATGCGCGACCACGAACACACCGCAAGAAGAGCAGGAGCGGAGGAGATCGGCTTCGGCCCTTTTCGCTTGACGCGCACCCCGTTACGGCTGTGGCGGGGCCGCCGAGAGGTTAGACTCCAACCGCGACAGTTGGCCGTGTTGCGCTATTTAGTGGAGCATGCTGACGCCGTGGTGAGTCGCGAGGAACTGTTGCAGGCGGTGTGGAAAGGAACGGTAGTCACCTCGGCGGCGCTGCAGGTGTGCGTACGCGCGATACGCGCTGCTCTGGGGGACGAGGTGGAGACACCGCGCTACATCGCGACCGTAGGGCGGGAGGGATATCGGTTCATCGGGCAAGTAGTCAGTAGTCAGCAAGAAGAAAATCAAAAATCAAAAGTAGGATTCCTCTCTCCAACACCGAATACCCAGCACCTGGCGCCTAATCTGGTGGGTCGTGACGCTGAACTCGCCCAATTGCACATGTTGTTAGGTAAGGCCTTGCGCGGCGAACGGCAACTGGTGTTTGTCGCTGGTGAAGCCGGGATCGGCAAGACGACGCTGGTGGATGCATTTCTCTCAGGGATTAGGGATTGGGGGTTAGGGGTTGGCAGGGAAGAGAAGAAGGAGGGGAAACGCTCCTATCCTTCAGGTCCCAAGTTCCAAAGACCAATCTCCAATTCCCAACTCCCAACCCCCAGTTTATGGATTGGCCGCGGGCAGTGCCTGGAGCACTACGGCGAGGGGGAGGCGTACTTGCCCATTTTAGAAGCCGTGGGGCAGTTGTGTCAGGGCCCAGCAGGCGCCGACTTCCTGGCGGCGCTACGACGCTATGCACCCACCTGGCTGCTGCACTTGCCTAGCGTAGTGGCGCCAGAAGAGCGGGAGATAATACAAAGACAGGGAGCGGGGGCGACCCAAGGCCAGATGCTGCGGGAGATTGCCGAGGCGCTGGAAGCAGTCAGCGCCGAACGCGGGATGGTGCTGGTGCTCGAAGACCTGCATGTGAGCGATCCTTCGACTGTGGAATTGCTGGCGTATCTCGCCCAGCGGCGGGTCCGAGCGCGGCTCTTGCTCCTCGGGACCTATCGGTCGGTGGAAGTGGTGGTCAGTGACCATCCGCTACGAGGGCGAGTACATGAGCTAGTGGCGCGGGGATATGGCCAGAGTCTCGCTTTGGAGTTGTTGACAGAGATGGAGGTAGAGGCCTTTCTACGCCGGCGCTTGGACACCATCGTATTGCCCGCGACCTTGGCAAGCCAGATTTGGCAGCGAACGGACGGCAATCCCCTCTTTGTCGTTAGCACTGTAGAATACTTACTGCAGCAGGGGCGGCTCATCGCTGAGAAGGGGCAGTGGCGGCTGGAGGGAGACCTGGCCAGCAGCGGCGTACCGGAGACGCTGCAGCATTTGATTGCCAAACAGCTCGACGGACTCTCCAGAGAGCAACACCAGATCCTAGAGGTGGCAAGTGTAGCGGGGGCTACTTTTACAACCGCCAGCGTAGCGGCCGGAGCACAAACAACGTTGGAGGCTGTAGATGACGTGTGTGAGGGGCTGGCGCGGCGAGGACAGTTCATCGCTGAGCGGGGATTGGCGGAATGGCCGGATGGGACAGTGAGTGGGCAGTATGGGTTTCGTCATGCGCTGTATCAAGACGTTTTATACCAGGGACTGGGTGCGGGACGGCGGGTACGGGTCCATCTGGCCATAGGAAGCCGTGAAGAGGCAGGCTACGGAGCGCAGGCCAGCGAGCGCGCCGCAGAACTGGCGCGGCACTTTACGCAGGGGCGCGACCTCCCGCGAGCCGTACAGTATCTGCTGCAAGCCGGTCAGAACGCATTGCGACTGTCCGCCCATGTCGAAGCACTTAGCCGCTTTACCCAAGGGCTGGCGCTGCTGACGGCGCAGCCAGAGACGCCGGAGCGGATGCAGCAGGAAGTGGGGTTACAGATTGGGGTAGGCGTCGCGCAGATGGCCACCAAAGGGTTCGCCGCGCCCGAAGTTGAGCACGCGTTTGTGCGCGCCCACACGCTCTGTCAACAGATCGGGGATACTCCAGATCTCTTTCACGTATTGATAGGGCTCTGGGCCTTCTACTTCACTCGTGGGGAGCTGCCGACGGCTAAGCCGTTGGCGGAGCGACTCCTGCGTCTGGCTCATACTGCTGACAATTCCGCGCAGCTCGCGGTAGCGCATGGAAACCTGCAATTCACCTTGTACTCTCAGGGCGAGCTGGCGGCGGCGGGTATCCACGGCGAGCAAGCCTTGACCCGGTTCGCGGCCTTACAACCTCTTCCGCTGGTGTTCAGTTATGGCCCCGACCCGGCGGTGCGCGCCCAGAGCTGCGCCGCGATGACCCTGCATGCGCTAGGCTATCTGGATCAGGCGCGGCGACAGAGTGAAGCGGCCCTCGCCGTGGCGCAGAAGCTTGGGCACGTACAGACGATCGCATCAGCGCTGCAAGTAGTTGCGGGTCTTCATGGGTCGTGCCAGGAGTGGGCGAAGATGCAAGCCCGCGCCGCGGAGGTGATGGCATTAGCCGCCGCCCATGGTTTGCCGTTTTGGTGGGCAGTGGGCCAATGCAATCACGGGATCGCGCTAGCCCAGCAGGGTAATACCACAGAAGGTATCAGCCAGATTCGGCAAGGCTTAGCGGTTTACCGCGCGGCCGGGGCCACTATAGGCATTCCGCGGATTTTGGGGTGGCTGGTCGAGGCGTGTGGGCGCGTAGGGCAGATCGACGAAGGGTTTCAGGTACTTGAGGAGATGAGCGCAGTAGTAGAGCAAAGTAATGAGCGGATCTGGGAGGCGGAGTTGTATCGGCGCAAAGGCGAGCTAACGCTGCAAAAGTTCCAAGTTTCAGGTTCCAAGTTCCAAGTTACCGATCCCCGATCCCCGTTGCTCGATGCTCAAGATGAAGCCGAAGCGTGTTTTCTCAAGGCTATCGCCATCGCCCGGCAACAGCAGGCGAAATCGTGGGAGCTACGGGCGGCGATGAGCCTGAGCCGGCTGTGGCAAAGGCAGAACAAAACAGGCGAAGCCCGGCAGTTGTTGGCGGAAGTCTATAATTGGTTCACCGAGGGGTTTGATACGGCGGACTTGCAAGAGGCCAAGGTATTGTTGGAAACATTGAGACACTAAGTTCCTTTCTTTCTCTGCGCGCGAGTTTCCTCTTGCCTTGCACGAAGGCTTCTTAGTCTGTCAACTTTCTACATCACTGACTGTGAAATAAAATGTTGATCCCTCTCCGGGCTGTGACTCCACCCAGATGCAGCCGCCATGTTGTTCAACAATCTTTTTACAGATGGCGAGCCCAATGCCCGTGCCCGGATACTCTTTGCCGTGCGCGCGCTGAAAAACCTGGAAGAGCTTGCCAACGTGCTGCGCGTCAATGCCAATGCCGTTATCGCGCACCGAAAACCGCCAGCAACCCTGTTCCTTGACGGCAGAGACATGAATATGCGGCGGCGCGTCTCCTCGAAACTTCAGTGCATTGCCAATGAGGTTTTGCAGCACCTGCCCTAAGCGTGTGGCGTCCCCAGGCACGGTTGGCAACGGGTCGTGAGTGAGAGCAGCATTACTTTCCTTGATCGCTAGTTGGAGATCTCCACATACATGCGCCAGCAGCGCCTCACAATCGACCGGGGCCAAAGTGGGGTCTTGGCCGCCGACCCGCGTATAGTCGAGCAGAGCAGTCAGCATTGCGTGCATGCGCTGAGCGGCGTCCGTGACAAAGGCGATATACTCGTCCGCCGTCGCGTCCAATTGCCCCTGATAGCGGCGGGCCAGCAGGCGTGCGTAGTTACTCATGGCGCGCAGCGGCTCGCTAAGGTCATGCGAGACGATATAGGCGAACTGCTGCAGTTCCGCGGCTTGCTGCGCGAGGGTCTCCTCCAGGCGCTTACGGTCGTGGATGTCGGTCGTGGTGCCGTACCAGGCTGTGATGCGACCCGCGGCGTCGCGGGCCGGTACGGCGCGGGTGAGGAACCAGCGGTATTCGCCATCATAGCGCCGGTTGCGTACTTCAATCTCGTAATCGGCGCCCCGCTCCAGCGCCTGGGTCCACCGCGCGAGGCAACGGTCCTGGTCCTCCGGGTGCAGCACGAGCGTGGGCCAGTGCCCAGCGTTTTGTTCGGGCGTCATGCCGCAGTAGCGCAACCACTGCTCGCTGGCGTAGGTGATGGTTCCGTCGGGAGCGGCAGTCCAGACCATGGCCGGAACGGCGTTGGCCAGGGAGCGAAAGCGGGCTTCACTCTCCTGCAGCGCGTGCTCGGCTTGCCGGCGGGCGCTGATATCTCGGAAGACGAGGACGATCCCTAACAAACGGCCCTGTTCATTGCGAATGGGCGCGGCGCTGTCGTCAATAGGGCACACGCCGCCGTCTTTGCGAATGAGTATGGTATGATTAGCCAGTCCGACGATCCCGCCCGTGTGCAGCACTTTGGCTACAGGGTTCTCCACCGCTTGACGGGTCTCTTCATTCTGAATGTGGAAGATTTCTGACAAAGGCTTTCCTGCTGCCTCTGCTGTCGTCCAGCCGGTGACCGCTTCCGCCACGGGATTGAGAAACGTCACTTCACCGTGCGGAGTGGTGACGATCACCGCATCGCCGATACTGGCTAGGGTCACCTGCAAATACTCCCGCTGCGCGCGCTCAGCCTCTTGGGATTGCTGCAACGCTGCCGTCCGTTGGGCGAGCGCTTCCTCCGCTTGCTTGCGTGCGGTGATGTCGCGAGCGATCTTTGAAGCGCCAATAATCGCGCCATGCACGTCTCGTAGCGGCGAAATAGTAATAGACATATCCAGTAAACGCCCGTCCTTAGTCCGCCGCACTGTCTCGAAATGGTCTACCCGCTCGCCCTGTCGCAGGCGCGCCAGAATTAGGTCCTCCTCGTCTTGCCGATCTTCCGGCAACAGGCGTCGGATCGATTGCCCGATCATCTCTTCCGCTCGGTAGCCGAAGGTGTGCTCGGCGGCGGCATTCCAACTGGTCACCACCCCATCAAGCGATTTACTGATAATAACATCGTCTGACGAATCGACGATTGCCGCCAGCCGCAGGCTAATCTCCTCGGCCTGTTTGCGCTCGGTAATATCTTGCCCCGCGCCAATGATGCGCACGATGCGGGTATGGGCAGTGTCCCACTCCGGCGCGCTATAGTCCCGCAGCCAGCGCACCTCCCCGCTCTTGGTAATGATACGGTGCTCGCTGCTGCCTGGCAGGCCGGAGAAGAGGGCTAGGAGCCGTTGCAAGACGCTTGGCATATCCTCCGAATGGATCAATCCCTCTAATCCCTCCCGCGCCTCGAGTTCCTGCACGGTGAAGCCCGTCATGCGGTCAAAAGCCTCAGTAACCCACTCGACCGCCACACGGCCGTCGGATTCAATGCGCACCGCGTAGGCGTAATCGGAGACGAGCTCGGAGACCGTCCGATAGCGGTCTTCTGATTGGCGCAGCGCTTGTTCCGCTTGCCGCCGTGCGCTTATGTCACGAAAAACCAGGATGATGCCTAATAACCGCCCTTGCGCATCACGGATTGGCGCGGCGCTATCATCAATCGGCAGCTCCTGGCCGGTTTTTGTACGCAAGACGGTATGATTGGCGAGTCCGACCACTGTTCCTGTGCGCCGCACTTTACTCACTGGATCTTCAACAGGCTGCCGCGTATCTTCATTGACGATGTCAAAAACATCCGATAGCATCCTCCCCTGCGCCTCGTCGAGCATCCAGCCTGTAACTCGTTGCGCGACCGGATTCATGGCTGTTACCTGGCCCCGGGCGTCGGTCACGATCACCGCATCACCAATGCTGGCGAGGGTAGTCCGCCAGTACTCTTGCTGGACACGTTCCGCTGCGGTTGCCGAATGCTGGCGCACTTGCAGTGTACTCATAAGGAACGCAACTAGTAGGAACAGGCTCAAGCGCAACACATCAGCAGAGGTCCCCACCCTTAGAGCGTATAACGGCGGCAGCATAAAATAATTGATCCACAATGCAGATAAGAGGATCGTCAGGAGGGCCGGGCCGCGACCGCCATACCAGGCGTTCAGCATCACGGCGGCAAAGAAGAAGAGAAAAGGGGCGCCTTCAGCGATCGGCGGCAGCAGGAATGTGAGTCCTCCGGCTAAAAAGACGACCAGAACGGCGACACCATAGCGTACAGCTAACTCTCGCAGCGCCTGCGACTCCTCTTCCTTTCCAACCGGTCTCTCTTCCCGCGCCGTTGTTCCACCGGTAGGTTCCTCAATTATTTGTAAGGCCATTCTACGTTTCATAATGTCCCAATAGGAAGTTCCTCTCGGTACATCTTTGGAGGGTTGCGTTCCCAGGCAGACCCTGAGAACGAGATTGAAGCCACTTAGAATCCACCTGCTTTAGCCCTCCGCCAATCGCGCTCGCCGCCCCCACAACTCCACAATCATCTGGACGAGACTCAGGTAGCCCTCTAGATCATACGGTTTTACACAATACACTGCCGCACCCAACTCATACCCCCGTCGCACTTCCATATTATCCTGCGTGCTCGTCCAGATGATGACCGGAATGTGACGTAGCCCGGGATCGGCTTTACACGCGGCCAAGACGTCACGACCATGGGTGTACGGGAGATTAAGATCGAGCAGGATCACGTCTGGCCGCGGCGCTCCTGTATACGGCTCCTCGCGATGCAGGAAGGCCAACGCCGCCCGCCCATCCATGACAAGCGACACCCGGTGAGCGCCGTCATGGTCTCGAATCGCGTCTTCCACGAGGCGCGCATCCGCCAGGTTATCTTCAACCACTAAAATGTGCACGTTTTGCTCCTTCGTCGCGCGCGACAGTAGCCAGTAGTCAGGAGTCAGTAGTCAGCATGGAGCGAGCATAGGCTTCGAGCATGCGACTAACCTCTTCTAATGACTCCATCAGCGAGATTGTGTTTCCGTACCCTAGATCCCGAGAAAGAATCAAGTAATAACGACATTCCTCTAAGGATCCTTGAGCAATGTTATAAAAACGCGCCTTGTCAGCCCGACTCTTCTTTTTAAAGCCCTCAGCAAAATTGGCCGGAATGGATACGGCGGCTCGCCGCAGTTGTGAGGTCAGACCGAAGAGCTCATGCCGCGGGAACTGTTCGGTGAGACGGTACACTGCGAGCACCCACGCATGCGCTTTCTTCCAGACCTCAACCTCAGCGAATGTTTTTGCCGCCATACTGTTCCCTTCTTCTCTACTGGCTACTGACTACCGAATGCTGACTACTGTTTTCCACGTTCATCGCTTCTCCCCTTCTTTGACGTCACTAATAGTGAATATTACGGTGACGCCGCCGCCCGGCGTGGGCTCCAGCCAGATGCCGCCGCCGTGGCGCTCCACGATCTTTTTACACAGGGCGAGTCCAATGCCCGTGCCGGGGAAGCGGTTGCGATCCATGCGTTTGAAGAGGCTGAATAGTTGACCGTAGTACTGCGGATCAATGCCGATGCCGTGATCCCGGACCGCGAACCGCCAGCCTTCCGCCTCCCGCTCGGCCCACAGATGCACTCGCGGCGGCGTACTGTTGTAAAACTTCACGGCGTTGTCAAGGAGTTCCTGAAAGACGAGTTGCAACTGCGCCGGCTGCGCCGTGATGGTTGGCAGAGGCTCGTGCGTAATGGTTGCGGCGCTGGCCATGATTGTCGGGCGTAGCTGCTCCAGAACGTGCTGCACGACCAGTTCACAGTCGGTAGGGGACCACTCCGCCGGGCGCTCATCGATAGTCAAATACTGCATCAGGTCAGTGAGTTGGGCGATCATGCGCCGGGCGGCTTCCACGATAAAACCCACCGCCTCGCTGGTGACGGCGTCAAGGGAGTTCTGGTAGCGTTGGGCAATCTTCTGGGAGTAGAGGCCGACCTGGCGCACGGGTTCTTGCAAATCGTGAGCAGCGATGTAGGCGATTTGGCGCAGATCGGCGTTGACGCGCTCGAGTTCCCGCGTGTGCTGGGCCAGCGTCTCCTCGGCCTGCTTGCGGGTGGTGATGTCTAGGAAGACCCCTAGGCTCCCTCGCACCTGGCCCTGGGCGTCGAAGAGCGGCTTCGCCGTCCCGTACGCGTAGATCTCCGCGCCATCGGCAAAGCGATAAAGGAATTCCACGCCGGGTATGGTTACCCCGTGGGTGGCGGCATATTGCATCGGGAGGTTCTCGGGTTCAATCTCCACCCCGTCAGGGCGACACATGCGGTAGTGCATCGGACGTTCGGACAGCGGGGCGCTCAGGGACGCATTCCCACCGGCAGGCATCCGGAGCATCTCATAGCCTGCCCGATTCCCAGTAATGTGCGCGCCCGCCGGATCATGAGATTGCCAAACGGAGATCGGCAAGAGATCCAGCAACGTCTCCAACTCCTCGATGCGCTCACGCAGGTGGTGTTCCGCCCGCTGGCGCGTAGCGATTTCAGTCTGCAAGGCTGTGTTGACGTGCTCTAAATCGGCGGTCCGCTCTTGCACACGCTGCTCCAGCTCGGCATTCAGCTGGCGTGAGGATTCTTCCAGCTGTTTCCGCATCGTGACGTCCTGCTGCACGGTCACCCAGTATTGCTTGCCCGCTTGCTTCAAGAGCACGGCATGGACAGAAGAGGTGAAGAGCGTCCCATCTTTTTTGCGGTTGGCGACTTCGCCTGTCCATGCGCCAGTGGCCTGTGCGGCGTTCCGCACCTCTTGGAACAACTGGCTGTTTTCCTCTGGTGTATAAGCGTTGAGGATTGCGACGTGTTGCCCGAGTAACTCGCCGTGAGCATAGCCGTTCAAGTCATCGAAGGCAGGATTGGTGAAGACGATCTCGTAGGTGTCAAAGTCCGTCATAACGACGCCTTCGGCCATGTGGTCCAATACCAAAGCGGACATGCGCAGGGCCTCTTCGGCCCGCTGACGTTCAGCGATTTCCGCTTGGAGCGCGGCGTTGGCTTGGGTCAGTTCGGTGGTGCGGGCTTGCACTAAGCGTTCTAACTCTTCCTGACTGCGGTGCAGAATGGCTTCCGCCTCGACGCGTGCGGTGATGTCATGCGCCAGGGACAACAATGAGCGTAACTGCCCCGCCTCATCGAACAACATGGAATTGTACCACTGGCAGTGAATGACTCGGCCATCCTTGGTGCAGTTGCGATTAGTTTTAACCTGCTGCGGGACGCCGCCGAGCGGACCGCGGGTCAGCAAGTACTGCATTTCCTCGATGACTGTTGCTCTATCCT
>JACXTT010009541.1_pt1 | contig 13255 bp, 14 predicted proteins | sample 9270951 | NCBI WGS metagenome assembly JACXTT01 (sample SAMN15532306, study PRJNA645909) | rock metagenome | isolation source: weathered quartz diorite | place: Puerto Rico | collected 2017-06-21
GCGGATGGATAACCCAGCAGTTGCGCAAAAGCCGGATTCACCGTGGCAAGAATGCCTTCCTGGATGTGGGCGACGGCATCAACACTGCCGGCGAGCAATTCCCTGTGGCGCGATTCAAAATCCTTGAGTCGGGCGCGTGCAACATGCAATTCGCGCAGATTCTGGTGATTGGCCAACTCGCGCAGGCAGATCGTTTCGAGATGGCTCATGTGACGCGCATCTTCGTATGAAACCTGATCGCGAACGCCGCTGGCCAAAGCCTGCAGGGTGGCGTTGTCGGAATATTGGTCGGCCAGCAACAGCACTGGCAGGTCAGGACTCAGCTTCGTGCAAAGCTCGACCACTTCGCGCAGCGGTGCACGTTGCAAGCCTTGTGCGCAAAGCAGCAGGTCTGGCGTGCCATCACTGAGCGTATCTTCGATGCCTTCGAGCGTGGTCACCCAGGAAACGCGCACCGGATGCCCCGCATTGCGCATATGGCTTTCAATGCGCTTGGCGGTGTTTTCCGAATCGCTGGCAATGATGATGACCGTGTTGGTCAGGCCGGCGGATTCGCTGGATGGTGGATTGCCTACCATGGCAGTAACGTCTTTGATGGTGCACCCGCGTCCTCACGAACCAGTCGTGGAACAAGGTAACCGGATAGCTGTGAAGAAAGCACTTGCATCAAGGCTGTAGCCTCCTCTAATGGGATTTCGAAATGAGCCGCCCCTTCGACTCGATCGAGCATGTGCAGATAGTAGGGCAATACGCCGCATTCAAACAGTCTTTTAGAGAGGTCCTCTAAAGAAGTGACACTGTCATTGACGCCCTTGAGCAGGACAGCCTGATTCAGCAGGATCGCCCCGGAATCGCGCAGGCGCCTGAGCGCAGCTTCCACGGTGTCATCCAGCTCATTGGCATGGTTGGCATGAATGACCACGGCCACCTGTAAACGGGTGCCGCGCAGCCATTCGAGCAGGTTTTCGTCCACGCGCTCCGGCAGCACGACCGGCTGGCGGGTGTGGATGCGCAGGCGACGCAGCTGCGGCAGTGCATCCAGCCCCGCCACCAGTTCTGCAAGCTTTTCATCTGACAGGGAAAGTGGATCTCCCCCGGACAGGATGACTTCCTCGATACTCGGGTCTTCGGCCAGCTGGCGCAGGGTTTCCTGCCAGTGGCCGCGCGCGGCGAGGGCGTCGGAATAGGGGAAATGCCGGCGGAAGCAGTAACGGCAGTTCACGGCGCAGGCACCGGTGGCCACGACCAGGGCGCGACCCTGGTACTTGTGAATGAGCCCGCCGGGTTTGAGCTTGTGCAGGTCGCCCACGGCGTCCTGGGAAAAGCCCGGGACCATCTCCGCTTCGCGTGCCTGTGGCCAGACCTGCAGGAACAGGGGGTCCCTGGCGTCACCTTTCTTCATGCGGGCCGCAAAGCCGTAGGGCACGCGCAGGGGAAAGTCCCGCAAACGCTCCAGCTGCAGGGCGGGCAGGGACGAATCCAGCTGCAAGAACTCCAGCAGGTCGGCAGGACGAGCAAAGGCCTTGCGCAGTTCGTGTTGCCACAGCGGTGCCTGCTGTCGCGAAAATGTCGGTTTAGGTATCATGCGCGCCGCATTGTGCCATCCGGCACAGCTCTTAAAACAGTATCTATTTTCCTACAAACTCAAGGCAGACCTTTATGGCGACCGTTGGCACTAACGAAATGAAGTCGGGCACCAAGCTGTTGATCGACGGCGAACCGTACGCCGTGATCGACAACGAGTACCGCAAGCCGGGCAAGGGCCAGGCCACCAACACGATCAAGATCCGCAACCTCAAGAACGGCCGTGTTCTTGATCGCACGCTCAAGTCCGGCGATGTGCTGGAAGTAGCGGATATCGAAGAAATCGAAATGCAGTACCTCTACAACGACGGCGAGTTCTGGCACTTCATGAACCCGGCCTCGTTCGAGCAGATCCAGGCCGTGAAGTCGGCTGCCGAAGAAGCGGCCAAGTGGATCAAGGGCGAAGAAACCTGCCGCGTGCTGCTGTTCAACGGCGTGGCGATCGGCATTACTCCTCCGAACACCGTGACCCTGCAGATCACCGAAACCGATCCGGGCCTGCGTGGTGACACCTCGGGCGGCGGCGGCAAGCCGGCAACCCTGGAAACCGGCGCCGTGGTTCGCGTTCCGCTGTTCGTGCAGCAGGGCGAAATGATCAAGTGCGATACGCGTACCGGCGAGTACATGTCGCGAGTTGGCAAGTAAGTGACGCCATAGGCGTCATCCCCGCGAAGGCGGGGATCCAGTTCTGGACACATTTCAAATGACCGCACAGAACTGGCAGCCGAGCGCAACACTGGCAACACTCAAAGCGCGGGCGGAACTGTTCAGTTCCATCCGCGCTTTTTTTGTTGCGCGAAAGGTTCTGGAAGTGGATACGCCAATCCTCTCGGCACACGCCACCGTGGATCGGCACATCGAGAGCTACAGCACTGGCGATGGCTGGCTGCAGACCTCGCCAGAGTTCGCGATGAAACGTCTGCTCTGCGCGGGCAGTGGGCCGATTTACCAGATCTGCCACGTCTTCCGCCGCGAGGAATCAGGTCGTCATCACAACTCCGAATTCACCATGCTGGAGTGGTATCAACCCGGCTATGACCATCATCGCCTGATGGATGAAGTCGAAGAACTGCTGCATGCAGTAGGCGTCGGCAATGAACGCTTTGAGCGCCTGACTTATCGCGATGCCTTTCTTCGTCATGCGGGGCTGGATCCATTCACCGCTTCGATTGACCAGCTGCGCAATGCCGCCAGGTTCGATAGCGATGCAGGTGCGCAGGCCCTGGAGCGTGATTTCTGGCTGGACCTGATCATGTCGGACAAGGTCGGGCCACAGCTGGGTCGTGGATCGCCCGTGTTCCTGCATGACTTCCCGGCATCGCAAGCTGCGCTGTCGCGCATTAATGGCGATATCGCCGAACGATTTGAATTGTTCTGGCAAGGCATCGAACTGGCCAATGGTTTTCATGAGCTTGCTGATGCGGCAGAACAACGCCATCGCTTCGAAGCCGATCAGTCGTGGCGCAAATCCCAAGGGCACATTGTTCCGCCTTACGATCAGAACCTGATCGCTGCGCTGGAAAATGGGCTGCCCAACTGCGCTGGCGTAGCGCTGGGTTTGGATCGATTGCTGATGCTGATGCGTGGCTTGCCAGGCGTGGCGGCAACGATGAGTTTCAGCGGCGATCGCGCCTAACGCGCAAGCGCGTCCCAGGCAAAGCGTGCAATCAATGCGCACACCACAACAATAAAAAGTCCGCGTACAAAGCCGCTGCCTTTGCGTAGTGCCAGGCGTGTGCCGATCAATGAACCTGCGATATTGCACGCAGCCATTGGCAAGGCCACCTTGTAGAGCACATTGCTGCTGGAAACAAAATAAATCACAGCGGCGAGGTTGGTCGTGGCGTTCACGGCTTTGGCAGAGGCTGATGCCGCCAGAAAACTGAAGCCAAATAATCCAACGAAAGCGAAGATCAGGAAGCTGCCTGTGCCCGGCCCGAAAAAGCCATCGTAAAAACCAAGCACACAGCCCACTGCAATACCTGTTGCGATTTCATGATGGCGCGTGAGACGTGGCGCATGCAGTGCGCCGAGATCTTTCTTCCACAAGGTATAGGCCAGCACGGCCATCATCAGCACGAGAATCAACGGGCGCAGTATTTCAGGCCGCAGCACACTCACCGTATGCGCACCAATAAAGCTGAACACGAATGCGGCAGCGCACGCAGGCAACAGCGCATGCCAGGGCATGCTGACCCGGCGCGCGTACTGCACGGTTGCGACACTGGTGCCCCAGATGCTGGCGAACTTGTTGGTGCCCAGCACCATCGCGGGAGCAGCCCCGGGCAGCAACGCGAACAGTGCAGGCACTTGAATCAGGCCGCCACCGCCAACGACAGCGTCAATAAAGCCCGCAAGAAATGCGAAGCCGCAAAGCGCGACAAGCGTCAACGTCATGCCACGTTAAAGCAAAGCGCCTAAGGCGGAAGGAATTCCATAGCGCTTGCCCGCGAACAGGCTATTGAGCAAAGTCGTTAGCCATGCACGCGAACCAGTAAGTTGATGCAGCACGATGTAAGCACCTTGGCTGTCGCGTCTGATCTCGTAACGCTCAACGCCAGCCGTCACCGGCGAAGATTCGCCATGCAGTTGCGCATGCACGCTGATGCGTGCGGTGACGGTGTCGATTTCACAGTCCAGCACTTCGCCGTACTCCTTGAACTTATCGTTGAGATAAGTCTTCATCGCGAGTGCCATCGCGCTGTGTTTAAGCTCTGTCAGCATTACAAGACTTCGGAAGCATGTGCTGCCAGGCGTGAGCGTTCACCGCGGGCGAGAGTGACGTGGCCACCATGTGCCCAGCCCTGGAAGCGATCAACCACATTCGTAAGACCTGATGTGGTTTCAGACAGGTAAGGTGTATCGATCTGCGCAAGGTTGCCCAGGCAGATCATCTTGCTGCCCGGACCGCAACGGGTGACGAGTGTCTTCATCTGCTTGGCGGTGAGATTCTGCGCCTCGTCGATGATGACCAGGCGATTGAGGAATGTGCGTCCACGCATGAAGTTGAGTGAACGGATCTTGATGCGCTTGGACAGCAGGTCGTTGGTTGCAGCGCGCTCCCAATCACCGCCGCCGCTGTTCTGCGTGAGCACTTCAAGGTTATCCATCAGTGCGCCCATCCAGGGCGTCATCTTTTCCTCTTCCGTGCCAGGCAGGAAGCCGATGTCTTCGCCAACGGGCACAGTGACACGCGTCATGATGATTTCGCGATAGCGGTTTTCATCCAGCGTCTGCGACAGACCTGCGGCAAGTGTCAGCAGAGTCTTGCCCGTGCCTGCAGCGCCGAGCAGGGTGACGAAATCGATTTCCGGATCAAGCAACAGGTTGAGCGCGAAATTCTGTTCACGGTTCTTGGCGTGTATGCCCCACACCGGTGTCTTGCCTGTACGGTAATCACGCACCACGCGAAGAATCGCCGTGTCTTTTTCGATGGAGTGCACACAGAGTTCCAGGCCATGCTCGGTTTCATCCGGCATGTAGAGGAACTGGTTGGCATGCCACTTCTTAACAAGGGGGCCCTTGATGCGATAGCTCACGCGGCCATGGTTATCGTGCCAGCTTTCCATCTTGTCGCCATGCGTCTGCCAGAAGTTGGCGGGCAGGGCGAGATGGCCGCTGTAGAGCAGCTTGAGATCGTCGAGGACCTGATCATTGTGATAGTCCTCGGTCGGTACACCGACAATTGCGGACTTGATGCGAAGGTTGATGTCCTTGCTGACGAGAATGACCGGACGGCCAGTGAATTTGTTCTTGAGCGCGAGGGCGGTCTTGAGGATGTTGTTATCAGCCTTGTTGCCGGGCAACACGTCCGAGAGCGTTGCATCCAGTGCCTGCGTCTGGAAATACAGATGGCCCGTTGCAATGCTGCTGCTCTTGCCACTGGATTGATGCTGGATGGATGGAAGCGCGAGACCTTCTGCAATCTGCTTGTGCGTTTTATCGCGCATCAACTCTTCAAAGAAACGGCTGACCTGTCGTGCGTTGCGTGAAACTTCGCTGGTACCTTTTTTTGCAGCATCGAGTTCTTCCAACACATACATCGGAATAAACAAATCGTGTTCTTCGAAACGGAAAATGCTTGAAGGGTCGTGCATCAGCACATTGGTATCGAGGACGAAGAGTTTGCGTTTAGTCGAGGCTTTGGCGGTCATTGAGATCTCACCCGTGAAGGGCATTCGAGCTAGAGGGATTACGACTTTTGAATAACAGCAAAACATCAGGCAACAAAAAACCCTCGAACGCGAAACGTTGAGGGTCGAGTGAAACAGCGCCGCCGTTTTCAGCGGTGGAGAAAGATTCCTTGGGTAGGCGAGAGGTCAAAGGGACTGGACCGCTCTCAGTACTTCTTCAGCGTGGCCTTTTACTTTCACGCCACGCCAGGATTTTTTAAGAACGTTTTTCTTGTCGAAGATCCATGTGCTGCGATCAATGCCAATGTACTTCTTTCCGTACATGCTTTTTTCGACGATCACGCCGAAGGCATCGCATAGCTGCTGTTCGGTATCGGCAATCAGCGGAAATGGAAACTGGAACTTCTCGATGAAGTTTTCATGGGAACGCAGGCTGTCCTTGGAGACGCCAACAATGTCTGCGCCGGCGTCCTGGAACTCCTTGTACAGATCACGGAAATCACGGCCTTCCTGCGTGCAGCCCGGCGTGTTGTCCTTGGGGTAGAAATAAACGACGAGCTTGCGGCCTTTGTAATCTTTCAGATTGATGTCCTTGCCGCCAGTGGCCGGCAGGTTCAGATCTGGAGCTTTGTCACCCACTTCTAGGGTCATTCTTTCTGAGTTCCGTTCAGGTTTTGATCGGGTCCATCATGCCATCGGCATTCAGATCATCGCACAGGTCCATGAACGCTTCGCGTAAGGCCTGCGGATGCTGGTTGACGGGCACGTGCAGCACCATCTGTACGCTGCACATCTCGGCGCCGGTGTAGGTGGAGGTGTACTTCTGTGTCGAGATCTCCGCGACTTCCACATCCTGGCCATTGAAGAATTCGAGCAGGTGTACCAGCAGGTCCTGCTGCTGCGGAGCAATCACTTCGGCACCGTAAGGACGGAATTCCGGGTTGACCTGGCGTGCCTCGCAGCGCTCAAAGCGCACTTGCAGGTCGAGTTTCTCGGCGATGCCGGGCAGGGCGGTTTCGAGCCGGCCCAGCGCGCTCCAATTGCCGGAAACCACCATATTGGCGGCAAGGCGGTCGCCAATCGGGGCGATTCGGCAGTCTTCAACTTCGCAACCGCGTTCGCGGATGGCTTTAAACAGTTCCAAGGGGATATTCGGTCGCGATCTGGCGAGGACCGAGATGGACAGCAGGTTTTCAGTGGAAACGGACATGGTCAGTGGATAGCGGCTTATGGGGCGAAGTGTAACGCCCATGGCTGACGAAGCAAGCCGATTTTTCAGGACGCCGGGGATGCCGGGAACTTGCTCGCGGCAATGCGCTCCAAAGGCTATAATCGAAACCCTCTCTGAACTCCAGAACTCCTGCATGATTAAGGGCAGCATTGTCGCCGTTGTCACTCCTATGTACCCCGATGGTGGTGTCGATTTCGACAGCCTCGCGGCGCTTGTGGACTGGCATATTGCCGAAGGTACCGACGCCATCGTGGCAGTTGGCACCACCGGTGAATCCGCCACGCTTGATACCGAAGAACACATTGAAGTGGTTCGTCGCGTGGTCAAGCACGCGAAAGGTCGTATCCCGATCATTGCGGGTACTGGCGCAAATTCCACCACGGAAGCCATCGACCTGACGCGTCAGGCCAAGGAAGTGGGAGCCGACGCCGTACTGCTGGTCACGCCTTACTACAACAAGCCCCCGCAGGAAGGCCTGTATCGCCATTTCAAGGCGATTGCAGAGGCGGTGGATATTCCGCAGATCGTCTACAACGTGCCGGGCCGCACCGGCGTCGACATGCTGCCCTCAACGGTCAAGCGCCTGTCGGAGATCCGCAACATCATTGGCATCAAGGAAGCCAAGGGTGAGCTGTCACGCATCCAGGAGCTGCTGGACCTGGGCCTGCCGCGCGATTTCGCGATCTACAGCGGTGATGACGCTACCGCACGCGAGTCCATCCTGATGGGCTGCCATGGCGATATTTCCGTGACTGCCAACGTGGCCCCCCGCATCATGCACGAGATGTGCATGGCCGCGCTCAAGGGCGACAAGGCGCTGGCCGAGAAGCTCGACGCTCGCGTAGCTGACCTGCATAGCGTGCTGTTCCTGGAGCCGAACCCGATTCCGGTGAAGTGGGCACTCAACCAGATGGGACGCCTGCCAGCGGGCATCCGTTTGCCATTGATCCCGATGTCGGCACAGCCGCAGGATCAGGTACGTAATGCCTTGCGTGTAGCGGGAGCCCTGTCTTGAAAACCAAACTTGCCCTGGCATTGATGGCTGTCGCTTCCGTTACCGGCTGCGCCAGCAGCGCGCACTGCACGGGCGAGCAAGACTACCAACGCGCCTACAGCCTGCAGCAACCAGACCTCAAAGGCCTCAAGATGCCAACGTCGTCCGCAGCGCTGGTCATCCCACCGCCTGTGCAGCAGTTGGTGCCTTTTGCCTCCAGGGCAACGGATGGCTCCAAAGGGGAAAGAAACGGCGTGCAATGCCTCGATGCCCCGCCCAGAATGGTCATAACGCCGAATAAATCCTGAGACTACTGCTCAGGCGGGTTCAACTACGGTAGAATCCGCGCCCCTCTACAGTCTTGGTCTTGATTTTGGGGGCACATGGATGTGGTCGGAAGGCCAAGCGTGTGGGTGATGTCCAAACGTCCAGCCATGGAAGGCTGGGCCGGGGCACCACCAAAAGGATGTTCAGTAGCAACCCGGTTAGCTGTACACGGAGAGATGTCCGAGTGGTTTAAGGAGCACGCCTGGAAAGCGTGTATACGGGTCAAACCGTATCGCGGGTTCGAATCCCGCTCTCTCCGCCAATTCCTGAAAAAGGGCCGCAAGGCCCTTTTTTATTGGCCAAAACCAGCACGGGATTCGAAGACTGGTGGCTTTTATTCAGGACTGGTTCATCTCATCAAGCCTAAATTGATTGCGGCACGAATGGCTTGCTGATTGATTAACTGAACCAAAGGTTTGCACCATGAAAACCACTGCACTCAAAATATTTTCTGGCCTGGCGCTGCTCGCTTTGGCACCAACGGCAGCCCTGGCTCATAGCAATGTCTCGGTCAACATCGGTTTGGGCGGTGGATACTACTATCCGCCTGAGACGGTCTATGTCGCACCTGCGCCCGTTTATTACGAATCAAGACCGGTTTACTACTACGGGCCTACGGAAGTGTATGAATACCGTTATCCGCAGTATCGCTGGGGTTATCGCGCTGAATCCCGTCGCTGGCATGACGAAAGATGGGGCAGGCACCATGGCCGTCGCTGGCACGATGATGACGATTGATTGCTCATCTCCGCAGAGATGAGTCCAAGGTTAGCCGGGCACGATCATGTCGAGGGCCCGGCGCCCTTAATGCCGCGACCCATCAATGCGATGAGGGAAATTTTTCTCGGGAAACTCACCGCGGTAAAACACCGCGCTTGAAAATAGCGTGATCGCTTTTATTCCCGCCATGCAAAACAAGAAGGCACAGAGCAGGACAATGAAAGGTTCCTGGCTCAAAAATGCCAGTGCCATGAAAATCAGTCCGTGTATTGAGTAAGCAATGGCCTGCTGTATCGGCCGTTCGAGACGCATAGCCTTACGGTATTTCATCGTAGCCTCCGGCGGTTGCTTGCACCCAACCCATTGGAACGATGACCGTAGCGCTCTCCCTGCTTGAATGCCGACAGATGATGTCGCGCAGCATTGTCAGAATGTTCCCCATTTTCCGAGCCATGGAAGTCACGGGAGCAGACCGGATTTACGCTTGCTGTCGTTATGCTTGCCTGCAAAAACAACAGCATGCAGAAAGGGACCTGGAAAAGTCTAAAGAACCAATCGCCTCAACAGTCGACAGCGCCTGCAATGATTGGAATCGTGGGGTGCAGGGTAGTGCTGACGCATTGATCAGTACGCCATCCTTGCAGATTTTCAATCACTAACGATCGTTGGAAATATCGGATTTGAAGCTGGCATTCTTTAAAGAAATGCGTGTTATCGCCGATAAGCAACCAGACAGGGGTTGTCAGACTTGCCAAAACGAAGGTAAGCAGAATTACAAGAAGGTGAGGGTTATGATGCCGTCCGCGCCAGATTGATTCTGGAAAATGGAATTGCGCTTTAAAGTCGATGACATCAACCTGCCATTAGCAGCAAAAGATGCAACGCTAAAGTGATCTTGTTAATTGGCAATGGAATTGCAGCCGCATGATTCGCAGTGATGAGCACTGGATAAAACTGGCAGACGGCTTTAGTACAGCAGCATTAGGTTCTTCAAGCTGGGAAACCGCACTTTCGGATCTTGCTGTCGCCTGTGGCGCGCGTTCCGGCCAGCTCGTTGGTTTTGGGGCTGATACCGCAATCCCTTTCAATTGGATGACCGGGACGGATCCCCAACTTGGATCGGAATTCATTGCCGTGAACGGCGGTGATCCCAAGGTGAATCCACGCGTGCGCGCTGGACTGGCGTCTCCAGTTCTTAAAGTGCTTGCCGATGCTGACTACGTGATTGGCGACGAAATGACGCGCCCAAGTCCGTATGTGGATCTCTGCAGGAAATACGATATCCCTTTTATCTGCCAGACCAATCTCGTCAAGGAAAACGAGCTGCTGATTGGTCTTGCCGTACTGCGAACGGCACGTCAGGGACATATCACCGGCGAGGATCGCGACGCATTCCAGTCGATCGCGCCGCATGTGCGCGCTGCAGTGCGAACGCAGATTGCGCTGGAAGGACGGGGTGCGGAATTGCTGGCCGGCGCCCTGGAAGCACTGTCTTTTGCCGCCTTTGTCTGCGACCGGCAAGGCCGGGTCAGGGCAATGACGCCGATGGCTGAAAACCTCGTCAGTACGGACAATGGCATTCAATTGAAGCGGGGGTATTTGCAGGCTGCATTGCCTGCAGACGATCTGTTATTGAATAAAGCGATACACAATGCAGTCCACCGTACCGGACCTCTTGGGTTCCAGTTGCTGCAAACCGTTGTTGTACGGAGAAAGGCCAAGCAGATTGCGGCACCTCTGGTTCTGGATGTCATCGCACTTCCTGCCCGGTCACATGAATTTACCTTTGCGGCGCGTGTATTGATTGTCGCAAGGGGAAGCAAAACAACTGCTGCGCGCAGTACCTCTATCCTGCAAACAGCGTTCGGGTTAAGCAGCGCTGAGACCAATGTGGCCTTGCTGCTGGCAGACGGACACACTGTCGAGTCCATCGCAATGCGTCGCGCTGTTTCCGACAGCACCATCCGATCCCAAATCAAGAGCATTTTCTCCAAGCTCGGCATCAAGCGCCAGGTCGAGCTCGCTGTTCTTCTCAATGAATTTCGCTGAAACCGGAATCGTGCTGATGGCCTGCATGTGCCACGCTTCTGCGTCGGGTTTTCCCCAATTTAGAGGATTAAAATTTTAGGCGATATTGATACCGTGCCCCGCGAGCACAGGATGTCCTGTGCCGTATAAAAAAATACCAAGACTTCGGAGTACGACCTTGTTCATTAATACATTGCGCCAAACGGCACTTGCCGTTGTGGCATGTAGCGCTTTGGCAGCCTGCGGCGGGGGTTCGGGATCTGCCACCCACACTGGCGTTTTCGTTGACTCAGCCGTGAGCGGCTTGAGCTATACCGCTTCACCTTCAGGGCTCTCAGGCACCACGGATGCCGCCGGGCACTTTGACTACAAGGATGGAGACACCATCACTTTCAAGCTTGGCAATGTCACGCTGGGAACTGCGCCGGCGCTTGCACAAGTCACTCCCAAGTCCATCGCCGATGCAACCACATCGAACAGCGCGGATGCGGCAAACATCGCCAGCAATATCGCTCGTTTCCTGCAGACGTTTGACGCAGATGGCAATCCGGATAACGGCATTTCGATTGATCCGGAAACGATCAACGCAGCTGCTCCGGTCAACTTCAACCAGGCGCCAGCTGATTTCACCAGTGATGCAGGGTACACCGCGCTGATTCAATCAACCGGCGCAACGCCCATTACCAATGATCAAGCGAGTGCACACGCCGAGCGCAGCTTCTTGCAGCAGCTTGCCGGCACCTGGGTGGTGAAAGGCAGCTCTAATACACTCTTGACGGTGACCTTTTTCACTGATGGCACCTACCTGAAAGGCGGGCAAGAAGACGACGCCGATTGCGGTGGCATTGATGGCAAGGGTAATGGCGTTGAATTGGGCGACTTCGATTACGACGCTGCCAACGCAACGATCACCGTGACCAAAGTGCGTGTGAATACCGACGGTTCTTGCGGTCTCGAGAATGGCACCGTGTTTACCAATGTCGTTATCAATGGCAACACGTTGACGCTGACAGCGCCTGATGGGGCCATCACGCTAACCAAGCCAGACAATAACGGCATCATCGGCAGTTGGCTGGCAGACCAGCCTTTTGCTGGCCAGCAATTGACGCATCCGGTTGTGGTGACATTCTTCGCCAACGGCAACTATGTCATCGCCGATAGCGGAATCAATGAGGTTGATACCGATCCTGCCGATGGAGCCGCAAAGGGCAGCGAGCGCGGAACATGGAGCGTCAACGGCAGTGGCGTGCTCACCACGACGCAGGCTATCGATACGAATGGTTCAGGCGTTGGTTTTTCCGATCTTGCAGCGGGCACTACGCTGACGGTTGGAACAGACGGCAAGCTCGTTCTGCACGAGCCTGGCTTCCCTCCTGATCTCAGCTTCACTCGTTTGCCACTGGCATCCAAGATCAACGCTGGCGATCTCGCTGGCGCCTGGTATATCTCGGGTCCGGATGGCACTCCAGATGCAACCACCGAGAGCGCCGCTTCGAACTACGTTGTATTCAACAAGGACGGCACTTATCTGCTCGGCTCGCAGGAAGATGACCAGAATTGCCATGACGATTACGCCAATAACGCTTCGACAAGCGGCAACGCCGCCAGCTATGCCGATGGCAGCAATGGCAGCGAGTCTGCTCACTGGCGTCTCGATACCGGTACCGGCATCCTGTCGGTGCATGGTTTGATCTTTGAAACCAACGGATCTTGCGGCCTGTACAACGTTTACAGCAAGTTCCCCGAGAATCATCTGATTCTCGACAAGGTAAACGCCGACACCATCAACGTCACCACCTATGAATATCAGGACGGCGGTACGGGTGAAGACAACAGCCATACGTTTATCGAGAACCATTTCGTCCTCAAGCGCATTCCTTCAACGGCTGCAGCGTTGACGGGCGCCTGGGTGAAGGATGGCTCGCAAGACACGATCCTGTTCTTCGGTGATGGTTCGTTCTTCACCATCGGTGGCAGCAGCGCCGGCGGTGTTATTCGTGGCACGTACGATCTCAGCTCGAACACCCTGACCAGGACGGTCGATGGGACCAGCGAGAATTGCGTTGACACGATCAGCGCCACATCGATGTGTCTGGCATCGCCGACGGAACCCGTTGTTGCCGAGCTGACATTTGGCAACAACAATTCATCGTTCACGATTGGCAGCGATACCTATCGCAAGCTGTAAGACACAAGGCTAAGCAGTAAACAAAAAGGCCGGGGTAACCCGGCCTTTTT
>JACXTT010009542.1_pt1 | contig 13254 bp, 13 predicted proteins | sample 9270951 | NCBI WGS metagenome assembly JACXTT01 (sample SAMN15532306, study PRJNA645909) | rock metagenome | isolation source: weathered quartz diorite | place: Puerto Rico | collected 2017-06-21
GGCTATTGTCTTTAGGCCTTTCAGGCCAACTCTTCGTCATCGACTCTCTGGTTCATGCTTCATTCGGAAGTAACCATCGCGATTCCAATTCGATGACAGGTAGTCGTACCGTTCAACTTCGGAATCCGGGATTATTGTAACCAGACCTCTCTATACAACGATGCGGCGCTGTTCGATCTCTTCTATCTGGATTATAGTCGCTTCCAACAGCCTCCAAGGCTGAGGCAGGTGAAGATGAGCAAGGGAAAATATCTCCCTCAATTGACCCTCTCCTTTCTAGCTCTGAGCATCGGTTTCCAGTCAAGTTTAACGACGACTGCAGCGATCAAAGAAAGGGGCCGAGAGACCATACAACAAAGCGTCAAGTCAGACGATCGCGAGAAATCCGGTTCCAAGAAAAGAGAGATGGCTGACATTTACGCAAAGTGGCTGGACGAGGACGTCCACTGGATCATCACAGATGAAGAGCGCGAGGTGTTCAAGAAGCTCCAGACCGACGAGGAGAGAGAGCGGCTCATTGAAGGATTTTGGCTGCGGCGCGATCCCAATCCGGAAACTTCCGAGAATGAGTACAAAGAGGAGTATTACAGCCGCATCGCCTACGCGAACGAGCATTTCTCCAGCGGCAAGCCAGGGTGGCTGACGGATCGTGGGCGCACTTATATCCAGCATGGCAAGCCGGACAGCATTGATAGTCACCCATCGGGCGGAACCTACGAGCGGCCCTATTGGCAAGGGGGTGGTACTACCAGCACGTTCCCCTTTGAAATTTGGTTCTACCGTTACATCGAGGGCGTGGGCAGCGGCATCGAAATCGAATTTGTCGATCCCACCATGTCAGGCGAATACCGCATCGCGCGCAGCCCTGATGAGAAGGACGCTCTGCTATTCGTTCCCAATGCAGGGCTGACTCTGGCCGAGCAATTGGGTCTTGCTTCAAAAGGTGATCGCCCGTTCTTTTCCCCCGGTAACCGGGATCGCTATCCGCTCATGAGCTCGCGATTGCAGGATCAGCCGTTTGAGCGGCAACGAATACTCACCGAACTGGAACGCGCACCTAAGGTCAAATTCAATGATTTGGCGACGCTTATCGACGCCCATCTGACCGTATTACCCGACGTGCTACCTTTCCACCTTCGCACGGATTTCATCCGCATCACCGACGACACCATCCTCACTGTCTTCACTGTGCTTATGGAAAACCAGGACATTAGCTTTGAGAACGTGGGGGGCATTCATCAGGCGAAGGTTAATGTTCACGGCCGTATCCGGCCGGTCGCCGGCAGACGCCCGCAAATCTTCGAGGACGTAGTGACTCAACAGTACGCAGACGATGTCTTTGATCTCGGCTTGAAGCAAGAATCAATTTACCAGCGTCAATTGACCCTTTCTTCAGGGAACTACGTGGTCGATCTCGTCATCCGGGACACGAATAGCGGCCGTACAGGAGTAGGGCATCTCGGGTTCCTCGTGCCTCGCTTCTCGGAGGATCAACTCGTCACGTCGTCGCTGATCCTGGCCTCCAAGATTGAACCGCTTCACGGTCGGATCGCTGCCGGACCATTTGTCATGGGGAACCTCAAACTTCAGCCGAACGTGAACGGCATCTTTGGGCCCGGCCAGCCGATCGGTGTTTATATGCAGATCTACCATCCAGGGATTGATCAGACCACGCTCCACCCGGCGATCGATGTCGAATATGAAGTCAGTAAGGGTGGAAAATCGGTCATGCGGTTCGTGGAGGACGGACAGAATGGCCTGTCTCGCTTTACCACTCAGCAAGCTACACTCGCTCGGTTGATTCCCGTGAAAGACTTGGAACCAGGAACTTATACGTTGACTGTTCAGATTTCCGATCACGTCAAGAATCAGGTGATCAAGGCAGACGCAACCTTCACCATCGTAGGCGGCCCCTGAAACTCTCCGTTGCGTTGGAGATCAATCGATCGCTTTCCAATCGCCCCTTCCCTCCTCCGCTAGCCGCTATGGAGCAGTAGACTTGTGCTGTACCTCCGCCGGCGCGCGTTCTCGGTCAAGGAATCGAATCTTCAGCTTCCAGGTCATCGGGATTGTTTCTGGTGGATAGCAGACTCTATCGTCGCAGGCTTGATATTTTAGTGTTCCTTTAATTTCGACCTGACCCGAGGTGCCCACCAAATCCCTCAGTGTCTTCTCCTCCGCGAGCCGGATTTCACGCACCAGCTTAAGCTTGCCCTCATAAACCGGCACTTTCTCCTGGATCGGACGCAAATAGAGAATCGACGGCTCGGGAAAATTTACACCGAGATCCACGCTGGAACGCGCCGGTTCCATCGACCAACTGATCGGAGTGTATTCATCCTTCACCTGCGGTGCATAGACATGCATTTTCTTCTTCAGTGTGATCTCGGTTAAGAGCGCGATTCGTTGCCCTGGCGAGACTTCTGCGTCGCTGGAGGAGTAGCTCAATCGCAAGTGCGGAGTCTCGATTGCGGTCATCCCCACGCCCGTCTCATCACTGAACTGGCGAACAAGGATGTCTCCAGCAGTGAATCGTTCTTGATGGGCATCCTCGAAATACTTCGCCCGAACAGTTCCGTGGTGGTCCACGACATAATAGCCGGGGTAAGGAACACCATAGCCAACGCTGCCCGGCTGCATGGTGGTGTTGAAGATCCCGAACGCACGAATAATCTTCGAGTCCGTGTCGCTGATGAGAGGGTAGGTAATATTCTTTCGGTCAGAAAAATTCTTAAGGATCGTTACATTATCATAGCTGATCGCGCAAACGCCTAACCCGCGTTCACTGAATTTCCGCTTGGTGGTCTCCAGCTCCACGAGCTGGGCTTTGCAATAGGGTCACCAATCCGCGGAGCGAAAGAAGAGAATGACCGCTCCATTCGGACCCCGTAAGGATTCAATGTCGCGCATCCTCCCGCTCTGGTCGGGCGCGCTGAAGGGCGGAATCTTTTCTCCCACGCCTGGCCCGGTTGGCACCTTATCAAACCTTGCTTTCACGGGCGGGCCACAGGTTGCCTGCGCTAGGCATGTGAAGGTCGCCGGAGCCATCGGCGTGAGGACGGATAGCAACAGGGACGTTAAGGCAAATCGCATCGTCTTCATAGGAATCGCAAGTATACATAATTCTCGGATAAGCGCTACATCGTTGATCGGCCAGTATTGTGCCCACCGGCCCCGCGTTGATAGCCTTTCCGGATCTCGATCGGAGGTTCGAGAACATGAGAATAGTTCGAGTGCTGGGTCTGTTCTTCTCGCTGATGATAGGCCTCGGCCAAGGCTTTCCGGCCTCTGCCCGGCTTCCCAAAGGGAAGCTCATCGATCTGACCTACGATTTCTCAAGGGAGACGATCTATTGGCCGACCGCAGATCCCTTTGAGCTCACAAAGATAGCCGATGGACTCACCGAAAAAGGCTACTATTATGCCGCCAACAATTATCGCGCGGCGGAGCATGGGGGCACACACATCGATGCACCGATCCACTTTGCTTCCGGTCGAGAGTCGGTAGACGAGATACCGCTCTCGACTCTCATTGGCAAGGGGATTGTGATCGATGTCACCCAGCAGACCGCCAAGGACTCTGACTATCAGGTGAGCACAACCGACTTCGCCGGTTGGGAGAGACGCTATGGTCGCATCCCGAAACGCGCCATCGTACTAATCCGGACTGGCTGGGGAAGGTTCTGGCCAGAGAAGAAAAGGTATTTAGGAACGGAGCAGCGCGGGGAGCAGGCGGTGGCCCAGCTCCACTTTCCCGGACTGGACCCAGCAGCCGCGCGATGGTTAGTGACAAAACGCGTGATCAAGGCCGTAGGTGTAGACACCGCCAGCATCGACTACGGCCAGTCCACACTATTTGAAAGCCATCGCACGCTCTTCGAGAAACAGATTCCTGCATTCGAGAACCTCGCCCAGCTTGAACGGCTCCCAGTCAAGGGCATGACTATCATCGCGCTCCCCATGAAGATCAAAGGCGGCAGCGGCGCTCCCTTACGAATCGTGGCGCTCGTGCCGGGTTACGCCAGCAGATGACCAGAGGGAGCCCTATCCGAGCGCGATCCGTCGCGGTTGAGGCTCATGGAAAGCTCTTTCGCCGTGTAGCGGGAAAATTATTCCGGGCTCGGATCGGGCCGGAGAAGGGCCGTCCTCTAAAACCCGGAGACGCGTGTTGGATTATGGATGCCCGCGCTCGTCAATAGCGGTTTCGGCCTCTCGATCGGCCGCCGCCCCGTCGTCCGCCCCGATCACCACCAAAACCACCACGATCGCCACGGGGTCGATCTTCTCTCGGGCGCGCCTCATTCACGGTGAGGGTCCGGCCTTCCCATTCCTTTCCATTCAGCGCATCGATGGCATTGTTCATATCCTCGCTGGTCGCGACTTCTACGAACCCGAAGCCTCGCGGACTGCCAGTGATTCTATCTCGCATCACCGTGACACTCTCGACCTTGCAGGGGACGTTCTTAAATAGATCCTCGAGTTGGTCTTCGGTCACACTAAACGGTAAATTCCCTACGAAAAGTTTGGAAGGCATCAGTCCCTGTCCTTGCGGTGGTCTCTCCCCGCTGATTCAATACCAGACGCGTTACCGCCTCCGGGCGGCCAAGTCGACAGATCGATTCGTGTGAATGCTATCCGAATAAACAAGATGAATGGCCGCAAAGGCAATTGGCAGTCTTGCAGCTTTCATTAACTTCGAGAATCACGATATACCGAGCATCGCGTCCGCAGACTACACTCATGCCCTGCCAAATGCAACCCCCCTTTTCGTCCAGGTCTCTCGATCAGCATCGGGCGAGAGCCGCGATGCTACTCGATCGCGACGGTGGGCTCATTGCGGACTCCGAAGTTCACCGAGTTTGCGATAAAACAGACTTCGTGTGCCCGGTCGTGAAACGACCTTGCCTTGTCGACGTCCGCACCGCTGGCTAAGCGTACGCTCGGACGGAGCACAACTTCGGTAAATCGCATCTTGCCATCAAGCTCCGCCATCGTGCCGACGGCGTGATCTTCGTAACTGGTGACCGAAATTCGTGCACGTGCGCATAGAGCGAGATAACTCAACATATGGCAGGCCGATAGCGCGGCGACCAGCAAATCTTCCGGATTCGGCAAGGTGGGATCTCCCCGGAAGCTTGGATCTGCTGATCCCCTTATTGGCACCTTCCCCTCAATTTGTAACAGATACTCACGCGAATAGGATTCGTAATCGACTGTCGGCCCGTGAACGGCGCCAGTCCAGCTCAAGTGCGTTTGAAACCGATGTGCCTTGGCCACAATTCCTCCCTCATGACGATTCAGGTTCTTGGGCTCCGAACTGAATACCTCGTTTTTCCCGGCCCAGCGCAACCACCATGGCAGCAATGACAAAGACCGTGATTGCCGTTAAGGCCATAGCGTGAGCGTAGCTGGTCCGTTCGGCAAAAACGGCCTCAATATAAGCCACACTTCCGGCCAGCAGTACTCCGCACTGGTAGGCGAAGCCGGGCAAAAATCCTCGCACCGAATCAGGCGAGAGCTCCGTAATGTGGGCGGGTATTACACCCCAAGCTCCTTGCACCATGAATTGCATCAAGAACGCCCCCACGACTAGCAGCCCGGCGGTCGGCGCAAACGCCCACAGTGGAATGAGAACGATAGCCAGCAAGAGAGCCGTGGTCATGCTGCGCCGGCGCCCGAACCGGTCCGAGAAGAGTCCAAAAGAGATGCCTCCAATCAATGCCCCCACATTGTATACGACCGCGATCAATGCTACCTTATGCGGGCCGAATCCGCGCTGAATCTTGAGGAAGGTGGGGTACATGTCCTGGGTCCCGTGCGAGACAAAATTCATCATCATCATTAGAATGGTCAGGTAGATAAAGAGCCTCCAGTTGGAGACGATCGCCCGGCCTAGGGCATACCAGGTGTCATGGCGCGTTCTCTCCCACACGGCGGATTCCTTGACTCTGAATCTCACGAATAAGGCAAGCAATGCCGGAATCCCGCCGACGAAGAACATCGGCCTCCAACCCCACTTGGGAAAAACAAAGAAATAGCACCCTGCTGCGAGCAAATAACCGACTGCATATCCCTCTTGTAGAAAACCCGAAAGGACGCCTCGCCAGCGAGGCGGAACCTTCTCCATCGCAAGTGATGCTCCAACGCCCCATTCGCCGCCCATTCCGATGCCAAAAAGAGCTCGGAGAATCAAAAAACTCATATAGTTCGGCGCAAGACCCGACAAAACCTCGATCACAGAATAGAAGACCAAATCGATCATCAAGGGCAGCCGGCGACCATAACGATCTGCCATTAACCCAAAGATCAAGGCCCCGACCGGTCGCATGGCCAGGGTAACCGTGATGGCGAATGCGACTGCCGGAATGTCTTTGCCAAAATCTTTGGCAACATTCGGGACGACGAAAACGAGGACAAAAAAATCGAATGCATCGAGCGTCCACCCAAGGAAGCTTGCAATGAGGGCATTAATATGATCTGAGGCAGTTGTTGCCGGCGACTCAGCCGGCGGGGATGCCGTGTTGTCAACCATTCAATTTGGTTGGCGCGGTGCGTCGCAAAGTGTGTCGAGCCGAAGATAGGCTATTGGTTACCGTGGCACAATTCAAGCACGGGCGCTCTGCTCGCCCGCGGTCCGCCCGGCCGCCGCTCTTATTCGCGCGGGGGAAGAGCGCCCCGTCGATCCTACCCATCGGCGGGGTGATTGCGAGATAATGCTCGAGGAATGACATCGAGATCGGGCCCGGAACGGGGGAGTGACTGCCACCGCCTAATGAAGCACAGGAGGGTATCGCCGCCGCACGTCCTATCGTCAGTTGCCGCATCACTTCTCCTGATGGGCCTCCTCGCATGCCATCACGAGACCCCTAAGCGATACGAACTGGAAGGAAAGGTCGTATCAGTGGACCGGGACCTCAAGAGAGTCACTATCGCCCACAGGGAAATCCCGGGCTACATGGCGGCCATGACCATGCCGTTTGCTCTGAAGGAAAATTGGGCTTACGCAGTGCTGAACCCCGGCGACCAGATAAAGGCGACACTGGTTGTCGTACGTGAGCGGTCGTGGCTCGAAGATGTCATCATCACACACGAGGGCACCCCTGAACAGTCAGGGACCATCACCAGTCAGGCCGAGCCCAAAATTGGGGACCAAGTGCCGGATTTCTTCCTCACGAACCAGGACGGGAAGAAACTTCACCTCAATCAGTACCGAGGCAAGTCTCTCGTGGTAACATTCATCTACACGCGATGCCCATTGCCTGATTACTGCCCGCTGATGATCAAGAATTTCGCGGAACTCGATGAGGCACTCCGAAGGGCCCCGGCACTTGCCGGTCGAACCCACCTGCTAACAATTAGTTTCGATCCGGAATATGACACGCCTCCAATTCTGAGAAGCTACGGAGAGAAATATGCGAAGAGTTTCGATCGGTGGGAATTCGCCTCCGCTCCAGCGGCCGATGTTAAGACCATCGCTCAATACTTTGGTCTACGCTATTGGTCAGAAGCAGACCAGATCGTTCACTCCCTTCGAACGGCAATCATCGGCCCGGACGGCAAGCTGGCCAAGCTGTACCGGGGGAGCGAGTGGAAAGCGGAGGAGGCATTCCGTGACTTGCAAGATCTGAGCCCGGCCGTGCCCGGCTCCGAATGAGAGGTGATCATAAGTATGGAAAGGGAAAGGGAATTAGCAAAGCTCGTCAATGTACTGCGACAGACCGCGCGGATGGCGTTCCACTCCGCGCGGTCGGGGAGCGCCCAGGATTCGGCTACCTTCTGTGTCGAACAATATAACCGGGTGCTCACACGACTGAAGGAGATCGATCCGAGTGTCGGAGGAATCTTCCAACCACTCGCGGCGGGAAGCTCCCTTATCGTGACCGCGATCGCCTGTCGCCAACTCGCCGCCTATTATGAAGACGAGGTCGGAGGGGTATGGGGATGGGACCGCGCTTGCGGCGTTGGTTTTGACGCGCAGGCGTTCAAGGGTTTTTGGAACAAGTCGGCCCAAGAACTGGAAGGCCTCGGGGAGTTTCTTCGCGACTGCTTTGCCGAGTGGGTTAACCAACGCAGGAAGGCGGGCGAAGCGCCGAAGGCGTGATGTCCTTCGCGTCGGCGGATGGCTTGCGGGCGCGAATCTCGCGCCTACAAGAAACTTGGCCGAATCGCACCCAGAGCTTCAGAGCATTACCTTCTCCACCAGGAGGTCTGACTTTAAGACCCCATACTCACTTGTGTTCACCAGCGGGGCGTCGCGGTAGGACCTCGCTTTCAAATCGTATACCTCACAGGAATCAAAGGGCTTTGAATAAATATGAAGCGAGACGGCTCGGGAGCCAAACGCAGCCAGATTTCTCACCTGGTGAATCGGCTCCTGTGGATCAACTTCCTGGGGGCTGTTCGGATCCATCAAGAATTGATTACTTGAACCCAATGCGCAGTACCCTGTTGCCGGGTCTTTCTCGATCAGCGTGTAATTGTGGATCTGCAATTTGCCGTACGGCATAGCCATCCAACAAGATTGATCACGATGATTGTGGATCGGACTCGTCTGGCCGATCTCCCAACAGATTGCTATCAATTCAAATAGTTTCGTCTTGCGGATCAGGTTTCGCGTGTAATGCACCCGCGAGAAGTAGAGATAGGGAGCCAGACTCGCGGGGTTCACCCTATTCCTCCGCAAGAATTCGAGCACTTCCGAATGCGTGAATTCTGTCTCCGGAATGGAGGTCAGATGCCCGCCAAATTCCTCAATCGTGATCATAATGTCAGTTCCAACACCGGTATTCCGTTTCTCCCCGATTCTAGGATCGGCAATACAGTCGGTCAAGCAAGTCTCCACTCGATTGTCCTGACCATCCCCTTCACTCTAGAATCTGCCCTTGCCAGGCGGATAGGGAGGCGATGGCGCAGATATTTCATCGCAGCACGAATACGCTTTCCAAGCTCAGCATTTTCGGCGCGCTGTTTATTATTGGGGCGATTTTGTGGATAACTGCGGAAATCAATCGTTCCCCCTACGTGACCCAAGCCACGGTCGTGCGTGAGCAACCCGTTCCATTCAGCCATAAGCACCATGTCGGCGATGATGGCATCGATTGCCGGTACTGCCACACTTCCGTCGAGACGTCGGCAACCGCCGGACTGCCGAGCACGAAGACCTGCATGAACTGTCATTCGCTACTCTTCAGCCAGAGCCCGATCCTCGAACCTGTTCGTTCGAGCTTCCGCGCCAACACGCCCATCCAATGGACGAAAGTTCATGATCTCCCGGATTTCGTCTACTTCGATCACAGCATTCATGTGAATAAGGGCGTGGGATGTGCCACTTGCCACGGTAGGGTCGATCAAATGCCCCTGATGTGGCAAGCCGCATCCCTTCAGATGGAGTGGTGCTTGAAGTGCCATCGAGAGCCCGAACGGTTTATCCGACCGCGAGCGCAAGTGTTCAGCATGGATTGGCAGCCACCAGACAACCAAGTGGAAGAGGGCCGGAGACTCGTGAAGGAGTACCAGATTCGGAGTGCTGCCGAGATAACTAGTTGCTCCACTTGCCATCGATGAAAAACAAGCGAGTGACGGATGACAAGTGACGAGTGACAAGTGACGAGTGACAAGTGACGAGTGATGAGTGAAGAACTGAGGGTTACAGAGAAAGCTATGGTTTCATCAATAAAGAGGCGAAGTGAAACGGCATCATCCAACAAAGCCGAAGAATTGGAAACCCTTCGCTCTTCTCTTGATACCCATCCTTCGCTCGATCCTGACGCATTAGCTCTTCCCCGCTCGTCACTCGTCACTCGTCACTCGTCACCTAGTCCCCAGCCTTTACTCGATCTCCGCTGGTCACTCGTCACTCGTCACTCGTCACCTAGCCCCCAGCCTTTACTCGATCCCGGCTCGTCACTCGTCACTCGTCACTCGTCACCTAGCCCCCAGCAGGTACTCGATCCCGGCTCGTCACTCGTCACTCGTCACTCGTCACCTAGTCCCCAGCCCGTACTCGATCCCCGCTCGTCACTCGTCACTCGTCACTCGTCACTGACTCCAGATTACTGGCGCAGCCTTGAAGAACTGGCCGGGGCCCAGGAAGTTCAAGAATTCCTGGCCCGGGAGTTCCCAGACCGTGCGTCTGAGTGGCTGGATCCGGTGGGCCGTCGGGCCTTTCTCAAGCTTATGGGCGCATCTTTAGCACTGGCCGGTTTGAATTCCTGCACGAGACAACCGGCAGAGAAGGTGCTCCCCTATGTCCGGCAGCCGGAAGAGATCGTCCCCGGAAGGCCGCTGTACTTCGCCACCACATTTCTATTGGGAGGCGTCGCAACCGGTATTTTGGTCGAGAGTCATGAAGGACGACCCACCAAAATCGAGGGGAACCCAGATCATCCAGCAAGTCTCGGTGCAGCGGATGTATTCGCGCAGGCCTCGATTCTCGGCCTCTACGATCCAGATCGATCGCAGACGGTGACCCATCTGGGAGACATCAGTACATGGTCAGGATTCCTGGGAAATTTGAGCGCCGCGCTGCAGAACGAGCAAGGGCAACAGGGCGCCGGGATTCGCCTGTTGACCCAGCACATTACATCGCCGACGCTAGGCGCACAGATACAGACAATCCTCGATCAATATCCAGCGGCCAAGTGGCACCAGTATGAACCGGTCGGGCGTGACAATGCCCGAGCAGGGGCTCAGATTGCATTTGGTGACGACGTCAATACCGTATATCGCCTGGAAGAGGCAGAGGTCGTCCTGGCGCTCGATGCGGATTTCTTCAGCATTGGCCCGGGCAGCTTGCGGTACGCGCGCGAATTTGCTCGGAAGCGACGCCTTGACAATCAGAAGAATTCGATGAACCGACTCTATGTCGTCGAGAGCACTCCCTCGATTACCGGCGCGAAAGCGGATCACAGACTTCCGTTGCCGCCCCAAGAGATTGAGCATCTTGCGCGATCGGTCGCGGCGAGATTAGGGATCATCGAAGATCAAGGATCAACAGCCGGAGAGGTACCGAGTAAGACCTCGATGCCTGACGCTCAGTCTTCGAACCTGAGCCGGTGGATCGATGCACTGGAGAATGACCTGCGAAAACACCAGGGCGCCAGCGTCATAATTCCGGGAGAGTATCAACCGCCGATCGTGCATGCGCTCGCGCATGCAATCAACCACGCCCTGGGGAATGTGGGCAAAACTGTCTTCTACACGAATCCCATTGAAGCTGATCCCGGGGATCGACTTCAGTCCCTCGCCGAACTGGTCCACAATATGAAGGCGGGGCAAGTGAACCTGCTTCTGATTCTAGGTGGCAACCCGGTTTATGACGTCCCTGCAGACTTGGGCTTCCCTGAGGCACTCTCGGAGGTCGGATTTCGAGTTCACCTCGGCCTTTACAACGATGAGACCTCTGAACTCTGCCACTGGCATATTCCCGAAGCGCACTATCTCGAGTCATGGAGCGATTCTTGCGCCTATGATGGAACTGTCAGCATGGTACAACCGCTGATTGCTCCCCTCTACGGGGGAAAAACCGCTCACGAACTCGTCTCCGCGTTGATGGGCCAACCAGAAGGATCAAGCTATGACATTGTCCGTCAGTACTGGCAGAAGCGCTCCTCTTCTGACGCGGCTGGACTACCGAACGCGGGGAAACTGCCGGACACGGCGACGGGGCGGGGGGGCGACGAGGAGACAGGGAGACGCGGGGACACGGCGGCTGAAAATGTGGTGGCGAAGGCTGCTCATCCTCCGGTTGATTTTGAGCAGTTCTGGCGGCGGGCGGTGCATGACGGTTTCATTGCCAGCAGCGCGCTCTCCCCGAAATCAGTTACATTGAGGAAGTTCGAAATCGACTCCGGGAGTCGCGTCTCCGCGCCGGGTAGTTCAGCCGAAACCGAGGGTCTCGAAATCCTCTTCCGTCCCGATCCGTCCGTTTTCGACGGCCGATTCTCAAATAACGGTTGGCTTCAGGAATTGCCGAAGCCGTTGACTAAGCTCGTGTGGGACAACGCGGCCTTGATCAGCCCCAACACGGCGCGGCGCCTCGGCCTCACCTACCAGATCGGTTCTCGCGGCGGCGAGCATGGTGAGGTGTTCGCGGACACCGTCGAACTCCGCTATCGCGGACGGACGGTGCGCACCCCGGTCTGGATCGTGCCGGGCCAAGCCGATAATTGCGTTACTGTACACCTCGGTTACGGCCGAACCCGTGCAGGCCGGGTCGGTACGGGGGCCGGTTTCAATGCCTATTCTATCCGTACATCGGATGCTCCGTGGTCCGGATCTGGCCTCGAACTCCACAAGACCAATGAGCGATCGGCGATCGTCACTACTCAATTGCACCATAACGTTGAAGGGCGGGACCTGGTCCGATCCGTACTGTTCGAGGAATATCGGAATCACGAGGGTCCGTCCAAGGCGCAGACCGCTGAAGCGAACAGAGCGCCGTCCTTATACCCGCAGCGTGAATACAAAGACCACGCCTGGGGCATGTCAATCGATCTGAACAGTTGCATCGGCTGCAATGCTTGCGTAATCGCGTGCCAGTCAGAGAACAACATTCCGGTGGTCGGGAAGAGCCAGGTTGGCGCCGGTCGTGAAATGCATTGGATTCGTGTCGATAGGTATTACAAGGGCGACATGCAAGATCCGGAAACGCTATTTCAACCGGTCCCATGCATGCAGTGTGAGAATGCTCCCTGCGAATTGGTCTGTCCCGTGGCGGCCACGGTGCACAGCGCGGAGGGCCTCAATGACATGGTTTACAACCGCTGCGTCGGCACCCGGTATTGCTCGAACAACTGTCCATACAAGGTGCGGCGGTTCAACTTCCTCTTGTATCAGGACTGGGACACTACCACTCTCAAGATGATGAGGAATCCAGACGTCACGGTGCGGAGCCGGGGCGTCATGGAAAAGTGCACCTACTGCGTGCAGAGAATCAATCACGCAAAGATCGGGGCCGAAAACGAGAATCGGAAACTCCGGGATGGCGAGATCCTGACTGCCTGCCAGCAGGCTTGTCCGGCCGAAGCCATAATCTTTGGCGACATCAACGATCCCAACAGCCGCGTGGCCAGAGAGAAAGCGGAGAGACGGAGCTACGCGCTGCTCGGAGAGCTGAACACCCGGCCGCGTACGACTTATTTGGCGGCTGCGCGCAATCCCAACCCCGAGTTGATGCAACAAGGGTAGAACTCAGCTCCATCTGCCCTCGATGGATTAAGGAGCTGCAGCTGAGTGGTCCCGGCAACGCCGAGTG
>JACXTT010009543.1_pt1 | contig 13254 bp, 8 predicted proteins | sample 9270951 | NCBI WGS metagenome assembly JACXTT01 (sample SAMN15532306, study PRJNA645909) | rock metagenome | isolation source: weathered quartz diorite | place: Puerto Rico | collected 2017-06-21
GCCGCGCCGGCGGTGACGGGCGCCGCGCCCGCCGCGGGCGGCGGGAGCGAGCGGCCCGACCGATACCTCTACGATCCGAGCCGGCCGGTGGTGATCGAGAATTTCGAGAAGATGGGTCCGTACGATCGCTCCCGCCTGCAGAGCCGCCAGGATGTGCTGGTCTACACCACCGACCCCCTCGAGGAGGACGTCGAGGTGACCGGGCCGGTCACCGTCCACCTCTGGGCGTCCAGCAGCGCCGTCGACACCGATTTCTGCGTCATGCTCTACGACGTGCACCCCGACGGCCGTGCCTTCAACCTGATGCCGAACGAGATGGGGGCGATCCGCGCGCGCTATCGCCACTCCGAGACCAGCCCCGAGCCGTTGACCCCCGACGAGCCCGCGGAGTTCGTCATCGGCCAGATGATGACCAGCAACCTGTTCCTCAAGGGGCACCGGATCCGCCTCGACGTCACCAGCAGTCGCTTCCCCGCCTTCGATCGCAACCCGAACACCGGCGACCCGTTCGGCGTCTCGGCCCGCACGGCGGTCGCCCGGCAGACCATCCTGCACGACGCCGGGCACCCGTCCCGCGTCCTCCTGCCAATCGTTCCGCGCAGCGCGCGCAAGTAGTCCGCGGCAGCAAGTCGGCGCCGCCGGCCGGGGCCGGGTGTGGTAGCATGCCGCCCGAGGGGGGGAAGTCCACTTATCCGGAGGAGGGAGCATGAGAAAGACGGCTTGGTTGGTGTGCGCGGTCTTTGCGGCCGCTCTGATGCTGGTACAGGCGCATCCCGCGTCGGCGGCGGGGAAGACCCATAACATGACGGCGACGGTCGTCTCCGTCGACGTCCAGGCGAAGAAGATCACCTTCCTGGACGACACCGGGAGCAACATGACGGCACCCGTCCTCGACAAGGCGATCGCGAGCCTCAAGAAGGTGAAGGCGGGGGACAAGGTCACCCTGACCTGCCAGGACAACGACAAGGGCGATCACGAAGGCGTCTCGGCGATCAAGATCGCCAAGGCGGAGAAGGCCGCCAAGAAGTAGGCTCCGTTCGTTCGGACGAATCGGGGCGCCGTGCGTCCGTGGCACGGCGCCTTTTTTTTGCGCCGGGACGGGGCGCGGCGGCGGGCCGCCTGTCTCCGAGGGTTGACCGGACCCGCGCCCGGCGGTATAAACCGATCATCGAACGGTTCGATCTCCGGAGGCCGGCCTCTTGAGCCATCGACGAGCGGGGAGAGCGTCGACAGGCGGGCGCGGGTCGCGACGGGTGGCTGTGTGGGCCGCGTGCGCGTGGCTGCCGCTTCTCGTCGGCGGGCGCGCCGAGGCTTCGGTCGTCGTCCAGACCTTCTCGCTGCAGCCGGCCTCTCCGAGCACCGGCGACCGACTCACCCTGTCGGCCGTGATCGAATCGACCTCGTCGTGCGATTTCGTCGGGGCCACGATCGGCTACGGCCCGCAGGCGGAGCTGGGGGGTGCGCCGGGCTGGGCGATCGACGTCGCGTTCCAGGACGGGCCGCTTCCCGTCCTCAGCACCTGTCCGATCGAGGCCGGATTCGACGGGCTCCAGGTCGCTTCCGCGCAGGGCGTCCTGCGGGCACGGGATAACGGGGTGGTGAACGACACCCGCCCGTTCGCTCTGAGCGTCGCGCCGGGCCCGATTCCTGGCTGGTCCGAGCCGTCGTTCCACGGGGCCTTCGACCTGCCGGCGCAGTGCGCGGCGCTCACGACGATACCGGGCGCCCTGGCGATGAACGATCTGCTGCGGCACCGGATCCTGTTCGTCGATCCGCACACGGGCGAGGAGCAGTCGAGCATCGCCGCGCCGGGGAGCGGGGACGTCCGGGGGCTGGCGTTCGATGGAACGAATCTGTTCGCCTCGGTGCGCGACGCAGCGGGGCCGCGCGTCTACCGCGTCGATCTGTTGGGCCGGATCCTGGACTCGTTCCCCAGCCCGACCATCTCGCCGGGCAACGCGCCCCTGGAGGGGCTGGCCTTCCTGGACGGCGTCCTTTACGGATCGTACGAGAGCCCGCCGACCCTGTTCGCCATCCAGCCGACCACGCACCAGAAGCTCTGGCAACGACCCCTGCCGGGGAGAATCCTGGCGCTCGACGCGGCGCCCGTGGGTCTGCTCGGCGCGGAAGCCACCGGCGACTTCTATTTCATCGAGCCATCGCCGGCCGGGCAGGACGTCCTCCTCGCGGACCCGATCGAGACCGGTCTCACGGGACTCCCGAACCTGACAGGGCTGGCTTACGACGGCTCGATCACCTACGCGTGGGACGCCAACTCGAGCCGCCTGCTCGTCATGAGGACCTTCGCCCTGTGGTGGGCGCTGGACGGTACCCTGCAGACTTACGTGCCCCCGCCGGACATCGCGGTCGACGTGATCCGCGGCGATCTCGACAATCTGTTCCAGTCGGCCGCCTATCTCGATCTGTCGTTCTTCGGAAGCGCCGCCTGCCTGGCGAGCCGGGCGGTTGGCCGCGTGGTGCCCGACACGGAGACGCCGCCGTCGGGCCACGCCTTCTATTATCTCGCCCGGTTCGTCGATGCGTCGGGAGGGGCGTCGTCGTACGGACGGACCTCGGACGGCTTCCGCCGCATCGACACCAGCAGCGCGTGCCCGTGAACCGATCGGGCGCGCCGCCCGGCGCGGCGGCTACTCCAGACCGAGCTCGCGCAGCCTCTTCAGGAAGGTCGGGTAGGAGATCCCGAGGGTCTCGGCGGCGGCCATGCGGCGCCCGCCGCAGTAATCGAGCACGCGCGCGACATAGGCGCGCTCCGCCGCTTCCAGGGTCGGCGGCACGTCCCCGGGGCCGGCGCCGAGCCGGAAGAACGCGTCGTCGGGAGCGGGAGGGGGCGCGCCGTGGCCAGGCTCGGGAAGGATGATGTCGCGCTCGGTCACCTGCTGGCCGCGCGCCAGGATGAGCGCCCGCTCGATGATGTTGCGCAGCTCGCGCACGTTTCCGGGGTATTCGTACGAGGACAGCGCCGCGAGCGCCCCGGGGGTGAGACCGGTGATCCGTTTCTTCACGCGGCCGGCGAAGAAGCGCACGAAGGCGAGCGCCAGGCCGGGGACGTCCTCGATCCGTGAGGCCAGAGGCGGGATGTCGAGCCAGAACACCGCGAGGCGATGGTACAGATCCTCGCGGAACCGGCCGGCGGCGACGCGCTCCTTGACATCCTGGTTGGTGGCGGCCACGACGCGCAGATCGACGCCGATCTCGCGCTCGCCGCCGAGCCGCCGGAAGCGCATCGTGTCGAGGAACTTCAGCAGCTTCGCCTGCGAGCGCTGCGGCAGCTCGGTGATCTCGTCCAGGAACAGGGTGCCGCCGGCCGCCATCTCGATGAGACCCCGCCGCGTCGTGCGTGCGTCGGTGAACGCCCCCTTCTCGTGGCCGAACAGCTCGCTCTCCACCAGGTCGTCCGGCAGGGCGGCGCAGTTGACCTCGAGGAACGGGGCGTTCGGGTCGGCGCCGGACCAGGTGAGATGGTGCAGGAGCTCGGCGGCGCGCTGCTTGCCGACCCCGGACGGCCCGACCATGAAGACCGGGGTGAGCGGGCTGACGCTGACGCTCCTGAGACGCTCGATGACCTCGCGCATCGCCGGGCTCTCGGGCTCGACCATGGACGGTCCCTCGGCGCTGCTGCGGGCGATCGCCAGCCGATCCTTCAGCCCCCGGGTCTCGAGCACCTTGCGCAGCTTCACCACGAGATCAGTGAGCTGGACCGGCTTGGTCAGGTAATCCCAGGCGCCGGCCTTGAGCGCCTCGACCGCGTTCTCGACGTCTCCGTAGGCCGTCACCACGATGACGATGGCGCCCGAGGACTCCCCGCCGGGAGCGGCCGTCTCGTCCGCACGCAGCCCCTTCAGGAAGTCGATGCCGTCGCCGTCCGGCAGCCGGCGGTCCAGGATGAGCACGTCGGGTGCGCCGCGGTCGAACGCCGCCCGCGCCTTCTTCAGGGTCTCGGCGGTGCGGACCTCGAACCCCTCGGCCGTGAGGGCCTCTTCCGCCAGGACGCGGAACACCGCTTCGTCGTCGACCACCAGGATGCTGGCGCTCATCGATCCTCCGGGCGTCCTATCCTATCTCCAACGGGAGAGTGAGCACGAACGATGCACCCGGCCCGGCGTCCTCCAGGACCAGGTCGCCCCCATGGGCGCGGGCGATGTTGCGCGACAGCGCGAGACCGATGCCGACCCCGCTCGGCTTGCCGGTGACGAACGGCTCGAACAGGCGCGCCTTCACCTTCGAGGACACCCCGGGGCCGTTGTCCCTGACCTGGACGGCGGCGCTCGCGTCGCGTCGCGTCACCCGGACCTCCAGGCGCGGCCCGCCCGCGTGGTGCCCGGCCAGCGCATCGAGCGCGTTGCCGACCAGGTTGGCGATGACGATGTGGATCAGGGTCGGATCGGCCTTCACCGGCACGGGGGCGTCGGGGAGGACGATCGCGATCGGCACGCCCAGGCCGTCGGCGCGGTCGCGTGCCAGGTCGGCCACCTTGCGCGTGAACCCGGTCAGATCGAGCGCCACCGGCCGGGGCACGACGCCCTTGGAGAAGCTGAGCAGCTCGGTCGTGAAATCGGCCAGACGCTCCATCTCGGTGCGCAGCCCGCTGACCGCCTGGCGGTGACGCGTCTCGAGCGCCGTGCGCTCGCCCTGCAGGATCAGATCGAGACCGACGCGCAGCCCGTTGAGGGAGTTCTTCACCTCGTGCGCGATCAGGTTGACCGCCTCTCCGAGCATGCGGAGGCGCTCCCCCCGCACGGCCTGCTGCTCGGACCGCTCGAACACCCGGAACGAGCGCCGCAGGAGCAGGATCAGGAACAGAAACGGGACGAGCGCCAGACCGAGACCCAGCGCCAGCCGGGTCAGCAGGCGCGAGCGCGCCGGCCCGAAAAACAGCCGGGCGTTGCTCAGCGACAGGAGGAGGAACTCGGTCCCCTGCACCGGGCTGCCGGCGATCACGGTCCTCTCCGGGCGGACGCGGCCGTCGGCGGCGTCCGGCACGCCCAGCTCCGCCTCGATGATGAACGGCGCGTCGGACGGGCGCTGCACGATCGACCTCCAGTCGTCTCCCGATGAAAAGGACGGCGGCTGCGGGGGGTAGATCACCAGACCGGTGCGCGTGACCAGCACGTTCATGCTGTGCGTCCCGCGATGGAACTCCGTCCCCAGGGCGCCCTCCAGCGCCAGGTCGATCGCGCCGAGCAGGACGCCCTGGAACTGGCCGCCGCGGAGGATCGGGGAGACCATGTAGAGGACCGACTCGCGGTCGCGCTCGGTCTGCACCGGGACGATCAGGATGCTGCGCGTGCGCAGGACGGCCTGGAACCAGCTCTCGTTGGCGAGGGGCACCCCGGTGGGGAGGAAGCTCTGGGGCTCGGACCAGATCGGCGCGCCGTCCGGGCCGACCACCGCGACACCGACGTTGAAGAAGGCGCTCTTCTCGTGTGACAGGCGCAGGAGGCTGCGCTCCGGCTCGTTGTTCCGGTCGAGGAGGTTGACCTCCGAGCGCAGCCCGAGCCGCGCCAGCTCGCCGGCCAGCAGGTGCAGATGACGTCCCAGGTAGTAGGCGTGAACCTCGGTCTCGAGCTGCAGGGTCTCCCGGGACACCTGGTTCTGATACGAGAGATCGGTGGCGAGCGCCGCGACCAGGAGCACGACGGCGACGACCGCCGTCCCCAGGTAAATCAGCAGGACCGCCCGCGCGAACCGGGCGTGCGCGGCGGCCAGCTCGTGCCCGGGGCCGGGCGCGGTCACGGCACGCTGTGAGCCGGGACGGGGGCGCGCCGCAGGAGGCGCTCTTTCAGACGGGTCGCCCAGTAGTACGTCACCGGCAGGATCACGAGAGTCAGCACGGCGGCGGATAGCGTACCACCGACCACGACCACGGCAATCGGACGTTGCGTCTCGCTGCCGATCGCGTGCGACAGGGCGGCAGGCAGCAGACCAAGGGACGCCAGAAGGGCCGTCATCAGGACGGCGCGCAGGCGGTCGCGCGTCCCGGCGACCACCGCCTCGTAGAAGGTCTCGCCCCGCTGCACACGCGACTTGATCGAGGCGAGGACCAGGACGCCGTTCAGGACGGCCTGCCCGAGAAGGGCGATGAACCCGACCGCGGCGCTCACCGACAGCGGCATGCGGGCGACCGCCAGGCCGAGGACGCCGCCGATCAGGGCGAACGGCACGTTCAGCATGATCAGGACGCAGTCCCAGACCGAACCGAAGGCGGAGAACAGGAGAAGAAAGGTGATCAGGAGGGACAGCGGGATCACCAGCCGCAGGCGCGCCATGGCGCGCTCCTGGTTCTCGAATTCCCCGCCCCAGGTGATCTCGTACCCGGCCGGGAGCGTCACCGCCGCGGCGACGCGGGACCGGGCCTCCTGCACGAAGGAGCCCATGTCGCGGTCGCGCACGTTCATCCGGATGCCGATGTAGCGGCGGCCGTTCTCGCGGGTGATCGCCGCCCGGCCGGTGCCGATCCGGACGTCGGCCACGGCGGAGATCGGAATGAGGGCGCCGTTCTTGAGCGGCAGCATGAGGGTCCTGATGGAACCGATGTCCTCGCGGGTGGCCGCCGGCAGGCGCACGGTCACGTCGAAGCGCTTCTCACCCTCCCACAGCTCGGAGGCGACGTGCCCCCCCATCGCGGTCTCGACGTAGTCCTGCACGTCGGCGAGATCGAGGTCGTAGCGCGCCAGCGCCGGCCGATCGAGCGTCACCGCGATCTGCGGCATCTCGCCCGACTTGACGATCCCGAGATCGGCCACGCCCGCCACCGCGCCGATGGTCGTCTCGGCCTTCTGGGCCGCGTCCTGCAGGAGATCGAGATCCTCGCCGTAGATCTTCACCGCGATCTGACCGAACTGTCCGGAGATGTTCTCGTTGACGTTGTCGCGGATCGGCTGCGAGAAGTTGTACTCGGTGCCGGGAATCTCGCGGACGTTCCTCTCCATCTCGGCCACCAGATCGTTCAGGCTGCGCATGGACGATCGCCACTCGCTCATCGGCTTGAGCTTGACGAAGATCTCGAGGTTGTTCGCCAGCGTGGGGTCCGTGCCGTCCTCCGGGCGTCCGAGCTGGCTCATGAGCTCGGTGACCTCCGGCGTCCGCCGCATGCGCTCCTTGAGGAGAGGCACCAGCTTGCGCCCGGCGGTCAGGGAGATGTTCCCCGGCAGCGTGAAGGTCACGTACAGCGCCCCTTCGTTCAGCTCGGGCAGGAACTCCGACCCCAGACGCGGCAGCAGCACCATGGCCGACACCAGGGCTCCCGCCGCCAGGGTCAGGACGATCTCCGGGCGGAGCATGGAGAAGCGGATCGTCGGCTCGTAGGCGCGGCGCGCCCAGCCGAGGAGAGGCGAGTCGGGGAGCGGCCGGGCGCGCCGGAGCGCCAGGTGCGCCAGCACCGGCACGAGCGTGAAGCTCACCAGGAGCGCGCCGACCAGGGCGCTGACCACGGTGTTCGCCATGGGATGAAAGATGCGGCCTTCGACGCGCTGCAGGGAGAAGATCGGAAGATAGGCCGCGATGATGATCAGCAGGGAGAACAGCGTCGGCCGCGCGACCTCGCGCGCCGCGGCCAGGATGCGCTCGGCCAGGCGCTGGTTCTCGGCGCCGGGGTGGCCGGGGTCGCGCAGGTCCTCGCCGTGGACGCGATGGAACAGGTGCTCGACCAGGATGACCGCGCCGTCCACGATGATGCCGAAATCCACGGCGCCCATGGAGAGCAGATTGGCCGACATCCCGCGGCTGTACAGGTACAGGAAGGACGCGAACAGAGACAGCGGAATGACCGCGGCCACGATCAGCGAGGCCTTGATCGACAGCATGAACAGGAACAGGACCAGCACCACCAGCAGGGCCCCTTCCGCCAGGTTGTGGAACACGGTCCGCAGCGTCGTGTCGATCAGGTCGGTCCGGTCGTAGAACGGCCGGATGCGGGTCCCCTGCGGCAGGACGCGCAGGTTGACGTCGTCGATCCGCTCGCGCAGGGCTCTCAGGACGACGGAGGGGTTCTCGCCCCGGCGCATCAGGACGATCCCCTCGATGGCGTCCTCGTCGGCGTTGCGGCTGACGACGCCCTGGCGGGGGGCGTATCCGGCGGTCACGTGCGCGACGTCCTTGACCGTGACCGGGACGCCCCCTTTCGAGCCGACCCGCACCTGCTCGATGTCCGGGAGATCCTTGAAGATGCCGAGGCTGCGGATGACGAACATCTCGCTGCCGCGCTCGACGTAGCCGCCGGAGGCGTTGTCGCTGGCCTTGCGCAGGGCGGCGAAGATGTCCGAAAGGCCGATTTCGAGCGCCGCCATGCGGGCCGGGTCGGGCTCGACGTGGATCTCGCGCACCAGACCCCCGTACGACACGACGTCCGCCACCCCGGGCACGCGCAGGAGCTGCGGTCGCACCACCCAGTCCTGCTGCGTGCGCAGGCTCATCGGGTCGGCCCCCCGGCCTTCGAGGGTGTAGCGGTACACCTCCCCGATCGGCGTCGCGAGCGGTCCCAGCCCCGGCTGCACCCCCTCCGGAAGCTCCGCCTGCGACATGCGCTCCAGCACCTGCTGCCGCGCGATCAGAGGATCGACGCCGTCCTGGAACGTCAGCGTGACGAACGACAGCCCGAACAGCGAGACGCTGCGCAGGCGGAACAGCCCGGGCGTGCCGTTCAGCGCGCGCTCCAGGGGGATCGAGACGCGGCGCTCGACCTCTTCGGTCGGCTGGCCGTTGAACAGCGTGATGACCTGCACCTGCGTGTCCGTGGGATCCGGAAACGCCTCGACGGTCAGCTGCGTGAACGCGTACCAGCCGCCGACCGCGAGCACGGCGGCCAGGACGAACGGGGCGATCCGGTTGTTCAGGGAGTGGCGCAGGAGGGCGTCGAGCATGGGCGGTCCGGGGCGAGGGTTACGTTCCGAGGCTGATCTGGTTGTCGAGGAGCAAGCCGCCCTCGGCGACGATCGTCTCGCCCGTCGTCAGACCGGAGAAGACCGGAACGCGGCCGTCCCGGGCCGGCCCGGCGACGATCTCGCGGCGCGAGAAACGGCCGCCGTCGCTCTGCACGTACACGTACTGGTGGGCCCCGTCGGTGATCAGCGCGGTCGTCGGGACTTCGACCGTCCCGGCGCGGGCGCTGGTGGCGAAACGCACGCGCGCGTACACGTTGGGGCGCAGCGCGCCGTCGGTGTTGGCGAGGCTGACCCGGATCGCCACGGTGTGCCGGTCCGGATTGACCACCGCCGAGACCATGTCGACCTTGCCCTGGGCGGAGAGCTCCGGGATCGAGGGGCTGGTGACGAGGGCCGCGGCCCCTTCCTTGATCGCGCCGGCCTCCGATTCGAACAGATCGGCCAGGATCCAGACCGACGACAGATCGGCGACGACCAGGAGGGCGGTCGACGCGTCGGGCGCCACCTCCTGACCGACCAGGACGTTCTTCTCGACCACCACACCCTGCCGGGGCGCGGTGAGCGTGAACTCGTTGTCCGCCTTCTCGGACACCCGCAGCGCGTCCATCTTCGCCGAGGCCGCCTTCAGGGCCATCTCCGCCTCCTGCAGCTGCTGCTGCGCCAGGAGCTCTTCCTTGGCCGGGAGGGCGCGCGTCTGGACGAGGTTGTGGACCCGCTCCTCTCCGGCGCGCGCCACGTCCCGGTCGAGGGCCGCCTTGTCCCTGGCGGCGCGCAGGTCGGCGATCTCGGGGCTCATCACCGAAAACAGCGGCTCCCCCTGGCGGACGCGCTGTCCGAGCTCGACGAAGACCTGGCTGATGCGCCCGTTGAGCGGCACCTGCACCTTGGACGCGCGCGTCTCGTCGATCGCGATGCGCGCCGGGACCGGGTCGCTCCAGCGCAGGTCGGCGCGCGTTACGACGCCCAGCTTCACCGCCTGCCACTGCGGCGCGTCGGGCGCGAGAGCGATCGTGCCCCCTTCGACGCGCAGGCCCGCCGGCGGCGGGGTCGGGCGCGTCTCGCGGCTGAATCCGGACGACAGCCAGATCGACAGACCGCCCACCAGCATCGAGCTTCCCAGACCGAACATCCGCACTTTGCGGAGCCTCACGGTGTCACCTCCGGTGTCGCCGTGCCCGCGCGCAGGAGCTCGGCGTCGAGCCCCAGGGCGTGGCGCAGGTCGTTCCGCACGGCAAAGAGATCGAATTGCAGGTCCATGACTTTCAACAGGAGATCGATGTGCGTCCGGCGCGTCAGGAGCAGGTCGGTCATGCTGACGCCGCCCTGGTTGACCGCGCCCAGCGTGGTCTCGAGAACGCCCCTGGATTTGGGCACCGCCTCGCTGACCAGGCGGTCGAGCGTCCCCTCGAGGGTCGTCTTGCGCTTCATGAGAGCCTCCACGTCGGCGCGACCGCGCTCGCGGGTGGCGGCGGCGGCCCACTCCAGCTCGCGGGCGTGCGCTTCGGCGCGCGCGGAGTCGTGCTGGCCCCGGTCGAACAGAGGGAGCGGGAAGCCGATGGAGACGAGGTAGGTGCGGGGCTGGTCGCCCGAGATCGTCAGGTTGTCGTGCGTGTAGCCGACGCTCAGGTTCGGGTCGGGTATGCGCCTCCGGCGCGCCAGGAGCGCGTCCGAACGCGACGCGTCGCGATCGAACTGCAAGGCCCGGATGTCGGGGCGCCGATCGAGCGCCTCCGCCACGTTCGGCTCGGACGGCACCGGCGCCGCGGCCTTGATCGTCTCGATATCCGGCACGCCCGCCGCGCACGGAGCGGCGAGCAGCGCGCCACAGGTCACGGTGGCGCCTTCGTACTCCTGCCGGTTCGCGGCCACCTCGGATTCGAGGAGCATGGTGTCGACCTGGAGCCGGTCGAAGTCGCTGCCGCTCAGGTCGCCGTTCTCGAGACGGGAGCGCTGGATGTCGACGTTCTGCCGGGCGGCGGAAAGGCTCTCCTCCAGGATCGACTGGCGAGCCCCGAGATACGCGATGCGGCCGAGGGCATAGCGCGCCTCGGCGGTCTTGTCGCTCAGAGTGTCGAGAAACGAGCTGCGCTCGGATTGGAGCCGCAGGTCGGCCGACCGGATGCGCGGGCCGCGCTTGCCGAGCTCGACCGTCTCCGAGAGGGTCGTCCCGTAGATCGCCGTGTCGCCGCGCGTCAGCCCCGGCGGGTTGGTGGTGCCGACCGTGAGATCGCTGATCGTGCCGGAGACCGCCGGGTTCGGTATCAGCCGTCCCTGCCGGAGCCCGGCCTGCGCCTGCTCGACCCGCGTCGCGGCCGCCAGGACGTCTTTGTTGTGGGCCTCCATCCAGGCGACCAGCGCGCCGGCGTCCTTCAGGAGCGCGTCCACCGCCACGGAGCCGCCGGCCTGCGGGGGAATTGCAGCCTGAGCGGGCTCCGTGGCGGGGAACTGCGCCTCGTTGGAGGCGAAGGCCATGGGGAGAAAGGTGGCCAGTGCCAGCAGGGGGGCCGCCCGGAGGACTGAGGCGCCCGCTGCCGCTGCCGTTGAGACACCGATTGTTCTCCCCATGACCTGGTCACCGGTCCCTTCGTTGTCCGGTTGTCCGAAGCACCTCGCAAGCCCCGTGCCAGCCAGGCCGGCCCCGAAAGCCAATGAATCCAGGAGGGAAATGGCCGCGCGCCCGGGGCCGGGAGGCGCCCGCTGAAAAAATCTTTCATGGCCGCTTTCGGTGCTGGCGTATCCTTTCGCCCCGGCGGCGGCCGGACCCGGGCGGTCCGGGACGAGGGGAAGGGCTGGTGGCCGACAAATACCTGCGCGACCCCATCCACGGCTCCATCCACTTCGACAAGGAGAGGGAGGGGCTCGTCCTCGAGCTGATCAACACGCGCGAGTTCCAGCGCCTCCGCCGCATCCGTCAGCTCGGCGCGCTGTTCCTGACCTTCCACGGGGCCGAGCACACGCGCTTCACGCATTCGGTCGGGGTCGCCTTCATGGCGAAGCGCATCTTCGACGCCCTCCTGGCCGCGGGTCAGGTTCCCCGGACGGGCGCGGCCATGGAGCGCACGCGCCGGGTCGCCGTCGCCGCGGCCCTCCTGCACGACGTCGGCCACGGCCCGTTCTCGCATCTGTACGAGAAGGTCTTCAACGACCGGCGGCACGAGGAGTGGACCCGCCTGATCATCCGGCACGGGCGCGGCGAGGTCGGCCGTCTGCTGCGCCGCGCCGGAATGGTCGACGAGATCCTGGCGGTGTACGACCGCACCTACCGGCCGCCGTTCGTGTCGGACATCGTCTCGTCGCAGCTCGACGCCGACCGTCTGGATTACCTGCTGCGCGACTCCTTCATGACCGGGGTGGCGTACGGGCGCTACGATCTCGACTGGATCCTGACCAACCTCCGCCTGGCGCGCCACGGACAGGGTGCGCCGGGGCGGGGACGGGGCGGAACCCGGGCGGGACGCGACGGCGATCTCCGGCTGGCGATCAACGGCCTGAAGGGCTACCACGCCGCCGAGCAGTTCGTGATCGGGCGCTATCTCATGTACCAGCAGGTCTACTATCACAAGACGAGCCGGTCCGCCGAGCAGATGATCCGCACCGCCCTGCAGCGCCTGGTGGACGCGCACGCCGAGACCGGGGTGCTGCCGGACCCGTGCACCGCGTCCATCCGGCGGCTGGTCGAGACCCGCGGCCAGCTTCCGGTCGAGGACTTCCTCCGGCTGGACGACTGGCTCTTCCTGTCGGCCTTCCAGGAGTGGTCGCTGGCGCCGCCGGGCAAGGTCGACCCGATCCTGCGCGATCTGTGCGATCGGATCACCCGACGCCGCCTGTTCAAGACCGTGCGTCTGACCGCCGACGCTCCGGCCAAGCCGTTCGCCCAGGCGATCGAGGGGCTCGGCGTTCTGTTCCGCGCCCGCGGCTTCGATCCCCGGTATTACCTCCTGGAGGACGACGCCACCGACCTGCCGTACCGCGACCTGGCCTACGCGGACCGCATGGGGACGGCTCCGGAGGACATCGGCCTCGCGGTGCGCGGTCGCATCATCGGCTACATGTCCGAGCGCCGCATCTCCCCGCTCATCGACTCGATCCGCAACGAGCCGCGCAAGCTGCTGCGGCTGTGCTTCCCCGGCGCGATGCGCGCCGCGGTGGAGAGGCGTCTCAAGCCGTTCATCGCGAGCGAGCGGCAGTAGGCGAGGGCCGTCGCGACGGGTGCTTGACTGGTGCGAGCGCGCGCGGTACCGTCTCCTCCCTTCGATTGCATGGAGGAGGACTCGACAGCGAGGTGTCAGGAGGACGCGATGCATGAGACGGCTTGGCGCCTGGCCGGCGTGACCGGGGCGCTGCTGATCGCTGC
>JACXTT010009544.1_pt1 | contig 13254 bp, 6 predicted proteins | sample 9270951 | NCBI WGS metagenome assembly JACXTT01 (sample SAMN15532306, study PRJNA645909) | rock metagenome | isolation source: weathered quartz diorite | place: Puerto Rico | collected 2017-06-21
TCGGCGATCATACTGGCAAAGGTGGAGGCTGGCGAGCCCCACTCTCCCCCGACGCAGAGCAGGAGTTTAACTCCATGGGCGCGGGCGGAGTCGAGGATTATCTGCTGATGGGTCTTCCCGGCTATGGGGTTCGGGCACCAGCCGGGCTGGCCGGTTTCAAATGTCAGAGAATCGCTTGAGCCTGCGGTGAGGGAGAAATAGGGGGGGCTTGAGGTCGGTTCCCCCCAGAAATAGATCATATGGGTGATGGCGGACCAGTCGACATACTGCGGGGGCATATCGCAGACGGACCACTGTGTATAGTAGGCGACGACTGCGAATTGTGAAGCGTTCGCCTGGGAATTTCCGGCAGCGAGCGGTTGTGCCGCTGCGGCGGTGGAGATGATCCCGGCGAAGATCACTGGCATGAATGCTTTGAACATTGTTACCCTCTCTCAGTTGCTGAAAAATTGCGTTAATGATCTCAGCGGCCTTGAGGTTCAAAGTCGATGCCACGATTTACTCGTTCTTCGTTATTTTTTCTTCATGTGACACAGGGAGGACTTTTTCGTGCCGAAGGATGGAAAAAAATCGTGATGTGAGGCACTTTATGTGTCCGATCACATCTTGACGCCCGTCATGATCCCTTGAGATTAACCCGGAAGTGCCGGTTTTTGGGGAAAATATAAAAAATTACAATGGAGCTTTGTAGAAAGGTAAATCGCCTCAGTGACGGCGGAGGTTATACTGGGCGATTTTGGTATAGAGCGTTTTGAGGCTTATGCCGAGAATTTTGGATGCGGCTTTCTTATCCCAGCCGGCGTAGTCAAGAGTTTGTGAGATATGGACCCGCTCAAGATCCTTGAGCGAAGAGGGGGAGGAGGAATCGGCGGGCGGATCGGGCGGCGCGCCCAGCTTTCGGGCGGCTGCGGGGAGGAGGATATCCTCCGGCTGGATGAGAGCATCGTGGGAGAGTATCACGGAGCTCTCGATGACGTTTTCCAGTTCTCGGACATTTCCCGGCCAATCGTATTCCATGAGGAGCTCCATGGCCCGGGGGGTGAGGGATTTCTTCACCCCTCGCCGGAATTTCCATTGAAGAAAATTGTCGACGAGGTGTGGGATGTCCTCTTTCCTTTCGCGGAGCGGAGGGATAGCGAGAGTGACGACGTTGAGCCGGTAGAGGAGATCTTCCCGAAACCTCCCCTGCGCGACTTCTTCCCTGAGATCCTTGTTCGTCGCGCTGATGATGCGGACGTCTGCCTTGTGAACGGCATTCCCGCCGACGCGACGGAATTCGCCGGTCTGGATGAAACGGAGGAGTTTTGGCTGAATGATGGCGCTGATATCCCCCACCTCGTCAAGAAAGAGGGTCCCTTTATTGGCGAGCTCGGCGAGCCCTTGCTTCTGGCTCCGCGCGTCGGTGAACGCGCCTTTTTCGTACCCAAAGATCTCACTCTCGATGAGGGTGTCGGGAATAGAGGCGCAATTGATGGTGACGAACGGGTTGGATTTTCGGTCGCTGTTCTTGCAGATAAAATTCGCCACAAGTTCCTTCCCGGTTCCGCTGGCGCCCTGGATGAGAACATTCGTATCGGTCGGGGCCACGCGCCGGGCGAGTTCGAGGACGCCGTTGATTCCCTCGCTCGAGCCGACGATCTCCATCTTGCCGCTGAGGCGTGTTATCTCAGACTGGAGCGCGGAGTTTGTCGCCAGAAGGTCGTGGTGTTCGAGGGCGCGGGAGATGATCTGGAGGAAATCGGCGGCAACAAGGATCGGCTTCATGACATAGTCATAGGCGCCGATTTTCATCGACTCGACCGCGGTGGAGACGTCGCCGGTCCCGGTGATGATGATGACTTCCGTGGCGGGATGCTTGTCTTTGACGAACTGGAGGACTTCCATGCCGTTCACCTTCGGCATGTGGTAGTCAAGGAGTATCAGATCGAAGGCATTTTCCCGTATGATATTGATCGCGGCGACGCCGTCAGAGGCCATCTCGACGTTGAACCCCTCCTCTTTCAGCAGGGAGGCGATCTGCGTCCTGAAGAGCTCCTCGTCATCGGCGAGGAGGATTCTATATTCGGATCGATCCATCAGACTGTTCGGGCACAAAATGAAGCGAGAGCCAGTGCTCCCGGCTCTCGCTCTCAGAAGTTGCTCGTTATAGGCCTGTCAATTCAGGTGCGGCGTCAGTTTGTCGAGGAGATGCCGTTTAGGGACGGCGCCGATGATTTGTTCAACCACCTCGCCCCCCTTGAAGATCATCAGCGTTGGGATGCTGCGGATCCCGTACTGCATTGCGGTACGGGGGTTTGCGTCGACGTCCATTTTCGTCACTTTCAGCTTTCCGTCATATTCGCTTGCAAGCTCTTCGACTATGGGGGCGATCATTTTGCACGGGCCGCACCAGATGGCCCAAAAATCCACCAAAACAGGCGTTTGCGAGGTCAAAACCTCACTTTGGAAATTCGCATCGCTGACTGCTACCGGTTTCATGAATTCCGTTCCTTGTTAAATGACATCGTAATATACGAAATTTCAATTTGAAAATCTTACACTGTTGGGTCCAAGGAGATCTTCGACCTCGACGATGAACTCGTTGCTCGGATCGACCAACCTGGTCGACTGGAGGCGGAAAGTCTTTTCGCTGCCCCCCCGGACGAGGTGGAAATAGAAGGCGCATTTCCCCCGATGCCTGTCGGCGACCTTACGCAGTTCGCACACAGTCTGTTCCCGGATATCGTCGACATTGATCGAGACGATGACCCCTCGTGCGAGGCGTTCTCTGACCTTATCCATGGGCAGGATTTCCTTTGCTATGATGCGGAGGGAATCCCCGTTGGACTCGGCGTTGCCGCTCACCATCACCATGGCTTCCGGGGTCAGCGTTTCCTGGTACTGCCTGTAGGCGTCCGAGAAGACGATGCATTCGCCTTTTCCGCTGAAATCCTCGAGCGTGACGAACGCCATGAGGTTGCCTTTCTTATCGATTTTCTTCTTGACGGAGGAGACAATTCCCCCTGCACGCACCATCGATCCGGAGTGAACGCTTGTCGGGTCGCCCAGCCGGGCAGTTGCGAAGGCCGCCATTTCCCGCCAGAATTTTCGGAGGGGGTGCCCGGAGACATAGAATCCGAGGACCGATTTCTCCCGCGAAAGCTTTTCCCCTTCCGGCCAGGGGCTGACCGGAGGAAGCGGCGGCGGCGCAAATTGGGGGGCCGATCCGGATGACGCTTCGAAGAGAGACGATTGCCCGCGGGACGAATGGCTCCTGGCATTCTGGCCGAACTGGATCGCTTTTTCAACCGCCTCGAAAAGTTCCGAGCGATTCGGCGTGATGCTGTCGAACGCGCCGGCCTGTATCAGTCCCTCGATCGTCTTCTTGTTCACGAGCCGCAGATCGAGCCTCCGGCAGAAATCGTAAAGACCCGTGAAACGACCGTACTGAGCGCGGAAGGAGATGATATTCTCGACCGCGCTCACGCCGACATTCCTGATCGCGCTCAGGCCGAAACGGATCCCCTTGCCCGTGACGACGAACTGGACGCTGCTTTCATTGATGTCAGGCGGAAGGACGTCGAGCTTCATCTTGCGGCACTCCTCGATCAGCTGGACGACGTAGTCCGTGTCACCGATTTCCGCCGAGAGCGTCGCCGCCATGAATTCCGAAGGATAGTGGGCCTTGAGGTAAGCCGTTTGATACGCCAGGACGGAGTATGCGACGCTATGAGATTTGTTGAACCCGTACGATGCAAACTTTTCGATCATGTCGAAGATATCGCCGGCAACTTTTCTTGAAAACCCGCGGTCGACTGCGCCGCTGATGAACTCCGTCTTTTGCTTCGCCATGAGCTCCTTGTCCTTTTTTCCCATGGCGCGCCGCATGATGTCGGCCTTGGCAAGGGAGAAGCCCGCGACTTCGCTCGCGATCTTCATGACCTGCTCCTGGTACACGATGATCCCGTAGGTCTCCTTGAGGCACGATTCGAGTTTCGGATGGATATAGTCGATCTTCTGGAGATTCTGCTTGCACCGGATGAAATCGCCGATCATCTCCATGGGCCCCGGGCGGTAGAGGGCATTCATTGCCACGAGGTCGGTGAGGCACGTGGGCTTGAGCTTCCTGAGCCAGTCCTGCATTCCCGAGGATTCGAACTGAAACACCCCCATCGTCTGCCCTTTTCCGAACAGGGCGAACGTCGCCTCATCGTTCTCCGGGATCTTGTCGAGATCGATCTCCACGCCATACGTCTCCTTGATGAGGGCGAGCGCGTTCTCGAGGACAGTCAGCGTCCTGAGGCCGAGGAAGTCCATTTTCAGCAGGCCTGCGTCCTCGAGATCGATCATATTGTACTGCGTCATCACATCGGTCTGCGGCGTTTTGTACACCGGGACATAGTCGGTGAGGGGACCGGGGGCGATGACCACCCCGGCGGCATGCGTCGAAGCGTTCCTGTTCATCCCCTCGAGGACGAGGGAGATGGCTGTAAGCTCCCGGATCTTCTCATCCTTGCTCTCCCGGACCCATTTCAATTCGGGATTCGTCTGGAGAACTTCGGCGAGGGGGGTGACCTTCCCCTGGATCACCGGGATTTGTTTCGTGATCGATTCGGTGACGCTCAGGGGCACTCCCAGAACGCGCCCGACGTCCTTGAGCACGGCCCTCGACGAAAGAGTCCCGAATGTAATGATCTGGGACACCGAGTCCCCGCCATATTTCTGCTTCACATAGTCGATAACCTTTTCCCGCTTGCTGTCGGAAAAATCGATATCGATGTCCGGCATGCTGACCCGTTCGGGGTTGAGGAATCTTTCGAAGAGAAGGTCGTACTTGAGCGGATCGACGTTCGTGATGCCGAGGGCATAGGAAACGAGGCTGCCGGCGGCGCTCCCACGGCCCGGTCCGACGAGGACTCCCATCTTCCTCGCCTCACCGATAAAATCCTGCGTGATGAGGAAGTAGCCCGCGTATCCCATCCTTTTTATGACCGAGAGCTCGTGGTTGAGGCGGTCCTCGATTTCGGGAGTGATGGTCGCGTACCTGGTCCGGAGACCGTCATGGGCGAGGCGGTCGAGATATTCTTCAAGCGTCGCGGCCCCCGCCTCTCCGGGTATGGGGAACGCGGGCATATAGGGTTTCTCCGGGCCGATCGCGTATTCATCTGTTTTCTCCGCCACTTCGAGCGTCGCCCGGAGGGCCTCGGGGTGGTCTCTGAAAAGCTCGGCCATCTCCGCGGGCGTCTTGAAGTAAATCTGGTCGGTCTGGTATCGGAGCTGGCGGTAATCGGACGTGGCCTGGGCGCTTGCGTCAGGGATCATCAGCATGACGTTATGCGCAATTGCGTGATCCCGTTTTATATAGTGAACGTCGTTGGTCGCGATGAGTTTGATCCCCAGCTCCCGTGACAGTTTCGGCATCGACGCAAGTATCGGCCGTTCTTTTTCGAGGGAATGGTTCTGGATCTCGAGGTAGAAATCGTCTTTGAAGAGGTCTTTGAACGTCGCGGCAATCTCCCTCGCCTCCTCGTAATGGCCGTCGACCAGGTGGTGCGCGACGATGCCGGAGGGGCAGGCCGAGAGGGCGATCAAACCTTCGTTGTACTGCCTCAGAATCTCAAGGTCGATCCGGGGCTTGTAATAGAACCCCTCGGTGTGCCCCAGGCTGCAGAGTTTTGTGAGATTCCTGTATCCCTGCGCATTCTTGGCGAGGAGGACCAGGTGGTGATAGATGCCTCTCCCCTTGCCTTCCCTGACGCTCCGGGCGTTGACTTCCTTATCGAACCGGGATCCGGTCGTGACGATATAGATCTCGCACCCGATGATCGGCTTGATGCCGGCCTTGCGGGCCGTTTTATGGAGTTCGACCGCGCCGAACATCACCCCGTGATCGGTGAGCGCGACGGCCTTCATCTTATTCTCAGCGGCGGAGTCGACGAGTCCTTCAATTGTCGCGGCGCCGTCGAGCAGACTAAAGTGCGAGTGATTATGAAGGTGGATGAACTCGGTCATCGGAATGCAAAAAGATAAAGAAATTGAGAAGGAAATCCAATAGAATTCACGCGCGCGCGGCTCGCGGCGGTCGGATATTCCGGTGCCCGTGCGAACGCAAATCGCGGCGACGACGGAATGTTTCTGCGATCAGAGGGGAGGGATCAGGCCTCGATAAACTTTTCGACGAGTTTCACGGCGCTCCCGATCTCCACGATCTCCCGGTTCCCGGTGGCACGGACTTTGATTTCGATCTTGCCGTTGGCGACGTTCTTCTCCCCGGCGATGACCTGCAGAGGCATTCCGAGGAGGTCAGCGTCCTTGAACTTGAAACCGGGGCTGACGTCTGTCCGGTCGTCGTACAGGCAGTCGATGAGAGACGCCTGCAGATCTTCGTACAGGTGTTCGGCCGCGGCGACGACGCGCTCGTTGTTGCTGTTGACGAGGACAAGGTGGACATGGAATGGGGCGAGCGCCTTGCTCCAGACAATCCCGTTCTTGTCGTGCGACTGCTCGATGAGGCAGGCGATGATCCGTTCGACGCCGATCCCGTAGCTTCCCATGATTATCGGGTGTTCCTTGCCCCCCTCGTCAAGATAGTAGGCGTGCATCGCGTCTGCGTATTTGGTGCCGAGTTTGAAAATATGGCCCAGCTCGATGGCCTTCACGACGCGCAGGGGGGCGTTGCAGTTTGGGCATGGCTCACCGGGCCGGACGGTCCGGAGATCGTAGTACCCGCTGACGGCAGCATCGCGCGTGAGATCGATATTCTTGAGATGAAAATCGTTCTTATTCGCCCCGCTGATGAGGTTATTTGCCGATTGGAGCCTTTTGTCCGCGATGATCAGGAAGGGTTCCCCTCCGGCGGGCCGGGGATTGAGGCCGACGGGTCCGATGGAGCCCGTATCCGCCCCGGTCAGCTCCTTCAGCTCCTCGGGACGTGAGGGCCGGACGCCGCCGCCCAGGACCGACTCAAGCTTTGCTTCGTTGAGCTGATCATTTCCCATCATGAGGACGAGCACGGGGGTCTTCTCCTTCATATACAGGAGCGACTTGGCGAGCGCATGCTCTTCGACCTTCAGAAAAACCCTCAGATCGTCGATGGTCTTGACATTGGGAGTATGGATCTCTTCAACCTTTTCCCCATCCGGGTATCGCGGCGCGGCGGGGACATTGGAGGCGGCCACCTGAAGGTTCGCAGCGTAGTTGCAGTTGTCGCAGAGGGCGCAGGTATCCTCTCCGGAGGCAGATTCGATCATGAATTCCTGCGACGCGCTCCCCCCCATCGCTCCGCTTGAGGCTCCGACGATGAAAAACTTGAGTCCGGCGCGGCTGAATATATTCTTATAGGCCTCGGCGTGCCGCGAGTAACTCGCATCCAGCCCGGCCCAGGTGGCATCGAGGCTGTAGGAGTCTTTCATGAGAAATTGTCGCCCGCGGATCACCCCGGAGCGGGGCCTCGGCTCGTTCCGGAATTTCGTCTGGATCTGATACCAGATCTGCGGCATATCCCGATAGGACTTGACGTGATTCTTGGCGATGGAGCAAATGACCTCCTCGTGTGTGGGCGCCAGCACGAGCGGCCTGTTCTTCAGGTGAAACATCGTCTCGCCGAACGCTTTTACACGGCCGGTTTCCTCCCAGAGCTCGACGGGATTCAGGGCGGGAAGAAGAAACTCCTGGCCGCCGATGGCATCCATCTCGTCCCGGATTATGTCCATCGCCTTCCTGAGGGCGCGAAGGCCGAGGGGGAGGAATGAGTACACCCCGGCCCCGAGAGGTCGGATCATGCCGGCCCGGAGCATGAGCTGGTGGCTCGGGATTATCGCGTCGGAGGGGATCTCCTTCACGGTGGGAAGAAAATATTTGCTGAGCCTCATCTGCCGTTTTCGATCGAATGCGCAATGTGCCCCCGGACGGAGTCGAACCGCCGACACGCGGTTTAGGAAACCGCTGCTCTATCCATACTGAGCTACGGGGGCGATGGATCGCCGACTTCTCGAAATTCTGACCTCGACTCTCACAACTTAGTGACAATGGTCGAACACGTACTCGCGCATCACTCAAAGTATCTGGCTGCAACCGGTCGCACCACTGCCGCATTTCCGACTCAATAGCGGGCTTTTGTAACCAGCTGATAAAAAAGGGCTTAGAGCTCGCATGATGCTCGAAAATGCACATGCAATATACAAAACCCACAATCGTAAGACAAGAGGAATCCTGTCAGATTAGCCCATATCGGTCCGTTTCAGGATGGGAATTTGACTTAAAGGCCGACGGTATCCGCAAGCAATGACGTCCCATCGCGCAAACGTCCGAGGAAAACTGCGTTTGATCCGATCTTCACGCAAACTGAGGAGGAGTTCCGGCTACTTTTCTGGACGCTTTGGTGCGGAGTGTTTGGGATGCAAACTCCCCCACTGCAAGATGACAAGCTTCAATTCGCCAAGTGGGGGGGACAAACTCGATCGGGATTTAAAGAGAGATCCGATCCTTAATACCTGATAAGGACTCCTGATTTCCAGCCAAGTACTTGTGGGGTTTGTATCCTGTTACGAGAGCGCGCTCCTTCTGGGACATGAAGTGACAAATATTTGGCCATTTCAGCCACCGTTATCTCCCGATCGCCATTCTCATCTGCGTCTCCCCTGAGGCCTTTGAAGAAATAATAGGTAAAGAGCCCGTGCCTTTTCTCCGGAAACCAACTCGACAGCTGTTGTCCGTCAGAGGATGTGAAAACAACCCCTTTATCCAGGGCAGCCACAGGATTTTGCACCTGAATGGAGACGGGGCTCGCGTTTCCGATGAGAGTTCCCCTCTCAGAGTTTCCGCTAAAGCAAGCATCAATAACGACGGTGACGCTACGCACGTTGAGGCGCGCCAAATAATCATACAGTTGCTTGACGTTGTAGCCAGTCGATCTGGGATAAGTCGGATCGCAGTCGTACGGAACGAAGAAAGGTTCTTTTGAAGCAAGGTCAGGCACGCCGTGGCCGCTATAGTAGATGAAAACATCGGACTTCCCGGGATTTATGAGATTGAACAGTCGCTCTTCAAAGGCACTCTTTAATTCTGCAAGGGTTGCTTCCTGGTCTTCCACGAGGATGATCCGATCTTTTGAGTAACCGAACATTTTAATAAGGTATTGCTTCATCGTTTCGGCGTCGCGCTTCGCGTAATCGACATTGGGAACTTTCTTGTACCTCGAGATTCCTACCACGACCGCCACGGCGTCATGTCTGACGCTATCTTCACTGAGATTCCTTCCCGAGGGTATGTCGACGTCCACATCGACCACCGACTGAACAAGGGCGCCCGTCTTTCCCAAGCCAGTTGAGACCTGAGCAAAAATGTGCATCGATATAACTGCGGACAACATAACCAATTTGATGAGTGACTCGATCACTCTTCTCGCTCTCATTACTCTGCTCCCGCTCACGATGCCTTTCCTTTTCATCATTCTGCTCCGAATAATTACTTTCCCTTTCCGCTGTTAACCTTAGTACGGTCGAGTGGGAGGCCCTGGAAATCCACTATCGCGATGAAGGAGAAAGTATGTGATAACACCTCCAACAACCGCCGCCCCTCCGCCGATGAAATACCAGGGACTCGTCCCGGGGGAAATCGCCTCGGCTTTCACCAAGAACTGAAAGTCCTCTCCCTCCAGACCCTCCGGGAATTCCTTAAGAATATCCCACACAATCGCTTTATTCTCGCCAGCCGCCACGGTATCGCCGATGTCCCCGCTCACATTCTTTGGGATATATTGAAATGATTCGTCGCCTTTCTTCAGGAGTGCCGCACTCACCCGGAACTTCAGGTGGGATGGGGCGAACAGGCTGTAATGAATTCTAACTCTCCGGTCCGCGGTGGACTCGTGATAAACATTTTTTACGCTGGTCTCGTCCTGCGCCGTAACCCTTCCGGCGAAGACGGATTCAAATGCGGCAAGAGCCAGAAAACCGAATACTCTAGCCCGCGATGAAGAATACATGCTGTCCATTTCGAAGGCCTTCCATCTATTTGATCAAAACCATTCTGCCAGCCAGGACTATCCCCCCGGCCGTTCTCATCCTGTAAACGTAAGCGCCACTAGGTGCGACGTTGCCCTTGTCATCTTCACCGTCCCATGTAAACCAAGATCTTCCCTCACCAAGCGGCCCGTAATAGAGTGTTCTGACACGCTCGCCCAATATATTATAAACCCCCAAGTCCATAATTGAAGGTTTGGGAAGATCGACTGAAAATGTAGTCGACAGATTGAACGGATTGGGGAAACAGGCTCCTAGTGCAAATTCCACCGGCGTTGCATCTTCCATTCTCCCATTCAACCCGTCACCGCGACCGACGAAGATGGTAAAATCCGATTCCACTCCGGCCGGATCGAACCTGTACAATGAATCGGTGCGGAGATCGACCCACCTCCTCCGTCCTTGATCGCGCAAGTATACTGCGAGATCAGCAGGAATAGATCTTAGTCCAGTGAAAGAGAGCGTTGCGTGGCGATGTTTCCCCGTGTATGCTTTGAAATCCCACTTTTGGAGACTATCACCCCCCGTGCGTACATCGCTCGCAAAGAAGGGATAATGCGAATCCACCTCTGGTCGATTGAAATACACGGAGGGAAGCGGTCCGATTGCGCGGGGCTTTCGAACCATGCGTGGATTAATCTTCCCAAATGTTTTCGAAAGTCCGAAGTACGCAGAATTCTCAAAGAAGCCGCCCGTCGCAAGTCCGATATTCACCCTCCAGGCCATTTCAGAGGTTGGCGTAGCCACCGCCGGCGCATTGGGTCCAACGAGAGGGATCTTCAATTCCTTTAGGTTGCGTGAATTGAAGAAGTAATAGCCAATAAATGGTGTGAGGCTATCCTGTCCCCCCTCCCACGATCCGCTAAACGCCCAGAGTTCATCTGTTATGGAATCCGAGAGTTGGACCGCCGCCCACGAAACACTCTTGCTGAAGGGATTTGCGATAATATTCCAGCCAGGATGGAGCAAGATTGATGCCGAGAAGGTCGAATCCAGGTGCGCAGCCGGTACTCTCACATTATTAAGCTTGAAGTTCGGCTTCTTCGTGACGATCCAGAACCCTCTCCCCACTTTCTCCAAGAAATCTGGATTTCTCCAGTCAAATCGGATCATATAATCCTGAGCGCCACCATTATCCCAATACACCTGCCAATCATGGTCCTGATCCCCCGAAACGACTGTCACGACCATCTGATTATTATCGCCAGGTAGGCCGAACAATCTGTACTCAGAAGGATCATAGTCTTCTGCTTTGTCATGAGGCGTGAACGCAAAAGGCGGACTGCTGATCCCTCTGAGTTCCGGCTCGTAATGTGGTGTTGAAAACCGAAATGCGCGCAATGATGGGCCCGCCGACCCTGCGATATTTCTCGTGCTGACCCGCCAGTAATACGTAGAGTCGAGAGAAAATCCAGAGAGGGTTTTCGACGGCAGCGTAGTCGTATCGTCCAGGAATAATTTTACGAAGCCCACATCGGAGGAAATCTGAATCCGGTAGCTGAGAGCACCTGGAACAGAGTCCCATGTGAATTTGATTGACGCTGGCTGGTCTATCGACGAATCCAGGGGAAATACGAGATGGGGGGCGAGGGCTGGCGATACAATTGTCGTAAAATCCGATACGAAGGGATTCAGACTTGGACCAGCCTCATTCCAAGCGAAAACACGCCAGTAGTATCTAGTACTATCCGATAATGTACTTGCCCAGACGGTTGTGTCGGCAGATGCGACTGTCGTGTCGAAGGCCTGCGTCCCATGGAAATCGGAGTATTTTGAGACTTGAACTTGAAAGGAATCCGCTGTAACCACCCTGGTCCACTCCAATCTTACGGGTATCCGGAGATTCGCCTCACCATTTGCAGGAAAAACGAGAGAGGGGGATGGAGGCAATGCCCGGATCGTAACAAAATTTCTAGCAGCCGCATAGCGGCTCACACCTGAAATATTCTCGGATCTAACGTGCCAATAATATCTCACACTGTCGGACAATCCTTGAACCAAGATTGATGTACCGGCAAGTGTGGAATCCACACTATTAGCGGTCACGAACTTGCTGTCCGTTGATAGCTGGACATGGTACGAATCCGCCCCGGTGATTTTCGACCATCTCAGCGTCACCGGTAGGCGCACCTTGCTGGCATTATCAGGGGGAGCGGTGAGATCGGGATATGAAGGCTTTGCCCTAATCGTCGTGAAGGTTTGCGGACTTGTATAGGGCCCCGGACCGGCAATATTCTTTGATTGTACGCGCCAGAAATACAATATACTGTCGGACAAGTTGCTAACCAGAACCGTTTCGGTGGCAAGTGTCGAATCCAGCGGGGAAGTATCAACAAAACCCGTGTCCTTGGATACCTGGACATGATATGAATCTGCGGTGGTCACATTTGACCAGCTTAACATGACCGGGATCCTCAGATTGACGCTGTCGGTTGATGGATGGAGGGAAACCGGCGCGGGAGGCAACGACCTTATCGTTAGGAAGCTCCACGGACCCGAGGGAGGGCTGGTCCCACCTTTATTCTCGGCCTGCACTCGCCAATAATATCTTGTGCTATCCTTGAGATTCTGGGCAACAAACATCGTATCCTTTATGATCGCTTCGCGGTCTGGTGGGAGAGCAAAAGTAGAATCCGTGCTCAGCTGCACATGGAACGAGTCGGCAGTCGAGACCGAGTTCCAAATGAGACTTACTGGTTGGCGCTGGTTCACTGTGCCATTCAGCGGCATGTAGGGGGCCGGCGACAACGGAGGTAAGACCCCAAATCCGGAAACCTCTATTTTTGCGGGGTACGACTCCGCACTGTGGTAAAAGTGAATCACAGAATTATGGTCTCCCCCGGACCGTGGTGTAAATCTTACTACGAATGACCCTGAGGAACGAGCTAAGATCGTATCTGATGAAGGTCGTATCGAGAAGGACAAATCCTCGGCATGTGTCGAATCGATGATCAACGGTGCAGAACCGACATTCCTGATCAAAAGGTTGAGGGAATCCGATTTTTCGACGCCTACTGATCCGTATGAAAGAGAATCCCTGTCAATGGAAAGGTCTGCGATAAGCTCCGCGAGGGGCCTGCGCCAAATCGTATCGTTAACTTCGGTAAAGGCAAATGGTCCAGCTCTACTTACCCACGTAGACGAGGCCCCAGGCGGCAGACCGTCATCGACTTTGTTCCACGTTAAGCCGAGCATTGTGGTCAAATAGAAACAGCTCGGACAGAAATTCCAGACACAAACCCGGAAAAACCCA
>JACXTT010009545.1_pt1 | contig 13254 bp, 12 predicted proteins | sample 9270951 | NCBI WGS metagenome assembly JACXTT01 (sample SAMN15532306, study PRJNA645909) | rock metagenome | isolation source: weathered quartz diorite | place: Puerto Rico | collected 2017-06-21
GCAGGCGCACGCCTGGCGGCGAAGGTCAGGAGCTTCACGGGACGCATAACGAGGTCCGACCGGATCATCCTTCGTGACATGGCCGATGAAGCTCGCCAGCTCCTCGAAGTGCCCGGAAGAGTGCGAGGGGCGCTGTCGGACTTCGGTCTAGCGACCTTCTCTCGCGCGGTGGCCCGTCTGCTGAAGCCGCACGTCGAATGGGAGATGGTGTCGGGGACGCTTCGAAGCCTGCGGGCCCTGGCGTCCGAGAGTATGAGGGGCACCGCATTTCGTATGGTCTCATCCTTACGACGCGTGCGCCCAGTGGCGACGCGGCCCTGTTGTCATTTGAGAACAAGCGGTTCAAGACGCTAACCGATGGCTTCTCGACGGCGCTACTGCTGGATCGCCGCGGCGGGCTCGCCGGCATCGTTGCTCTCGTTGCATCCTCGTGAGAGCGTTCGCTCCAGCCTCGCACGACCCTGGTGGTTCAGTTCTCTCGCGGATACTGCCGCGCGAGTCGGTGGCGTCGGGGTTGCGTTGACGCTTGGAGGGGACCTCCTCATCGCCCACCGGCGCACGCTGGTCGTGTCGCAGCGCTCCGGCCTCTGGATGCTGTGGCGTCACTCGGCGCTGCTCGACCGCATCCGCCAGTCTTGGCATACGCGTCGAAGAGGGGACGAGCGCGACGATGTGATCGCCGCGATGTATCGCGTGGCGCTCGAGCTCGCCCTTCGGCGCTCAGGAGGCCTTTTGGTGGTCGCGGCAAGCCGAGAAGAGGGGCGCCAGCTCGTCGTCTCGAAGGGTGACCTTCTCGGCTCGCCGCGACGACTTGCAGAGGAACGGCGACTCGACGCCAGCCTCGAGCGTCAGGTCGTGCACCGTGCCGATCGGCGCATCATCGCGGATCTCGCGTCCGTCGACGGCGCATTGATCGTTGATTCGGTCGGAAGGCTCATGGCCTACGGCGCCATGGTTCGCAGCTCGTCGAGCAACTCCACCCAAGGCTCGCGCTCTCGAGCCGCTGTCGCGGTAAGCAGGATCGGCCTCGCCATGAAGGTCAGCTCCGATGGCGGAATCTCGGTTTACCGACACGGGAACCTGGTGCTGAGCCTGTGAGCCGCCGCCAGGTAGAAGGTCGTCCCTTCCCGGTGTGGACACGCGTTTCGGTCCGTGCCGGGCCGGGACGTCACCTACCGGGACGGGGGTTGACCGACGCCAATCCATTCTCGTTGCCCGCGACTTCCTCGGCGGCGCGCCGCCCAGGCCGTCACGCATCTCCAGGAGCCGGCTTCGGCTTTTTACTCGTGACCCTCTCCTCTGCGGGCGGAGCCGGTCGGGCTGCTGTCGCCACTCTTCAACGAGCCACGGGGTAACCTTCGAGAGCTTGCCGAGCACCGCCTTCTCGGCGTCGCTCTCAGCTGTCTCGAAGCGACGCCGCGGCTTCACCAGCGTCTGGCGACGGGTCCGACGCCGACGGAGTTCTGTTCTCCGCGGTTGCCGCATCGGGCGCTCCAGAACCTCTCCGCATCGAAGCCCAACTCCAGACCGCGCGGCCCGCGGTCAGCCCACGGATCATCCTTCCCAGCGGCTATCCGATGCTGCCAGACCACGGTGGGGCAACACGACCACCAGGAACGACGTCACCGCCATTTGTGCACGTGGCCGCTCACGGCGTTACACTCGTGGGCACCCTCGTGCCCAAGCGCGAGGTGACAGACCCCGCCCTTGTACTTCGCTTCCAGGCAGCGCGGACAGGGCACCAGGCACCGCCCATCTGGCTTCTCGACCGTTCCCTCACCCATCGCGGATGCGGTAGACCTGGTCGCACCGACGGACCGCTTCCTTGACCTTCACGGCCACCTCGGCGCCGCGCCTCGCGTGCGTCACCGTTTGGTGCTCAACCTAGAGTGGCTCGAACACCTGCACGAGCGCTCGGTCATCTGGCTGGCGATCCAGATCGCGTCGCCCCGGGCGCGCGACACGCCACGAGGAAGCAACGCGCGCCTGACATCACCTCCTTGAGCGCACCGAGGGTCTCACCGCCGATCACTCACGCGGGCCGGTGTCCTAGAAGAGGCCGAAGCCCCTCCCCGCGACGAAGCCCACCACGATGAGCGCGACGACGCCCGCCATGACTTTCTCATGCGTGCACATGCCCGCCTTGGCCTTGCACACGGCCTGCGAACACATCAGAGACATCTCTCGTCACCCCCTTCCCGTTCCCAGGGATGCTGCACCCGGTCCAGTTGGGGAAGCTGCTCGCCCGTGTTAGAGCCGTCCGCCGGCGACGAAGAGGCCACGAACTGGAGACTCCGATCTCCCCTCCGCAACACGCCCTCGCGGTGAGGAAACGCGAAAACGCAAACACCCCCGGCGGTGAATCCATGACCAATGAGGGGTGCAAGGGTTGTCGGGGACCCGAGCCCAGGGGCATGACTGCCTCCCCGAAGGGTCGGACGGGTTACGATCGCCCGACCGACTCTAGTCCTGCGGGGACCCGCGTGTCAACGTGCCGAGGACGCGCGTTGAAGAACCTCGACATCTCTCTCGGGCTGGTCCGCCGCCTGCACATCGCTCCCTCCTACGACGCAGTGACCCGTCGACCCGCTCGCTGAACACCTCGCCGAGGGCTCGGGCGACGAGGTCCGCCCGGATGAGCTGAACCCCGCGGTGGTCCCCCGTCTACTCGATCGGACTCCCGACGGTCCGATCCGGCTAGAATGTCGATGCCCCCGGGGGCGAGACCCCGACGAGTCCCCCTGACGATGCGGAGGGTCGCATGAACGCGTCCGAGAATCTGCCGGCTCAGTTCAACGTCGCGAGCTACTTCGTCGACCGGAACGTCGCCGAGGGGCGGACGACCGCGCCCGCCTTCTTCTACGAGGATCGCACCCTCACCTACGGGGACGTCCACGAGTTGGCCAACCGCGCCGGCAACGCGCTCCTCGACCTCGGCATCGAGAGGGAGAACCGCGTGCTCGTGCTGTGCCTGGACGCGCCCGAGTTCCTGGGCGCCTTCTGGGGGGCGATCAAGATCGGCGCCGTCCCGGTCCCGGTGAACACGCTGATGCGGTCCGAGGACTACCGCTACTTCCTCGACGACAGCCGGGCGAAGGCTGCGGTCGTCTCCGCGCCGCTCCTCGCCGAGGTCGCCCCGGCCCTCCAGGAGGCGCCCGCTCTCCGCCACGTGCTGGTGGCGGGAGGCGATCCCGGATCCCATCTCGGCTTCGAGGAGTGTCTCGCGCGCGCCTCCGCCCGGCTCGAGGCCGCGGCGACCTCGCGCGACGAGCCGGCGTTCTGGCTCTATTCCTCCGGTTCGACGGGCTCCCCCAAGGCCGCCGTGCACCTGCACCACGACATGGTCGTCTGTGCCGAGACGTACGCCCGGAACGTCCTCGGCCTGGGTCCGGCCGACCGCGTGTATTCGGCGGCCAAGCTCTTCTTCGCCTACGGCCTCGGCAACGCGGGCTATTTCCCCATGGGCGTCGGCGGCGAGAGCGTCCTCGTCCCCCACCGGCCGACGCCGGAGGCCGTCTTCGAGGTGCTCACGCGGCGCCGCCCGACGATCTTCTTCGGCGTGCCCACGCTCTATGCCGCCATGCTGGCCGTGAAGGAGCCGGAGCGGCGGTTCGACCTCTCGTCCCTCCGTCTCTGCGTCTCCGCCGGCGAGGCGCTCCCCGAGGAGATCTACGCCCGCTGGCGCGAGCGCTTCGGCATCGAGATCCTCGACGGCATCGGCACGACCGAGATCTTGCACATCTTCCTCTCGAACCGGCCAGGCGCGACGCGGCCGGGGTCGTCGGGCCTCGCCGTGCCCGGCTACGAGGCCGTGATCGTGGACGACGAGGGCCGGCCGCTGCCGCCGGGTGAGATCGGGAATCTCCGCGTCAAGGGCGACTCCACGATGGCCTACTATTGGAACAAGCACGAGAAGACCAAGGAGAGCCTGTTCGGATCGTGGATCCAGACGGGCGACAAGTACTCCCGCGATGCCGACGGCTACTTCTGGTACGCGGGCCGCGCCGACGACATGCTCAAGGTGGGCGGCATCTGGGTCTCGCCGATCGAGGTGGAGGCCACGCTGATCAAGCACCCCGCCGTCCTGGAGTCGGCCGTGGTCGGCAAGGAGGACCGGGACCGGCTCGTCAAGCCCAAGGCCTACGTCGTCCTCAAGGACGGCGCCCCCGGCTCCGCGGCGCTGGCCGAAGAGCTGCGGGCATTCGTCAAGGGCCGGATCGCGCCCTACAAGTATCCCCGCTGGGTCGAGTTCGTGCCGGAGCTTCCGAAGACGGCGACCGGGAAGATCCAGCGGTTCCGGCTACGCGGGTGAAGGGTGGTAGGCGGAGCAGGGCTTGAACCTGCGACCTCAGCCGTGTAAAGGCTGCGCTCTCCCCGCTGAGCTATCCGCCCGTGTTGCGTACATTAGAGGATGGCGCGACGGCCTGTCAACGGACGCGGATGAGCCGCGGGCGCTGGGTGACTTGACATCAGTTACGTCCCAGGGACACGGCCCGACACCGAAGCCTGCTGGACGTGGTTGCGGAAGCCGATCGGATCCCGCACCCGGCGGAAGACCTCGCGCGCGCCGCCGGTGCCCGTCACGGTCAGGTCGCCGAAGTTGAGGAGCCGCCCGCTCAGGCCCTGCGTCACCCCGATCGACTCGACCTTGCTGAGGAGCAGCTCCGTCGTGTACCGGGCGATGAGGCCCACCTTGAAGATCAACCGGGTCGTGGTCACGGCGAACTCGGAGGTCATGAGCTCGACGTAGTGGACCAGGCCCCAGACGAGGCCGGCCACGATCACCGCGACCCCCAGGTAGCGGAGCCAGTCGACCTGGGGCACGCGGGCGAGGAGCCCGGTGAGGATCGCGCCGACGACGACGAGCGCGACCGGCCGCAGGAAGAGGACCCAGTGGAGGCGGGTCTTGTAGAGGACCTGCTCGTTCGGCAGGAGGTGCCGCTCGACGTACCCCACGTCGCGCCTACCGGAGCTCCAGGATGAAGACGTCCTGCCGGGGGCCCGCCGCCTGCGCGCCCAGCGTCCGCCCCCAGTTGGACCCGAACAAGACATAGCGCCCGTCGCGGCTCACCGTGGCGTGTGGCCCATCGTAGAAGCCCTGGTACAGCGAGCGGTGGTGGGCGAGCCGCCAGATGGTTCCCGACCCGTCCGTGGCGATGGCGATGATCTCGCGGTCGTAGGGCGCGGTGACGGGGCCCGTGCCGAGCCCCTCGCCCGACGTGCTGACGATGAGGGGCGCCATCAGCCCTGCCTGGGCGCTTCCCCAGTTCACATGCGAATCCGTGCCCCCCTTGGGGAAGGGCGGGCCGACGAGAGCTGTGGGCGAGCCGAGCGCGGCGACCGCGCGCTTGAGGTACTGATATTGATACCACTCGCTGCCCGTGATGCTGTCGTTGTTGAACAGGTAGCCGAAGCCTTGAACCTTGTGGCCGCCGCAGTTGAGGGTACACGGTGTCACCGTGCCGCCGTCGAGATCCCAGACGAGCAGGACCGGACCCGTCAGGACGACGTATCGCCCCTCCTGGCCCATCCGCACGTTGTGAATGCCGTAGCGGCCGGCCCAGCCGGGGATCGCCGTGCCGTTGAGCATGCCCTTGGCCGTGTCGAGCACCCACGTCTGCCCGGTGCCCAAGTCCCGCGCAACCGCGAGTGTGGCGCTGTCCTGGGAACCGATGTAGCCGGCGATCCGGCGATTGTTCCCGATCGAGAGCGACTGCGGAGCCCCGCCCAGCGCCGACGTGTCCCACACCGTCGTCAGGGCCCGGCTCACGACGTCGTAGCGGCGGATGCCGCGGTTCCCCGCGCCGTAGAGAAAATCGGGATCGGTCGGATCCCACACGGCTGACCCGACCGGGATATACCACAGCCCACCTGGCGTCGACATCCTGGTGGCCTGGAAGACCGCCTTGTCGAACGCGAAGGGCACAAGATCACCGCCGCTCCCGAGGACCAGGAAACGGCTGCCATCCGCGTTCCACATGAGTGCCTCGGCCGAGCCGTCGTTCGGCGTCCAGCTCCGCCCCGGGCGCTCGCCCACGAGCGCCCCGTCCGTCACGCGGAGGATCCGGAACCCCGAGATGTCGTCGGTGACGATGCTCCCTCGCGGCCCCAGCGTCGGCAGCACGGGTTCCGGTCGCATCGCGCGGTCGGTCGGCGCGGCGTACCGGAGGAGCACCTCGGCCACTGGCTGCGGGGACGCCGGGCGGGTCGGCGCCGCCGTCGTCGTGGCGGTGCAGCCGGCAACGCAGAAGACGGAGAGCATGAGCACCGCTGCCCGACGCATGCGTCACTCCTTGACGCCGAGGGTTCCCGACGCCTGCTCTGAGCATATGCCGACTCAGGGGTCGGTGCCACTCGCCGTGGCCCGCGGGCGTCCGTAGCAGGTCCGTCTGCTCGTCCGGGGCGACGCCGGTCTGCAGGAAGCCAGGTAGACCCTGCAAACTGTTGCAGGGTTGCTGGCTCGCGCCGCCGCGAAACACGCGGCGAACCAAAGCGCCGCCCTTGCGGCACTCTGGCACTGGAATTGCGTAACGATCCAGGGGCCGGCGAGTGGCGCAGCCGAGCATTTTGTTGTCACATGTGAGACGGTGTGACAAGCTAGCCGGGAGTCCGCTGGAGAGCGAACCAAGCACAGGAACCCGCGTGTCGAACCGCCGCCGTTCGATCGAGACCCACGAGAGCTTCGAGCGAGAGGAGGAGGTACGGTCCTCTTCCGATCGGACCTTCGGGATCGTCGCGACCGTGTTCTTCGTCCTGGTGGGGCTGGCGCCACTGAAGCACGGGGTCCCTCCTCGGTGGTGGAGCCTCGGGGTGGCCGCCGTGTTCCTGACCATGGCCCTCCTGATCCCGCGCGCGCTGGCCCCGGCGAACCGCCTGTGGTTCAAGCTCGGTCTGCTGCTGCATGCCATGGTCAGTCCGATCGTGATGGCGCTCCTCTTCTTCGTGGTCGTGACGCCGACGGCCCTGATCATGCGCGCGCTCGGCAAGGACCCGCTGCGACTCCGCTTCGATCCGGACGCTCCGACGTACTGGGTCAACCGCGTACCCCCGGGGCCGCCTCCCGACACGATGCCCCGGCAGTTCTGAGGCGATCATAATGGACTTTCTCGCCGAGCTCTGGAACTTCGTGCGGGTGCGAAAGAAGTACTGGCTCATCCCGGTCATCGTGATGCTAGGCATCTTCGGTGGCCTCGTGATTCTCTTCCAGGGCAGCGTCGTGGCCCCTTTCATCTACACGCTCTTCTGAGCCTACGGCCCCCGCGAGTTCGCCCGTGCGGATCCTCGGCATCTCGGCGTTCTATCACGACAGCGCCGCCGCCCTCGTCGTCGACGGGCGAATCGTGGCCGCTGCCCAGGAGGAACGCTTCTCGCGGAAGAAGCATGACGCGCGCTTCCCGCGTCACGCGATCGAGTACTGCCTCGGTGAGGGCGGCAGCGGGCTCGATGCCGTCGACCACGTCGTCTTCTACGACAAGCCGTTCCTCAAGTTCGAGCGGCTACTCGAGACGTACCTGGCCTTCGCCCCGCGGGGGCTCCGCTCGTTCTCCGTCGCCATCCCGGTATGGCTCCGGGAGAAGCTCTTCCAGAAGTCGCTCCTCAGGCGCGAGCTCGAGCGCTTCGCGCCCGACTACGACTGGCGCCGGCGCCTCCTCTTCGCCGAGCACCACCAGAGCCACGCGGCCAGCGCGTTTTTCGCGTCACCCTTCCAGGAGGCGGTGGTCCTCACCATGGACGGCGTGGGGGAGTGGGCGACGACGTCGGTCGGCTTCGGGTCGGGCAGCCACCTCGAGATGCGTCGGGAGATCCACTTTCCGCATTCCTTGGGCCTCTTGTACTCGGCCTTCACCTACTACACCGGCTTCAAGGTCAACTCGGGCGAGTACAAGGTCATGGGCCTGGCGCCCTACGGCGAGCCGCGGTACGCCAAGCCGATCCTCGAGCGCCTGATCGACCTGAAGCCAGACGGGTCGTTCCGCCTAAACCTCGACTACTTCGACTACTGCACCGGGCTCCGGATGACCAACGAGCCTTTCCAAGAGCTCTTCGGCGGGCCACCGCGCCGGCCCGACGAACCCCTCACGCAGCGTCACATGGACCTGGCCGCCTCGATCCAGGCCGTGACCGACGAGGTCGTGCTCCGCCTCACCCGGTCGCTGGCGGGGGAGACTGGCGCCCACAACCTGTGCCTCGCCGGAGGTGTGGCGCTCAACTGCGTCGCCAACGGCAAGGTGCTCCGCGACGGTCGGTTCAGGCGCCTGTGGGTGCAGCCCGCCGCGGGAGACGCCGGTGGCGCCCTGGGGGCGGCGCTGTGCGCGTATCACCTCTTCCGAGGCCAGCCGCGCCACGTGGACGGTGCCCAGGACGGCATGCGCGGCGCCTATCTGGGTCCCTCCTTTGGCCAGCCCGAGATCGAAGCGCGCCTCTCGCGAGTGGGGGCCCGCTTCACCACGCTGGGCGATGAGGCGCTCATCGACCGGACCGTCGGCGCCCTCGTCGAGGGGAAGGCCATCGGGTGGTTCCAAGGTCGGATGGAGTTCGGGCCGCGGGCCCTGGGCGCGCGCTCCATCCTGGGCGACGCCCGGTCCCCGTCGATGCAGTCCGTGCTGAACCTCAAGGTCAAGTATCGCGAGTCGTTCCGCCCCTTCGCCCCGTCCGTCCTGCGGGAGGACGTGGCCGACTGGTTCGAGCTCGACTGCGACAGTCCCTACATGCTGCTGGTGGCCGATGTCGCCAAGGAGCATCGGCGCGAGATGACCGGCGAGGAACGATCGCTCTTCGGCATTCAGAAGCTCAACGTGCCGCGTTCGGCCATTCCCGCGGTGACGCACGTCGATTACTCGGCCCGCATCCAGACCGTCCATCGGGAGACACACCCGCGCTATCACGCCCTCATCAGCGCGTTCAAGGCCCGCACCGGCTGTCCGGTCCTCGTGAACACGAGCTTCAACGTGCGGGGCGAACCCATCGTCTGCACGCCCGAAGACGCGTTCCGCTGTTTCATGGGCACGGAGATCGACGTCATGGCGGCGGGCAACTGTTACCTCGACAAGGGAGACCAGGACCCGGGGCTCAAGCTCGACTACAAGAGCGCTTTCACCCCCGACTAGCGCGCCCGGACGGGGTCGGCTGGACCGGCAGCGCCCCGATCGCACGAGCCCGGTCCGGCGGCGTGGACTCGGGTGTGCGCGGGGTGTCGGCGTTCGCCACCGAGGCCTGCCGGCACCGGGGGGAGCGCAGGCTCGGGCCATCACAGAAGACTTCGGCCTCGATGAGGTCAGCGAGACGCTCGGCCATGACCCGAGCGCCTCGGCGCGTCAGGTGGGTATAGTCCAGGTAAGCCTGCTGGCGCTCGTCCCTGAACGCATCCGTGACGTCTTCGAACCAGAGGCCGTAGCGGGCCGAAGCCTCCCGCAGCCGCCCGATCAGCCGGTCGCGCATGGTCGTGTGGAGCCACCGGTAGTACGCCCAGTGCTCCCGCATCCGCACCTCGTCGACCGTCAACGGCTTGATGCGTTCCCCCACGACCTCCAGCTGCACCACGAAGAGCACCGAGGCGTCCGCGATGCGCGCGGCTGCGTCGAAGCGCCGAGCGGTCGATTCGTACGCGCGAAGCCATGATTGGATCCGCGGCTCCTCCGGAGGCGTCTCGAAACGGCGGCGCCAGGGCGCACTGAGGGCGATCTGGCTCATCCATTCGCTCGCCTTGCTCGACACCTTCCGCACGAACAGGCTCTTCTGCTCGGCGTAGCGCAAGATCTGACGGAAGACGTCGAGCGCGCTCGGGTCATTCATCTCGTGGTCAAATAGGGCGTCGTTGCGGTGGCGATAGAGGGGCACCCCCAGCTGGAGGGCATCGAGATCGTTGTGGCCGTCCATCGCGATGACGAGATCGGGTTTGAAGTCGGCCACGTAGTCCGCGAAGTAGGCAACCTCCTGGAAGAGCATGTAGCCGACGACCCCGGCATTGATCACCTGGACCTTCGTCGGGGAGTGCCGGTTCCCGGCGCGGTCGTTCAGCGCCGTTTCGAGCTGCGCGGCGATCGTGTCGCGGTTGTCGATGGTCCCCGAGAACGGCTGACCGGCGTCCTCTCCCCAGACGGTGGAGCCGCCCATCATCACGATCCGGACCACGTTGGCCGGCTTCTCGCGGGTGATTTCCTCGTCGTTGCGGAAGCCAGCGGCGTTGACGCGCACCGTGGGGGATCGGTACTCGGGATTAACCCGGTAGAAGCGATAAAAGTCGATGAGGTGGCGCGGCTTGTAGGTAGGAAGGAAACCGGCCTTGGCGTACTGCTGCAACCACGTCAGGCCCTCGGCAGAGAGAGCCAGGACGAGGATGACGAGAATCGCTTTGAGCGCCCTGCCCTTTCGCGACTGGTCCCTGCCGGATGTCCCGTTTTCGTTCGTCGGACGGTTTGCCGCGTCATCCACAGCGTGTTCGCTCACTGTTCTCGTCTCCACGTAGCCGCTGAGCGTAGATCATCGGGCGCGTGCAATGCCCAGCGGTGAGGAGCCTGCGGAATCGCCACCTCTCGCTACAACGAATCGGCGCGTCGAGCGGCCCCGCGCGCGCCGCCTGGCGCGGAGGATCGTGACGCGCTCAGGATAGCACGGCGCCCGGCGCGTCCGAGAACACGCGGCCGCCTACCGGCCGATTGACCCCGGCGAGGGGGCGGTGCTAGCATGGCGCCGCTGCGTCGAATCCCGCCGCGAGGAGGTCCTCCGACTCATGGCTCACACCGGAAGGGCCGCGGTGTTCCTCGGTCCAGGCAAGCCCTTCGAGATCCGGGAGCTGCCCCTCCCACGGCTCGAGCCGGGTGCGATCCTTATTCGCGTGACCCTCGCCAACATCTGTGGCTCCGACCTGCACTTCTGGCGGGGCGACGCCCCGGTCACCCTCCCCGCCGACGGCTGGATCTTCGGCCACGAGATGACGGGCCGCGTGGCGGCGCTCGGAGCCGGCGTGAAGACGGACTCGCTCGGGCAGCCCCTCCACGAGAGCGACCGCGTGGCGTACTGCTACTTCTACCCGTGCGGCCGCTGCTACGTGTGCCTCCACGGCCAGCGGGCGGCGTGCCCGCACAAGGTGGGCCGCGCCACCGGCCCCGGGGAGTTTCCCCACTGGGTCGGCGCCTTCGCGGAGTACTACTACCTCCGGCCGGGCGGCTTCGTGTTCCGCGTTCCGGACATGCTGTCGGACACCCTCGTCTCGCCGGTCAATTGCGCCCTCTCGCAGGTCATCTTCGGGCTCGCGCAGGCCGGCCTGCGCTTCGGCGACAGCGTGGTCATCCAGGGCGCGGGTGGGCTCGGCGTCCAGGCCACGGCCGTCGCGCGCGACATGGGCGCCCAGACGATCATCGTGGTTGACCGGCTCGCGGCGCGGCTCGAGCTCGCGGGCGCGTTCGGGGCCGATCACACCCTGAACCTGGCCGAGACGTCGGACCGCAAGGCGCGCGTCCAGCAGGTACGGGACTGGACCGGCGGCCGGGGGGCTGACGTCGCCTGTGATTTCGTCGGGCTCCCGCCCGTGGTGCCCGAAGGGATCGAGATGCTGCGCTACGGCGGCACCTATCTCGAGGTCGGCTGCATCAGCCGGGGCCGCACCGTCGAGTTCGACCCGTCGAGCCTGGTGTGGGGATCGAAGCGCCTCGTGGGGGTGGTCATGTACGATCCCTGGGTCGTCCCCCGGGCCCTCGAGTTCCTCGCGCGTAGCCGCGACCGGTATCCATTCGACCGGCTCGTGTCCCACACGTTCCCCCTCGACGGGATCAACGAGGCCTTCCAGCAGGCGGAGTGGTATAACCAGGAGGCCGGGCCGAGCCGGATCACGCGGGCCGCGCTCACGCCATAGTCCGAGACGAGCGTGACCGAACGGGGCGACGTCCAGGCGGGTCACGCGTCCTCCAGTCAGTCGGCCTCCTGGTCATCGTCGTCGTCGTGGCGTCGAGGTTCAGCTCGCTGCCGTTCCTCCTCGACCGGTGGACGGCGATCCCTGCGCGCCTCGAGCCGGCTGACGCGATCGTGGTCCTGGCCCAGGCCGTCGAGCCCGGCGGCGAGCTGAGCGACGCCTCCCTCCGCCGGACCCTCCGCGGTGTCACGCTCTTCCGCCGCGGGCTCGCTCCTCTGCTCGTCCTGTCGGGCACGCAGGGGTCCCGCGGGTCGGAGGGCGAGGTTCGAGCCGAACTCGCGCGCGACCTCGGCGTCCCCGCCGACGCCATCGTCGCGGCGGCCAGCCCGGGGAACACGACGCGGGAGGAGACGGCCAGCATCGCATCCATCCTCCGGAGCCGCGGCGCCCGCTCCGTCCTGCTGGTGACCGGCTCCCAGCACATGGCGCGCGCCCGGGACCTCTTCCTACGCGCAGGGCTGGCCGTTCGGCCCGCGCCCGTGGTCGAGGCGACCGATCCCACAACCATGGCGCGCCGGCTCGTCGAGGAATTCTTCGCCCGGCTCTACTACCGTGTCGCCGGATACATCTAAACTCCCGGGAGAACGGGCGTGCTGGTCCTGCCGCTTCTCGTCGTCGCGCTGACCTCGCTCGGCGCCTACTGGCTCGGTGTCCGGGGCTTGGCGCTGCCCCCGGAGCGGGTCTGGCCCGCCCTGGCGCGGGCTCTGGAAGCCTGCGGCCTCGCCCTCGTCTTCCTGGTCGGCAACGTCATCGTCGGGGCCGGGATCGTGCTCGTGGCTCGGCGCGGCCTCTCGCTCTACTTCGTCGACGACACCGTTATCGCGCTCTCCATCCTGCAGGCCCTGGCCTTCCAGGCCTGGACCCGGCCAGACCGGTCCGCAAGCTAGCAATGCCCCGACCGACTGTGATATAAGCGGGCGAGGAACGGGACAGCCATGAGAAGGCGCGTGGTCGCAATCTCCCTTGGCCTCGCGGCGATGGCCCTGGCGCATCCAAAGCCGATCTGGGCACAGGCGGGGTGGTACGTGACCCCCTCCCTGACGCTCACCGAGGAGTACCAGAGCAACATCTTCGGCGTCCCGTCGAACCGCACCTCGGACTTCATCACTCGGATCACGCCGGGCCTGATCGCCGGCTATCAGTCCGAGCCGTTCACGCTCCTCGGAAACTACTCGATTGGCGCCGAGATCTACGCGGACCACTCGGAGTTGAACGACGGAGCCGCCCGGCAGCTGGGGGGCCTCACCCTCCGATACCGACCGGACCGTCAGCTCTCGCTGAACCTGGACGGCACCTACGTCCGGACCAACGATGCGGCGCAGTTCCTGCTGCCCGCGGCCCCCGCG
>JACXTT010009546.1_pt1 | contig 13253 bp, 16 predicted proteins | sample 9270951 | NCBI WGS metagenome assembly JACXTT01 (sample SAMN15532306, study PRJNA645909) | rock metagenome | isolation source: weathered quartz diorite | place: Puerto Rico | collected 2017-06-21
TACAGCCACGGCCTGCTATCTTTCACTAGGGCAAAGGGTGTATGTATGAGCGACGAACTGACGAAGGGTGATGAGGCGATGGGACAGGACCAGGAGCGCGCCAGCTTTGGCAACTACGGCGGGGCCACTCGGCAAAAGGTCGAGCTGCAGCCCATGATCGACAAAACGCTGCAGGACGTCAGGCTGGTCGACAGCGACCCGCAACTTTCCCGTCGCGAGAATACGAAACGCATCACGCGCATCGCTGAGAGCCTGAAAAAGCGCCTGTATGAGGACAAGCGCCGCAAGGACGACGACAAGCTGCGCCCGTCGAGCTATCGCCGCTACCTGACCCTCGTCCGCAAGGCCGTGACCGCGCAGAACTGGCGCCACCATGGCATTGAGGAGTCGGCCCGGCGCCTGGCCAAGCATCACCCGCGGTACGCCGAGCAGCTGCTCGCCCTGGTCGACCTGGACAACATCACCGAGCTGCGACTCGCGCACCGCGATCTGCTGGCGCAGGTTCGCCAGGACCGCGACCACGACGCTTTCGAGGCTATCCAGGCAATGAAGCTGGACCACGAAGTCATGCGGCACCTGGTGCTGCCCTCGGTCACAAAGGCCGAGCTAGCCACCATGGCCACGGCCACCCTCGAGGAGCGCGCGACCAATACTGTCGAGGTCAACTATTACCAGTACGTCGACACCGCGCAGCGCCTCCTGACCGACGCCGAAATCGGCGCCAACGGTGAGCCGGTGCAGCGCTTCTCGTCGCTGGCGCTGGGCCTGGCTATGGTCACTGGTCGCCGCGAAATCGAGGTGCTCAAACTCGGCCGCTTCGAGAAGGCCGGCGAGTACGAGCTCGAATTCAGCGGCCAGGCCAAGCGCCGGGGCGGGGTCGATTACGGCTCGAGCTACCGCATCTACACCCTGCTCAAGGCTGACCTGGTGCTCGAGGCGCTCGAGCGGCTGCGGGTGCTGCCCGAGGTCCTGGAGCTGCAGCACCTGGACAACATCGAGGTAAACCGGCGCGTGGCCAAGACCCTAAACACCGTGGCCAAGCGGGTGCTGGGTAGCCCCGATCGGGTGTTCAAGGATAGCCGGGCGATGTGGGCGAGGATCGTTTTCGAGACTCATTTCACGCGGGACGCGCGCTGGAAAAGCGTCAACGAAACAGTGTTCTGGCGGGAAATGCTGGGCCATGAAGACATGGACACCCAGGAGAGCTACAAGGCTTTCAAGATCACTTACACCAACGACGTCCCGGCCGAGCCGGAAAGCAAGTACGGCAGTCGGCTCGAGGCGCTCGAGGCGCTCGACGAACAAGCCGCGGGCGGTGTTGCTTCGCAGCGTATTCACGCATGGGTGAAACAAGCTGTGGCCGCCTCGCCTGACGTCCTTATCTCGCAGAAAGCAATCTCTGTGAACGTAGGCAGCCACCGGCAAGCTATCAAGGACTACCTGGCGATGGCCAGTGAAGCCCTGGCGACCCCGAACCGCTCAAGTCGAGCGGCCGCGCCGGCTGTTCCGGCAGAGGTGGTCAATGCTAAGCCGCGTATCTCGGTGACAGAGGACGCTGGCCGTTGGGTCGCTGTCGCCCGGCTCAATGGCGTGGAAATCGCCAGGGCGGACGGTGACAGCAAAGCGGGTGCTTATGACGCGCTGCTGGCGCTGGCGGCGAAAGGAACAACCCGCAACTGATTTTGCACCACATCAGTTCTCGAACCAGCTGGGGTCAACTGCCCCGGCTGGGCATCCTTGTTTTCTCCTGCTCGCAGTGCCGTCTCTGCTCCCTCTACCCTCTCGAATACCGCGGCGATAACGTCCAGCAGTTCACCCCGTGTTGCTTCCATACCGGCCTTCATGGCCAAACTAAGCGCCGACTTGGCGCGACTGAGTTGCTCGGACGCTCGGTCCATTTTTTCCTGGCACTGCAAGGTAAATCCCTCCCCTTTCGTGTTAAAAAGCCATCACTGTACTTTCATACAGTATACCGCGTCTCCTGGCTAAGTAACCGCGCCGCATAACCCAACGTCCACTTGGCTGCCGTCATGTCCACCTGCGGCCCCGTCAGCTGCCGAACCAGGTCCGGGCTGAGCGCCCCCACCAGGCGGGCAACAGAAATACCGTGGGGGAGGTCGCAAAGCGAAGCAACAGCGCATATCCGCTCGGTTACGGCCAAGGGATACTTTTCATCTGTGCTTACACCCTCATACTGCAAAGTGTCCCTGTTTTCCTCGAACACGTAGGCAGGCGCCTCTGCGGGCTCCTCAGGGGCCAGCAGGGGCTGGTGCGTGGTTTCGTGCTCATGGGCAGCCAGGGAGTGGACGTTTCGAGCTGCGCGGCGCTGTACGTAGCCCATAACGAAGTGCCAATTATCCATGTTGAGCTGGTAAAGGTTCTGGCCGTTCGTCTTACGCTTCTTCGTGGTGAGGCCGAGGCGATCGAGGATCGATTTCACCAATGTGGTGGCGCAGACCTTCGAGGCCAGCGTCGGGACGTAGCGCCCGAGCTTGAGGGTGTTGTAGATATCCAGCGTGTCCTGGTCGGACTTGACCAGGTTCAGGACCTCGCGGCATTGGTCGCTGGTGAACTCCCCGAGGCCTGTCATGCGATCGAGCGTCAGGATGGCGAAAATCTCCTCGAGCATAGCGCGAGGGGCTGCCTTGAATCGATGCTGAGTGAGGACCGCCCGCGCCTTGCGCTGGGCGAGGTCGTAGCCCTTGGCCTGCTCGGCAGTGGACTGCAGCAGCTCCAGGGCGCGCACCTTGTCGGTGCCGCGATCATCGTAGAAAGCGACGTCGGTGGCGGTGATATCGTCCACGCAGAGCTGGTGCTCGATGTTGTAGCGATCGACGCGGGCGCTCTCGGCCTCGCTGCGAATTTCCTGACGATTCAGCCGCAAAAATTCGGCTTCGTCGGGGGTGGTTACGCTTTCGATCAGGTCCATACGCTTGCTGAAAACCAGCTCGGCCGCGAACTTGCGGTTGACCCTGGAGAGCTCGGCGAACTCCTCCTCGGCGCCCTGCAGGTCGAGGCGCTGGACGAGGTAGCCCTCGGCCTCGAGCATCAGCAGCAGGTTGTTGGCGAAATTGGCGCGCGCGCGGTTCTCAGAGGTCACGGTCGACAGATACACCTTGTCGAACGCGGTTTTCTTGCGGACGACGCGGAATTCGTCAGGGGTGTTCTCGATCTGACAGGCCAGCTCCTCGAGCACCAGCATGCCCCGATACATGACCTCGGGGTTTGTTTCGCGCTGGCTCGAGCTGTGGCCGATGCCAATGATGTAGTGGGTCGCTGTCCGATCGCGGCGAAGCATCTGCAGCGCGTCGGATGGGCCGACAGAGTTGCCGCTGAACAGGCCGAAATGGCACTCGAAATGCGGCTGATTCATCGAGACGCCCGACGAAATGGCGGGCGAATAGATCAGCACGTCATACTTGAGCGCCTCGGTTTTTGGGTCGCTGAGGAACGCCTCGACGTCCGGGTCTGCCTTGCTGTCGGCGTGCACCAGGAGCATACGGCGCGCCGGCATTTCGCCGTCTTCGACCATCTGCTCAATGAGCGCGGCCATTTTTTTCGCGCTCTCGGCCGAGTCGTTGGCGACCATCACCCGACGGCCTTCGACGATTTTCTCGATCGCCAGCTGCCAGACGCTTTCGTCGTCGCCGTGGTCGACGCGAATTTTCTTGTTCTGCCCTTGGATATCGATAACGGTGATGATCTGGCCAGGCCGCGCCAAGGCGCAGAACTCGATAACCGAGTCATTGGCGTCGGCGTCGCACAGTACGACGCGCTTGGCCGAGCTGACGGCCTCGATCAGTGCGTCCATGACGCGCACGCGGCCTTCTACCGGGCCTGAGGTGACATGGCGCAGTACCTGGCTCGCTTCGTCGATGCAGATGGTTTCGAGAGTGGTAAACCAGCTGCGATCCTCGGCGTTGTAAAATTTCTTGTTGGTCAGGCTGTTGACGCAGCAGGTCAGGTGCGAGACATAGGGCATCTGCCAGGCGTTGACCAGCTGGTAATGCTCGACCTTGGCGTCGACCTGGTTGCCTTCGCGGTCCAGGTTCAAGCGTGCGGTGGCATCGTCCATCAGAGAAATTCGGTGGGCGATGTAGGCGCCTTTGGTCGACGCCTGCAGTACAGGCGCGATCAGGTCCTCGGTTTTGCCGCTGCCCATTGGGGCGCGAACGATGATGGTCCCCTCGAGGCTTTCGACCAGGTCGGCCAGGTGGGCAGGCAGCATCGGGCTGCCGTGCTCCGGGTGAGGCACTGCAGCGATAGGCATGTACTGCACATATGGCTTGTTCAAGGCGTCAGGCGAGAAGCTGCGCAGCTGCTGGGCCTGGTTGCGGCGCTGGTTGGCGATCCACAAGGCCAGGCTACGCAGCTTCGTGCGCAGCTCGACCGGTGCCACGGCGGGAAGCGCCTCGAGCACCGCCCGAATGACGTCGTCGGTGCTGTACTTGATCGGGACCAGGTTCATGCCGCCGCTGATCGCCATTTTCGCGGCCTTCTCGGCGAAACGCCCGCTGTGCTCGACGCGCTGCAGGCAGTAGCTGAACCAGTCTTTTTGGGCGTGAAAGACGCTGGCGCGGGCATGCAGAGCCTTGGCCGTGGCTTTCAGGCCGTAGAGTACGTGGTAGTCATTCCAGTCGGTCGGGCCTTTGCCGGTGGCCTTGGCCTCGGCGATCTGCTCCTCGGTCAGCTTGAACTGCGGAACGATGCCAGGGTGCTGGAGCTCTTTGTGCACTTCCAGGGCGGCCAGCAAGCCGGCGTTGCCGGAGGTTTTCCACTGGTCATTGTCGGCGCCATTCCAGAAGCGCCAGGCCGGATACAGCTTGTCATAGACATGCAGCACCTTGACCAGGTTGTCGACGTTGAAGGTCACGACGACCGCGACGTTACGGCCGGCCTCGAGCTCTGCCAGGTAGATGCTGGCGCCTGTTGCGAAACCTTCGACCGCGAAACGGACCGCCGCGGTTTCCAGGTCGCCCAGGATGCAATGGGCGCCGGCCATCTTGACGCCGGTCCCCTGCAGCTTTTTGTCAGCATAGAGGCGCTGCAGGCCGAGGAAATTCCGATAGGCATCGTAGAGAGGGACGGCGGTAAATTCACCGTGACGGTCACGCATTTTCAGCATTTTGAAGCGTGACGCTACGTCAGAAATCTGTTTCGCCTGCAGGTAAGGAGAGCTGCCGTCCTCCTCGCCCAGGACCTCGACAAACCCGCGCCCGATGTAGGCGCGGCCGCGGCTGGTGCCTTCGTAGTCGAATTCGCCGCGCTCGCCGGTCAGCCAAGCGTGCTTGTACGCCGCCAGCTCTTTTTCCACGCGCTCGGCACGAATGCGCTCGGCCGCTTCCTCGGCCTCGCGTTTGGCTTCACGCTCGGCGCGCCGCTTTTCCTGCTCTGCCTGCCATTTGCGGTGGCGATCGTCAGAGACGACACCGCGGGAATCCTTGTAAAGCTCGAGAAGCGCAGTAAAGCCCGACCAGGTGCTCGACCCGGTGACGTTGTTCGAGAAGGTGAGGAACGGGTATTCGAATTCGGCCAGGTCATCCTTGGCGGCGGTCTTCTTCACCTCGCCCCAAACCATCACCTTCCCGTGGTAACGGGTTTCGAGGGAAACAGGTTTGGTTTTTGAATACTTGGCCAGCGGTTTGCCGTTGAGGCGCACGGCACTGGAGACGGAGGACCACTTTAGAGAGACGTCAGCAGCTGCTGCGCTGATCTGAGCGTCGAAGTAGGCCATGAGGCTGTACGGGTCGGAGTTAAACCGCTCCTCGTAAAAGCCGGCCAGGCCCTTGTCCTTTTGTACGTTTGTCATTTTGTCCCTTTGGTCAAAAGTACAAAAGTAAAAAAGTACAAACGATTGACGCGGGTGCGCATGGGCCTAAACTGAGCACTGAACGTCGAAGTTCGTGGTTTGGATCGTGTCGTCTGCCCGCTAAAACAGATAACCGATTGCTCAGATTTGGCACCGCAAGGTGTGCGTCTATCGCGAAGGCCGGGGGGTTGCTAAAGCCCCCCGGCCTTTTGTCTTTCTCACTTTTGAAAAAATACAGCTCGTTAGCGGGTAGCCCCGCTACTTTACGTCGTCCTCTCTATATTTAGAAGACTGGTGCACTCTTTTTATAGAATCCCCCCTTTGTCGAAGCCAGCACGCAGGCCGACGACGACACCAATGCTCTCGAATGTATCACCGACCTGGACCATGGGGAACTGTGGGTTTAGGGCGCGCAGGTAGTACGCCGAGCCGTCCAGCGTCAGCTTTTTGAACACGGGCGCGGCCTGGTCGCCCAGGTGCGCGACTAGGAAGTCATTGGCCACCGGCTTGCGAGCAGGGTCGACGAAAATCGTGTAGCCAGGCGGAAAACTGATACCCGTAGGCGCCTGCATGCCTTCGTCGCGCACGGTCATGGCGAACACTCGCCCGGATGGGGAGTCAGGCGGCATCACCCACGGCGTACCGGCTGGAAGCCTTGCGGGGTCGGGGTTCTTGACCCATTCGGCCGCCATCTGCCACGGCACAACAGGCACGCGCTGGGCGTGCTCACTCGGTGCAGTGAATCCATTCGGATTCCTCGCCTCTTTGAGCAGTATGTCGACGGTCGTCCCCAGGCCCTTCGCCAAGGCGTCGGCGACATAGACGCTCGGGGCGACGTCCTTCGTTTCTAGGGTCGCTAGGTGGCCGGTCGACATCTCTAAATTCGAGGCGTCGATCAAGCGCTGCAGCGACCATCCAAGGGCTTGCCGCCGCGTCCGTATTGCGGTGCCGATTGTGAAATCGCGTTGCATGGTTCCCTCTCCTTTTCTAAGCATTATTTTCCCCTCGGAATGCCTAGCGGCACCACTCGATATATAAGAATTTATTTGCGTTTTTGCTCGATATATAGAGAATGTGGGCAGGGATACATGCGACCCATTTTTCAGGGAAAGGTGCTATATGACTCGGACAGAACGCGATGTGGTTGTCGATCAGACTAGCCGATGGTTTGCCCATTCGGACTGGTCCCTAGAGCGCTTCGCAAGTGAGCGCTTGGCGCCAGCGCTGGCGGCCGCGGGGTTGATTGACCCCATGGAGGAGCCAGCCGATATCGAGGCCTACCAGCGCACCCGCAAGGCGTGGGCGCAGCGTGTATCCCGCATTTTCCACGAAACCCAGCCGTTCCCCCTGGAATGGAAATGGGCCTGGCTCTCCTGCCTGCCTGAGGACTACCAGAAGGCTGCGCGCTCCGAGCTGCTGGCCATGGCTGGCTGTTTCGACGTCCGAATCCCCGAGCTCGTTGGCCTGGTCGGCGTACCCGCTGCCCGCGCTCGCTTGGGCGAGGTTACGCAGGCGGTCGGTGACTTCCTTGCCGCCAGCGCCCCGGCGCACGACGGCAAGTACGACCACACCGACGACCCTGACCAGGTCGACGAAATGCTCACAGAGGGCGCGGAGGCTATCGCCGCGATGTTCAACGAGCTGGTAGCCCTGTCGACCGGCACCGGTCGCCCGCTGCCGCTGTTGCTCCTGGCCAAGCTGAACGGTGAAACCCTATGAGTGCTGCCCTGCGCCTGGTCCACTCCTCGGACAAAAGCGACCCTATCCCGAAATCGAAAGAGGCCCTGCGCGACCATTTCTACGCAGTGCCGGGCGAGACGAAAGAAGACCGCGCCAAGCGCCTGTCGGCCGAGCGGTCGAAGCGCTACCGCCTCAACCAGAAAAAGGCCGCGCTCCAGGCCAACCAGCTCAAGCTGCCGGCCATGACCTTCTACGGTGGCACTGCGCAGGCGTTTGCTGACGTCTGCAAGGCTGGCGGGTTCGAGGAGCACGCCGAGGCGCTGACACTGCTCGCCCACGGCTCGGCCGAGCTGGCCAAGAAAGACCCTGAGGCGTTCGCCCAGTTCTTCGCGCCGGTACTGGCTGCGCTGGCAATTGCCGGCGCCGACCTGGCCAAGCGTGACGCTGACGCTTTCGCGCTGCTGGTAGCGCCTCCGTCACGCTCCGAGGTGGCCGAATGAAAGCCATCCGATACTTTCGCGTAGCAGGTGGCCAGGGCGCCCGGGTGGTCGAGTTGCCTGCCCGGGGCGGCCGGTCCGAGGCCTGCGTCGTGGTGAAGGCGGCGACCGGCCACCAGGTGCACAACTACTATTTCGCCGAGCCTGATGCCTGCAAGGGCTTCGTGGACGGTTTCAGCCAGCGGAACGCGAGCTACGCCGTAGCCGGCGCCCTGAGTCAGCGGGAGCCAGCGCGTGTCCACTGATGTACTTGGCGGGCTCGAGCTCCGTGCCGACGACGCCATAGAAAAGGCGTTCCAGACCGATCAGTCGCTGCGCGAAGTCGCGAGCGTGCTGTCGTGCCGAATCTGTGGCGAGCGGATCGACCCGCCGCGCCTGGCTGCCTGTTCGTGGGCGACCAGGTGCACCAGCTGCATCAGCAGCCTGCAGGCCCTGAGGTGCTGCGCATGACTGCCCGCCAGACCTTCACCCTCGAAATTCGCCACCCTGGCGCAGCACCTGGTGCTGAGTGCTGGGTGCTTCTGCCTGACCTGGCGCCGCGCCAGCTGCAGGCCAAGAAAGCCAAAGCGCCAACTGGCGCAACGGCGCAGGACCTGGTCTGGCTTCGTGATCGCCTGCTGTTCGCCTACCTGGCGCCGACCGGCTACCGGGAGCCAGAAGGCCCCGAGCCGGTGCCTACGTGGGTGGTGGTCGAGGAGCGCAAGCCGCTGCGCGACGCCTTCCCCCGCGGCCGCGCCGCTGAGTTGGGCGAATGCCCGCTCGAGGGCGCCGAGGCCCCTGGACGCCTTCCATTTGATTACGTGGCCAGCCTGGCCAGGGATACCACGCGAGTGACCTGCAGCGAGACGCGGCCAAAGAAGAAAAGCAGCATTCCGCTCGGCTCGACGGCCTTCGAGGACGCGCACCTGGTGCGCACCGTCGGCACGCTCGCGCCTGAGCTGAGCCGGTGGATTCGCTACGCCTACGGCGATTCACGCGAGTGGGACGACGAAGCGGGCTGCGTGGTGGCGCTGTGGGATCGCGTGCTGCCCCAGCTGGGCAAGCTGCAGGGCAAGTCTCTGCAGCGCGCTAAGGGCCTCGCGCACCTGGCAGTGCAGGAGCACAAGCGCATCAAGAACACCGGCCTACCGCTTTACGACGGGCCAGCCCTTGCCCTGCTGCTGGGTATCAAGGACAGCAATTTTCGCGAGCACTGGCGTGCTCGCTGGGATGCGATGCAAAGCGTCCTGGACGGCCTCGACACCGAAGCGCTCGAGGCGCTCTGGAAAGAATTCAACCAACGTAAACCCTGAGGAAAGCCCCCATGTTCGGACTCAAGAAAAAGCTGTTTGGCGCTGGCCGTAGCATCAAGAAACTCGAAAACCGCGACCTGATGCAGGCGATCGTCGGGGGCTGCCTCCTGGTTGCCGCGGCTGACGGTGAAATCAGCAAGGCCGAAGCGGCGCAAATCGATATCCAGATTCGCGCCAACAAGGCGCTGGAGCACTTCGGCCCGGAAATCACCAAGCAAGTGAACCTGTTCACCGAGCAGCTGCAGGCCGGTTTCCGTCTCGGCCGCATGAATATCATGCGCGAGATTCGCGATATCAAGGACAGCCCCGCCGACGCCGAGGAGGTGCTCGTCAACATGCTGACCGTTGCTGAGGGCGACGGCAGTATCAGCCCGGAAGAACTGAAAGTCCTGGAAGAAATCGCCAACGAGCTCGGCCTGCGCCTGAAAGACTTCGGGGTCACGGCTTGACCTGGCTCTCCTCTGCTCGGAACTGGCTGGCCTTCGGGCTGGCCGGCGCCGTTGTCCTGGTCGACTCTGCAAGTCGACTCCTCTCGATGTGTGCTGACCTGGTGATCGTCGCTTTGCTGCTGGCGGTGCTGATGGTCGGCAAGAAATAGGGGTAGCCTCTATGTTCGGATGGTTCAAGCGTCGCCGCGCCGCCCGCCTTGCTGCTGAGCAGGCGCGCCAGGGGCTGCGCGATCGCCTGTCGGTCGCTGTGCCTGTTCCTGGTCGTTCTGCTGTGCTGCCTTCTGGCCGCGCCTCCTCGAGCAGCTCCTCGAGCTCGAGCGCCAGCAGCGTGCACGACCCGCTGCACCCGTTGCACCCGCTCAGCCCGCTGAATCAGCCGGCGATCTACTACGCAGAGGCGCCCCGTCGCGATCCTGAGCCGGTGGCCAGCTGCGCGCCGAGCGTCTCTGACGACTCCTGGAGTCGGTCGAGCTCCTCGAACAGCTGCAGCGGATTCGATTCGAGCAGCTACAGCAGCAGCGACTCGAGCAGCAGCTCGAGCAGCAGCTCGAGCAGCTCCGACTCGAGCTACTGATCATGTCGGCCCTGCCCTGCCTGCACTGCGGCGTCGCCCCTGAGCGTCGCCACCAGGTTGAATCCGGTCGTGTCATGTGGATTTGCCCGGTGTGCAACAACCGCGGCGAGGCGCATCCGGTAGAGGCCAGGGCGCTGTCCTCCTGGAATCTGGTCAACGATGCCGACATGCCCGTGCATACCTGCAAGGCCAACGGCGTCGCCCGGTTCTTCTCGAGTGGTGGGCAATGGGGCTCCCGGTGCGCCGGCTGCGACTTTGTTGATCATGGCTACGCAACTATCGAAGGTGCTCGGGCCGGCTGGGCTCGGGCTGTGAGGTGACAATGAAAATGCTGCTGATCACGGGCTGCAGTAACAGCTCGTACTGGTACGCCGGCAAGATTGGCGAAGTGGTCAAGTTCCTAGGCCGCGACCGCGACGAGTTCATAACCCGCGAGCCGTCGGGGTATGTGAACATCATCAAGGCGCCTGACGCCGAGCTGGTCGAGGTTGTGCCTGCGCATGCAGCAATGACCGCGCCAGTGCCTGAGCCAGAAGTGCAGCGCTGCGACCTGGTGCGGGTTGAGCTGAGTTTTCCTGACCGGATTCCGATTGGCCTGGCCAATGAGGTTGGCGCCTTTTTGAGGCGCGAGGCAGAACTATGGGCGGAGCGACATGGGCAGAACTGCTCTGTCAGCTAGTACAAAAAGGCAAAGGTACAAATGGTCAAATGTCGCGAGGGCACCCTCTATATAGGAGGCGTGGAGTTTGGCGCCGTTACCGTCTTCGACTGGCCCGAGCTGGATGCAGAGCCGTCGCCGCGCTGGCCTGCCGGTGGGCTCTCTGCAAGCATGACGATAAGCCTTGAGTACAAAGGTACAAAGGGCAAAAAGGGACAGTGTACAAATGGCAAAAAGTTAAAAAGGCCCTTGCAAAAGTGACGCGGAAAAGGGTACTTTATCCACTCTGCGATACATACGACTAAGCCCGCCACTAAGCGGGCTTTTTCGTTTCTGGCGATCGCACCTGGAGGCAGGTAGTAAGCCCTCCCCGGCCGCATCCCGCGGCCACTCATTCCCCCTCAGGCCCTGGCCTATTCCCTGTCCCGCCGCGAGCGGGCTTTTCCGTTATGGAGGCGCCCGCATGGATGCCGACAATGTCGCGCTTGCCGGCGCACTCAAGATCGAGGCGGCCAAAGCGGCCCCGTTTGGCGCGTCCCTGGTGCTGTGGGGGTTGACCCTGCAGGAGTGGACGCTCGTTTTCGGCTGCCTGTATGCGGCCTGTTTGTTCCTGGACCTGGTCGGGCGCCGCTGGTTGATCCCGCTGATTCGCCTGGCCTGGAAGCGTCGCGGGGTGGCCAATGAAAAGCCTGATTAGCCGAATCATTGCCGCGGTGACGCTCTCGCTCGCTGCCGCGGGCTTCACGGTCAACGAGACGGGCCTGCCGGCGCCGGTTGAGCGGGCGGCCATCATGGCCGGCCTGATGATCCTCACGCCGGAAATGGAGGGCACGGTTTACACGGCGTACCCCGACACGGGCGGCGTCTGGACCATCTGCACGGGGCATACGCTGGGGGTGCGCCGCGGCGACGTGGCCACGCCTGAGCAGTGCGCCGCGTACCTGCAGGGCGACCTGGGCGGGGCGGTTGACTTCGTGATGCGCCATTTCCCGACGGCGACCATCTGGCAAAAGATCGCGCTTGCCGACTTCGTCTACAACCTCGGCGCGCCGGCCTTGCTCAAGTCCACGCTGTACAAGCTGGCCAAGGCCGGGCAGTGGCGCGCAGCTGCTGATCAGTTCGGCCGCTGGGTCTACGTGGCGGGCCTCGACTGCCGAATCCCGGCCAACAAGTGCCAGGGCATCCCCAAGCGCCGCGAGGTGCAGCGCTCTCTATTCATGGTGGGCCAATGAAGCTCAATAACTGGTTGGTCGGCCTCATTTGCGCCGGCCTGATCTTTTGCGCCGGCTGCCTGGTCGGCTCCTGGTACGAAACGCGGGACGCGCAGCAAGTCGCTGCCGAGCAGCTGCGCCAGGCCTTCGAGCAGGGCCAGGCGCTGGGGACGGTGCGCGACAAGATCGTCACCAAGTACGTCGACCGCGTCCAGGTGATCACCGAGCGCGGCAAAACCATTATCCAGAAGGTGCCCGTTTATGTTTCTGCCAAGGCTGATGCCGCTTGCACTGTTAACGCTGGCTTTGTCCGCCTGCACGACGCAGCCGCGCTCGCTCTGCCAGCCCCTGAGCCCTCCGGCGCTGCTGATGACGCCCCCGCGGGCATTGCACTCTCTGCCGTCGGCGCCACCACTGCCGCCAACTACGCAGCCTGCAACGCCAACGCCGAGCAGCTGAGCCAGCTGCAGGAGCTGGTGCGCCAGTACGAGGCCCAGCAGGAGGGCCGCGCGCCGCCTTGAGCACCAGGTGGAGAAATAAAACTCGGCCGTTATAACAACTAGGGCAGCATCACCCCCACTTGATAGGAATCGCTCAATGAGCAACAGCCAATCGCTCGAGCAGCAAATCACTGCGCTCGGCCTGACCGCGCCGCGGATCACCCCTGACCAGGTCGACGCCCTGGTCGAGAAGCTCAACTATCACACTTACGTGATTCCGGGCACGACCACGACTGTCGCCGCGGCCATTGACCAGCATGGTTTCGTGGTAGCGCTCGACAAGGCCGGCGCTGTCAGCGCTGAGAACTTCAACGAGTCGCTGGGTCGCAATGCCGCGATTGCCAAGGTCAAGGCTGTGGCGCGTAACAAGCTGTGGGAGTTTGAAGGCTATCGCCTCAAGCAGAACATTGCTCAAGCAGCCAACAACGGCTTGCTGGCCGGCCTGCAGTTCTATATCGACGACAACATTCCCGTGGACGCGGTGTTCGTCGGCGACATGGCCGCGGCGTACGGCGCCTGCGAAAAGCCTGGGCAGCCATGCACGACCTCTTGCGCCGTTGTCCGTTCCCCTCCGGCCTGCACC
>JACXTT010009547.1_pt1 | contig 13252 bp, 14 predicted proteins | sample 9270951 | NCBI WGS metagenome assembly JACXTT01 (sample SAMN15532306, study PRJNA645909) | rock metagenome | isolation source: weathered quartz diorite | place: Puerto Rico | collected 2017-06-21
AGGGCTGCTCGGAACACGATACGGATCTTGGACGCGGCAGGAATGGACCCGGTTATAGTCGAGACTGTCGGTGCGGGACAGACCGAAGTCGAGATTGCAACGACCGTCGACGCTACGGTCGTAGTGTTGATCTCGCAGCTCGGAGATGAGGTTCAGGCGTTCAAGGCTGGATTTACGGAGTTCGGTGACATATTCGTCGTTAACAAGTCAGACCTAGTGAACCCAGCAAAAACCATGTACAACATCGCCAGCAGTCTGAAGGAACGGGACGACAAGTGGAGACCACCGGTACTCAAGACCTCTGCTTTGAAAGGGACAGGAATCCCTGCTCTTGTTGATGCTCTCGAGAAGTACCGTAAACATCTCGACACGGCAGGCTCGAAAGAGAAGATGCTCCGGACTAGAGTCGAGTCAGAACTAGTCGAGGCCGCTTATGCGGACTTTTACAGGGAAACCGTCGGACAACTAAGAGGAGAGAGAGAATGGGACCTTCTCGTTGACCGCGTTGTAAAGCATGAGATTGACCCTGAAACTGCGGCGTCCCGTCTAGTGAAGACGATTCGAAAACTCGACGACGAGTGACAACGTCAGCATTGAAGAAGTCGACGAGATCGCCTGGGCCGAACTTGACCACAGACTCGGGCATTCCAGTGAAGAAGACCTACACTTCCCGCGATTCTCCCCGCAATCCAGATGTCTCATTGGGATCTCCTGGAAAATATCCGTTCACCCGGGGAATCTATGATGAGATGTATCGTGCGCGATTGTGGACGATGCGGCAGTACACTGGCTTCGGCTCTGCACAGGAGACAAATCAACGGTTCAAGTATCTAATCTCACATGGCGAGACCGGGCTGAGCACAGCGTTCGACCTGCCCACACAACTGGGACTAGACTCCGATCACTCGAGGGCTCTCGGCGAGGTCGGACGTGTTGGAGTCGCGATAAGCACCCTTGATGACATGCGACGATTGCTCGATGGTATAGACCTGGCGAAAGTCAGTACCAGCATGACCATCAACGCTACCGCTCCAATCCTGCTCTCCTTGTATGCCGCTGTAGGGATCGAAAAGGGCGTCGCTCAGAATAGTCTTCGCGGGACAACTCAGAATGACATTCTGAAGGAGTACATTGCGAGAAACACGTACATCTATCCGCCCGACCAATCGTTAAAATTGGCTGTTGACCTGATCGAATACGCGGCTCGAGAGATGCCCAACTGGCATCCCATAAGCATCAGCGGCTATCACATTCGAGAGTCAGGGGCAAACGCGATCCAGGAATTAGGATTCACGTTCGCGAACGCCATCGAATATGTCACACAAACTCTGCAGAGAGGATTGAAAATCGACACCTTTGCTCCCCAACTCTCCTTCTTCTTCGCATGCCGAAATGATTTCTTGGAGGAAGTTGCAAAGTTCCGCGCGGCACGACGAATCTGGGCGAAGATAATGAAGGAACGGTTCAAGGCCAAGAATCCAGATTCTTACAAGCTGAAATTCCACGCCCAGACGAGCGGCGAGACCCTGACTGCACAACAACCGGACAACAACATTGCCCGAGTGGCACTGCAGGCAATGGCCGCTGTTCTGGGCGGAGCGCAATCATTGCACACGAACTCTCGCGATGAGGCCCTCGCGCTTCCATCAGAGAAATCTGTCAGAGTTGCTCTCAGAACACAACAGATCATCGCCTACGAGTCAGGCGTCATCAAAACCGTGGACCCTCTTGGAGGAAGCTACTATCTCGAAGACCTAACTCGGCAGCTAGAAGAAGAGGCGACAAGCCTGATCGTGCAGGTTGACAAGCTTGGAGGAGCGAAGAAGGCGATCGAGTCCGGGTTCGTCCATCGAGAGATTCAGGACAGCGCTTACAAGTTCCAGAAGAGCGTCGACGAGGGGAAGACAGTGATCGTCGGGGTCAACAAGTTCACGGAAGGGTCTGAAGAAACATCAGACATCTATCGACTGGACCCAAAGCTGGAGCAGGCTCAGATAGCACGATTGAAAGAGTTCAAGGCAAATCGCAACAATAAGACGGTGAGGAATGTGTTGACAAGCTTGGAAGAGTCCGCGAACGGTGGAAAGAATCTCGTTCCCGAGATTCTCAAGGCTGTAATGTCAGACTGCACACTGGGAGAAATCAGCGATACGTTGAGGTCAGTGTTCGGGGAGTACCGGGTCAAGTTGACTACGTGATTAGGGGCAGAAGCGAGCAGAACATGATCAGAGTTCGACCATCAAGCACGATCCATCTCGCACGTGGAGAGGTCGAGAAAGGTACTTTCCAGGGTCGCTGGCATTTCTCTTTCGACGATTATTTCGACCAGAACTTCATGAACTATGGTCCCCTCCGAGTCTTCAACGACGATACGCTCTCGCCCGGCGCTATCTGGCCGCTTCACCCACACCGGAACATTGAGGTGGTCACATACTGCGCCGATGGAGTGTTCCGGCACGCAGACCAGAACGGTAAAGGAGGAATCCTGGAGAAAGGATGGGTCCAGCACACTACCGTTGGCCGGGGAATGTTCCACTCAGAAATCAACGATCGAAAGGACATTCCGATGCGGTTCATCCAGTTATGGTTCCTCCCATGGACAGCAGACTTGGAGCCCGAGGTCGAACAGAAGAAAGTCACGAAAGCAGAGAGAACCAACAAACTACTCCCACTAGTCTCCAACACGGACAAGGGAGTGCTCTCGATAAACTCGGACGCTAGGGTCTACTCCTCACTTCTAGAGCAAGGCAGGAGGGTAAAGCATCAGCTGCAGACGGACTGGGGATCCTACCTGTACGTTATGGAAGGTGGACCTGTGGCAGTGAATCGTCAAGCAGTCGAACCTCTCGCCGCGGCGATGATAACGGACCAGGCTGAGTTTGAGATTCTTGCGGAGAAGACTGCAGAACTCTTGTTGGTAGATGTTATTGTGAGGACGAAGTTGATGAGGGAATTGTCCTAAGGAGGCTTACGTCTCGCTCGTACCACGAAATATCCGATTGCAGCTACTGAGGCTATAATCACAACTCCTCCCGCGGCGATAATAGTCCCGATTGGAATCGTCGGGGTTTGAGTTGGAGCGGAGACGGTGACCGTTATTGATACGAAGTGAAACAGTGCGCCGCTCGTCCCGTTAACGGTTAACGGATACTGGCCAAGGGCGGTCGTGTTACTCGCCGAGATTGTGAGCGTGCTGGTGGTGGTTCCGCCAGACGCGAGCGATAGGCTCGCTGGATTCAACGTTCCAGTGAGGCCGCTAGTGCTTCCCCGCGCGCTAAGCGCAATTGTTCCCGAGAACCCAGCGACGCTTGTCAATGTGATCATTGATGAACCTGAGGATCCCGGATTGATTGTAATTGCGCTCTGACTAGATGCGATAGTGAAGTCGGGTTTCACAACCGAGACAGTTACCGTTGTCGAATGAGACAACGATCCACTGGTCCCAGTGACGGTTACGGTGTAAGTTCCAAGGGCCGCGCTTGACGGGACGGTTACAGTGAGGGTCACAGGGTGCGAGGCACCGGAAGCGAGGGTGACGCTGGTTTGGTTGAGAGATGGATTTACGCCTGACGGCGAAACACTTGCTCCCAACATGATTGTTCCCGAGAAACTGTTGATTGAGCTTAGGGTAATTGTTGAGGTCGCTGATGCTCCCTGTTGTAGAGTGAGGGATGATGGATTTGAAGAAATGGAAAAGTCCGGAGTGAGAACAATGAAGCGTCCATACATTAGCGTTGTATGGTAGACGCAGAAGTATGTGTAACTGCCAGGCGTGGTGGTGGCGGTAAACGGGTAGGTGGTGGCCGTTGTTGAACTGCTAAAATTGGGGGATTGTGGTTCCGTTGGAGTCTGGCATCTGTAGTCAGGTGTCGCTTCGTAATCAACACAGAATGCATGCGTTATACTGTCTTGAGCGTAGAGGTTCAATGTCACAGATTCTCCGGGTAATACTGTGATTGTAGGTCCGGGGTTTGTTGTCGATGACGTAAATCCCCATCCATTCGCGCTCGCGACACTTCCCCAAAGATTGAATGAAGCAGCCGCAGCTTTAGGTGGAATCGCTATTTTTGGAAGCGGGAGGCCAACCAGAAACACAGTTGCTAAGACAGTGGTAAGGAATGCTATCCTGAGATGCCGCAAATTGCTCATCGGATCCGTCTCTTGAAGGGTGGGATTCTTATCGGGATATGTGCCTATGCCACAAACTATCACGAATCTCCCGCTAACCCTGTGCGTTAGAGTCAGAAATTCCGCCGTCGAACTCGGTATGCCGCTATCGCGACGATTGTAAACGCCGCAAATATTACCAGAAATCCGACAACAAGTATGTTAATGAATCCGGTTGACTTTGGAGAGACCGGGCCCGACAGGAACGCGGACATGCTGTTCGCCCAGCTTGTGAGCGCGCTGTAGCCCGCCGAGCCTCTGCCGTAGCTTCCTGAATTGTATGAAGTGCCACCGTTCGAATATCCGCTCGAGTATCCAGTACCGCTTGGGTAAGAAGTCCCATTAGGTCCCAACACGACGAACCTTCCGTGCATCGTGTCCCGGTAGAGAGCACAGTAGTAGTTGTACGTGCCCGGAGACAGGTCGACGGAGAACGTGTACTGCAAGGTGGTATCAAAGTAGGCAGAGCACTTGTCGATGAGACAACTGGGAACCCGATCGTGGTTTATGTCGAGGAAGAATTGATGGTCGAATGTATCGTTGCTTATCAGGTTCAACGAGATCGTCTGGCCCTGAACTGAGTATATGGTTGGGCCTGGAATCGAACCATTCCATCCCATGACACTATCCCCGACGAGTGTGACTTGTCCCATCGGTCCCGTGTAATTGTTGCCTGGGGAACCATTATTGTTGGAATAGTATTGTCCGAATGCGTTGGGCACTGCGGTGAGGCATAGGCTTGCGACGAGCAGGAGGGTCGCGAAAGAGTAGAATGAGCGACTTTCCAGTTTGTTTGGGCCAGCGGAATTCTCTTGTTCTTGCTCGGATAAAATCCTACCGGATTTAGGCTTCAGAGGATGCAAGGTCGGCTCGTTTCCAGATTGGCATCTTGTTCTTCCGCCGGAAATAGATGTAGATGCTGAGCCCAATGACAACCCAAGCAAGCCCCAACAGTCGTCCCAGCTCATGGGTCGCGATTACTGCTACCCAAACCGCGCCGGTAACGATCAATCCGGCTAATGGCAGAATTGGCAGTTCCCAATGCTCGGTGCGCCTCGTGAAGTGTATTGAGAACGGGATCCGGAAGGGACGGAAGTGATCCTTGTCCGTGTTTCTCGTTATGATGACGCTCAGGTGGGCCTGGACGTATGCTATCAGCGCGCCTACATTGTAGAGGCTTCCCAAGAGGACCAGTGGGTCAACCGAGTTGGTGCCCAAACTTATCACTGTACTGAACGCGACTAGTAGAATGCTTCCTAGCCCGAAGGTTAGGATGGAAATGTAGGGTGTACGGAACTTGCTGTGCGTTTGGCCGAATTTTCCGGGCAGGAGCTTGTACTGGGACAGTCCGTAGAGCATCCTGGATGATCCGATGATCCCGGCGTTCGCTCCGATGATGCTGATGGACGCTCCGAGGATAGAGACCCATATTCCCAGCGCCCATCCTGCGATAGGTAGGCTGCTCGCGACGCCTGACAATGGGTCGTTCGCCCAAGTGGTCGCGAGCTGGATCGGCGGAACAAGGTTGACCGAGACTACGGAGACTGAGAGGTAGATGATCGTCACGGTGACAACAGTGAGCATCGTTGCTCGCGGGATAGTCCTGCCTGCTACCTTCGTCTCCTCAGCGGCCTGGGCAACGGCTTCAATTCCGAGATAGGACACCATGGCCAGGGTGACTCCTTGGATGAACTCGCCCCACGGTGGCGCTTGTCCAAGGTGGAAGGAGCTGGGCCAGGCAAACAATTTTCCAGACGGAATCAGGACCAGAACGAGCCCCAGGATGATGAGTATTATTTCGCTCACAATATCCAAGAGGGCGAGCGCGAGGGTAAAGCGGACCGAGCTCTTTATTCCGATGGTGTTCAACAGAACCAGGCCGCAAAGGATCAGGATCGCGCCAAGGCCTAGCCAGATGGGTTGTTTCAGTTCAGGTACGAAGTACGAGAGGTATCCGACAGCCGGGATCGAAAATATTGCAGCTGTCACGACGTAATCGAGGCAGAGCATCCAGCCCGCCAGGAAACTAACTCCGTCACCGAAAGCAGCGCGAGCGTAGGTTGCAGACCCGCCAGCCTGCGGATAGGTGGATGAGAGCTCTGCATAAGTTAGACCAGTGAGAGCATAGGCGATGGCGGCTACTCCGATCGCGACGGGTGTTGCGAAGTCAGCGTGAAGAGCTACGAGCCCTAGTGCGAGGAATATTCCGGCGCCGACATCAGCGTATCCGATTGAGAAGAGTCCGCCCGTGTTGAGGGTTCTGACGAGCCCCCGTCGGGGGGCTTTCTTTCGCTCTCTTTTGGTTTCTTCTTGCACGGAAGCGGGGGTCCTCTTGAAGGGCTGAGATTATGTCGAAGTGAGGCTCGAACGATCATTGATTTCAGTTATGGGCGCGTGTCCCGGAGCATATCGTAGACTCGGCGTTGAACGTTCGAGATTATGAGGTCCCTCTTGCCCGGGTTCGCGATCTCGAGCAAAAGGACCAGTTTGGCTTCTGATTGACCGATATCGGTGATTCTGACTTGTGGTTGGGTGTCTTGGACCAGGTCTATCTTCATGTCTCGACCGATCTCGACGAGATGATCCTCGATCTTCGAAAGGTCCGTTCCATTCCTCACAGTGACCGGGACCTGTATTCGCAGTCCTCCAGATCGCGTCCGGTTGACTATAGATTGTTTTAGCAGACGGCTGTTCGGGATCACGACTATCTCGTTATCGGGCGTGACCAGTTTAGTGTGGATCAAGTCTGTGTCGAGGACACGTCCATAGTGGTCCTTCGTTTCGATCCACTCGCCGACCTTGAAGGGCTGGTAGATCGAGATGAACTGGGACGCCGCGACATCAGTCAGCACGTCTTGGTAGGCGAGGAGGATCGCTAGGCTTCCCAGCCCGATAATCAGGAGCAGTATCTCGATGTTATTTCCTAGGAACTGGCTGAGAAGGATGATGATGACGATGGTCCAGATGACCAAGGTGCCGAATTGTTGTACGAGCCCGATGAGTCGTGGATGCATACTCCTTGACAGGCGTGAAACGCCCATCCGGTAGAGTCGGACTGTCAGGAAGGTCGCCGCGATTATGATCGCGACCGTCAGTAGCTCGATTCCTATTGTGGTGAACTGGTCAGCCATGGTTCTAGGCCTCTTCTTCAGACCTCAACTGATCCACCGTTGCCTCAACGGCTTTAGCTTCGCCCATCAAGAGGATTCTATCTTCGGACCGTAGTTCAAGTTCTGGGTCGGGTTGCAAGTACCCGCCGTTTCTACAGACGAGGCTGACCGTGCTCTTTGAGGGTAGGTCGAGCTCGTTGAGCTTCTTCCCGATTACCTGGGCGTTCAAGGGGATGGTTGTTTCCACTATCTTCAGGTCTATCTCGGGACGGTACAGGACAGTGTTGGACCGGTTCTCCGAGAACATATTCTCGAGGTCTTGGAGGGCCAGGTCAACAGGGCAGACGACAACGTCCGCTCCCGATTCTCTCATCTTTGTCTTGTTTCGGGGGCTGTTAGCGATCGCGAAGACTCGGGGAACGCCGAAGTCCTTCTTGGCGTATTTCGCGGCGGTCATGTTGACGTAATCGTTGTCGGTGGCCAAAATGAGCAGGTCAGCGTTGGACAATTCGGCGACCTTGAGAACTCGAGGGCTGGAGCCGTCGCCGTTGATGATGCTGGCGTCGAACTCATTGGATACTTCCTTGCATCGGGCTTGGCTCTTCTCGACGACGGTGACCTTGTTCTGCTCGTCATGCGACAAGTAACGGATTAGATGGGTTCCTATCCTGCCAGCTCCGAGAACCAGCACTCGCACCCGATAACGCGCCTTCTCCCGGAAGGAGTTGAACAGGAGTGCCTATTCAAACTAGAGGTTTGGGAGGCCTTCTGACCGGGCGAATCGCTCGTTTCGCATCTATCAGGATGTAACATCATCTAAACAGGCTTATTCCTGCATGTTGGACATGTAATTGTCGATAAGTGCCACGGTGGTTCTGAATTGAGACTTTTCCCAGCGCAGTTCCGCCAGGCGAAGATTCGAACTTGTCTATTTGCCCAGTTCTTCCAGCCGTCGCTCTACCCGGGTCAACTGGCCTTCGAGGAAGGCCTTGTAGTTCTTCAACACTTGAGACTGCTGCGGCCGAGTCTGCTTGTCTAAGGAAGACATCATTCGTTTGAACTCCTTAGAAGCTCGCTCCATGCTCTCATCAATCTTGGACTCAACCACCGGAGCCTTGGCTTCAACATACTTCTGGGTCTTGTCCGCTACAACCTGAATGTCCTTCCCCATCTTCTCGAGCTTCTGGTTTAACAGGCGCAGGGCTTCCTTGATCTCTTTTCCAGCCGCCTCTCGGTCGCTCGACTTTGATTCGGACATTTTTGGGACAGCCCTCTTGAACCTGGTTGGTGGGTAAGAAGGTTTCGGAGGTCAGGCCGAGTGTATTTCTTGGAGGCGACTCTCGATCCACACTATGATTTTCGGCTGCTTCTCTCAGCCGACGCTCCGGCACGACAGGCCGAATATTCCTCTGAGGGCAGGGTTCGAGCTAGCCGCCAAATCATATTAGCCCCTGCCAGTTTGCCGCCCCATTAGGAAATGGCGAACCTAAAGGACAGGGTCTACGCGGCGTGGAAGAACGGAGTTCCACCTAGCCCCGCGACCAAGACCCTGGGAATGCGCATCGTCCGGCTTGAGGAAGGAAGAGCCTTTCTAGAAATGGACGTGTCAGAGAAGATGCACAATCTCTCGGGCACGATGCATGGCGGTATTATGGGCGACATTGCCGACGCTGCGATGGGAATCGCGCTGGCCACGACTCTTGAGCCCGGAGAGGATTTTACTACGATCGAGTTCAAGATCAGCTTCCTCCGCCCGCATGTTACTGGGGTTCTGAAGGCTGAAGGAGTGCTCGCGAGGCGTGGGCGCAGGGTCAGCTTCACGGAGGCAACGATGACGAACAAGGATGGCAAGGTCATCGCCAAGGCGACTGGGACCTGCCTGATCTTGAGAGAGCAATCTTGACGACAGCTCCGAAGGCCTCGCGGCCAGCGGGGATAGCTTATCCTACGAGGCTGTTCCTACTCTTCCTGTCAGAAATTTGTCTCGTACTGGGCGGGCTCTTTTACGTCAACCCCGGCATCAGCATCAGCCTATGGCCTTGGCCCGTAAAGCTGTTGGCTGTCAGGTTCTTGGGAGCGATCTTCCTGGCGATCGCGTTTGGCTGCTGGGCGGCTTTGAGGGCGGGGCAGTGGCAGAAGGCCAAGGTCCTGCTGTTGGTCGGTGGGACCTTCTTCGGGATAATTTCTCTCGTCACCTTGGACCAGATCTTCTTCGGGAATCCTCCCAGTTTCATCTGGGCCTGGACCGTTTTCTTTCTGGCGGCAACCAGTGGATGTTTCAATCTGCTCTGGAAACATGGTTGGTACAGGAAGCCGGCTGACCGGCCGAGGAACCCGACTCCAAGCCCCCTTCTGGCTCGAGTGTTCTTCCGGGCACAGACAGTAATCGTCGGCGTCTTCGGAACAATGATGCTCCTTTTTCCCGTGATTTCCCAGCAACAGTTCTGGCCGTGGCACGTTGCGGTTCCGACCTTGCAGGCGTTTGCCGGATTGTTCCTTGCAACCTGCCTGGCGACAGGATGGGCATCAATCCAGAAAGACCTACAGAGAATACGCGTGCTTCTTCCGCTAGACATGGTGTTCCCGACGCTGGCGTTACTCGCCGTGGGAATAGATTGGAATACTATCGAAACGGAGAGTCCGAGTGTTCTCGTGAGCGGTGTCTGGGTCTTCGTCTACTCTTTCGTCGCGGTCGGCTCCACGATCCTGTTCGTGTCGACCAGGAAACCCGATTTCAAAAAGTAGGTTCTATTCTTCTTTCCTGAAGATGAGGCAGTACTGATGATGTCTGTTTCCTACCCAGGCAGAGTTCACGCCCAAGGGCAGTAGCATCTTATCGTCTTGGCACCAGACCTTCTCGTCCTTTGGCACCCAGCTATGTGGTTCCATGGAGAGGGTTCTGACCGTGTCGAAGGCTAACGGATACATTCGTCCGTTATGGAACACATTGTTCGTTATAACAGTCAGGTAGCCTCTGGGCTTCATTATCTTGTGGACTTCGGTGAACACACGTTTCATACTGGCGAGGAACTCATCGTAATCATTGATGCTTCCAACATCCTCTGGATTGTCTCCGTAGTCGGTGTCGAACCCTTTCGCTACCCGTGGCTTCTGGCGCATCGAGTTCCTTCGCAATTGATTCCAGTAGGGAGGTGAGGTGATGCAATAGTCCGCGGGCCGCAGATGCTTCGAGGCCCACAACTTGGACAACTGCTTCGAATCATTCTGAACTACTCGGACAGACCGTATCTTCGCTTCGGACAGGACCAGTGCGTTCCTGACTCTCCTCGTCGCGATCGAACCGTACTTTTCCATGATTTCTATGCCGACTCCTTCGCGTCCTGTTTCTGCACATGCAACCATGCTGCTGCCTGTTCCAAGGAACGGGTCGACGACCAGTTCTCCCTTCTTGGTGAAGAACTGGATGAATTCTCGGGCGAGAGATTCGGGGAAGGATGCCGGATGGAGGATCTTCGCGTCGGGCCTGCGTACGGGACGGTGGATGAACCAGGACTTCGTGAACTTGATCCATTCACGACCGGTAAGGTCGTTCAGCTTGTTGTGCGGGCTGAGCTTCGCTTCTGCGACCACTGAGGTCATGGATAGTTCGAGTGGCCGAGCGTTGGTATCTTAAAACACTGCAGGCCTCTTGGCTGTAAAAGTATAAACAAGTCTTTCGCAAACGGCGGCCGCAGTTGTGAATTACTAGCTTGCCATTCTTTAGGAACGAACAGAAGAATCTGATCCAGATGGTCTACGGGTTCGCGGCCGAAGAGTACCTTCTCCTGTTGGAAACGTTGGGCGATTTTATGCAGAAGGAGATCGAGCCGACAGCTCGCGAGGTTGACCTGAGGGCACGCTTTCCGGTTGAGAATATGACGAAGCTGTTCGAGCAGGGATTCACGAGCATCAGTTTTCCCAAGGAGTATGGTGGGCTGGAGCTTCCGTGGCCCATCTACGCGTCCGCGATGGAGTTGTGCGGTAAGGCCTGTGCTAGTACGGCTCTTTCGCTCGCTATTCATGGAACGTGCTGTGAAGGATTGCGACTGTTCGGGAATGCCGACCAGAAGAAGGAGTTCCTGCCTCCATTGGTGAAAGGGGAGAAGCTGGCCGCTTTCTCGTTGACGGAGCCAGGCGCTGGCTCTGATGCGCGGAACATGAGGACCACCGCGAAAATGAAGAATGGAGAGTGGCACATCAGCGGGACGAAAATGTTCACGACGAATGGCGGAAAATGCGACCTCTACTTCTTGTTCGCCAACACGGACAAGGGACCGTCCGCTTTCCTGGTCGATGCTAGGGAGGCCAAGTCGAGCAGGGACATTGAGAAGTTGGGCGTGAGGGGCTCGGTCACTGTCGAACTAGTGTTGGATGATGCGGTCGTTCCGAAGCAGAACCTGGTCGGGACTGAGGGTGAGGGTTTCGAGTATGCGAAGAAGATGCTCTTCGGAGGTAGAATAACCGTGGCCGCCATCAGCGTTGGAATCGCACAGGCAGCTTTCGAGAAGGCTATAAAGTACAGCCGGGACCGGACGGCGTTCGGCCATCCATTATCGGACTTCCAGATCACGCAGGCCAAGCTTGCGGACATGCAGAGCCAGATCAACGCGTCCAGAATGCTAGTCGTGATGGCTGCTTACCTGAAGGATCAGGGACGACCGTTCGAGTCGGAAGCCGCTCAAGCTAAGGTGGTCGCGACCGAGAGCGCGTTGCGAGTCTGTGACCAGGCGATCCAGATTCACGGTGGGTACGGGTATGCGGACGAGTCGGACGTTCACCGTCACTGGAGGGACGCCCGATTGATGACGATCGGCGAGGGCACTTCGGAGATCATGCGGTTGATCATCTCGAAGAGCGTTCTTGGCGAGCCGGCGATCTAGAAGAGTATGCTTTAGGACGGGTTCCGCTCGCCAGAACAGACCGTGGACGATTCTAGCCTCGATGCTTTCAGGAAAGCTCGCGAGAAGTATAGGCCGGAGAGAGTTAGAGTGTTGTGGATTGCCGAGTCGCCCCCGACCTCGGGCAGCTACTTTTACTTCGAGGAGGCGACCGGGCACGACCATTTGTTCCGGGAGACGATGAGAGCCGTCAAGTTCTGGCCCGAGGACGAGAAGATGTTGAAGGGAACCGACAAGCGCCCGCTCCTGGAAAAGTTTCAGTCGAAGGGCTACTTCCTGGTGGATACTAGTCCTTACCCGGTTGACAAGCTTCAGGACGGTAAGAGGAATGAGGCTTTGGTGGAGGGTTTGCCGGCACTCGGACGTTTGGTCGAACGCTTGAACCCATCGGGCGTCATCATCGTGAAATCGAACGTGTATGCTCTCGCTCGGAAGATGCTCGGGTCAATGGGAATGGAAGATCGAGTCTTGAACAAGGAGTCGTTGCCGTTCCCGACACACGGCAGGCAAAAGTCCTACCGGACGCGAATACATCAACTGTTGAGCAATTGTGGAACGCTCTAGTCGAACGGTGCGATTCTCTAGATGAGACTCAAAGTTGCTGTCGCGTTAGCGCTTCTCGCCCTAGCGTTTTCCGGAGTCTTTCCATCAAGCGCTCTCTCAGGCCTCGGCGAGAGAGTCAAGGTCCCCGTTCCGATACTGGAGGGCCCATTGCGATCGATTAACCAACAGGCCTCCGGGTCAACATACTGGTTCCAGGTCGGAGCGACAGGCGACTCGTCCAGTTCAGGGTACAGCGGAGCCAACGTTACGATCAGGACCGTGTACGATGTGGCGGTTGAGGACGCGCATTCCTACTGGGTTGGAGGCTATCTTTCCAACCTCGCATTCGTACAGGTTGGATACCTGACCACTGTTAGCACGGACGGTAGACCGTTCTGTTGCGCGTGGTTTTGGGAGGTCTTTCCCATGAACAGTGGGACCAACTGCGGCACGGTTTGTGCGCCGCATATCGGGCCGGAGTTTTCCGCTGGCCCGATCGGTTCTTGGCACAACTACTCGATGGACTCTAACACT
>JACXTT010009548.1_pt1 | contig 13251 bp, 8 predicted proteins | sample 9270951 | NCBI WGS metagenome assembly JACXTT01 (sample SAMN15532306, study PRJNA645909) | rock metagenome | isolation source: weathered quartz diorite | place: Puerto Rico | collected 2017-06-21
TCGTCGTGAAGCCGTGGCCGGCCCTTGTCGCAATGCCGGCACCGTGCACGCCCGGCGTGTTGGGAATGTCGCACAGGACTTTCCCGGTCGCGTCCACCACCATCATATGGGTGCCACGTGAAACGAATGCGCGGCCGGTGGCTGCCTCGACGGCGATATAGTCGGTGCCTCCATCGCCTTTGATATCGAATTTTTCAGCTTTGAATGTCTGCGCATCGGCGGCCTTCGGCGCAACGAGGCCGATGGCAAGCAGAACCACAAGAGCTATCATTAATCGTTTGGTCATAGGTCCCCCGTTGAACGAATGTTGAACGAATTCTCTCTCCTTTAGCGCATGAACCTGACGAACTCCTGACTTCCTGTCACGTTTAACGAAAAATTTTCGAAAACCTGCATTCATCGTTAATTCATCCTGTTCTCACAGAACGGCAACGCAGCGCACCGAGCATGATCGCTGACCAGAGGGGAAACATTCGTTAAGAGCGAGGTGTATCCATGCTGCGTAAAGTTGTCAGTCTTGTGATTTGGTTTTCTCTCGCTGTCCCCGTTCTTGCCCAAACCGATCATTCTACATTGAACGGAACCATCGTGGATCCGTCGGGTGCGATCGTTCCGTCGGTGAACATTGAAGCGATTTCATTGGAGACGGGTCTCCGGCGTCAAACGATCTCGGGGGAAGCGGGAACCTATCGCATTCCGGGACTTCCGGTCGGAACCTACAAGCTCTCGCTCAGTAAAGAAGGCTTCCGCACCGTTACGATCGAACGCGTCGTTCTTACTGTCGGCGACACCCGCACGATCGACGTACGACTCGAAGTTGGAAGGATGGCTGAGATGGTGGAAGTCAGTACCACAGTGGAGTCCGTCAATCGGACTTCGGCGGAAGTGGGGGCCGTCGTGGATTCGTCAGAGATCCGGGAAATTCCGTTGAATGGCCGATCCTTTGCCACGCTCATGATGCTGGCTCCGGGAGCCATTAACGCCGCAGGCGGCACCGAGCGCGATATCCGCTTCAATGGTCGATCGCGCGACGACAACAACTTCACTTTTGATGGTGTGGATGCCAGCGGAATCCAGGAGCAACCTCAGAAGGCGGAAGCGCGCCTCCAGATTCCACTCGAATCGATTTCCGAGTTTCGCGTCAGCACGGCTCTATACACTGCGGAAAGTGGAGCTTCCGGCGGCGGTCAAATCAGCGTCGTGTCCAAGAGCGGCACCAATCAGTTTCACGGCAGCGCCTTCGAGTTTCTGCGTAACAGCGCAATGGACACCCGCTCGCCGTTCGACGGTTCGACGATTCCACCGTTTCACATGAACCAGTTCGGCGGCAGCATCGGCGGGCCGGTGATTACGGGCAAAGGTTTCTTCTTCGCCAATTACGAAGGGATCCGGCAACACCTGGCGCGGACGGCGATCGGTATCGTGCCCAGCGCTTCCGTGCGAAGCCAGACGCTCACTGCATCGCCGGCTCTGGCGCCAATCGTCAATGCGTTTCCACAAGGACAGACGTCGATCGACGCCAACACGGATCAGTATTCGCTGCGGCTGGCCAATATTCTTCGCGAAGACGCGGCGATGGGGCGATTCGACTATCGATTCTCCGATGCGACCACCGGGTTTATCCGCTTCAGCCTCGACGATGTCAACAGCACCACACCCGACATCACTGGCGCTATCAGCCGCATCACGAATCGTCCGCAGAATTATGTGCTCCAGTTGCAGCACATCTTTACACCGCGAGTCTTCAACGAGTCGAAGTTCGGAATCAATCGCGTTCCCTACAGGCATCCGACGGAAGGGACAGTCCCGGTCGGCATCGGCACGCCGAACTATGTGGGCCTCACATCCAGCGCATTGGATGAGGAAGTTGGAACGACCTTTTCTTATATCGATAACCTGACGCTGACGCGAGGTCTGCACACCTTCAAAACAGGCATCGACATCCGGCGCATTCGTTTGAACAACTCTGGAAATGCGATCGACAATGCGAGCGCGAGCTACGCCTCGCTGTCGGATTTCATTCAGAACAAGATCGACACCATCAGTGACAACGCAGCGGAAGGCATTCATGGTTTACGGCGAACCTTCTACATGGGCTATGGCCAGGACGAATACAAGATCACGCCGCAGCTCACGCTGAATCTTGGCTTGCGCTACGAGTTCTACTCGGTTGCGCATGAAGTGTTGAATCGCGCTGTAGTGGTGGATATTACGGGTTGTGGTGGAGTGTGCCCGCCGGGAACACCCTGGTACAACGCCAACAAGAAAGACTTCGGGCCGCGAATCGGTATCGCGTGGGCCCCTGCGACGTTCGCCGGTCGGAGCGTGATCCGGACCGGATATGGCATTTACTACGGGGGAAACCAAAACGACGATTTCAGTGATCCCATGGAAAGCACCGCGCTGCGCCTGTCGCTTTCATCGACACAGGTGCCGACTCTTTCGTTTCCCATTACACCGTTTGTCAGTCAGTTTCAGTCACTCGGTCTAAGCCCGAAGACGATCGCACGAGATCGGAAAGATGCAAGCTACCAGAACTGGGATTTCATGCTCCAGCAGCAGCTCCCTTTCAACCTTGTAAGCCAGGCCGGATATGTCGGGAGTGCGGGGCATCATTTGTTTTCGAAGTACACGGTCAATTTACTTGATCCGCTTACTGGGAAACGACCCCTCGCGGGTTACAGTTCCTTCGGGCTGAAGACCAACGACGGAAACAGTACTTTTCATGCGCTTCAATTTTCACTGGATCGCAGTGTCGGTAGCGGCCTGATGTGGCACACACAATACATGTGGTCGCACGCTATTACGGACGCGTCGGTCGGAGCCGGTGAGGCCACGACCATTCAACGTATGTCATGCCGGACGTGCGATCGCAGCAACACTCAGTTTGATGTTCGCCACACGATGACCATGAGTTTGGTCTATCCGCTTCCTATGGGAAATAGCGCGGTGCTCCGCGATTGGGAAATCAGCAGTCTGGTCACAGCAAGAAGTGGCCTGCCGGTGAATATCACCGTATCCAGGAAATCGGGGGATCTGCCGGACGGTAATTCGTCGAGCCAGCGGCCGGATCTCGTTCCCGGCGCGCCGATCTATGCGGCCACACCGACGATCAATGGCTGGTTCAATCCCGCAGCATTCTCCACTCCGGCAAAAGGTACCTGGGGCAACCTCGGACGCTATGTGGCGCGGGGCGCCGGCTACTATGAAATCGACTCTGCGTTACAAAAGCGGATTTCCATCGGAGAAAATCGAACGGTGAGTTTCCGCGCCGAAGCCTTCAACCTGCTGAATCACCCAATCTATGGATTGCCTTCGGGGAATAGTTCGTCTGCAACTTTCGGACGGATTACATCCATCCTGAATACCGGGGCCACGGGCACCGGTACACCGCGGAGAGTCCAGTTGGCTTTACGCTTCGACTTCTGAGCATTCTGCGGTGACCCGACAGTCTTTTTCGGTCACCGCGTTTTCATAGTTGTGCCGGTGCCCAAGGATGCCGGGCCCTGTCAGAACGTCAGACGGGTTGTCACTTGAAGACGGCGCGGAGGTTGAGCGCTAACTGGGAGGCCGTACAGAGGAGACGACAGGTTGCCGACGTAGCCGCTGTAATTGACACGATTGGTGACGTTGAATGCATCGAGAGCGACGGTCAGAGTCGGCGCAACTTCGTGTCTTGGTTTGGTGATTTGAAAATCATGAAACCACCGCAGATCCAGAGCCGCGTAACCCGGACCTTGCAGTGAATTGCGCCGTACTCCATCCGTTCGCGCGATGGGATTGCCTGTATGGAAATCGTCACGGCCGGTTGTTTGAGTATAGGGACGTCCCGAATTCAGCTGAAAACCAACTCCTAGGTTAAGGATTCTCGATGCTTTGACTGTGCCTAAAAGGTTGACCCGATGCCGCTGGTCCGTATCCGCTCGTGACCACTCTCCAGACAAGTCGTAATTGTTCGCGGGGAAAGCGGCGATCCCGCTCGTATCGTTGTATGCGCGGCTAACGGTGTATTGCATCAAACCCGAAAAGAATTTCGTCACATTGCCGCGCAAAGACAAATCGACCGAGTGGCTTTGAGATCTGCCGGACGATTCAATCTGCCGAATGACGGAATACTCCGGATTAGGCCTCTGCAGATAGAGTGGCGGCAGTGGCGCGTTGATATCTCGAGATCGAAACACTCCGACTCCGTCATTGCCTGTATACGTGAGCGCCATTGTGGTTTTCTTATTCAACTGGCGCTCCACGCTGACACCATATTGAAGCAGGTACGGAATACGCACATCCGTCGCGAGTCGTACAACACTGGGCCGATAGACCGTCACGGATGGTCCCGCTGGCCCGTACGTAACGACGAACTGTCGAAGGTGATTGCCGTCGTACCTCAAAAGATCAAATATCGGGTTCGCCCCGGTGCGATCGTAAAAAAAGCCGGCGCCGCCACGGATAACGGTCTTGTTGTGCCCCGATGGAGAAAATGCAAACGCCAGCCGGGGTGAAAAATTGTTGCGATCGTGAAAGTAATTTTGCCAATCGTATCGCATCGCCAGCGACACGCTCAGATTCGGCCGGAGGCGGAAATCATCCAGAAAGAATCCCGAAAGCACCTTCTCCCAGAAAATCACTTTGCCTTCTCCCTGCTGTTGAACGAACGACAGCGGACGATTCTGGAGGTAGTCGGCGATGGTGGAGTACGTGTACGTTCCCTGAAGATTGCTTTGATCGACCAGACCCCGGCGGCTGACATCCGGTGAGTCGATTCCCATTCGGAAAGAGTGCCTTCGACGAGTCCAGGACAATGCATCGTGAAAAGCCGTGTGATATTCCGTGATGAGCCGGTCCGACTGAGAACCTCCACCGGTAAAGGCATCAAGCACAATGATTTTTGGCGCAACGACGACACTTCTCCATGGCTCGTATTCCTTGCCGAACAAAATCCCAAATTCGTTCACCAGATGCGGCGTGATGGCCGTTGTGTGGCTATAGAAAAACGCGTCCTCGCGGTGGCGAAAGTTGCGCGCTGAATCTCGCAGCACAGTGCCTCCGGCACCCTGATTCCTCACATATTGATCCTGGCTCTCGAAGCGCAGACTGACCGTGTTCCTGGAACCGAATTGGTGTGCCAGCCGCGCCGAAGCGACGGCCGTGCGTTGCGGATTTGGAACGTTGTCGCGAATGATGCCGGCTGGTCCTGTCGCAAACACGATCGCGTCTGCGGCTTCGGATTGATAACTTCCAGTGATCAGAAATGAAGAGGTCTTGCCGGTCCCCAACGGCCCGGTCAGGCTCGTTTCCAGAATCCTTCGCTGCTCGGAAGGCTTGATCGAGGCGAAGGGTTCGCGCGCATTGAATCGATTGTCACGAAACACCGAATTTACCGTGCCGTGGTATGCAGACGCGCCGGGTTTCATCACAACTTCGATCCTGGCCCGGCCGGGCCGCAGGTATTCCGGTGAATAAGGGTTCTGGTTGATCCGGACTTCCTGTATGGCAGATGCGGGAAGCGCAACGCTACTGACCTGAACACCATCCACGATCAGCGTGGCGCCGCCTGTGCCCGTCGAAGAAGGATCGAGGAAACGAGAGACGGTCGCAATGTAGTTGCCGTCAAAAACCGGAAGGTTTTCAAGAGTTGTGGAGTCGAGTGTAGCTGCATCGCGGTTGTTACCCGCTTCGGCGTCGACCTGAAAATCATTGCCGTCAACGGTGATCTCCTGCCGCAGCCCGGCAATGTCCAGCTGGATCCGGGTCGATCGAGGGGATCGCGAACCGACGGCGACGTGGACTTTTGCCGGTTTGAATCCGTCGCGCTCGACGATGAGGTCGTAGCCTCCGGAATTCAAATGATCAAATGCGAATGTTCCATCAAACTTTGTCGCCTGGGTCTCGTTCTTCGACACGCCGACCAGCCGGACCGGAACATCCGGCATTGCGGCCCCGGCCGGATCCTGCACGGTTCCGGAAATAACAAGGGACTGGGCCGATGCGGCGTCGCAAAAAAGGCCGAACAAAACGATGAGAAAAGTACGACTAAACTGTGGCACACCCCAACTCTAATTTTCCCTTCCCGAACATTTTCTGACCTTCCGGGTAGATGGATTTCGACTGTAGCGGCGGTCTATGACGTCTATGACCGCCGGCTTTATGGTTCCTCGCGACAAACATGTTGCTCGAGAGATGCTATAAATCCGGCGGTCATAGACCGCCGCTACAGATGAATCTTTCCCGAAGGCTCGATTTCGATCGACTTGTTCTTTCCACCTACCTTGACGACAACTTCGTAGCGCATACCGTCCTTGTCCGTGAGCTTCTCCGCGCTAACGATGGGAGCCTTTGGATATTTCGCAGCCACAGCATCGGAGACCGCCTTTGGCAGTTGGGCGGTCGGAATGAGTTCCTCGGTCGAAATGACTTTACCGTCTGATTCGTACAACAGGTCGCGTCTTTGGGCGCCATCCATACTCTCGATTTCGTAGACGGTTCTGCCACCCTCTTTCTCGCCGGAAACGCTCTTGATGGTTGCGTTGGGATATTGTTTCCTGAACGCATCCAGGACGGCTTGAGGCGCCTTGGGTTTTGCGGCAGGAGCCTTCTTTGGGACCGGAGCCTGGCCATGTGCGGTCAGCACCATTGTAAGAATGATCGCAACAAGACTCTTCATATCGCCCCTCCGATATCAGAAATTGAAGCGCATGCCCAACTCTACAGTCCGTGGATTGCGCGCACCCGCCGCCCTGCCGAAATACTGAGACGTCATGACGCCGCTGAACTGGCCGAGTTGAGTGGTATTCAACAGGTTATTGACGTTCAACTGGAAATTCACGGTCGGGTTGTATGTCGAGCCGCCGGAAACAGGCCCAGGTCCACCGCGGTCCCCGCCACGGTCTTCTCCTCCGCGCTGGCCACCGAAGCCTCCGGGTCCGCCACCTTCGCCGCGTTTTTCCTGCGGCGGAAGAAATGACGAAACGAACGGGTTGCCGGCTCGTCTGGCAGGTGATTCCTGCCGGCGCAAACGGATGACCTTCGTCAGGTTCATGTTCACCACCATGTTTCGCGGTCCAATACCCGAATTTCGCGGAACGCCCGCGGGACGATCGTTGATCACAGTATCGCCATTATCGTCCCGCCCCGTCGTGATGTTGTAGGCGCGTCCTGTGTTGAAATTGACATTGGAGTTCACGTTGAACCCGCCGGGCAGGCTGAAGCCGGCGCCGGTAAAGAACCTGTGCCTGGTGTCCTCCGGTGAACGTCCCCATTCGGAGCGCAGAGCGTAATTGTTCATGGGCGTGCCAAACGGTCCGTCGGTATCGTTGCGACTCCAGCCAAGGGTGTAATTGCCGAAGAGATTCAAATTCCAACGATTTCGCATCGTCTGGCGAAAACCGATCGTGTAATTGCTCGATCGCGAAAAACCTGTGGACTCCAATTGGTAAATGTTTCCGACGGTAGGATCCGGACGTACGCCGGGCCTGTCAGGTGGCGGAGCGTTCAGATTGCGACTGCGATATCGATGGACGCCGCGTACGGTATCCCACGAGATCGTCATGCCGACGTTTTTCGGGAGGCTGCGCTCGAACGATATAGATGTATTTGCGCTGTAAGGCGTCACCAGATTTGTCGATCGAACGCGAATGGATGCCGGTGGAACGATCCGGCCATTGCCGAAGACCGTCTCGGAATGGGCTGGATCGTACGGGTTGGTTGAAAAATCGTTGACAACAATCTGAAATTGGCGCGTCCCATCCAGCCGCAACAGATTCTCTAGGGTGCCCTGCTCCAGCCGCTGATGGAAAACGCCGGCGCCTACTCGCAGTACCGTGTTTTGGCCGATACCATAGCCAATCGCGACCCGCGGATCGAGGTTATTGTGGTCGCTGATATTCGTCTGGATTTCGTACCTTGTTCCGAACGAAAGCGTGAGATTTCGTTTCACCTTGTAGTCGTTTTGTAGAAATGAAGAAAGTGTGAATTGATTATCGTCCAGCAGCGGATTGCCGCGGTTTTGCGAGCAGACCAGCGGCTTGTTGTTATTGAAATCGGCAAGACTGGAAAAAGTGCACGCGCCCGTGAAGTTCGACTGATTGAACGTATGGTTCATTCGGTATTGGGTCTGCGTCCCGGTCTTTACCGTCCAGCGTACGCCGGAATACATGAGGACGTTTTGAGCTTCGATCGTTCGTGTTCTGGTGTCGCTGGTGTTTTGAGCGCCGCCGTCACTGAAAGAGTCCAGAACATTGTGTTGAAAGGCCTGACTTAAGGAGGTGGTGTTGTTAAGGTCCCGGCCGTATTCGAACCGGACCTCGTGAACGAGTCTGGGGTTGAGGATGGCGGTCTCGCGGATCTGCGCTTCGATCCCGCTATTCTTGCGGTTTGTCGCCCTCGTAGCGAGGTTGAAGTTGGAACCTCCATTATTACCGATGCCTTGATTCTTGTTGGTCTGCGTATCGTAGTTGAGGTTGAAGTTCAGCGTATTGTTGCGCGTTAGAGCCAGTTGCCCTCGCCCGTTGATGGCACGGCTAATGCTGGGTTTCAAGACCCCGGAGTTCACGTGAGTGCCATCGGCAATAGTCGCGTTGATCGTGTCGCTGTTATCCGTGTAATTGTTTCTTCCATTCAAGCTGATCGTCAGCCGGTTGCGGATCAGGGGGCCACTCATCGACGAGTTGAAGCTGCGCTGCTGATAAGGCGGTTTGTTGTTGCTGAAGGGAATTTGCGCGTTGAGTTTGTCGTCTTTGAAATTGAAGTTGAAGTTGCCGTGATATGCGCCCGTTCCCGCTCGAGTAATGATTTCCACGCGGCCGAAACCGATGCCGCTGAATTCCGTGCTGTAAGGGTTGTTGTTGATGCGCACTTCCTGAATCTGCTCTTTCGGTGGGATGACGCCGCCGGTAAATCCGTCGACGACGAAGTTCGCCTGGCCGCTCGCATCGCCGCGCGATCCGGCAATATTGGCGAGGTAGGCGGCGAGTTCATTTTCGTCGCTCGGAAGTTGATCGATGAAGTCCTCCTTGAGAACCATCGTGTTGAGGCTCGAATCGGAGTCAATATTGACCTTGCTCCCTTCTTCGGCCACGTTCACGTTTTGGGCAATCGCCGCCAGTTTCATCGAGATCGTGAGGGCTCCCATGGTCGGTGTGACTCGAACGTTCTGTCGGGCCGGTTGAAAATCCGCGGCGGACACCTCGACGCGGTAGTCGCCGGACGCGACGGAAATATCGAACTCGCCAGTTGATCCGCTCACCGCATCTTTGACCAGCTTGTCGCCCTGAAAGACCTTAATTTGGGCGCCGGGCATCACGAGCCCGGACGAATCCAGGACTTTCCCGCGAAGTCTGGCGGATTGGCCAGCCGCAAATCCCGCGATCATTAACATTGCGACGACCATGAGTACCTTCTGCATGCGCATCTGTGAACCTCCGCCGTCCTTATATCGAACCTATCTGAAGATCTGCTGACCTGTTCCGTGCACAATGGTTCAGCAGATATTCAGGTACCTGGGGTATACAAGCGCTGATGCGCATCCTGATCGTTGAGGACGAGAAAAAGATGGCTAATCTGCTGAAGAGCGGTCTCGAGGAAGAACACCATTCGGTGACGCTCGCTGGCAACGGTAAGGATGGACTGAATCTCGCGCTCGACCAGGAATTCGATGCGATCGTGCTGGACATCATGATCCCAGGACTCGATGGATTCGACGTGGCACGGCGTCTGCGCGCGAAGGGTAACCGCACTCCGATATTGATCGTCACCGCCCGCGACGCGATTCCGGATATCGTCAAAGGCCTCGATCTGGGTGCGGACGACTATCTGACAAAGCCGTTCTCATTCGAAGAGTTTGTCGCCCGCATTCGTGCGATTGGGCGAAGAGGTCCCATCCCAAAGGCGCCGCAGTTGCAGGTTGGCGATTTGATTCTCGATCCAGCCACTCACCAGGTTTCTCGACGCGGTCGACAGATCCTCCTCACCAAGAAAGAGTATCAACTTCTGGAGCTTCTGATGCGCAATCAGGGCCGTGTTGTATCCCGGGAGACCATCATCGAGTCCGTCTGGGGAACGGAAGACGAGGTCGAAAGCAATACACTCGATGCCTTCATCAAGAAGCTTCGTCAGAAGGTCGACACGGAACCCGACAAACGTCTGATCCACACCGTCCGTGGTTTCGGTTATCGTTGCGATCAGGAGTCTGAATCGTGATGCCGTTGTCCATTCGTATGCGCCTGACGTTGACCTACTCTCTGGTTTTGACTTTGACTCTGGGCCTGTTGGGAGCGGGACTCTTTTTCGTGATGAGGCGCAGCGTCTATGCCGCGGTCGATGAAGACCTGCGCGGAAGGCTGGAGGGCGTACAAAGACTCATGCAACGCGAGATTCCAAAGATGTCCGGTCAGGAGTTGCGCGAGGAATTCAGGGAACACTCGGGACTTCGGCCGGGCGGCGACATGCTCGAAGTGTGGGATCAGACGGGAACTGTCGTTTTCGAGTCCTCTTCGATTCGCGAATACAAGATTCCCGCCCCAAAACTGCAGGAGGCAATCTCTTTCGACAATCGCACGGTGAGTGACAGGCCCATTCGGGTTCTCACGGCCAGTTTGAGCATCGTGGGACAGGACTACACCGTTCTCCTCGCGACAGCCGTAGGCCAAACCCAGCAGGCAGTGACACGATTCGGCTGGCTGCTGCTCGCATCAATTCCTGCGGTGCTCGGACTGGCCGCGCTTGGCGGCTACGTGACGAGCGGTCGGGCGCTGGCGCCGGTCGATCAAATCACGAACACCGCTCGATCGATCAGCACCCACAATTTGTCGCAGCGTTTGGCAACATTGAAGACCGGGGACGAGTTGCAGCGTTTATCCGAAACACTGAATGACATGATGTCGCGGCTGCAGTCCTCATTTCAAAAAGTGAATCAGTTCACAGCGGACGCTTCGCATGAATTACGAACCCCGATCGCTCTGATACGCACTACCGCTGAGTTATCGTTGCGAAGGCGGCGCGACGAAGCCGAATATCGAAAAGCGATGAGCGAGATTCTTCAGGAAGCGGAGCGAACAACGTCGCTGATTGAAAACCTCCTGGTTTTAGCCCGAGCGGACTCGGGTTCTCAGCCATTGGAGTTTTGTAGAAGCGATCTGACCTCGATTGTACAGGACGCTTGCCAGCAAGGTTCGCGACTGGCAAAAGAAAGAGACGTTGAGTTGTGTTGGGACTTGCCTCGATTTGCACTGACAGCGGCGATCGATCCGCAGGCCATGCGCCGGCTCCTGCTGAGCCTTATCGATAACGCCGTGAAGTACTCTTCAACGGGCAGTCGCGTCACGGTCCACCTCGATTCCGATGCTTCAACCGCACGGATCCGAGTAGAGGACTTCGGGATCGGCATCGCGCCCGAGGACCTGCCGAATATCTTCGAACGGTTTTACCGGGCCGACAAAGCCCGGTCCCGCGACGCCGGAGGCGCCGGCCTTGGCCTCTCGATAGCGCAATGGATTGTCCGAGCCCATCATGGAAGGATCACCGTTGAAAGCACCCCCGAAACCGGCTCGATATTCAGTGTGACGCTCCCACTAACCGGCTGAACGCAGCTGTGCCTTAACAGTCCTAATAAGGAACCCGTGCGTATTCTACGGCGCGGCCGAGTTTATTCGTGATACAGACTTCGTAATACTCGCCCACAGCACCAATCTGACTCGGCTGCGAAAAGCGCTCGATGAATTAGGGTGCCGGGTTATTGCCCTGCCTCCTTTCGAACTCCAATATCTCAAACGTGGCTATGCCATTCATTTCCGATGTCAGCATCCCGAGGCCTTCGGTATGCGGATCGATATCATGGCGAAAATGCGCGGCGTCGAACCTTTTCCAAAACTCGACGACGAACCACCATTGAACTCCCCGGCAAGTTAGCATGTAACCTGCTGCCTCTTCCCGATCTCGTCCAGGCAAAAAAACACAACGTGATAAACACTGGCCCATGGTTCGGCGGCTGGTCGAAGCGCATTATTCTTATTTCTTCATCGCAAAGACATTTACTCCAATCACACCGAATTTACGGGCAGTTGATTCTTTCGTTGTGCCGCGAAAAGCATCGAATCGCTCGCGTACGTCGACACCGGAAAAACCAATCCGGTCAAGGACGTCGATGAGTTCTCCCTCCGGGAGAGCGCCGGCGATTCAACCTGTCCACAGGTCGACATTACGCCTTGCCGACTCCGGAAGCTCATCACCCACGACGATGTCACCGTAGAGGAAGCGGCCTCCGGGCTTGAGTACCCGAAACACTTCGGCGTAAGCGACAGCCTTGTCGGGAACGAGATTCAACACGCCATTGGAAATGACCACGTCTATGCTCGCATCGTCGAGCGGCAACACCATCGCGTCACCAATTCGCACTTCCACATTCGTCAATCCCGCCTTTAGTGCGGATGCGATCGCCCGTTGGCGCATTGCCTCCGTCATGTCGATACCAATCGCGCGACCGTGAGGACCAACAGCCTTCGCTGCAAGCAGCAGGTCCATGCCCGCACCGCAGCCGATGTCGACGACGGTATTGCCTTCGCCAATCGGTCCCATGCGATGTGGATTGGACACACCGGCAAATGAGGCCGTGGCTTCGCCTGGAATCGCAGCTAATCCGTCGCGGTCGTAATGAAGGAACTCCGCGGCGTACTCCGGACAGCGGTGAAAGTGAAAACTGCCGGAAGGATCTGTCGCAACCCGCGCGTATATCGATTGAATTTCGTCGCGCAATTTCCGAGTATCAAGGTCTATCGGACAAGCCGTGGCCATACTGATGTGCTCCTTTCATAGTGCAATGTTTCTTTCATGCGCAGTGCCGCCCCGACTCCAGAAAGGAATGTCAACGCTGCAACAGCAGTCATCGCCGTCGAGATCCCGAAGAAGTCTGCAATGATTCCCGAGACGATCCCTCCGCCGGCATATCCGAGATCACGCCAAAGGCGATACACGCCGACGGAAGATGCGCGCCATGTGGGCGGCACGACGTCCCCGACCGCAGACAGTAACGTAGGGTAAACCATCGCGGTTCCGATGCCGAGCAGCGTCAGACCGACTGCAAAGCTGATAAATGTGGATACAAATACCAGGACAATAATTCCAATCGCCTGGACCCACATACCTGAAACAATCAAGAGCTTGCGCCCCAGCTTATCCGACAAGGCGCCGGTTGCGAGTTGCACGAAGCCCCAGGTTGCTGGATAAATTGCCGCAAGCACTCCAATCTCAAAAACGTTCATT
>JACXTT010009549.1_pt1 | contig 13251 bp, 13 predicted proteins | sample 9270951 | NCBI WGS metagenome assembly JACXTT01 (sample SAMN15532306, study PRJNA645909) | rock metagenome | isolation source: weathered quartz diorite | place: Puerto Rico | collected 2017-06-21
CGACCCGGAACCGGCCGAATCCGCCGGGGTGTTCGTGCCGTTCCTCGGCACCACGGCGCTGACCAGCAAGTTCGTGCCCAACATGCTCGCCGGCGGCAAGGCGGTTGGCGTGTTCCTGCATGCGCTGCGCCTGCCGGACGGCTCGGGCTTCAAGGTGATCCTGGAAGCCGCGCCCGAAGCCATGTACAGCACCGATACCGAGACCTCCGTGGCCGCCATGAGCCAGGTGGTGGCGCGCTATGTGCGGGCTTATCCGGACCAGTACATGTGGAGCATGAAGCGCTTCAGGAAGCGTCCGGCGGGTGAGAAACGCTGGTACTGAGCGCCGATTGGCATGATCTGTGGATAGGGTTTGTGGATAAGTTTCATGGACCAGCCTGTTCGGCTGATTTATCCACAGGTCCATCTTTCAAGGACGCAACAGATGTCCGATTACAATAATTCGCTGCGTATCAAGATCCAGCATCCCTGCATCGGCGAGTGCCTGGGGCAGACACGCAACCTGTCCAGCAAGGGGGTGTATGTGAAGCACCCGAGCTTGTCGCGCTTGAGCGCCGGCGCGGTGGTCTACGGCCAGGTGCAGGGACTGCCGGCGGCGACGCCACGGATTCGGATGGAAGTGGTGCGGGTCGACGCCGACGGCATCGGCCTACGCTTCATTGATCTTTGAGCGCGGCCTTTTCCAGCTTTTTCAGAAACACCGTCATCTCCTTTTCCGCCTGCTTGTCGCCATGCGCGCGGGCGGCTTCCAGTCCCTGTTCCCAGGCCAGTCTGGCGGCGGCGTTGTCGCCCGCGGCCTGATGCGCCTTGCCCAGCAGTTTCCAGGCGGCGGAGTATTTCGGGTCGAAGCCGACGCAGCGTTGCAGGTGTTCGGCGGCCTTGGCGTTTTCCCCCAGATCCAGGTAACCCTTGCCGAGGCCGAAGCGCAGCAGTGAGTTATCCACACCCTTGGCGAGCATTTTTTCCAGTGATTCGAGCATGGCGATCCTCCGGTAGGGTCACAAGTCAGAAAAAACTCAGACCGACATGAAACAGCTTCTCCACATCGCGGATCTGCTTTTTATCCACAAGGAACAGAATGACATGGTCACCCGTCTGGATCACGGTGGCGTCGTGGGCGATCAGCACCTCTTCATCGCGAATGATCGCGCCAATGGTCGCCCCCGGCGGCAAGGCGATGTCGGCAATGGCCCGGCCAATCACCTTGCTCGACTTCGCATCGCCATGGGCGATCGCCTCGATGGCCTCCGCCGCCCCGCGCCTGAGGGAGTGCACGCTGACGATATCGCCCCGGCGGACATGGGCCAGCAAGGTGCCGATGGTCGCCAACTGCGGGCTGATGGCAATGTCGATCTCGCCGCCCTGGACCAGATCGACATAGGCCGGGTTGTTGATCAGGGTCATGACCTTCTTCGCCCCGAGGCGCTTGGCCAGCAGTGACGACATGATGTTGGCTTCATCGTCGTTGGTCAGGGCCAGGAACACATCGGTGTCGGCGATGTTCTCTTCCAGCAGCAGGTCGCGGTCCGACGCGCTGCCTTGCAGCACCACGCTGCTGTCCAGGGTGTCCGAGAGGTGGCGGCAGCGCGCCGGGTTCTTCTCGATGATCTTGACCTGGTAACGGCTTTCGATGGCTTCGGCCAGCCGCTCGCCGATCTGCCCGCCGCCGGCGATGACGATGCGCTTGTAGGTCTCGTCGAGGCGGCGCATTTCGCCCATCACCGCGCGGATATGCGCCTTGGCGGCAATGAAAAACACTTCGTCGTCGGCCTCGATCAGCGTGTCGCCGCGGGGGATGATCGGCCGGTCGCGGCGGAAGATCGCCGCGACGCGGGTGTCGACGTTGGGCATGCGCTCGCGTAACTGGCGCAGTTGCTGCCCCACCAGCGGCCCGCCGTAGTAGGCCTTGACCGCCACCAGCAGGGCCTTGCCCCCGGCGAAGTCGATCACCTGCAAGGCGCCCGGATGTTCGATCAGGCGCTTGATGTAGTGGGTGACCACCTGCTCCGGGCTGATCAGCACATCCACCGGAATCGCGTCGTTGTCGAACAGACCGGCGCGGGTCAGGTAGGCCGCTTCACGGACCCGGGCGATCTTGGTCGGGGTGTGGAACAGGGTGTGGGCGACCTGGCAGGCGACCATGTTGGTTTCGTCGCTGTTGGTCACCGCCACCAGCATGTCGGCGTCATCCGCGCCGGCCTGGCGCAGGATCGTCGGGAACGAGGCGCGGCCTTGTATGGTGCGGATGTCGAGGCGGTCGCCGAGGTCGCGCAGGCGTTCGCCGTCGGTGTCGACCACGGTGATGTCGTTGGCTTCGCTGGCCAGGTGCTCGGCCAGCGTGCCGCCGACCTGGCCGGCACCGAGGATGATGATTTTCATCGGCTGGCTCCGTTACCCCGGCTCAGTCGCGCGCGGCGGCGATCTTGATCAACTTGGCGTAGTAGAAACCGTCGTGGCCGCCTTGCTGGGCCAGCAACTGGCGCCCGTGGGGCTGCTTGATGCCGAACGTCCCGGCGATATCCAGCTCGCGGGCACCGGAGGTACGGGCGAGGAAGGCCGCGATCACCTCGGTGTTCTCGGTCGGTAGGGTCGAGCAGGTGGCGTAGAGCAGGATGCCGCCGACTTCCAGGGTCGTCCACATCGCGTCCAGCAACTCGCCTTGCAAGGTGGCCAGGGCGGCGATGTCGTCGGGCTGGCGGGTCAACTTGATGTCGGGATGGCGGCGGATCACCCCGGTGGCCGAGCACGGGGCGTCCAGCAGGATCCGCTGGAACGGCTTGCCGTCCCACCAGGTCGCGGTATCGCGGCCGTCGGCGGCGATCAGTTCGGCGTCCAGGCCGAGGCGCTCGAGGTTTTCGCGTACCCGCACCAGGCGCTTGGCCTCCAGGTCCACGGCGACCACCCCGGCCAGTTGCGGCTGGGCCTCGAGGATATGGCAGGTCTTGCCGCCGGGAGCGCAGCAGGCGTCGAGCACCCGCTGGCCCGGCGCCAGGTCCAGCAGGTCGGCGGCCAGTTGCGCGGCTTCGTCCTGGACGCTGATCCAGCCTTCATTGAAGCCTGGCAGGTTGCGCACATCGCAGGCTTCTTCCAGCAGGATGCCGTCCGGGCTATAGGCACAGGCCTGGGCGCCGACACCGGCGTCGGCCAGCAGCTTGAGGTAGGCATCGCGCGGGTGATGGCGGCGATTGACCCGCAGGATCATCGGCGGATGGGCGTTGTTCGCCGCGCAGATGGCTTCCCACTGCTCGGGCCAGAAGGCCTTGAGGGATTTCTGCAGCCAGCGCGGGTGCGCGGTGCGCACCACCGGGTCGTGTTCCAGTTCGGCCAGCAGGGCCTCGCTTTCCCGCTGCGCGCGGCGCAGTACGGCGTTGAGCAAGGCCTTGGCCCAGGGCTTTTTCAGCTTGTCGGCGCAACCGACGGTCTCGCCGATGGCGGCGTGGGCCGGTACGCGGGTGTAGAGCAGTTGATAGAGACCGACCAGCAGCAAGGCTTCGACGTCGGCATCGGCGGCCTTGAAGGGTTTCTGCAGTAGCTTGGTCGCCAGTGCCGACAGGCGTGGCTGCCAGCGCGCGGTGCCGAACGCCAGGTCCTGGGTCAGGCCGCGATCGCGGGCTTCGACCTTGTCCAGTTGCAGCGGCAACGAGCTGTTGAGCGAGGCCTTGCCGCTGAGGACGGCGGCCAGTGCCTTGGCGGCGGCCAGACGCGGGTTCATTGGCCGAGCACCGTACCGAGGGCGAATTTCTCGCGGCGGCTGTTGAACAGGTCGCTGAAGTTCAGCGCCTTGCCGCCGGGCAATTGCAGGCGGGTCAGGCACAGGGCGCCCGCGCCGGTGGCGACGATCAGGCCGTCCTTGCTGGCGGAGAGGATTTCACCCGGGTTGCCCTGGCCTTCGGCGACGCCGGCGGCGAGGACTTTCAGGGCTTCGCCATTGAGGGTGCTGTGGCAGACCGGCCAGGGGTTGAAGGCGCGGATCAGCCGCTCCAGCTCGAGCGCCGGGCGATTCCAGTCGATGCGTGCCTCGTCCTTGTTCAGCTTGTGGGCGTAGGTGGCGAGGCTGTCGTCCTGCACTTCGGCGTCCAGGGTCGCGGCGGCAAGACCGGCGATGGCCTGGAGTACGGCGGGCGGGCCGAGCTCGGCCAGGCGGTCATGCAAGGTGCCGCCGGTGTCCTCGGCGCTGATCGGGGTGACGGCCTTGAGCAGCATCGGCCCGGTGTCGAGCCCGGCCTCCATGCGCATCACGGTCACGCCGCTTTCGCGGTCACCGGCTTCCACGGCGCGCTGGATCGGTGCCGCACCGCGCCAGCGCGGCAACAGCGAGGCGTGGCTGTTGATGCAGCCCAGGCGCGGGATATCCAGCACCACCTGCGGCAGGATCAGGCCATAGGCGACCACCACCATCAGGTCCGGCTTGAGCGCCGCGAGTTCGGCCTGGGCCTCGGTGTTGCGCAGGGTCGGCGGTTGCAGGACGGCGATGCCGTGCTCCAGGGCGAGCTGCTTGACCGGGCTCGGCATCAGCTTCTGCCCACGGCCCGCCGGACGATCCGGCTGGGTGTAGACCGCGACGATCTCGTAAGGGCTGTCGAGCAGGGCCTTGAGGTGTTCGGCGGCGAATTCGGGGGTGCCGGCAAAGACGATGCGCAGTGGCTCAGTCATGGGAGGGGCTCGCTTGAATTAAGGAGGGGCTTGCCGCTGATTATGTAGGAGCGAGCTTGCTCGCGATGGACGTCAACGATAACGCGGATTGCCTGATACCCCGTGGTGTACCGGCTACCATCGCGAGCAAGCTCGCTCCTACAGGAGGGGTGGGATCAGGCGTTCTGGCGGTGCAGCTTTTCCAGCTTCTTCTTGATCCGGTCGCGCTTGAGCGTAGACAGGTAATCGACGAACAACTTGCCGTTCAGGTGATCGCATTCATGCTGGATGCACACCGCCAGCAAACCATCGGCTTCCAGCTCGAACGGCTGGCCGTCTCGATCCAGGGCCTTGACCCGCAGTTTCGTCGGGCGGTCGACGTTCTCGTAGAAGCCCGGCACCGACAGGCAACCTTCCTGGTACTGGTCCATGTCCTCGGTCAGGGTTTCGAACGCGGGGTTGATGAACACCCGGGGTTCGCTACGGTCTTCGCTCAGGTCCATGACCACGATACGCTGGTGCACATTGACCTGGGTCGCCGCCAGGCCGATGCCCGGGGCTTCATACATTGTTTCAAACATGTCATCGATCAGCTGACGCACCTGGTCGTCCACCACGGCCACGGGTTTGGCGATGGTGCGCAGGCGCGGGTCTGGAAATTCGAGGATGTTTAAAATGGCCATAGGCGTATTTGCTGCACATGTGAGGTAAAGTCAGAGACGGTTGCCGAGATGTCCCGATGGGATCGGCTACCGTTGTAAAACGTTCTCCCAGGGAGCGAGCCGCGGGGGCTCTGGCGTTTCACGCGAAGGCACATAATAAAGGGATTCACGGCATGAGGAAAACACTACTCGCCCTGTTGCTGGCCGTTAGCGGCGTCGTGCAGGCGCAAGTGCAACTCAAGGACGGTTATCCACAGCGCTATACCGTCGTGCGCGGTGACACACTTTGGGACATTTCCGGGAAATTTCTCCGCGAGCCGTGGAAGTGGCCGGAGATCTGGCACGCAAACCCGCAGGTAGCCAATCCAGACCTGATCTACCCCGGCGATACGTTGACGCTGCAGTTCGTCGATGGCCAGCCACGACTGGTGGTCGATCGCGGTGTCTCCCGGGGTACCGTCAAGTTGTCGCCACAGGTGCGTCGCTCGCCGATGGCCGAGGCGATTCCGAGCATTCCGCTGGAAAAAATCAATGCGTTCCTGTTGAGCAACCGCATTGTCGACAACCCGCAGGACTTCCAGAAAGCCCCGTATATCCTGGCCGGCAACAATGAGCGGGTGCTCAGCGGCATGGGCGACCGGATCTATGCCCGTGGCGTGTTCGACCCGGCACACTCGGTGTATGGCCTGTTCCGCCAGGGCAAGGTCTATACCGACCCGCAGACCAAGGAGTTTCTCGGGATCAACGCCGACGACGTCGGCACCGGCGAACTGGTGGCGACCGAAGGCGATGTCGGCACCCTGAACCTGCGGCGTACCACCCAGGAAGTGCGCCTGGGCGACCGCTTGTTCGTCAGCGAGGAGCGCCCGGTCAATTCGACGTTCATGCCCAGCGAGCCACAAGCGCAGATCCACGGCACGATCATAGATGTGCCACGAGGTGTTACACAGATCGGGGTCATGGACGTGGTCACGATCGACAAGGGACGGCGCGATGGCCTGGCCGAAGGCAATGTCCTGGCGGTGATGAAGACCGGCGAGACGGTGCACGACCAGGTGACTGGCCAGAGGGTGAAGGTTCCCGACGAGCGTTCGGGCCTGCTGATGGTGTTCCGCACCTACGAAAAGCTCAGCTATGGTTTAGTACTTACTGCCACGCGGTCCCTGACAGTCCTGGACAAGGTGCGCAATCCGTAGCGCCGGACGAAAACTCGGGTCGATTCCGTTAGCGGCTTAAACAGGTTACGCACAGAGTTATCCACAGCTTGTTCCTGCTGTTCCAGGGCCGCCACAGATCAAGGATGATCCGATGTCGCTGTCCAACTGTACCTCCCTGTCCCCGGCGGAGCTCGAAGCCCGCCTGCGTCTGCATCGTCTTCCGGAACTCGGTCCGCGGCGCTTTCGAACCCTGATCGACGCCTTCGGTTCGGCCTCGGCGGCCCTCGGCGCACCGGCCGTTGCCTGGCGGGCGCTGGGGTTGCCGGCGGCCTGTGCCGAGGCTCGCCGCAGCCCTGAGGTCCGTGACGGTGCCAGCGCCGCATTGCGCTGGCTAGAGCGTCCGGCTCAACATCTGGTGATGTGGGACCAGGCCGATTACCCCGCCCTGCTGGCCGAACTGTACGACGCCCCGCCCCTGCTGTTCGTGGCCGGCGACCCTGCCCTTCTGGAACAGCCGCAGCTGGCGATGGTTGGCAGCCGACGCGCTTCCAAACCCGGAATGGATACGGCGGCGGCCTTTTCCCGGAGCCTGGCCGGCGCCGGTTTTGTCATCACCAGCGGACTGGCGCTGGGGATCGACGGGGCGGCTCATCAGGCGGCCCTGGACATCGGCGGGCGGACCATCGGCGTACTTGGCACCGGCCTGGAAAATTTTTATCCACAGCGCCATCGCCGACTGGCGCAGGCCATGATTGCCCAGGGCAGCGCGGTGGTTTCCGAGTTGCCCCTGGAGGCCCCGCCGCATCCGGGCAACTTTCCCCGGCGCAATCGGATCATCAGCGGCTTGTCCCTGGGCGTGCTGGTGGTGGAGGCGAGTGTCGCCAGTGGCTCGCTGATCACCGCCCGGCTGGCGGCGGAACAGGGCCGCGAGGTGTATGCGATACCCGGCTCGATCCATCACCCCGGCGCCAAGGGCTGTCATCAGTTGATCCGCGACGGCGCGGTGCTGGTGGAAACCGTCGAACATATCCTCGAGCCCCTGCGCGGCTGGCAACGCGTGACGGCCAGCCCGATCCCCGCCGCGTCCGAGCATCCGCTGTTGGACCTGTTGCACGCCGCGCCGCAGAGCAGCGAGGCCCTGGCCCGGGCGTGTGGCTGGAGATTGCCGCGGGTGTTGGCGGCGCTGACCGAACTGGAGCTCGAAGGCCGGGTTGCCAACGAAAGCGGGCGCTGGTTAGCTCGCGCGAGGTAGGGTTACCTGAGTAAACTGCGAACAGCGTTAAATCCGGAGAGTGAGTAATGGTCAACAGTTGGCGTGTGCAAGAAGCCGCACGAGAAATTCGCGCAGGGGCGGTCATTGCCTATCCAACCGAGGCGGTCTGGGGGCTGGGCTGCGATCCGTGGAACGAAGAGGCGGTGGACCGCCTGTTGGCGATCAAGAATCGTTCGGTGGACAAGGGACTGATCCTGATCGCCGACAATATTCGCCAGTTCGATTTTCTTTTCGAGGATTTCCCGGAAGATTGGATTGACCGAATGGCCAGTACCTGGCCGGGCCCGAATACCTGGCTGGTGCCGCATCAGGACCTGTTGCCGGAGTGGGTCACCGGTGTGCATGACACCGTGGCCTTGCGGGTCAGCGATCATCCGTTGGTGCGGGATCTGTGTTCGTTGGTGGGGCCACTGATTTCCACCTCGGCCAATCCCCAGGGGCGGCCGGCGGCACGCACGCGGATTCGCGTGGAGCAGTATTTCCGCGGGCAGATCGACCTGGTGCTGGGGGGGAATCTGGGCGGGCGCAAGAACCCGAGCCTGATTCGTGACCTGGCGACGGGCCGGATTGTGCGCCCGGCGTGAGCTCGGTATGAACCTCTTCGTCGGAACGCCGCCCGGACCAAGCTCCGCTCCCACAAGAAAGGTGGGTGCTCCCGGTAACCGCGTTATCGTTCATCGCCAGCAAGCTGGCTCCTACAGGGGCCGTGTCGATCACAAAAGGGTGTTACGACACGGAAACTGTAGGAGCCGAGCTTGCTCGCGAACCGCTGCGTCAGCAGCGGCCAGACTCCGCGGAGTTAAGGCAACAATACGGTCGACCCGGTGGTCCGCCGCGCCGCCAGTTCGGTCTGGGCCTTGGCCGCGTCCGCCAGGCTGTAGCGGGCGCCGATCTCGATCTTCAGCTTGCCGCTGGTGATCATCCCGAACAGATCGTTGGCCATGGCCTGCAGGTTTTCCGCGTTGTTGGCGTAGCTCGCCAGCGTCGGCCGGGTCACATACAGCGAGCCCTTGGCCGACAGAATCCCCAGGTTGACCCCCTCCACCGCGCCCGAGGCATTGCCGAAGCTGACCATCAGCCCACGCGGGGCCAGGCTGTCCAGCGAGGTCAGCCAGGTATCCTTGCCGACGCCGTCATACACCACCGGCACCTTCTTGCCGTCCGTCAGCTCCAGCACCCGCTTGGCCACATCCTCGTGGCTGTAGTCGATGGTTTCCCAGGCGCCGAGGGACTTGGCCAGGGCGGCCTTTTCCGGGGAACTGACGGTACCGATCAGTTTCACGCCCAAGGCCTTGGCCCACTGGCAGGCAAGCAGGCCGACGCCCCCGGCCGCCGCGTGGAACAGCACGGTTTCACCGCCTTTCAACTCATAGGTCTGGCGTAACAGGTACTGCACCGTCAGGCCCTTTAGCATCACCGCAGCCGCCTGTTCGAAGCTGATGCCCTCCGGCAGTAGCACCAGGTTGGCCGCCGGCAGCACATGCACGTCGCTGTAGGCGCCGAGCGGACCGCTGCCGTAGGCCACGCGGTCGCCGACCTTGAACCGGCTGACCTCGCTGCCGACCGCCTCGACAACCCCCGCACCCTCGGACCCCAGGCTCGACGGCAAGGCCGGTGGCGCATACAGCCCGCTACGGAAATAGGTGTCGATGAAGTTCAGGCCGATGGCGTGGTTGCGTACCCGCACCTGCTGCGGGCCCGGCTCGGCGGGGGTGTAGTCGACATACTCAAGGACTTCCGGGCCGCCATGGGCGCGAAACAGGATACGTTTGGCCATCTTTCTCTCCTTGGACATTGCTCAAAGGGGCGCTGTGCAGCGCGATGCAAGTGGCCTATCGGACTCCTTCGGTTGATCTTCGTCAACAGCGACAGTCACAAACGCGGTGCTATGCTACGCGCCTCTTTGCTACCGGCCGTCCGATCTGCCGCGTAGCTTGGCCCGATTCAAGGTGATGCCATGACTACCCGCACCGAGGCTGTGAAAGCCTACCTGCTCGACCTGCAAGACCGTATCTGTGCCGCCCTGGAGACCGAAGACGGCGGCGCGCGCTTCGTCGAAGACGCCTGGACCCGCCCCGCCGGCGGTGGCGGTCGGACTCGGGTGATCGCCAACGGTCAGGTGGTCGAGAAAGGTGGCGTCAACTTTTCCCATGTCTTCGGCAGCGGCTTGCCGCCTTCGGCCAGTGCCCATCGTCCGGAACTGGCCGGACGCGGCTTCGAGGCCCTGGGCGTGTCCCTGGTGATTCACCCGCACAACCCGCACGTGCCGACGTCCCACGCCAATGTGCGCTTTTTCATCGCCGAGAAAGAAGGCGAGGAGCCGGTGTGGTGGTTCGGCGGCGGTTTCGACCTGACCCCCTACTACGCCAACATCGATGACTGCGTGCACTGGCACCGGGTCGCCGAGCGGGCCTGTGCGCCGTTCGGCGCGGATGTCTACCCACGCTACAAGGCCTGGTGCGACAGCTACTTCCATATCAAGCACCGCAACGAGCCGCGGGGCATCGGCGGGCTGTTCTTCGATGACCTGAACGAATGGGACTTCGACACCAGCTTTGCCTTCATGCGGGCGATCGGCGATGCCTATATCGAGGCGTACCTGCCGATCATACAGCGCCGCAAGGCCCAGGCCTGGACTGAGCAGCAGCGCGAGTTCCAGGAGTACCGTCGCGGTCGTTATGTGGAATTCAACCTGGTGTACGACCGTGGCACCCTGTTCGGCCTGCAATCGGGCGGTCGCACCGAATCGATCCTGATGTCGTTGCCGCCGCAAGTGCGCTGGGGCTACGACTGGAAGGCCGAGCCGGGCAGTGAAGAGGCACGCTTGACCGAGTACTTCCTGCAGGATCGTGACTGGTTGGCCGAGGGCAGTGTCTGATGGACCGTTATGTCGTCTTCGGCAATCCCATCGGCCACAGCAAATCGCCGTTGATTCACCGCCTGTTCGCCGAGCAGACCGCCCAGAAGCTGGATTACGGCACTTTGCTCGCGCCACTTGATGACTTTTCCGGCTGCGCCAGGGCGTTCTTCCAGGACGGACGCGGGGCCAATGTGACGGTGCCGTTCAAGGAAGAGGCCTATCGCCTGGCTGACAGCCTGACCGCGCGGGCACAGCGGGCCGGGGCGGTGAATACCCTGAGCAAGCTGGCCGATGGCAGCCTGCTGGGCGACAACACCGACGGTGCCGGGCTGGTGCGCGACCTGACGGTCAATGCCGGGTTCGGCCTGCAGGGCAAGCGCATCCTGCTGCTGGGCGCTGGTGGTGCGGTACGCGGAGCGCTGGAGCCGTTGCTGGCGGAACAACCGGCTTCGGTGATCATCGCCAATCGGACCGTCGAGAAAGCCGAGTTGCTGGCGGAACTGTTCGCCGACCTGGGGCCGGTGTCCGCCAGTGGGTTCGACTGGCTGCAGGAGCCGGTGGACCTGATCATCAATGCCACCTCGGCCAGCCTGTCGGGTGAAGTGCCGCCGATTGCGCCGAGCCTGATCGAACCGGGCAAGACCGTCTGCTACGACATGATGTACAGCAAGGAGCCGACTGCCTTCTGCCGCTGGGCCAGCGCGCATGGTGCGGCGGTCGCGATGGATGGCCTGGGCATGCTCGCCGAACAGGCGGCGGAGGCGTTCTTCCTGTGGCGCGGTGTACGGCCGGATACGGCACCGGTGCTGGCGGAATTACGGCGGCTGCTGGCGCTCTGAGTGCAGCCTGTACCACCTTTGTGGTGAGCGGGCTTCAATTAACCACTGTAGGAGCGAGCTTGCTCGCGATGGTCGTCAACGATAACGCGGGACATCTGATACCCCTCGGTGCCTGGGCTACCATCGCGAGCAAGCTCGCTCCTACAGTGGACTATGTGGCCCTTAATCCTCAAACAGGATCGGGCACTTATCCACACCCTCCAGCTTGACCAGTTCCTCCACCACCGGTGCCCGCGCCCGCCTCAGGGTCAGGCTGCGGCCTTCCCGTGCCAGGCGCCGGGCTTCCTGGTGCAGCATCTCCACGCCCGAGTAATCGATAAAGTTGATCTGCTGCGCCTCGATCACCACTTTCACACCCTGCAACCGTTGCAGCCGTACTTGCAAGTAATGGCTGGCACCGAAAAAGATCGATCCGCCGACCCGCAACACGTCCTCATCGCCATCGCGCCAATGCTGTACCCGTGGCTGCGAGGTGCGCTTGAGGTAGAAAAACAGCGAGGCCAGCACCCCGGCATAAATCGCCGTCTGCAACTCCAGGAGCAAGGTCGCCACGCAGGTCAGCGCCATCACCGCGAACTCGGCGTGACTGACCCGCAATAACGCGCGGATGCCGCGCCGGTCCACCAGCCCCCAACTGATCAGCAGGATACTGCCGGCCATCGCCGGGATCGGGATGTGCGCGATCAGCGCCGAGCCGGTTACGGCGAACAGCGCCACCCAGAGGGCGGAAAACACCCCGGCCAGGGGCGAGTAGGCGCCGGCCTCATAACTCAGCGCGGCGCGGGTGAACGAACCGGCCGACAGGTAGCCGGAAAACAGGCTGCCGACCATGTTCGACAGGCCCTGGGCGCGGACTTCCTGGTTGGCGTCGAGCAACTGTTGGGAACGCGCGGAGATCGAACGGGCAATCGACAGGCTGGTGACCAGCCCGAGCATGCCCACCGCGACGGCACTGGGCAGCAGCCGCAGGATGGTTTCCAGGTCCAGCGGCAAGGGGCTGAACGGCGGCAACCGGCCGATGAAGCCCTTGACCAGCTGCACATGCCCGAACAGGCCCGGGCACAGCCAGACCAGCGCGCTGGCCAGTACCAGGGTGATCAACAGGGTCGGCCAGCGCGGCAGCAGGGATTTGAGCGTGAAACCGAGGATCAGGGTGCCCAGCCCCAGCAGCAGCGAGGGTTTATCCAGCTCGCCGAGGTGCTGGCTCAGTTGCAGCAGGCTGTTCAGCGCGGTCGCCTGGTTGGGGATGTCGAGCCCCAGCAGGTTGGGCAGTTGCCCAAGGGCGATGACCACGGCAGCGCCCAGGGTGAAACCCAGCACCACCGAATGCGAGACGAAATTCACCAGGGCGCCGAAGCGCAGCATGCCCAGCAACCATTGGAAGACCCCGGCGATACAGGTCAGCAGCAGGATCAGGGTGACGTAGTCCTGGCTGCCGGGCACCGCGAGCGGGCTGACACTGGCGAACAGGACAATCGAGATGGCCGCCGTGGGCCCGCAGATCAGGTGCCAGGACGAACCCCAGAGGCAGGCGATCAGCACCGGGACTATGGCGGCGTACAGGCCGTATTCGGGTGGCAGGCCGGCGATCAGCGCGTAGGCGACCGATTGCGGCAAGGCCAGGATGGCGCCGCTGAGGCCGACGACCAGGTCACGGCTGACGCTGGCGCGGGTTTGCCGGGGCAGCCAGCTGAGAAATGGCAGGAGTTTGTGGCGGTTGGTCCAGCCCATGGGTCTCTCGGTTGGAGGAGTCGGTGTCAGGTCAGGGTGAGGTGTTGTTGTGGCAGGAACAAGGGGCCGAACTCGGTCTTGTGGCGAGTGGGCTTGC
>JACXTT010009550.1_pt1 | contig 13250 bp, 11 predicted proteins | sample 9270951 | NCBI WGS metagenome assembly JACXTT01 (sample SAMN15532306, study PRJNA645909) | rock metagenome | isolation source: weathered quartz diorite | place: Puerto Rico | collected 2017-06-21
TGACATCCATTCGCTCAATGCCTCGAGCATGGTGACTTCAACCCTGAGGCCAGCGCCAGTCCGCGCGCGTTGCAGCAACGCGGACAGGATGCCGGTATAGGCGTACATGCCAGCGGCAATGTCCGCGATGGAAATGCCGGTGCGCGACGGCGCAGCTTCCGTACCGGTTACCGAGATCAGGCCTGCAGCGGCCTGGATCAACAGGTCATAGGCCTTCTTGTCGCGGTATGGCCCGCTGTCGCCATACCCTGAGATATCGCAGACGATCAGATCAGGATAGTCAGCATGCAATGACTCGAAGTCCAGCCCCATGCGTTGGGCAGCGCCCGGCGCCAGGTTCTGGATGAACACGTCCGCTTCGGCGAGCAGCTTGTGCACAATCGCCTTGGCCTCGGGCTTCTTGAGATCCAGCGTGAGGCTTTCCTTGCCGCGATTTGCCCAGACAAAGAACGACGACTGGCCGTGCACGGAATGGTCATAGTCGCGGGCGAAATCGCCAACAACCGGGCGCTCCACCTTGATGACGCGGGCGCCGAGATCGGCGAGCTGGCGGCTGGCAAAGGGTGCCGCTACAGCGTGCTCGAGCGCCAGAACGGTGATGCCATCAAGGGGGCGTAGGCTGGGTTTCATGGAGGGAGAATGAGGGGACCTGGCGGCACGCGGGCCGGACGACGAAGTATAGGAACGGTCCTCTTCCCCCGAACAGTCGAGAATTCCTAAGGCGGCTTCGAAGTCTTCGAAACCGGCCGCATGCGTGGCCTTACGGCGCAGCGTCCGGTGCACCCCATTCGGCGACATAGCGGATAAAGTCCCGCGTATAGGCCGGGAGCGCCTTCTGGCTCCGCACGACTATCCGCTGCTCGCGCCGGGCCCATGGCTCATCCAGGGCGACCCCTTCCACCACCCCTTGCTCAATCAGGGGGCCCGCTACGGAACGTGGCACGAGGGAGATGCCGGCGCCTTCCTGTACGCAACGCATGGCCGCGGCAAAGTCGGGTGCATGCACGCGAACGCGTGGCTTGATGCCGGCACGCGCTGCCATGTCATTGAGGAAGAGGAAATTGCTGCTCTTGCTGCCGACGGATACCAGGTCGTACGCCAACGCCTGTGCAAGGGACATCTTGTCGAGCAACCCTGACGGGTGGCGTGCCGGAACCACGAACATCAGCTCATCGACGCCATATCGAATGAACTCCAGGCCCCGCATGTCGATGGCGCCGGCCACCAAGCCGACGTCCGCACGGTCCTCGATCACTGCGCGCACGCTGTCCTCGCTGAGGTGCTCCTCCAGGTCGACATTGACATTCGGGTACGCCGCCAGGAACCGGCTAAGTGCCGCGGGCAAGCTGGCCATGGTGCTGCTGTTCGCGTAGACACGGATATGCCCTTCAATGCCGTCGGTATGGCGCCGCATCTCCGACTGCAAGCGTTCGACGTTCTCCATGATCGCCTCGGCATAGCGCAGTACCGTCTCGCCCGCCGGCGTCAGGGCCATGCCCTTCTGCGTTCTGTTGAACAACGGAACGCCCATCGCCTGTTCGAGGTTCTTGAGGCGGTAGCTGGCGGAAGGCGCCGTCAAATGCACATCTGACGCTCCCGCCGTCACACTCTTGGCCTGCGCAATGGCGAGGAATACTCGCAGATCGGTGAGTTCGAAACGCACGCTTGTCTCCGTTGCCCGACAGTTCCTGGGGATGTTTAGAAGAATTCTAACGACACCCCAGGAGCTTTCGACTGGTGTCCTTGTAGGGTCCGATTCTATATTTCGGCTCGTCACCGCAGCTACCGCTGTGCTACGCAAAAAAGAATCGGAGACCAACATGACCATATTCTTCCGCAGGATCGCCAGCGCGCTGGGGGGCGCCGCGACACTCCTGGCCTGTGCGTCCCCGTCCGTGGCGCAGACAGACTACCCGGCGCGGCCTGTCCGACTCATCGTTCCGTATCCCGCTGGCGGACCGACGGACACGTTCGCCCGATCGTTGGCTGCAAGCTGGGGCCGCAAGCTGAACACCTCGGTGGTTGTCGAGAACAAGTCGGGAGCCGGCACGATAGTCGGCACCGAGCTCGCGGCGAAGGCCGCACCGGACGGTTATACCTTGCTGCTGACCACCGTCGCGCACGCCGTGAACCCAAGCATTCACGCCAGCCTGCCGTATCGCACGATCGAGGACTTTGCGCCAGTCGGGCTGGCAGCTCGTGCGCCCCTGGTGCTGGTCGTGAACAAGGGCGTTCCGGCGAAAACACTGCCGGAATTCATCGCTTATCTGAAGTCGCGTCCCGGTCAGGTCAACTATGGCTCAGCCGGAGTTGGCAGTGCCCCGCATCTCGCCGGGGAACTGCTGAACTACACGGCAGGAACGAAAGCGGTCCATGTCCCATATCGGGGGAGCGCGCCTGCCATGGCCGATCTTATCGGTGGCCACGTCGAATTCATGATCGACAGCGCACCGACAGGGCTGGCGCAGGTGCGGGCAGGAACGGTGCGCTTGCTGGGAACGTCGATGGAAAAACGCCTGCCGCAGACCAGGGAGACGCCGGCGATTGCGGAAGCCGTATCCGGCTATGAGGCGTACACCTGGAATGCGGTATTCGTGCCAGCCCGAACACCTTCGACAGTTGTCCAGAAGCTGGTCTCGACACTTGGCGATGCACTCAGCGATCCCGCCCTGCAAAGCAAGGCCTTCGAGCTCGGATTGCAGCTGGAGACCCAGCCTACACCAGCGGGGCTCGACAAATTCCTGCGGGCGGAACTGGAGAAGTGGAAGCGGGTGGCCGTCGCTACGAATATGAAAGCCGATTAAGCGAAATCCACGCACGCCAGCGCCGGAACGAACCATCAGGAACACGGAGAAGCCATGAATGCCTATCAACTTTGTCCACAACGCTACTTTGAGGATTTCGAACTCGGAGAGCACTTCAATCTGCCGTCCCGCACCATGACCGACGCGCTGTTCGCGGCGTTCCAGCTGGCAAGCGGGGACAACCATCCGGTTCACTACGATGTCGAGTACTGCCGTGCTCACGGCATGCCGCACATGCTGGCACACGGCTTCCAGGTCGTGATACAGACTGCCGCGGGGGCAGGCCTCTTCCCCCATATGGTCGAGGAGTCCCTGAAGGGCTTCATCGAGCAGAGCAGCCGCTTCCTCGCGCCTGTCTACGTCGGAGATACGTTGTACTGCCGCCTCACCGTCACCGAGCTGGTTCCCGGTCGTACGACCGGCGTGCTGGCGATGCGGTCGGAGGTGCGAAACCAGAACGACGTCTGCGTCATGGAGGGGACGCAAAGGTACTTGCTGCGCAAGCGCGTGCCGGGCAGCAGCGGGGACTGACGGGAGGTCAGCCCCCGCTGCTGGTCAGGACCGTCAGGCTGCCTGGGCCACAGGCAGGCAGACCTTCAGCAGCGTCTGCAAGCGCAGCTTGTCGAGGTGCCGGCCGATAAACACGAACTTGCTTTGCGCGGCTTCCGGTCCCCAGGCATCGGCGGGATGGAAATCCATCAGCCGGTGCACCGCCTGCAGCACGTAGCGGCGGTCATCGCCCTCCACGGCCACGATCCCCTTCATCCGGAACACATCGTCGCCCTGCGCCGCGAGCAGGGCCTTCAGGCCATGCTCCAGGCGCTGGCGGTCGAACGGCTGGTCGAACACCAGCGCTACGGACGTGACCGACGGATCGTGGCGGTGGCCATGCGCGTCGTCATCGTGCACGTGGTCGCAATGCTCGTCGCAAACGTGATCGTGATGGTCGTGGTCATGGTCGTGCGCATGATCGTGGTGGTCATCGTGCGCGTCCGCCTGGATCGTGCCCGTGGTAAAGCCGCCGATGCCGAGGACCTTGCCCAGGTCCACCTGCGCAAAGCTGGAGCGCAGGATCTGCGCGCCCTCGTTCAGCCGGTGGATGCGTGCCTCCAGCCGGTCGAGCTGCGCGGCGTTCACCAGGTCGGACTTGTTGAGGATCACGCGGTCGGCCGCCACGATCTGGTCGACGGCCTGGTTGTCGAAGCCGGTCAGTTGGGGATCATCGAGGTGGCTCTCGATATGCACCGCGTCCACCAGCGTCAGGATGCCGTCCAGCGTGACCTGCTTGGCGACTTCGTTGTCCATGAAGAAGGTGGCCGCCACCGGCGTGGGATCGGCCAGGCCGCTGGTCTCGACCAGGATATGGTCGAAGCGATCGGGCTGTTCCAGCAGCTTTTGCAGGATGCGCACGAGGTCGGTGCGCACATCGACCACGCAGCAGATGCAGCCGTTGGTCATCTGGTAGATCTCTTCGTCGGAGGTCATCACCAGGTCGGAATCGACATCGACCTCACCGAACTCGTTCTCGATCACGGCGATGCGGTGGCCGTGCTTCTGCGTCAGGATGTGGTTGAGCAGCGTCGTCTTGCCCGAGCCGAGGAAGCCGGTAAGGATGGTGACCGGGACGGGCGGCTGTTGTGCGACGGCAGGTGCGTTCATGTTGTCTCCTGATTTGTACCGAGTTGGGTACTGCGTTCCTCGCTACCGCGAGGCGAGAGTTCTTTTCAAGCGGTGGCCACGTTGGGGCGCAAGCCTTGCCAGCGTTCCACCAGCCCGTCGTGCGGCACGTCGAACAGGTCCAGCACGCGCCCCACGGTGTGGTTGACGATGTCGTCCACTGACTGCGGATGTGTGTAGAAGGCCGGCACCGGCGGCAGCACGATGGCGCCCATCTCGGTCACCGCGGTCATGTTGCGCAGGTGCACCAGGTGGAGGGGCGTCTCACGCGCCAGCAGCACCAGCCGGCGGCGCTCCTTGAGCATCACGTCGGCGGCGCGGGTGACGAGGTTGTCGGCAAGCCCGGTGGCGATGGCGGCCAGCGTGCGCATGGAGCACGGCGCCACCACCATGCCATCGCAGCGGAACGAGCCGCTGGCGATGGTGGCGCCGATGTCGCGCACGTTGTGCACCACGTCGGCCATGGCTTCGATCTGCGGGCGCTGCAATCCCAGCTCATGGTGCGCGGTCAGCAGGCCGGACGGCGTGCAGACCAGGTGGGTCTCCCAGCCGTCCAGCGCCGACAGCGCCTGCAGCACGCGCACGCCGTACACCGCGCCGCTGGCGCCGGTGATGGCGACCACCAGGCGTTGCTTGCGGGTCATGGAGTGGCGCCTTCCTTCGCTGCCTTCTCCGCCAGTGCCTGCAGCACTTGCTCCGGCTTGATCGGATAGTGCCGGAAGCGCACGCCGATGGCGTCGAACACCGCGTTGGCAATCGCCGGCCCGATCGCGACGATGGGGTCCTCGCCCACGCCCTTGGCGCCGAACGGGCCGCCGGGGTCGGGCGCCGCCTCCAGGATCACCGTATGGATGGGCGGCATGTCCATCGCCAGCGGCATCTTGTAGTCGACGAAGTTGGCGTTGAGCGAGCGGCCGGTGCGCATGTCGATCTGGTAGTCCTCATACAGCGTATGGCCGATGCCTTGCTGGATGCCGCCTTCGATCTGCCCCGCGGCCGCGACCGGGTGGATCACCTTGCCGACGTCATGCACAGGCACCACCTGCTGCACGGTGATGAAGCCGGTTTCGGTATCGACCGCCACCTCGGCAAAATGCGCGGCGAACGAATACGACTTGGTCGGGTGATAGGTGGCGGTGCCCACCAGCTGCGCGGCGGGGATGCCCTTGCGCGGCATCACGGCCTCGCGCACGGTCAGGGTCGGGCCGTCGCGGTCGCGCACGGCGATCACGCCGGCGGTCAGGGTCAGGGCCTCGGGCTCGCATTCCATCAGCCTGGCGGCGCGATCGAACAGCTGGCGCTTGATCTCGCCCGCTGCCATCTGCGCGGCCTTGCCGACCATATAGGTGGTGTGGCTGGCAAAGGCGCCGATGTCCCAGGGCACCACGTCGGTGTCGCCGTGCACGACCGCCACCGCTTCGAACGGCAGGGTCAGCTCTTCTGCAACGATCTGCGCGAGGGCGGTATGCGCACCGGTGCCCAGCCCGGCCGCGCCGGTCAGCAGAACCACTGTTCCGTCCTCGTTCATCTTGATGATGGCGTTGCCCTGCTCCTTGATGCCGGGATAGGCGCTGCTGCCGTGCATCTCGCAGCCCAGGCCCCAGCCGGTGCGGATCGGGCCGCTGGTGTCGCGCGGGCGGCCGCGCAGCGCGGGCCAGTCGACGAGTTCCATGCCCTTCTCGATGCAGGCCTCCAGGCCGTGCCCGGTCAGCGGATGGTTGGACGGTGCAATGTCGCCTTCGCGCACGGCGTTCTTCAGCTTCAGCCCGGCGGGGTCCAGGCCCAGGTGCTCGGCGGCCTCGTCCATCTGCACGTCGAGCGCGTAATAGGTCTGCACCACGCCATAGCCGCGGAAGGCGCCGGCGATGGGGCTGTTGGTGTAGACGCAGCGGCCTTCCAGCAGCACGTTGTCGCAGCGGTACAGCGAGACCATGGCGGCGGTGCCGACATTGGTCACGCCCGGGCCATGCGAGCCATAGGCGCCGGAGTTGAACACCACTTTGGCCTGGCGCGCGGTGATGGTGCCGTCGTTGTGGAAGCCCTGCTTGAGCCAGATCCTGGCCGGATGGCGCGTGCGGCCGCCGAGGAAGGTTTCTTCGCGCGTGTATTCCATGCGCACCGGACGGCGCGTCTCGCGCGCCAGCAGCGCGCACAGGAACTCCTGCTGGAACAGGTCCTGCTTGGCGCCGAAGCCGCCGCCCATGTGGTCGACCAGCACGCGCACCTTGTGCAGCGGCAGGCCCAGCACCTCGGCCATGATGCCGCGCACCATGAAGGCGGTCTGGGTGGAGATCCACACCGTCAGGTTGCCGTTGCCGTCCCAGCTGGTGGTGCAGACGTTGGGCTCCATGTAGGCGGGGGTGGGGCGGCCGCCTTCGTAGATGCCTTCGAGGATGAAGTCCGCCTCGGCAAAGCCCGCTTCGACGTCGCCGCGCTTGATGATCACCGGCGGCAGCACCAGGTTGCCGCCGGGTTCGCGCTCGTGGATGCGCGGGGCATCGGAGCGCTCGGCGTCCTCGGTGGTGAAGACGGCGGGCAGCGCTTCGTATTCGACTTCGATCAGCTCGATCGCGCGCTCGGCGATCTCTTCGCTGATGGCGGCCACCGCGGCCACGCCTTCGCCCCAGTAGCGCACCTTGTCATCCAGGATGTACTGGTCGCAGGTCACCGAGGCGGAGCGCGGGTGGGGCGAGCCGGCGTGCAGCACGCGCGGCACGTTCTCATGGGTCAGCACGGCCTTGACGCCTGGCAATGCCAGCGCACGCGAGGTGTCGATGCGGCGGATCCTGGCATGCGCGACGTTGCAGCGCTTCATCTTGCCGAACAGCAGGCCGGGGAAGGGCATGTCGGCAACGTATCTGGCGTTGCCGGTGACCTTGTCGAGCAGGTCGGTACGCTTGACGCTGTGTCCGATCACGGCGTGGGTCATCATGCCTCCTCGCTGGCGCGGGCCTTGCAGCCCGCGAAGTCCATGGCCTCGGCGGTCCTCTCGATGGCCTCGATGATCTTGGTGTAGCCGGTGCAGCGGCAGATATTGCCGGCAATGGCAAAGCGGATTTCGTCGCGCGTGGGACGCGGGTTCTCATCCAGCAGCGCCTTGGCCATCACCACGAAGCCCGGCGTGCAGAAGCCGCACTGCGCGGCGCCGCACTGCATGAACTGCTCCTGGATCGGGTGCACGGTGTCGGGCGCGGGCTGCACGCCTTCGATGGTGGTGATGTGGCAGCCGTGCGCTTCGGGTGCCAGCACCAGGCAGGAATTCATCGGCTGGCCGTCGATGATGATGGTGCACGAACCGCATTCGCCCACGTCGCATCCCTTCTTGGTGCCGGTCAGGCAGGCGTCGTTGCGCAGGGCGTCGAGCAGCGTGCCGTGCGGTTCCACCGCCAGTTCGCGCGGCTCGCCGTTGATGACGAGTTCGATTATTTTTCGCATGTTGCGGCCTCCAGGGCTTGTTCGAGAGCGCGGCGGGTCAGCACGCTGACCATCTGCCGCCGGTACGCTTCGCTGGCGCGCACGTCGCTGATGGGGCGCGCTTCGCCCATGGCGGCGTGCGCGGCCTGCAGGATCAGCGCGTCCGTCACGCGCTGGCCGCGCAACACCTGTTCGGCACGCACGGCGCGTACTGGGGTCGGGCCGACCGCTGCGAGCACGATGCCGACCTCGGCGCAGTAGCCGTTCTCGACCGTCAGCGATACCGCCACGCCGACGGTGGCCAGTTCCATCTGCACGCGGCGGCCATGCTTGAGGTAGACCTTGCCGGTGTGGGGGCGCGGTGCCGGCACGGTGATGCGGGTGACGATCTCGTCCGGCGCGATGGCGGTCTTGCCGACGCCGGTGACGAAGTCCACCACGCGCAGCTCGCGCGAGCCGGACAGGCCATACAGGTGCACCGAAGCACCGTCGGCCACCAGCGGCGCGATCGAATCGGCCGACGGCGACGCGCGGCAGACGTTGCCCACCACGGTGGCGCGATGGCGCACCTGGATCGAGGCGAAGTCCGTCACGGCTTTCGCCAGGCTGGCGTAGTGGCGCTGCACGAAGCCCGAGGTCTCCACCGCGCGCGTGGTCACCAGCGCGCCGATGCGCAGGCCGTTGACGGGGTCGAACGTCAGCACGTCCATGCCCGGGATCTTCTTGATGTTGATCACCTGCTCGGGCTTGCGCACGGACTCCTTGATCTGGACCAGCAGGTCCGTGCCGCCGGCCAGCACGCTGGCCTTGCCGCCGCACCGGTGCAGCATGGCCGAGGCTTCCGCCAGCGTTGCCGGTTCGAAGTATTCAAACGCTCTCATTGCTCCTCCTGGTCTGTGCCATCGGCGGCGTCTTGCCTGTCGTGTGGGGCCGCACCGTTGAAGTCATCATGGGCGGATGGCCTTCATCGGTAAAGACCCGGAAACGGATTAATTGATCGTGTTACCCTCTGAATCAGACGCGCCGGCCAAACCTGGCAGAGCAAGCGCGCACCCCGATATCCCGGAGGTAGACAACGTGCCCAACCTCAGCAACATGAACGTGTCGCTGCGCCAGCTGCGCGCGTTCATTGCCGTGGCGCAGGAGCGCCACTTCACCCGCGCGGCCGAGAAGCTGGACCTGTCGCAGTCGTCGGTCAGCGCGCTGATCCACGAGCTGGAAGGCAACCTCGGCCTGAAGCTGTTCGACCGCCATACGCGCCAGCTGCACATCACGCAGGCGGGCGCGGAGTTGCTGCCGCTGGTGAAGAAGGCGGTGGCCGATATCGACAGCGTGATCGAGAACTCCAGCGAGCTGCGCACGCTGGGACGCGGGCGCGTGTCGATCTCGGCCTCGTCGATCCAGGCGGCGCTGATGCTGCCGCGCGTGATCCGCGAGTTCTGCGTGAGCCATCCCGGCGTGAAGGTGGAACTGCACGATGTGTCCGAGCATGAGGTGACCAAGATGGTCAGCTCGGGCGAGGTGGATTTCGGCATCGGCACCATCCCCGAGGGCCAGCCCGACCTGAGCGCGCACCGGCTGATGTCCGATCCCTTCGTGATCGTGATGCCGGCTCACCACCCGCTGCGGCGGCGCAAGACGCTGCGCTGGGAAGACGTGGCGGGCCTGCCCGTGATCGGGCCGCACAAGGGCAACCCGATCCGCGACTGCCTGGATACCGCGCTGGCCGCGCGCGGCATTTCGCTGCAGCGGGTGCACGAGGTGTTCCTGCCGCTGACCATGGTGGGCATGGTGGATGCCGGGCTGGGCATCGCGGTGATGAGCGCGGCGGTCACGCGGCTGACTTCCGCGCTGGGGCTGGCCACGGTGATGCCGACCGATCCGGTGATCCACCGCGAGATCTCGCTGCTGGTGCACGCGGACCGGTCGCTGTCACCGCCGGCCCAGGCTTTCCGCGATCTGCTGATGCGCTATCGCGCCAAACTGGCCGACGCGGCCTGACTACGTCATGCCGGCTCCTTCGCCAGCCCGTGGGCCTGGGGGGCCGGCGAGCGGGCGTTGAACAGCAGGTTCAGCAGCACTGCGGTCAGCGTGCCGAGCAGGATGCCGTTCTGGCAGAACTTGGCCAGCAGCTCCGGCATCTGCGCGAAGAACTTGTCCGACACCAGCGGGATCATGCCCAGCGCCACGCTGACGGCGACAATATAGGCGTTCTTCTTGTTCTCGACAAAATCCACATGGCCGAGGATGCGCACGCCGGTGGCGGCCACCATGCCGAACATCACCAGCGCGGCGCCGCCCAGCACGTATTGCGGGATCGACGCCGCAAAGAAGGCCAGCTTGGGCAGGCAGCCCAGCACGATCAGGATGCCGCCGGCGGTGGCGCAGACCCAGCGGCTGCGCACGCCGGTGACCTGCACCAGCCCCACGTTCTGCGCGTACGAGGTGTAGGTGAAGGTGTTGAACACCGCCCCCACCAGCGCGCCCACGCCGTCGGCACGCAGGCCGCGCGCGAGGTCGTCGCAGCCCACCGGGCGGCCCACGATCTCGCCCAGCGCCAGGAACTGGCCCACGCCCTCGATCATGATCACGATCATCACCACGCACAGGGTGACCGCGGTCATGGCATCGAAGGTGGGCCAGCCGAAGTGGAAGGGCGTGATGAACTCCACCCAGTGCGCGTTGTGCAGGCCTTCGAAGTTGACCTTGCCCAGCGACAGCGCGATCACGAAGCCCACCGCAATGCCGATCAGCACCGCCACGTTGCACAGGAAACCCCTGGCAAAGGCCACCAGCGCCAGCACCGTGCACAGCACCGCGGTGGCGATGGCGATGTTCACCGGCAGGCCGAAGTTGGGATTGGGCACGGGACCGGCCGCCGTGTTGAGGGTCGGGTTGCCGCCCGCCGCCCAGTTGATGCCGACCCGCATCAGCGAGACGCCGATCACCAGCACCACGGTGCCAGTCACTACCGGCGGGAACCAGCGCACCATCTTGCCGACATAGGGCGCGGCAAGGTAGGTGAAGATGCCCGCCACTATCACCGCGCCGAACACGGCCGGCAGGCCCAGCGACGGATTGGAGCCGGTGGCGATGATCGGCGCGATGGCGGTGAAGGTGACGCCCATCATCACCGGCAGGCGGATGCCGATCTTCCAGATGCCGATGCTCTGGATCATCGTCACCAGGCCGCAGCAGAACAGGTCCGCGGCGATCAGGAAGGCCACCTGGTCCTTGGGCAGCTTGAGGGCGCCGCCGATGATCATCGGCACGGCAATGGCGCCCGCATACATCACCAGCACGTGCTGCAGGCCAAGGGCCAGCAGGCGGGGCGGGGGCAGGACCTCGTCGACGGGATGCACGGGGGCATTCCCTTGCGTAGGCAGGGTGGAATTCATACTGTCTCCTTTGGTCGGTACCACGCCGGTCGCGCATTGCGCTCACGTGTCGCCAAGGTCGCCGGCAGTTTCCTTTCCGGGATGGTCAGTCGCCATCCTTCTCGTGCGATGCCCGCGCCTGTCCTGTCTTGTCGGTCCAGCATGACAGCGGCGGCGGGAAGGTACAACGTTCGCGGCGGATTTATCGATCGGGTGAAACGATGAATCCGCTGGTTTCAGCGGGTTATCCCTTACGGCATGTGGGAGCCCGCACGTTCCAGCCGCTTCAGCAGTGCTGCCGCGCGTTCCATCGCGGCAGGGTCGATGCGCGCACGGATACCGTCGAAGGCAGGCCCGCGCGTGGCGTCCAGCCCCATGCGTGACGTGGTGCCTGCACCCGACGCCGAGGGGTCGAGTGCGCTGCCAGGCAGGCCGTCGACCACCACCACGTCCAGGTGCGGTTGCAGGTGCGTGGCCATCGCCCATAGCACCTCTTCATCGCGGGTGATGTCGACGTCCTCATCCACCGCGACCACCGTCTTCAGGTATGGATCCCAGCCGAGCAGGCCCAGCATCACCTGGCGCGCCTCGCCGGGGCGGCTCTGGTGCAGCGCCACGTAGGCGTGGAAGTGCGTGCCGGAACTGGGGTAGTGCACGGCGGTGACGCCGGGAAAGCGCTCCCTGAGCTTTTCGACCATCTCCGATTCGCGCGGGATGCGGCCCAGGTTCAGGTGTTCGGCCGAGTTGCCGCCGACCACGTCGACCAGCAATGCATCCGTGCGGCGCATTACGCTTTCCACGCGCAGCAGGTTGTTGGTCGAGCGGTCCGACGAGTAGCCGGTGAATTCGCCGAAGGGGCCTTCCTCGACGCGCGCGTCGGGATCGATCAATCCTTCAAGCACGATCTCGGCATGCGCCGGCACCAGGATGCCGTGGCGCGGGGTGCGTACCGCTTCCAGCGGCGCGCCGAACAGGCCGCCGGCAACGTGGCGCTCGTCCACGCCGTAGGGCAGCCGCGCGGCGCCGGCCAGCATGAATAGCGGATGCGCGCCGATTACCATGGCCACTGGCAGGGGCCGGCCCAGTTCGGTGGCGCGCTGCTGCATGCGCCACAGGTGCCCGCGCGAATGCAGGCTGGTGGCGATCTCGGTGGGAGAGTGCAGCATCGAGCGGTGATAGCTGGCGTTGCCGATGCCGGTGTCGGGGTCTTCCGCGATCAGGATCGCATTGGTGATGTAGGGGCCGCGGTCGGTGGCGAAGTGCTTGATGGCCGGGATCGTGCGCAGGTCGATGTGTCGGGTCTCGACATGGCCGGTGACGGCGCCGCTGTCCAGCACGCGCGGCGCCACCATGCGGCGGCTGCGGGCCTGGTATTCGGCATGGATGCCGGCGGGCGGCACGCCGCCCAGCATGCGCCCCACGCGCTCGCGCGAGGCAAAGAGGTTGGTTGCCAGCGACGTGCCCAGTCCTTCGACATGGTCGAACAGCAAGGCCGGATGGCGGCCCTGCGCGGCCAGCGCCCACACCAGCGCGGTCGGGTCCTGGTCTGCGCCGACCGGCTCGCGGACATGCAGCACGTCTTCGGGAAAGGCCTCGCGGTATGCGGCCAGGAACTGGTGGAAGTCCTGCGAGGTGTCGTGGAAGGGCTTGCGCGCCGATGCCGCCGGGGCAAAGGGCGCTGAGGGTGTGTTCATGGATCGGCTCCTGTGGTCAGGGTTGGCCAGGGCGAAGGCTGCCCCGGCGGCCGGGAATGCTCCCGGCCGCCGTGCCGTGCCTGCCTGCCGAACAGCTAGCAGCTAGCGACTACGAATCAACGCGTGCTGGCGTACGTATGCTTCAGCCGCGCAAGTGCCTCTTCCTGCGTCTTGGGCGGGGCCGTGGTCTCGATGCCGACCAGCCGGGCGATGTTGTTGCCCATGTAGTCCTCCAGCCCGTCCTCGTCCAGGTCCATGCCCTGCGGCGCGGGGCCGCACAGCAT
>JACXTT010009551.1_pt1 | contig 13249 bp, 15 predicted proteins | sample 9270951 | NCBI WGS metagenome assembly JACXTT01 (sample SAMN15532306, study PRJNA645909) | rock metagenome | isolation source: weathered quartz diorite | place: Puerto Rico | collected 2017-06-21
CATCGCCGCCTTCAGCAAGCGCATCGACAAGCTCGACTGGATGGCGCCTGCCACCCGCGCGCAAGCCCACGCCAAGCTGAAGACTTTGTATGTCGGCATCGGCTATCCCGACAAATGGCGCTCGTATGCGGGACTCGAGGTGAGGGCGGACGACGCCTTCGGCAACGCCCAGCGCGCCGAAGCGTTCCGCACTGCCCAGCAGTTCGCCAAGCTGCACCAGAAAGTCGATCGCACGGAATGGGCCATGTCGCCGCAGACGGTCAATGCCGTCAACATGCCCATGCAAAATGCGATCAACATTCCGGCCGGCTATCTGCAGGCGCCGTTCTTCGATCCGGCCGCCTCGGACGCGCAAAATTACGGCGCCATCGGCACCACCATCGGCCACGAAGTGAGCCACAGCTTCGACGACCAGGGCGCCCAGTTCGACGCCCAGGGCCGCCTGCGCGACTGGTGGACCAAAGACGACCTGGCCCATTTCAAGGCGGCATCGAGCAAGCTGGTGGCGCAGTATTCGGCCTACAAACCATTTCCCGATCTTGCCGTCAACGGCCAGCTGACCCTGTCGGAAAACCTGGCCGACCTGGCGGGTATGGGCGCCGCCTACGACGCCTACCGCGCCGCCACGGGTGAGAAGGCGAACGTGGCAAGCGACCGCGAATTTTTCATCGGCAACGCCCTGAAGAACCGCAACAAGCTGCGCGAACCAGCCCTGCGCCAGCGCATCCTGTCCGACGGTCATTCGCCATCGCAATACCGTGCCGCCACGGCGCGCAACCTGGACGCCTGGTACCCCGCCTTTGACGTCAAGCCGGGGCAGGGCTTGTACCTGGCGCCGGCGGACCGGGTCCGGGTGTGGTGATCCCCATCTGCTAAAGTAGGACTTCCACGGGAAGCACGGGCGCCGCGGGCGCCCGTTTCAATTTGCAGAAATGACCGACCTCGACCGCATCAGCCAGCTCACCCTGGCCCACTACGACAGTCACGCCGACAGTTTTTTCGCCGGCACCATCGATCACGACGTCAGCCAGAACATCCACGCCCTGTTGTCCGCCATCGAAGGGCCGGCGCCCTGGCACATCCTCGACCTCGGTTGCGGTCCCGGCCGCGATCTGAAAACCTTCAAGGCGCTGGGCCATACGGCAAGCGGAGTGGACGGCTCGGCCGAATTCGTCGCCATGGCGAAGGCGTACAGCGGCTGCGAGGTGCTGCATCAAAATTTTCTGCACCTGGATTTGCCGGAGGCCGCCTATGACGGCATCTTCGCCAATGCCTCGCTGTTTCACGTCCCGAAAGCGGCATTGCAAGATGTGCTGGGGCGCTTGTACAGGTCGCTGAAACCGGGTGGCGTACTGTTCAGCTCGAACCCGCGCGGCCACAACGAGGAGGGCTGGAACGGCGAGCGCTACGGCAGCTACCACGATCTCGACAGCTGGCGCCGCTTCGTGGAAGGCGCGGGTTTTCAGTATCTCGACCATTACTTCCGGCCGCCCGGCCTGCCGCTTGAACAGCAGAGATGGCTGGCGAGCGTGTGGCGCAAACCCGTTCCTGCTGGCAAGCTAAGCGCATAATCGTCGCGCATCGACCTTGCCGTTTGGTTAAATAGCGTACAGAGCGCGCAAACGTCCAGTCGTAAGGTGGACTCCTCAACCACGCGGAGGTGTGTTTATGAATGAAGACCAAATCAAAGGCAAGGCCAAAGACATCGGCGGCAAGATCCAGGAAAAAGCTGGCGACCTCGTCGGCAGCAGCGAGCAGCAGGCCAAGGGGCTTGCCAAGCAAACCGAGGGCAAGCTGCAGGAAAAAGCCGGCGACGCCAAGGATATTATTCAAGATCGCGGCAACCGCTGATCGCTCCTTTCCACCTCACCAAAGCCGCGTTCGCCGCGGCTTTTTTGATGGCGCTTCAATAATTCTTACCCGTGATCACGCTGCCATCGGGCCTGCGGAAGGTGATGCGCGCGCTGCTGCCCAACTCGCCTGCATTGCTCGTCTGCAGACATGCTGTCTGCGATCCCGTCGTCGCCCCGCTCGTGTCCTGGCGCAACGTGGTGAGACAGAACAGCGTCACTGCCAGATCCTGATCGATCGACCAGTTCAAGGTCACGCTGCCGACCCGCTGGGCCGTGCTGCTACAGCCGTTCAGATTGTCGAGGGTGACGATGGTGCCGCTGGCTCCCACCGTTGCGTTGCCGGGCAGCCCACTGAACGGCGAGCGCACCACCGCGCAGGTGGCGTTGGCACCGCTGCCGCCGACGATGCCGATCAGGCTGTCGTTGGTGTAGAACAGGGTGCCATCCGTGCTGGCCGTCGCCACGCCCGCAAAGTTCAGGCGCAGTGATTCGGTGGTGGTCTGCGCGACCTGGCCGGTGGCCGGAAAGGTGATCTGACCGCTGGGCGTGAGTACCAGCGACAAGGTAAAGGCGTTGCCATTCTGGCTGCCGGAAATATCCCAGCGGCGCGGGGTGCTCAAGTACTGGCGCCAGGCTGCCGCCACGTCCACCGTCACCCCCGTGCTGGCGGGCGGCAGCACGGGCGGCGACTGAATCCCCCCGTTGTCATGGTTGTGGTCGTCATTGCCGCCACAGGCGGACAGCAGCACTGCCATTGCGCTGCAGCTCAGGGCGTGTCGGATCGGCGCGGACATGGTGGTCTCCTGGTCTCGTTCTCGCATGGCCATTCGACCACTACGACCCAAGAAAATCCCGCGCGCCTGCGTTCCTTTGATGTAGCGCAAACCATAATGTTGAGTTAGCGTTCGGTCGCTAACAGACGGCCTGGCGTGCGCGCTTTATTCTGACTTCACTGCATGAGCAAACGCCATGCGCTTACCAACACAAGGAGTACACCATGAACAGCGATCAAATCAACGGCAAACTGAAAGACATCGGCGGCAAGATTCAGGAAGAAGCCGGCAAAGTGGTCGGCAGCACCGAACAGCAAGCCAAGGGCCTGGCGCATCAGGTCGAAGGCAAGACCCAGGAAAAAGTGGGCAATGCCGAAGAAGTCATCAAGGACGCCAGCAACTGATTGGTTGCCCTTTGAAAACGAAGCCGCGCTTGCCGCGGCTTTTTTTTCGTCCCGTTTTTTGGCGCGCTACACTGCCGTACTTCGCCGCCGCGGACCGCTGCCGCCCCGTCAGGTTTTCGGCACGCGCTTTGGAAAGTGGGACGGCGGGTGCAGCGGCGTGACCTTGTCGCTGTGCAGCTTGTAGGGAACCCGGACCGCCGTGTTGGAGCAGTCGCCGAAGTCGAGGGCGTTGCGGGTGATGACGACGCGCCCGCCGACTTCCGCGGTTGCACGGATGATGCAGTCCGGTAGCTTGCGCCGCGTTTGCCCCCGCAGCGCCGCGGCCCTGCGCATGATGGCGGGCGTGGTCTGCATCACCTTGATGCCGGCCTTGTGCAGGGATTCGTCGAGTAGGGCCACGTGCAACTGGGACAACTTGCAGGTGGTCTCCATCCAGCTGATGGCGCTGATGGCAGCATCGTCGTAGCGCGCCAGCTCCTCGGTGGCCTGCCAGATGCCGAGCGTGTGGTCGATGAGGATGTTGGTGTCGAACAGGATCATGGCCATTCCGCCCGCAACTTTTGCTGGTAGATGACGCCGTCGCGGGGCGTATCCGGGTCGCCAGCCCAGATGCCGCAGCTGCGCGAGAGCGCTGCCAGCCGGGCCTGCCGGCGCGCCTCGGCCGCGGGGATGGGTTGCAGCGCCGTGCTGGCAGTCTGCTGGGCGGGCCCCGCCTGGTCAGCGTCCGCCGGGGCGCGCGTGACGCCAGCGGCGCGAACGAGTGTCTCCATCACCATCGCACACCTCCTTCTTGATTTGTCAGGTTGGAGCGCTCAGGTTAACAGAACCACGGTCTCGCCCGCGAGCCTTCAGCGTGACCACCCATCTGCATCAACATCCACGCATCTTGCGGCGCCAAACAAAAAAAAGCCGCGAACTTCGCGGCTTTTTTTGCGTCTAGTGGACAGTGTCCTGATTACGCTGCCGGTTTGTCCCCAATATGCTTACGGAAAAAAGCTTCGATGGTCGAGTACACGTGCTTCTGGCCTGCGCGCGAGGAGATGCCGTGCTTGGCGCCCGGGTAGGTCATCAGCTCGAACTGCACGTTGCGGTTGACCAGCGCGTCGATCAGCTTGGTGGTATTGGTGAACAGCACATTGTCGTCGGCCATGCCGTGGATCAGCAGCAGGGGCGACTTCAAGCCGTCCAGATGGCTGAACACGCCGCTGTTGGCGTAGGCTTGCGGGTCCGATTTCGGCGTCGCGCCCACGAACTGTTCCGTGTAGTGCGTGTCGTACAGCGACCAGTCCGTCACCGGCGCCACCGACACGCCCATCGCGATCTTGTCCGATGCGGCCGACAGCAGGCGCAAGGTCATGAAGCCGCCATAGCTCCAGCCGAACACGCCGACCCGCTTGGGATCGACGAAGCTCTGCCTGGCCAGCCAGTCGATGCCCGTCACCTGGTCTTCCACTTCGTGCTTGCCCAATTCCTTGTATATCACATCCGTGAACTGGCGCTCGCGGCGCGAGGAGCCGCGGTTATCCAGGCGGAACACTACATAGCCCTGCTGCGCCATGTACTGGTAAAACTGGTTGTCCCAGCGGCGTGTTACCTGCTGCGCGTGCGGGCCGCCGTAGGTGTACAGGAACACGGGATAGCGCTTGGCCGGATTGAAGTTGGCCGGCTTGATCATCGAGTAGTACAGGGTCTGGCCGTCGTTGGCCTTGATGGTGCCGAATTCCGTCGGCAGCATGTCCGCCTTGTACTTGCCGTAGGGGTGCTTGTCGTTCAGTTCGTTCTGCTCGACCCAGCCTACCATCGAGCCGTCCGGCTTGCGGATCGACACCTGTGGCGGAGTCGACGGATCCGAGAAGGTGTCGACAAACACTTCGCCGTTGCGCGAAAAGCTCGCTTCGTGCCAGCCGTCCGCCTTGGTGATGCGCACCGGCGCGTCGGCAGTGCTGCCGTCCAGCGCCAGCGCGTAGATCTGCTTGTCGACGACGTTGTCGCGGTTCGAGGACACGAACACGCGGCCCGTTCTTTCATCGACCGCCTGCACATTGTCAATGCCCCAGTCGCCGCGCGAGACGGTGCTGAGCAGCTTGCCGTCCATGCCGTACAAATACAGGTGGTTGCGGCCGGTGCGCTCGGACGACCACAGGAAGGCATGTTGATTCTTCAGGAAGCGCAGGTCGTCGCTGAGGCTGACCCAGGTCTTCGAGGTTTCCGTCAGCAGGGTGCGCTGTGCCAGGGTGGCCGCATCGACGGCCACCAGGTCCAGCTTCTTCTGGTCGCGGCTCTGGCGCTGGTACACCAGCGTCTTGCTGTCGCCGGCCCAGTCGGCCCGCACCAGGTAGATGTCCTTGTTCGGCCCCAGGTCCACCTTGCGCGGCGCGCCTGCGGTGGGCGAAACGATGAACAGCTCGGCCACCACGTTGGGGTCGCCCGCGGCAGGGTAGCGCTGCTCCACGACGTCGGTGCGGTCGGCAAAAATTTCAAAGCGGCGCGCTACCGGCACCTGCGCTTCGTCGAAGCGCTTGAAGGCAATGGCCGAATCATCCGGCGCCCAATAATAGCCGGTGCGTTGGCCCATTTCTTCCTGCGCCACGAATTCGGCTTCGCCGTTGTGGACCGTGCCCTTGCCATCGCTGGTCAGCTGCTTTTCCTTGCCGGTCGACAGGTCGATCACGACGATGTTCTGGTTACGGATGAAGGACACGTAGCGGCCCTTGGGCGAAATTTTCGGATCTGCCACGTTGCCCGAAGCGACCTTGCGCGCCTTGTCAGGATGGGCCGCATCGACCAGGTACAAATCGCCTGCAATCGGCACCAGCAATTGCTTGCCGTCCGGCGACCAGCTGTAATTCAGGATGCCCGACAGACTGGCCGTGCGTGCGCGTTCGCGGCGCGCTTTTTCTTCCAGCGAAATCGATTCATTCGGCACCAGCACTTTCGAGTCCACCAGGCGGCGGGTGGTCTTGTCCTTGGTGTTGAATTCCCACAGGTCCAGCTGGAACTGGTTGTCCTCACGGCCCCGCAGGAACGTGATGTGCTCACCGTCGGGCGACACGCGCAAATTGCGCACACCGGGGCCGGACAGGGCAGGGTCGGCCTGGATGCGGTCCAGGGTCAGGCGGTCGGCAAAGGCGGGCGCAGCCAGGAGGGAGGCGATAAGGCAAAGCGTAAGGCGCATGGATTGTCTCGGGTTATTGGTTGAACTTTTGCAACCCCAAGAAGATACCAGAGTCGGCCCCTGAATGCTGTAATTACGCCGGCCTTCACGGCGCTTCTGCAAGCGCGCTGCCGCCTTGCCGCACCACTACGCCCCGGCGGCAGCGCCCTCGCGCACCCGCGCATTGGCGAGGCGTTGCAACACGATCGTCAAAAGCACCGCGGCAATGGTGAGGCCCAGCACCAGCCCGATCCAGTAGCCATACACTTCCATGGGCGCTGCCGGCCCGAAGCCAAACCACTGCCGCATCAGACCCAGCCCCAGTAGGGCGCCCAGGGGCAGGGAGAACACCCAGAAGGCCACCAGCTGAATCACCATGGGCGAGCGCGTTACCTTGTAGCCGCGGATGGCGCTGGAGGTGGCGACCTGGGTGGCGTCCGACAACTGGAACAGGGCGGCGAACAGCAAGAGCTGCACGCACAGGGCCTGCACCGCCGGATCGGAGGTGTAGGCGCGCGCAATCTCCCAGCGGAAAATGGCAATGAAGGCGGCCGACAGCGCGCCGAAGCCCACCGACATGGCCACGCCCACCCAGGCCACGTGGCGCGCCTTGCGTGGCTCGCCTTCTCCCATCGCTTGGCCCACGCGGGTGATCAGGGCGATGCCGAAACTGAGGGGCACCATGAAAACGAGCGAGGCGAAGTTCAAGGCCACCTGGTGGGCGGAGACTTGCACCACACCGAAGCGGGCCACCAGCAGGCTGACCAGGCCGAAGGCGCTGACCTCGGCAAAATAGGTGATGCCGATCGGCAGACCCAGTTTGAACATGGCGCCGATTTCCTGCCAGTCCGGTCCCTGCCAATGGGTGAAGGGATCGCTGGACCGGTAGGCCGGCGACACCCGCATCCACCACAGCATGGCGCCGAGCATCAGCCACATGCCGCTGGCTGTCGCCACGGCGCAGCCCACCGCGCCCAGTTGGGGCAGACCGGCATGGCCGAACACCAGCAGCCAGTTGACCAGCACATTCCACGTCAGCCCGCCCAGCGCGATCACCATCACCGGCTTGGTCTGGTTGATGCTGGTGGTGTAGCCGTACAGGGCGCGATAGCAGGCGAAGGCGGGCATGCCCAGGCTGACGATGTGGACAAACAGCGAGGCCTTGGCGTTGACGGCGGCATCGAGGCCGATGTGATCGAACAGCAAGGTTGCCAGGTTCGCGATCCCGCAAGCCACCAGACCCACGCCTGTTCCTTTCCATAAGGATTGACGCACCGACTGGCCGATGGCAGCCAAATTGCCCGCGCCCATCTCATGCGCCACCACCGTATTCACCGCCATCATGATGCCCATCACCGTGACCAGCACGATGGTCCACAGCGAAGCGCCCAGCGACACGGCCGCCAGTTCCTGTGCACTGACGTGGCCCGTCATGGCCACGTCGGCCACACCCATGCCGACCGTGGCCAGCTGGCCCACCAGCACGGGCCACGCCAGTTGCCAGATCGACCTGGCTTCTTCACGGACGGCATGGCGGCTTTGTGCGGGGGTGGGTTCGGCGTTGTGCATCGGTGGCGGTCCAGGGGCGAAACCTGGCATTTTACCGGCCCCGGATGAGCACCGCATTTCCAGCGCACGGCTGGGCTACACTGTCAGCCTGTCCAAATCCCAATCACATCCCCATCGACATCGCCCATGAACACAGCTCCAGTGCGCGCCCAGTTCAATCCCCTGATCAAACCTTTCCTGATCCTCAAGATCGGTTTGGCGCTCACTTGCACCATCGTCGGCATTCCGCTGGCGGTGGTCTGGTTCCTGGGCGTGGGGCGCTGGTGGGCCCGGCACTATTTCGAGCGCCTCGAATGCGAACTGGGTGAGCGCAGCCTGCGCTTTCGCAAGGGCATTCTCGTCACCACGGAAAAGACCATCCCGCTGGAAAATATCCAGGACGTCACCTTCGTCGAGGGTCCCATCCTGCGCAAATTTCACCTGGCCACCCTCAAATTCGAAACGGCGGGACACAGCGTGGGTCAGGCGTCCGATATGCACCTGACCGGCATCATCGACGCCCAGGCTTTTCGGGCCCGCATCATGGCCGCCCGCGAAGTGCTGCGCCACCCGGCAAGCCCACCGCCGGCCGATGCCCAGTTGCTCGCGTTGCAGGCGATCGAAGCGAAGCTGGGGGAAATCGCCGATCTCTTGCGCAAGTCCTAGCAGGATCGGCAGCGCGGCGCCATTCTCATCCAGAACGTGAACGCCTGTCACAGCCGCTTTAAAAACTGGCTGCGGGATTTTAATGGTGTCGCCACCAACTATCTGGAAAATTATCTGGGTTGGCGATGGGCAATCGACCTGCGCCGCATCGACACGGCCGAGGGTCTCCTCAGAGCGGCGCTGGGGGTTTTCAACAGCACACGGTGAAAGCGCCAATTGCAAACGTCGTGTACGATTGACAAAACCTGCACACAGTGAGAGCCGACGTGGAATACAAGGACTATTACGCCAGTCTTGGCGTCGACAAAACGGCCTCGGCCGAGGACATCAAGAAGGCTTACCGCAAGCTGGTACGCAAGTACCATCCCGATGTCAGCAAACTCAAGGATGCCGACAGCAAGACCAAGGAAATCAACGAAGCCTACGGCGTGTTGGGCGACGCGGAAAAGCGGGCGGCCTATGATGAGCTGGGCAGCGGGCGGCGGGCCGGCCAGGAGTTCCAGCCGCCGCCGGACTGGGGCGCGGGCTTCAGCGGGGGCGGGGCCGGCATGGACAGCGATTTTTTTTCCGACCTGTTTGCCCATGTGGGCCGGCGCGGCCGGGCCGGCGGGGGCGGTGGTGGTTTTGGGGGCGGCAGTTTTCAGATGCGGGGCGAGGACATCCACGCCAGCATCGGCATCGACCTCTACGACGCCTACCACGGCGCCACCCGCACCATCAGCCTGCGCGTGCCGCAGGAAGCGGGTGGTCGGGTCGTCACCAGCGACAAGTCGCTCGACGTCAAGATACCCAAGGGAGTACTGCCGGGGCAGCAGCTGCGTCTGGCGGGGCAGGGCCATCCGGGCCACGGCGGCGCGCCGAATGGCGACCTGTATCTTGAGATCACCCTGAACCCGGACCGGCGCTACCAGGTCGAAGGCAGCGACGTCTACGAGACCGTGCCCGTCACGCCCTGGGAGGCGGCGCTGGGTGGCGGCATCGCCGTGCCCACGCCGTCCGGCAACGTCGAAGTCAACGTGCCGCCGGGATCGCAGACGGGCCGCAAGTTGCGCCTGAAAGGGCGCGGCATTCCAGCCGCCAAGCCGGGCGACCTGTATCTCGTGCTGGAAGTGGTGCTGCCGCCGGCGCATGACGACAAGGCGCGCAAGCTGTATGAACAAATGGCGCGCGAGATGGCCTTCAACCCGCGCGAGCGGAACGGAGCATGAGCATGGGGAACAATTTTGCAGTGACGGGCGTGTTGCTCGACGACGTGGCCCTGACCCTGGACGAACTGGCGCTGGCGTGCCAGGTGGAACCAGACTGGGTGATTCGCCACGTCAAGGCGGGTGTGCTGGGCGAAGACGAAAGCATTGAAATTACCACCGTGCGCTTCCGCAGCGGCGACCTGATGCGTGCGCGCCGGCTGCGTAACATCGAACAGGCCTTCGACGCCAACGAAGACATCGCCGCCCTGGTGCTCGACCTGGGTGACGAGATTCACCGGCTGCGCACGCGCCTGCGCGTGCTGGGCGAATAGCGTTCTGATCCGCTACAGATTAAACGGCAGCCGCACCGACAGCGACACATCCGGCGTGTCGCGCGTCAGCCCGGCACCAATCGACACATTGAGCGTACGCTTTGGGCTCAGGCGGTAGGAGTAGGCCACCAGCAAGGTGCCCAGCTGGGTGCGCACGGAGCCGGGCGCAGTGATGCCGTTTTGCTTGAGGCGGCCGATCGAGCTGTGGTCGTAGCCGATGCTGAAGGACGCCTTGTCGTTGAGTGCCAGGCCCATGCCGAAATTAAAGCCGATCACGTCGCCCGGCTTGAGTTCGCCAAGGAGATCGCGCTCGCCGCTGAGCACCAGCCGGCTGACATTGCTGCGCTTGAAGTTGTGCATGTAGCTGAGGCTGCCGAAAAAAATAGCAGGATCCGAAGGGAACAGCCAGGTCAGGCTCGGTTGCAGAGAATAAAACCCTGAGCCGGTCGGCAAGTCCAGCGGCAAACCCGTACCCGTCACATTTTCTCCCACGCAGCGGTGCAGGCAATCGGTGACGACGTCGAAAGGATCGCGTCCCGTGCGCGTCTTGAAGCGCAGGCCGGCCACATAATATGCCTTGTCGGGGCCACCGTTATTGAGCTGGTAGCGGGCTGCCAGTTCGACGTCGCCGACGGCCTTGCCGGAGGTGTCGAACACCCGGTCGACGGCCGTGCCCGTGAAAATTTCGCGGCTGACGGTGGAGTCGGATCGGTAGACATACGGCACTTTCAATTCCACCTCCAGCCGGTTGGTGAGACCGGTGCGCGCGGTCAGCGAAGCGGTCATGGTGTTGCGCTTGACTTCGCGCACGTCCACCAGGCCGATCAACAGGGCCGGGATGATGGTGTAGCCGACCAGGGCGACCCGGTTGCTGGAGGAATAGCCGAACTGGAGACTGGGCTCGAGCACATATTTGCCCTTTTGCGTGAGCACGCCGGGCGCTTCGAACAGGGGCGCAATTTCAGGCGGGCGGCTGTCGCGCTGGGGCGCCTGGCCGACCGGGGTCGGCTGCTGCGCTTGTTGCTGTGCCTGCTGCTGATCCGGTGCCACGCCACCGCGGCCCGCACCGCGCAAGTCGGCGAGAGCGGTGGCCGCCAGCGGACTGGCCTGCGCCGCGCTCAGCGCCCGCAGCTGTTCCTTCTGTTCCTGCAGCGCCGCCGTCAACTGTTCCACCAGCTTGCGCTGCTCTTCCAGCGTGCGTTGCAGCTGGCCCAGTTTCTGTTCCATCTCGCGCACGGTGGGGCCGATTTCCTCGGCCCTGGCCGCGGGCGCGAGCAGCAGGGCCGACAGGCCCAGGGCCAGCGAGATCGTCTTCGGCTGCAGCGCAATAGCTTGCATACACGCTCCTTGTGGTGTTGGTTCAGTGGACGGGAATACCGCGGATGGCCGCGTCGCGCAAGCCGCTGTTGAAGTTCAAGTCTTTCAGCAGGGAAGCACTGTTGACGTTGGCGCTGATGATGGTCTGGGTGCCGATGGTCTGGTCGTTCAAGGTGTTTTGCACGAAGGTGCCGGCCGACACGCCCGCGCCCAGCGAAGCGATATTGCCGCTGCCGCTTTGCACCAGCCGGGCGCTGCCGATGGCGTCGCGGGCCAGACGCGCCTCATCACCGCTGATGCTGGCCAGATTCGCGATATTGAAACTCGTTTGCGTGAGCACTTGGCCGTTGACGGAGACCAGGCGTTCGATGCCGAGCGACATGGTCAGGCCCGATGGCAAATCGTAGCCGCCCCGTTCCTGCTCCAGCACGGCCGCATCCAGCTTCTGCCAGCCGGGCGGCGCCGTGCAGCAGGCCAGCGGAAAATCCAGCGCCCGTGCCGCCAGGGCCGGCAGCGCTTCGCCCGCCTGTGCGCATGGCGCCAGCGCCAGCAGGCTGAAGCCCGTGAGCAAGCTGCGCAGTGCAAAAGCGTGCATCCGGCGTCTCCTAGAAATCGCCCGGCCCGAACTTGGGCAGGAAGGCTGCGGCCAGAGCCGCCGTGTCGAGGGCCTGGCCCAGCGGCACGGTGGGTGCGCTGCGCCAGTCGGGGCCGCCATTGAAGGTGATGGCACCGCTGTGGCCATGGATGACGAACAGCAGCTTGTTGCGCCACAGTTCATTAAAGCGGGTCAGCGAGACCGAGCGGGCGCCATTGGCCGGATCGCCCAGCAGCACGCGCCCGTCCGCGATGCCTTTCAATACCACGAAATGGTTGTAGCCCTGGTCGGACACCAGCACGATGGCAGGCAGTTTGGCCGCCGCCAGCTTTTCCAGCGGCAGCTCGAAACCATCGCCCTGGAAACCCTGGCTGCGCAAATAGACTTGCATGTCGAGCAGGGAAAAGCCCTGGCGGCGGATGGTCTGCTGGTCGCCGGCGCGAAACATGGCCTCGAACACGGCTGCTTCGCTGACGGGATGGTTGTAGTGGTAAGTGAGCAGGGTGGCCAGCGCCGCCGAGCCGCAACTGAAATCGTATTGCTGGCGGACGGTTGCCGTAAAGCGCATCTGCTGCCAGCTTTTGATGCCCACATTGGCCTGGGTGCCCGAGGCCGAGCCCAGGTCGAGCGTCCCGGCCCTGGCGCCTGTGCACAGCAGCAGGGCCGCGGCCAGCAGGCGGGTGGTACCGGTCAGGTGGCGGTGCATGTCAGCGCATCTGAAGATTGATGACGGTGGAATTTTGTATGAGCACGTTGGCGCCCGTGTTTTGTATCACCATCGGCAAGCCCGACATATTGGCGAAGGCACCGTTGTCGATGACGTTGTTGCCGGTGACGACGTTGCGCGCCGCATTGTCGGACACGGTGGCGCTCAGGGTGGACTGGGCCGACTGGGTGTTGAGGGTGTCGGCGCCGCCTCGCTGTCCGGCCAGGCGCGCGCTGGCGGCCGGTGCGGGCCAGCTGGCCGTTGCCGGTGTCGGCGTCCGGACCGTAACTTTATCGTCGGCCCTAGCGGCGGACGCAAAAAAAGCAAGCAGGACTGCGGACAAGCACATTGCATGATTCATGGCGCTTCCTCGGTGAAGAAAAAACGCCGCCACCCGGGCGGATGGCGGCGCGAACAGCTCAGCGGCCCACGTTCATGTTCGCCTGAACGTTGACGCTTTGCTGGATCAGCGACGAGAACCCGTTGTTCTGGCTGATTACGGAGACACCTGCTGCCGACTGGGCGATACCGCTCATGGTGTTGGACATGTCGAAGGCGCCCGTGGTGACGCTGTTGCTGCCACCTGCGCCGCCGGCGCCATTGCCACCGGCGCCGCCCGTGCCGTTGCCTGCCATGTTGGTGCCGGCCGCGCCACCCATGCCGCCCGTGTTGCTGCCGCCATTGCCGCCGTTGCCGCCATTGCCGCCCGTGGCT
>JACXTT010009552.1_pt1 | contig 13248 bp, 11 predicted proteins | sample 9270951 | NCBI WGS metagenome assembly JACXTT01 (sample SAMN15532306, study PRJNA645909) | rock metagenome | isolation source: weathered quartz diorite | place: Puerto Rico | collected 2017-06-21
GCGGCAAACGCCTGCTCCAGATCAGCTGCAAGGTAATCCGCCTCTTCCAGCCCAAAGTAAAAGCGTATCATGCGGTGCTCACGGTTGGCGGCATCAAACTGTTCGGGCAGCAAGGCAGCGCATTTGGGCAGGGCCAGGCTTTCGTGGCCGCCCCAGCTTACCGCCATCATGATATGCCGTAATGATTCGCAAAAACGCACTATTTCCTGCCGGCTTTCGGCTTTTAGTACCGCTGTTACCAGTCCACAGGCTCCTTTCATTTGCTGCCGCGCTAATTCATATTGCGGAAAAGACGCATCTAAAGGGAAAATCACCTGCTCCACCCCGGGGTGCCGCTGCAGGAAGGCCAGCATCTTTTGCGTGGTAGCGCTGATGCGGTCCAGCCGCGCGGGCAGGGTGCGCAAGCCGCGTATCATGAGCCAGGCATTGAAGGGGGTGGCGCCAATACCCATATTAAGGTATTCGCTGTCGAAGATCTTTTTCATCATGGCGTGGGTACCGCTCAATACCCCGCCCACTATATCGCTATGGCCGCCGATATACTTGGTAGCGGTTTGCATGGCAATGTCCATACCATAATCTATGGGCCGCTGGTAGAGGGGAGTGCAATAACTGTTGTCGATAATGGTAACAATATCTTCACTTTTGGCCAGCTCGGCCACCAGCCGCAGGTCCTGCAGCTCATAGGTCCAGCTATTGGGCGATTCCAGGTAGATAACGGTTGTATTGGGCAGAATGGCCCGTTCAAAATTCGTAATATCGGTACCGTCAATATACGTGGTGGTTACCCCAAAGCGCGGCAGCACATTGTCGAACATTTTCTGCGCCCAGGTATAGGGCTTATTGACCGATACAATATGATCGCCGCTTTTTACATTGGCCAATACCGCGGCAAAAATGGCCGATGCGCCACTGTTCATCACCAGGCAGTCCTCGGCGCCATCCAGCGCCGCCAGTTTTTTACGCAGTATATCCAGCGTGGGGTTCAGCCCGCGGCTGTACAGGTAGCCGCTGTATTCATCTTCAAAGGCGCCGCGCAGATCATCCACTTTGCGAAAAGCAAAATTGCTGGTTTGCATGATGGGAGGGGCAATGGCATTGAAATAATGTTCCCGGTCCTCCCCCAGTTCATTAATGATATAAGAAAGATCGTTATTCATGGTATTATGAATTTTTACCGGCAGGCCTCAGGCGCTGCAGCACAAAATAAATGATAATAAACCCGGCCAGCACCGCAAGGCCCGTCAGCGATATTTTTGTTTCGTTGACCAACAGGGTAATGGCAACAAATACATAAGTGGCAATAAACAGGATGGGCTGCAGGGGATACCATTTCATTTTATAAATGCCCGTATTGTCCAGGTGCGCTGTTTTTTTGCGCAGCATAAATATACTGCCCACCGAAAGTATCATACCAAAACAATCGAGGAAAATGCTGAAGCTGAGAATGGTATCGAATTTCTTTGCCCAGAATACAATAAGCACGCAAATGGCGGCAAATGCGCTGAGCGAGGTGGTGAGCACACCGGTGCGGGGATGGCGTTTCCCAAACGTGAAAGGCAGTATCTTGTCTTCGCTCATGGCATACATAACGCGGGGGTTGCTCATCAGCAGCACATTTACATAGGCCAGCACACTTAGAAACAGCAATACCGACAGCACGCGTTCTGCGTTTTCACCAAAAATCCGCGAGGCCATGATGGCGGCAATATTCGTGCTGGTCTTCATCTGCTCAAAACCGATGACATGGATATACGCATAATTGATACTGAGATACAGCAGGATGATAATAAAGATGCCAAAGAAAATACCCCTGGGCACCATTTTACCGGAGTTCTCTACCTCTGCGCCAAAATTAATGGTTTGCTGGTAGCCGCCATAGGTAAAGCTCACCGCCACCAGCCCCACGCCAAAGGCCTTCAGGTATTCCATAAAATCAACCGCATGCGCCGGTTGCGCCGCCGCGGCAGGAAGCGGCGGAGGCGAGCTGAAAAACAACGGGGTTATGAGCAGCAGGATCAGGCTTATTTTAATCACGGTAAGCACGTTTTGCGTGCGGGCGCTCATTTTTAGTCCCAGTAAATTAACGCCGTAAAAAAGAACGATGGCTATTATGGCAATGCCGTTCTGCAATACCTGTACAAAATGGGCATTGGCGCTTACCTGCATATAAGCGCTGTTTTTGGTAGCCGGCATCAGTACGCCTACAATATATTCCGCCCCTACAATGGCCACGCCGGCCAGGGATGCGGCATTGGATACCAGTATAAGACAGTTTACCCCAAAAGCGATGGAAGGATGATAGGCGTAAGCAAATACTTTATAATACCCGCCCGTGACCGGCAGCCGGCTGCCGATTTCTGCATAGGTAAGCGCACCGCAAAAGGCAACTACCCCGCCGGCTATCCAGGCGGCAAAGAAAAGAAAGGAAGTGGGAGTAGCTTTTGCCACGTTGAGCGGCGTGCGGAAAATACCCATTCCAATGACCAGCCCTACCACGATCATGGTAAAATCAAACAGGTTGAGCTTAGCAGTTTTGGTCATGCAATGAAGATAATGAATAATACGTTTTAGCTTTGCCTTACCTTTATCAGACTTGACGACTATGTATAAAACCACCTGCTGCACACTGCTTTTGCTGTGCCTGCGCTTTTTCTGCCAGGGCCAGGACAGCCTGAATAACCTGCGCTCCGATTCTGCCAAAGTGCTGGGAGAAGTTATCATCAGCGCTTTTGAACAACATCGTATACAAACGTATTGCCCCATAGCAGTTACTCAAATTACAGCCGCCAATGCCGACCGCGGCAATAAAACCTCTTTGGTAAGCGGGTTAAATACCATTGCCGGCGTGCGGATGGAAGAGCGTTCGCCGGGCAGCTACCGCCTTAGCATCCGCGGCAGTTCACTGCGCTCCCCGTTTGGCGTACGTAATGTAAAAGTATACTGGAATAATATACCGGTTACCGATGCCGGCGGCAATACCTATTTCAATGAATTTGCCTTCAATAATTTTGCTACCATCGAAGTCTTTAAAGGCCCCGCAGGCAGCATGTATGGGGCGGGCACCGGTGGACTGCTATTGCTGAACAGTTTCGATCGCAACTGGAAGCCCTCCGTCAATGCAGAATATATAACCGGCAGCTACGGCCTGCAAAACATACTGGTATCGGCTGCGCTGGGCGAAAAAGACAGCCGCAACCTGCTTACCTACGCACACAACCAGGGCAACGGCTATCGTGATCATACCTATAGTCGTAAGGACAATGTAAGTTATGTAACGCAGTTAAAGCATACCGACCGGCAGCAATTAACGGCCAGCATTTTTTATACCGATATATTTTACCAAACGCCCGGCGGGCTCACCAAAACAGAATGGACGGCCAATCCCCGCCAGGCAAGACCGGCAGCGGGCGCCTTTCCCAGCGCCGACCAGGCAAAGGCCGGCATTTATCAAAAAACATTTCTTGCCGGCATTACCAACGAATACAATTTTACCCCCGAATTTAAAAATACCACTACCCTTGCCGGCAGCTTTGCCCAGGTAAAGAACCCTACTTTCCGTAATTATGAGCGGCGCAACGAACCGGGGCCCTCGGGCAGAACCGTGTTCAGCTACGAAAAGAAGATCAATGCCACCAAACTGCAATGGGTGGCCGGGGGCGAATGGCAGGAAGGCTATTTCAATACGCAGGTATCCAATAACCGCAAAGGCGTACCCGATACCATACAAACCGACGACGATATTCGCTATAACAACCTCAGCATTTTTACCCAGGGCGATATCAGCATCAACGAAAGCTGGTTTATTACCGTAGGGGCCAGTATCAATAAATCGGATGTGGATTTTAAGCGGCTGAATGTATATCCCGTAACCGATCAAAGCCAAACCTATAAAAACGAATGGGCGCCGCGGCTGGCCATATTAAAACGGGTAGGCAACAGCAACAGCGTTTTTGCCAGCGTTACCCGGGGATTTTCACCTCCCGGCATCTCCGAATTGCTGCCCTCCACCGGCGTTATCAGTACCAACCTGCAGGCCGAAGAAGGCATCAATTACGAACTGGGCGCCAGGGCCTCGCTGTTTAATGGCAGCCTGCGGCTGGAAGCGCTGGGATTTTATTTTGACCTCAACCATGCGCTGGTAACGCGAAAAGACAGCTCCGGCGCCGATTATTATGTGAATGCCGGCAATACCAAACAGCGGGGTATAGAGTGCAGCGCCGACTACACCAAATTCTTTCATCATTCCTTTATTGAATACCTGTCGGTTCAACCGGCTTTAACGCTGAGCCGGTTTACCTATGGCAGCTACCAGAAAGAAACCACCAGCTATAACGGCAACCAACTGCCCGGCGTGCCGGCGCAGACCCTTTCGGTAGTGGCCGACCTGCAATCCAGCAAGGGCTTTTATATCAATGCCACCTGGTATGCTTCGGCAAAGATTTACCTGGATGATGCCAATTCGGCCGTTGCCAATCCCTATCATTTGCTGGGAGCCCGTTTGGGCTGGAAGCAGGTAATAAAGCATGCCATTAAGCTGAACCTGTATGCCGGGGCCGATAACCTGCTGAACGAAACCTACAGCCTGGGCAACGATATCAATGCCGCCGGCGGCCGGTATTATAACCCCGCGCCGGGAAGAAACTACTATGTGGGGCTTTCCGTGCAGGGGCTGATAAAATAAGAAATGAAAAACTGGGGCGTTTTTCATTTCTCTGTTTCTCTGTTCCTTATTTCCCTGTTTCCTATCCCCCTGCTTCAAAACAAACTTGGCTGTTTTCCCCAACCCGCCTACTTTTGCCCGGATTATGGTTAGCGCCCCGCGCGCTATTAAAAGGGAAACCGGTGCAAATCCGGTGCTATCCCCGTAGCTGTAAGTTTCATTCACAGCTGTTCAATCTTCACGCCACTGTTCCGCTTCGGAATGGGAAGGTTTTGAACAGGAAACAAGCCAGAAGACCTGCCTTAATCGTTTCAAACATTCAATATTGATCCTTTTTGTCCTTAACCGGGCAGCAGGGTCAAGGCTTTCGGGTGAAAAGCATGGAGTGTAAACTGATCCCGCCACAGCAGGACAATTTATATTTCACTTTCGTTTTCATTTTTTTCCGAAGGCTCATTCATTAACCTGTTTTCCTTATACGGGAAACGACAAACTGCTTTTTAAGAATGAGCAAGAAACATGTCCTTATTTTCGCTGCCGCCATTGTGGGCAGCCACTATGCACAGGCGCAAAAAGACACTACCGCCAAACAACTGGACGAGGTAGTGGTAACCGCCAACAAATTTCCGCAAAAAGAAAGCAGCACCGGCAAGGTGCTCACCGTTATCAGCCGGGAACAGCTGGAGCGCAGCAGCGGCCGCACGATTGCGCAGGTGCTGGCCGAGCAGGCCGGCATTACGGTTGTTGGCTCGCAAAATGCACTGGGCACCAACCAGGATGTATACATGCGTGGCGCAGGCTCGCCCAATACGCTGATACTGGTAGACGGTATGCCCGCCAACGACGCCTCCGACCTTAGCGCGGTTTTCGATATCAACCATTTTTCCATCGACCAGGTGGAGCGTATTGAAATATTAAAAGGCGCGCAATCGGTACTGTACGGGTCGGATGCGGTAGCCGGGGTAATCAATATCATTACCCGCAAGCAGGGCAGCAACAAGCTCATTGGGCTAAACGGCGGGGCCGCCGGCGGCAGCTACGGCACCTTCAAGGGCAATGCCGGCCTGAGCGGTAAAGTGAGCCTGTTTTCCTATAATTTCCAGTATTCCCACCTGAAATCCGACGGTTTTTCCACCGCTTACGATACCACCGGCAACCAGCATTTTGATAATGACGGGTACCGGCAGGACGAAATGGGACTAAATATCACCGCACAGGCCACCAAAGACTGGAAGCTCCGCCTGTTCGGTTCCTGGAGCCGCTACAAGACCGACCTGGACGCAACCGCTTTTACAGACGATAAAACCAGCACCCTCCGCAGCAAAAACATGCAGGCGGGCATTGCCTCTGTAACACAATTTGGCAAAAGCAGCCTGAACGTAAACCTGGACATTAACAATACCGAACGCAACCTGGCCGATGCTTCCAGCTTTGGCAATTATAATGGGAAATCTGCTTTTGCAGAAGCTTTTACCAATGTATACCTGGCCGAACACCTGGCCCTGCTGGCTGGTGTGGATTACCGCGAACAGAAAGCCTCTATCAACTCCACCTATGATGTACTGGGTGCAGACAGCCTGCATTCCGACCAGGAAAGCGGCTACGCTTCGTTTATGCTGCAATCCCTCCGTGGTTTCAGTGCAGAGCTGGGCGGCCGTTATACCCATCACAGCGCCTTTGGCGATGCGTTTACCTGGTCGTTTAACCCCTCTTACCTTGTAAACCGGCAGGTAAAGATTTTTGCCAATATCGCTTCCGGTTTCCGCGCCCCCTCACTCTATAATCTTGCCTCGGAGTATGGCAATAAAAACCTGCAACCGGAAAAATCCATGTCGTACGAAGGCGGCCTGCAATACTTCGATAAAAACAATACGGTTAACCTGCGGGCTACCTTTTTCTTCCGCGATATTACCGATGTTATTATTTTCAACAGCCTGCCGGTAGCGCCCTACGGCCAGTATGGCAATGCCAATAAGCAGAAAGACCAGGGTTTTGAGCTGGAAGCTACGGTTCATCCAGCAGCGCAATGGACGGTATCGGCCAATTATTCGTATGTAGACGGGAAGCTACATTCTACCGTGGGCGGAAAAGATACCGGTGTTTTCAACCTGTACCGTCGCCCAAAAAACACCCTCAACGCCACAGTAGGCTTCCAGCCCGCCAAAAAGCTGTACGCAAGCCTGGGCCTGCATGCGGTAAGCAAGCGGCAGGACTTATACTTCGACCCCGTTACCTACGCTACAGACAATGTAACACTGGCGTCCTATTACACCCTGAATGCGTATGCAGCTTACCAGGTACAATCGCACCTGAAACTGTTTGTCGATTTCCAGAATATCACCAACCAGCAATATTTTGATATTTATGGTTATAATAGCCGTAGATTTAATTTTATGGCCGGAGTGAGCGTTAATTTCTAAATTACCTTTAAATTAGCTGATTATGTCACTGAACAAAATCAATTTCCGCACGGTAGTGCTCATCCTGATGATTGTAATTGTAGCCCTGGGGCGGATACTCACCGCAGGCAGGGCACTTTCGCCGCTGGCCAATTTTACGCCTATCGGCGCCATGGCCCTGTTTGGCGGCTGCTATTTCAACACCAAATGGAAAGCCTACCTGGTTCCGCTGGGCATTTTACTGCTGAGCGATGTGATATTGATGCAAACTGTTTATAAAGAGCACAGCAACGGCTTTTTATACCAGGGCTGGAGCTGGATATATGCTTCCTTTGCCCTGATGGTAACAATAGGCAATTTTATAAAGAAAGTAACCATAAAAAGTGTGCTGCTGGCCGCTGTGGCGGCAGCCCTCACGCACTGGATAGTATCTGATTTTGGCGTATGGCTGGGTGGCGGTACGGATATTACTACCGGGCAGCCTTATACCCGCGACGCGCATGGCCTGATGATGTGTTATTACCTGGCCATCCCTTATATGAAGAATATGCTGATCGGAAATGTATTATACGGCGCGCTGTTATTCGGCGGCTTTGAATTATTGCAAAATAGGTATCCCCGTTTGCAATCCACTATCCAACCCATCTAATGCACTGGGGGCAGTCAACAATCAATAACTATTAATTAATCGTTATTGATTGTTGACTGCCCCCTATCTTTTTGCATTTTAATTCTTCATGTTAAATTCCTCCTATCCATGACGGCATCCTCCTTTCTCCCGGCTGCTACCCAAATGATCTATGATATGGGATTGCAGCACCTGCTGCAGGGCGTAACGTTTGAATGCCCGTCCGAAGCGGGGGGCCAGCCCAAAGTGGTGCGCTGCCTGCTGGAAGGCAATAACTACAGCAGTACCGAGATAGATAAAATATTTTCTGCTTCCAAGGCACAGGGCAAGAGCCTGTATTATGTAGACGAGGCCCTGCTGCAATCCATCGCCCCCGATATTATTTTTACGCAGGATGTTTGCGAAGTGTGCCAGATAGATACCGCCTGCACCGCAGCGGCAGTGGCCAACCTGCCCAAACAACCGCAGGTAATACCGCTTACGCCCAATAACCTGGATGAAGTTTTTCAAACCGCCGTTACTATAGCCACTGCACTGGGTAAAGAAGAGGCCGCCTATACCTACCTGGCGCAATTGCAGCAGCGCATCGACGCCATTACCGATACACTGCGTAAACACCGCTCCCCGCTCCGGCGCGTATCGCTCATGGAATGGATAGCGCCCATATACAACTGCGGGCACTGGATCCCCTTCCAGGTAGCGGCAGCCGGCGGCACCGATATGCTGGGCAACCCCGGCGGCGATTCTATCGTTACCTCCTGGGAAAAGATCGTCAAATACAATCCTGATGTGCTGGTGGTAGCCCCCTGTGGCTTTACCACTTCCCGCTCTATGGAAGAAATGCACCTGCTTACGCAACAGCCCGGCTGGGAACAGCTGGCGGCGGTTATTAACAAAAGGGTGTTTGTGGCCGATTATGATTTGTTTACCCAGCCCTCGCCGTCTACGCTTACGGATGGTATTGAATTACTGGCGGCGCTGTTTCATCCCGGTTTATTTGAAGTGCCGGCCCGCCTGCAGCATCATTACCGTAGTTTTTATCCATCCATCCCGGCCTATGTATAACCATTCAATAAAAGTACTACTATGATCATTCTTATTACCGGCGGCGCGCGAAGCGGCAAAAGCAGGTACGCACAGGAACTGGCCTTATCGCTAAGCGCCAACCCCGTTTATGTAGCCACCGCCAAAAAATGGGGCGGCGATTTCGACGACCGCATCCGGCGCCACCAGGACGACCGCAGTGAAGCATGGACGACGCTTGAAGTACAGGAAGAAGTAAGCGCAGCGCCTATTGCCGGCAAGGTAGCCGTTATAGACTGCGTTACCTTATGGCTCACCAATTTCTTCCTGAAGTTTAAAAACGATATCGATAAAAGTCTCGAAGCCTATAAAACGGAAATCGATTATCTCCATGCCATGAAGGGTACGTTTATTATCGTCACCAATGAAATAGGCATGGGCGTGCATGCGGATACGGAAGTGGGGAGAAAGTTTACCGACCTGCAAGGATGGGCCAACCAGTATACCGCCGCCAAAGCCGGCCAGGTGCTGTTTATGGTCAGCGGCCTGCCCCTCACCTTAAAACAACCCGCTTTATGATCAACGCGTATATGAACTGGAGCGGTGGCAAAGATTCCTCGCTGGCCCTGTGGAAGGTGCTGCAGCAAAAAGAATATGATGTAAAATGCCTCCTCACCAGTGTAAACGCGGTGCACAACCGCATTTCCATGCACGGGGTGCGCAGGGAACTGCTGGAAGCCCAGGCCAGGGCGCTGGGCATACCGCTTACCACTATCGAGCTGCCCGAGCAGCCCACCATGAGCGAATACGAGGCCGAAATGATGAAGGCCATCGAAGCCATTAAAACCGATCATATCCAGCACAGCATATTTGGCGATATTTTCCTGGAAGACTTACGGGTGTACCGGGAAAAGAAACTGGAAACCGCAGGCATTGAATGTGTATTCCCTATCTGGAAAATCGATACGGCAGAACTGATGCGGCAGTTTTTAAGCGCAGGCTTTAAAGCCATCATTGTATGCATCAACGAAAAATTTCTCGACAAGAGCTTCTGCGGGCGGATTATTGATGAATCGTTCTGCAATGACCTGCCCGCAGGAGTGGATATCTGCGGGGAAAACGGCGAGTTTCATAGTTTTGTATTCGACGGGCCTATTTACAGCGCGCCCATCCCTTACCAGAAAGGGGAGATCGTATACCGCCATTATGCCGCACCCACCAATGCACAGGACAATTGCGCGCCCATGGATAAACCTTCTCCTTACGGCTTTTATTTCTGTGATTTATTTTCGCCGTAGCAGTCAATAGTCTTTCACCATTCACTCATATTATCAACCTTAAAATCCACACACATGTCTGCCGCCATCACCGCTACAACGCTCCGGGAAGCCCTGCAACATAAAATCAATTTCAAGACCAAGCCCCTGCACGCTCTTGGCAAGCTGGAAGGCATTGCCCTGCAGGCGGGGCTTATACAGCAAACGCTTTCACCGGTTGTGAACCATCCCCATATTGTGGTCTTTGCGGCGGACCATGGTATTGCAGCCACCGGGCTGGTAAACCCCTACCCGCAGGAAGTAACCGCGCAGATGGTGCTGAACTTCCTGCACGGCGGCGCGGCCATCAATGTTTTCTGTCGCCAGCATCGCATAGCCCTTACAGTGGTAGACGCAGGCGTAAATTTTAACTGGAACGATACCATTACCGATACCGGGTTTATTGCCGCAAAGATGGGCTACGGCACCAAGAACTACCTGGAAGCGCCGGCCATGAGTGAAGCAGAAGTAAAACTGGCCCTGGCAAAAGGAAGGGAAATAGTAGCGGCCATTGCCGCCAAAGGCTGCAACTGCATCGGCTTTGGTGAAATGGGCATTGGCAATACTTCTTCGGCCGCCCTCATTATGTCGGCCGTTACCGGGATACCGGTTGAAGATTGCGTGGGCCGGGGCACCGGGGTGAGTAATGAACAGTTTGCCACCAAAACAACTACCCTGCAAACCGTGTTTCGCAAACACCAGCCGGCTATTGCAGCGTCGCCTTTGCCCAATACCATCCTGCAGCATTTCGGCGGCTTTGAAATAGCTATGATGACGGGCGCCTTCCTGGAAGCGGCCGCGTTAAATATGATCATCGTGGTAGACGGGTTTATTGCCACGGCTGCCCTGCTGCTGGCGCAGCTAATCGATAAGGATAATCAGGGTGGGTCGCCCTCCGGGGGCGGCTCACCCTCGCACGTGCTGGATTACTGCATGTTTGCCCATACCAGCAACGAACAGGGGCATGAAAAAATGCTGCATTACCTGCATGCCGAACCGCTGCTGCAACTGGATATGCGCCTGGGAGAAGGAACCGGCGCCGCCATGGCCATACCGGTAATTCAATCTGCCGTATTATTTTTAAATGAAATGGCCAGTTTTGATACGGCGGGAGTGAGTAATAAAGAGTAAGCACTATCAACTAAATACAGCAAGTGAAAAAAGAATGGAAGATATTTCTTACCGCCGTCATGTTCCTTACGCGCATCCGCGTGCCGGCCACTATTGATCACCGGCCGGAATACCTGCAGAAATCTCCCCGCTATTTTCCGCTTATCGGCTGGATTGTAGGCGGGCTAAGTATACTGGTATTTCTTGTTGTCAATAAATTTTTCTCCGAAAACATTGCCCTGCTGGCCTCCATGATAACGGGCATTCTTACTACCGGCGCCTTTCATGAAGACGGGTTTGCCGATACCTGTGATGGCTTTGGGGGCGGCTGGACCAAGGACAAGATACTGCTCATTATGAAAGACAGCCGGCTGGGTACCTTTGGCGTTATCGGTTTAATTTCCATACTGGCGGTTAAATTTATGCTGCTCAAAGAACTGCCTAAGTTTACCCCGGCTACTACCAGCGGCACATTAAACGTTTTACTCAACTACCGCATCTTCATTGGCATTGTACTGGCCGCGCATTCGCTTAGCCGCCTCATGGGGGTTACCATGCTGCAGCAATACAACTATGTGACACCGGATGACAGCAGCAAGTCAAAACCGGTAACAATAGAACGCCTGCCCCTTCTTTCCTTTTTGGTAGCCGCCTTTTTCGGCCTGGCGCCTATGTTATTGCTACCCGTTCCATTCCTTTTTGCAATTATACCTGTCGTCATTGCCCGGCTTTGGCTCGGGGCTTATTTCAACAAGTGGATTGGCGGCTACACGGGCGATTGCCTTGGCGCAATACAACAGGTAACTGAAATCGTATTTTATTTATCCTGTATCATTGTATGGACTTATTTCTAATCAGGCATACCACGCCGGCCGTAGCAAAAGGCATCTGCTACGGGCAAACGGATTTGGATACTACCGCTTCCTTTGAAGCAGAAGCGGCCATCATCCGGCAGCATATTCCCGAACAGGTGGAGCGGGTATACAGCAGTCCCCTGCAACGTTGCAGTAAGCTGGCCCTGCATTTATATCCCGGGCATACCCCGGTTTACCATCCTGAGCTGATGGAACTATATTGCGGCGAATGGGAAATGCAGCATTGGGATGAAATACCCAAGGCACTACTGGACCCCTGGATGAAGGATTTTGTGCAGGTGCGCGTACCGGGTGGGGAAAGCTATATGGATTTGTACCACCGTACTACGGCCTGCTTCCAGTCCATCGCCGCCCAGCCCCATGCTTCAGCGGTCGTTGTAGCGCACGGGGGTGTACTGCGCAGCATATTGTCGTTTATTACCCAAACCCCGCTGAAAGACTCTTTTGCCGTTTTTCCCCTGCATTATGGCTGCGTGGTAAAACTATCGCCCGCAGCAACCGGGTTTAGCTATACCATGCTTTCCAATATCCCTACTCCACCGGAGCAGCACAAGCCGAGCCAATATTGATTTGCTATATTTGCCAAAACGACGCGTATGAGCATCGATATGCGGGAATTGCTCACATTGACCTTTACCCTGTTTGCCGTTATTGATATTGTTGGTTCTATTCCCCTGCTCATTGCCATGCGGGAGAAGGTGGGGGGCATTCATCCCGGTAAAGTGACGTTCTTTTCGGGCGTCTTCATGATCGGTTTCTTTTTTGTAGGCAGCCCTTTTCTCGACCTGCTGGGCGTGGATATCCGTTCTTTTGCCGTAGCGGGCTCGATTGTCATCTTTATCCTGGGACTGGAAATGGTGCTGGGTATGGAGTTTTTTAAAAGCGACAAAAACAACAAGGCGGGTACGATTGTACCAATAGCCTTTCCGCTGATAGCGGGTTCGGGTACACTTACCACCATTATGTCGCTCAAAGCCACGTTCCAGCGGAATGATAAGAACGAATGGCTGATTGTAGCCGCTATTGGCATCAACCTGGTCATTATCTTTATCGTGCTCCATTTCCTCCAGCGCATAGAAAAATTATTGGGAGAAGCCGGATTAATAGCTGTACGAAAATTTTTTGGCGTAATTTTGCTGGCCATTTCGGTTAAAATCTTCGGCAGCAATGTAGGAGGTCTTATAAAGTAATGGCAATTAGCTCTTTAGGATGAATCTTTACCGGTTCACCCCTT
>JACXTT010009553.1_pt1 | contig 13248 bp, 8 predicted proteins | sample 9270951 | NCBI WGS metagenome assembly JACXTT01 (sample SAMN15532306, study PRJNA645909) | rock metagenome | isolation source: weathered quartz diorite | place: Puerto Rico | collected 2017-06-21
ACCTGGCCATGTCGGCAATGACCTTCTCATTGTCCACGGCCACGATGACATCAGCCTGCCGCGAAAGCTCGACGAATTGCTTGATCTTGGCTTCACCAGCGATTTCGTTAGCGATCAGAATATTCTTGATGCCGTGTTGGACCAACAATTCGGCTTGATGAAGCCTGGCGCAGGTCATGCCGATCGCTCCGGCGTCAAGCTGCCTTCGAGCCAACGCCAGGATCCTGTGATTCTTGAAATGAGGACGTAGCTTAGCCGGCGTGCGGTTCAGAAAGGCAGCCATTTGCCGCAGATTGCTTTCCATGCAATCCAGGTCTATTAACAGAGCTGGTGTGTCGAGTTCGTGAGTCTTCATTGAAAAAGCAATCAGCCGTCAGCTGCGCGTGGTCACCAGTGGCAACAACTGGGCGTCTAGGGAATTCCTGTCACGATACTTTGTCAGCGCTCGGAAGCCGCCACGCTCAGCGAAGTGAGGTTTGGGGAAGCGAACAGCCCACGGCTCGCACAAACCGCTCGCGGTGGCTACCACAACTGGGACATTTCCGCTGACAGCTGATAGCTGACCACTGATGGCTGACGGCTGACAGCCTCTCACGGCAATATTTCTCGATGGAGCGTGACGGATTGTGACTCCACCCACTGAGGCGATTTCTCGAAGTAAGCCTTAATGTAGGGCTTATTGCAATGCAGATCGAAATCTTCCTTGCTGGCAAACGTCTCAAGAAAAGTGATGACCCTCGGGTTATCGACGCTCTGGTTGAGTTCGTAACGGATGCATCCCTTCTCTTTGTGAGTAGGTGCCATCAGGTTGTGGAGTGCATTGACAAGTTCCTCTTCTTTACCGGGCCTGGCCGTGAATTGGGCAACACAGACTATCTCCTTCTCTGCTTTTTTGGGCATGGCCATCTTCTCCTTTTGAAGTGATATACACCCCTCACCCGGCCTTCGGCCACCCTCTCCCGCAGGGGCGAGGGAGTCAACTCTCATCTCTACTCTCCCCTCGCCCCAAAAGGGGGAGAGGGGAAAGGGGGTGAGGGGGACAAACTTTCAGCGCTTGCGAACGCTGAACGATCCTATCGTTCTCCACGCGACTCAAACCGTTGAGACTGTCTCCACAGTCTGTTTTGCCTGAGACGTTTGCTGATTCTTGAGAGTCTGGTAAAGTTCAAAGGCTTGCTGAGGTGTTTCGTTTCGGTGCACTACTGATCGCACGGCCTGAATCATCGCCACAGGAGCCTGAGACTGGAAAATATTTCGTCCCATGTCAACGCCGGCCGCTCCTTGGTCGACTGCCCTATAGGCCATTGTGAGAGCCTCCAATTCCGGCAGCTTTTTCCCGCCGGCAACCACAATCGGAACCGGACAGCCAGCCACGACTTTTTCAAAGCCCCTGTCTACAAAATAGGTCTTCACAAAATGAGCACCTAACTCGGCCACAATTCTGGCTGCCAGACCGAGATATTTGGCGTCTCGAACTAGTTCTTTGCCGACACCGTTGACTCCGAGAGTAGGAATACCAAAACGGTTCCCGACATTGATCACGCTGACCAGGTTGCGAATCGACTGATGTTCATATTCGCCGCCAATGTAGACCTGCACGGCCATGGCTGCGGCATTCATGCGCGCGGCATCCTCCACATCCACAGCCACGAGTTCATTAGACAATTCCTTCAGAATGCTTTGCCCACCGCTGCAACGCAAGACCACCGGCTTCCCGCTTTCGGGCGGAATGCAGGTTCGCAAAGCACCGCGGGTCGCCATCAGCGCGTCGGCGTAGGGCACCAGAGGTACGATGTTGAGGTCAATTCGTTCCAACCCCGTCGTTGGCCCCTGGAAATATCCATGATCGAATGCGAGCATCACTGTTTTTCCACTAGCGGGATTGAAAATTCGCGCCAGTCGATTTTTCATCCCCCAATCCAAAGAATTGGATCCCTTGAGAAAGAATGCATTGGCTTGAGCCGGGATGCCGATTCCAAAATCCTTTCCATCCTTGGTGTCATCGATATCAGCCATAGAAAAGCTCCTCTACGAATCTTTTATGGAGTGCGGCGACTTGTCGCCGCTTTCCCTTCAATTGGGCCACGCACTCCGGCAGATGACAGACGTTAGCCATCTGGGAAAAAGATCGCGCAGACGCCCAAGAAAAAGCGGCGACAAGTCGCCGCACTCCAAAGCTACCCCATTTTCGACAACCCTTCATAGAATCCCTGAAACATCAACGAAACGGAGGTAGCTCCGGGATCCGGATGCCCGATGACTCGCTCCCCCAGATGCCTAGCCCTTCCAACGCGTGCCTTCAGGTTCCTGGTGGAAAGAGCACCCTCGGCTGCCCCGGCGGCGGCGGCGTGGAGCATTTGAAGGATATCCTTGTCTGCCTGCGCCCCCGCCCTAAGTGCGGCCACCGCAGGAATCAGAGCATCCATCAAGCTCCTGTCACCAACTTCCGCCTTCGTCTGCTCCTTCAATGATTTTACGCCAGCTTCAAACATGGCACTGAAGTCTTCGTTATCCAGTGCCCGTTTGCCGGCAATCGACTCGGACATTCCCGTGAAGAACGAGCCCAGCAAAGGACCCGTAGCGCCTCCGTCAATTCCAAGGAGCGTCCAAGCGATATTATTGAGGAGGCTCTTGAGATCTTCTGAGGGACGCTCGACCATTGCTTTTTCTATTTGCTTGACCGCCCTCAGCATCGTGGTGCCATGATCTCCATCTCCACTGGCCGAATCCAGTTGTGAGAGAAATGAATGCTGCTCCCGGATTTTCTGAATGGCACCCTCGATCATCCAGGTGAGTTCTCTAACGCCGATCGACGTCATGTCAAGTCCAAAGTCCAAGGTCACGATGGTCCAAAGTCCAACGTCCAAGGTCCAATGCCAGGTTCAACGTCCAGGTACAATTTATGTCAATCCTTGGACCTCGGACTCTTGACCTCAAACGTTGGACGGCTTCACGTTTGACCTTGGACGTTGGACCTGGGACTTTGGACGAAGTAAGGCGTATCGCAAGGAGCATCCCACAATTTCAAAAGTTCGCGATCCATTCGAGCAATGTGCATCTGGAATCCGGCCTGTTCTTGTGTCGTGATGTATTCTCCGACCAGACTTCGAGCGGTCTTAATCTGCCTGGCCGACAAGATCTGGCTGACGCGGCGGAACACAATAAACAGTTCCATCAACGTCGTGGCACCTGCCCCATTGATGATCACCAGTAGCTCATCTCCGGCCTTGACTTCGAGATCTGCGAGTAGTTGGTTCAGCATGATTTCAGCTGTTTCGTCGGCGCTCTTCAGCTTCATACGCCCCGTTCCGGCTTCACCATGTTGACCCATTCCAATCTCCATTTCATCGTCGCCAAGCGTGAAGATGGCCTCTCCCGTGGAGGGATGAGTAGCGGTCTTGACTGCGACCGCCAGCGTTCGCATGTTCTTTTCCAGACGGTCAGCAATGGCCCACACTTCTTCAAGCGTGGCCCCTTGTTCAGCAGCAGCACCTGCTACTTTGTAAACAGGCAGGAAGCCAACCAGCCCGCGACGGTCCTCCGGATGGTCCCGGTCACCGGATGAAATGTCCTCATGAGTGAGGATCATTTTCACTTTCAAGCCTTCTTTCTTAGCGAGCTGCATTGTCATGTTCGCTGCCAATACGTCGCCGGCATGGTTCAGGACAATAAACAAAACCCCGGCTCCGCGCTCAGCCATGCGGATAGCCTCGAGACAGCGAGGCGCGCCGGGAGCGGCAAAGATCTCTCCGGGCACACTGATATCCAGCATTCCTTCGCCCACAAAACCGCTGAGACCCGGTTCGTGACCACTTCCTCCCAAGGTCACAATGCCAACCCGACCCTTAGTTTTGGACACGGAACGCACTACCAGATTGTTCCCAGCCAGCCTCACTTTGTGCGGATAGGCCAAGGTGTAGCCCTCCAGAAGTTCCTGGACCAAATCCTCAGGCTTGTTAATGAATTTCTTCATTGGCATGGTTGATCCTCTTGTCAGCCGTCAGCTGTCAGCCGAAAAGACTCAAACCAGTAGGCTGGCAGCAATTCATGATGAGCTCCGAACTTTGCCCCCTGCGGCGGATTCTAGTCCTTGCGGCGCACTCGAAACCTGAGTGGTGCTTATGATCTAAGCTGACAGCTGACCGCTGACGGCTGACAGCTAACTAAACCTCCGCCGTCTGCCCGCCATCTACCGGTATCATAGCTCCGGTAACAAACGAGGATTCGTCGGAAGCCAAAAATAGAGCGGCATAGGCCAATTCCTCGGGCTGCCCCATTCGGCCCATAGGAAGGGTCGCGGCGAAAGCGTCTATTTGCGTTTGCGACAGGACGCTTCTCAGCATCGGGGTGTCGGTAGGCCCCGGGCAGAGAGCGTTAATTCGAACGTTGGCTTTGGCATGATCAATGGCCATGGCCTTGGTCATTAGAGCGACGCCACCCTTGGAGGTGACGTATGCCACGGTGTTTCCCTTAGCGTCGTGGGACCCCGTGGAAGATGACACGTTGATTATCGAGCCTCCACCCCGCTGGATCATGTGTGGCAGCACTGCTTTGCAGCACCAAAAAGTTCCGTTCAGATTGATGGCCATCACGCGATTCCAGGTCTGCTCATCGGTATCCAGAGCGGTTCCGAACGCTAGTATGGCCGCGCCGTTGAACAAGATATCAACGCCGCCGTAGATTCGAACAGCTGTTTCAACCATCTCTTGAACTCGCACCGGATTGGACACATCAGCTTCAACGAAGAGGGAGTCTCCTCCAGCCCTTTTTATGGTCTGTACAACTTCCTGTCCCGTGCGAGACATGTAGTCAGCCACGACAACCTTGGCACCCTCTGACGCAAACAATTCCGCTGTCGCGCGTCCGATGCCGGAACCTCCGCCAGTGATAAGGGCCACTTTGTTTTTCAGTCTCATTTGTGAGTCAGCGTTAGGAGGGTGAAGGCAGGTCTGGGCATTCTTTCCGCCCTGAAAAGGGCAGAAGAATAGCCCAGGGGAAAGCGATGGGCGAAGCCCAGAGTGCCGCCCTGGGTGACGAACCGCCCACGAAATGGCGCCCTGAAGGGGCGCAGTCCCGATTGTTGTGCCCCTTCAGGGCACTCACGATTCATCGGGATCGCAACCCAGGGCGACGCTCCAGGGCCTCGCCCTTTCGCTCTGCCCTGGGCTAGACTCTGGCGGCCCTTCAGGCCGCTCCTCGGTCAAGAACCAGTCAAAACTAATGTGGGAGGCAAACTCCGTCCGGCGACCTAAAGCATCCCTTGCGCCATCATCGCCGCGCGGAGTGGCCTCCCACAAACATCCCCTCTTTGAAGAAGTCCCGCTAGAAAGCGCGAGGGGTTGTCTCCTTAGCAAGCAGGTAGTCGGAGATACGAGAGACACCCCAACGCTTAAATCAGAACTGCAGCCGCAATGAAAACTGAATAATGCGGGGCGAACGACTGCCGTTGAGTTGGCCGAACGTGCTGTTGACCTGCGCTCCACTCGGATCGAATGTGGCGCCGGTATCGACCGAATTAAAATTGGGATGGTTCCATACGTTGTAAAACTCCGAGCGGAACTGCAGACTGCTGGACTCGCTCCAGAGCCTGAAGGATTTCATTAACGTCAAGTCCCAGTTGTTCAATCCCGGCCCTCGAACCGGTGATATCGGTGCATCCCCGTAATAGCCCTGAGGTGGTCGTCCGAAAGCTGCAGTATTGAAAAAGCGTTCAAAGCTGCGGTCGCCCCACGACAACTGAGGCTGGCCTATCAACATCACGCGAGCACCATCTCCACCTCCCGTGATATCAGCACCATCTGTGGTATTCAGGAAAATTGGCGAAGGCAAACCGCTGGCAAAAGTCGACACCCCAGCAAGCTGCCAATTGTCAAACACGCTGCGGACGACCACATTATTGGCGTACTTGCTCAGCTTGGGGAGATCCCAAACATAGTTGATCACCAGCATTTGAGTTTCATCGAAGCTGGCCGGCCCATAGTTCCACACCCTCCAAGGCCGATAAGTCGCCACTGGACCGGTGTCAGTGGCGCCGCCGTTCCCCCAACTGCTGGCTTCCGTGCCCATCGTTTTCGACCAGGTATAAGAAACTCCAAACGAGACACCGTGAGAATAGCGGCGGTTGATGGCCACCTGCAGCGCATTGTAACTGCTGCTGCCGGAGGTAATCAAGGTACCGATCCCGTTATACCCTGGAATTGGCCGGAAGAAATTGTCCGGCAGAACACCCCCTGTCGGATCCTGATTCTGTGGCAGGAAATGGGCACCATAAGGAACCTCATCCGGGTCATATTGTTGGATCAAATGACGCCCTACATTGCCCACGTAAGAAGCATCGATGACCGTGCCAAAGCCCAGTTCATGCTGCACCCCTAGACTGTAACGATAAACACTAGGCACCTTGTCATTCGGGTCAAACGTGGAGGTGCCGGTTGGATAGAACAATCCTGTCTGTGACAGGAAAGTATTCATGTTGCTGTAATAGATCGTTGGTTCATATTTCACCGGCGGGTTGTTCTGAATCCCGATGTAAGCGCTGTAGGACGGAGTTGTTTGCTTCATGATGCCAAACCCACCCCGAATGGCTGTTTTTCCATTTCCAAACAGGTCATAGGCAAACCCAAAGCGAGGCATAGGTTGAACGGCCTGCTGTTTTCTAAAGCCTCTCGGATACCCCCCGTCGGTAGTCAAGACACTCCCCGGTGTGGGAGGAACTGAGGCTGCGGTGACGAAAGCTCCAATGTACACTTCCGGAAAGAGCTGGCCCGTCGACGGATCCTGCGCTAAGCGTTGACCGTTGGGTCCGAACACTGGCCGGTACAGTGGTGGCACCTGGCTCGGATCATAGGCGTTTGCCTGAAAGGTTCCACCCAAGCCTTTGTTCATATACCAGGGAGTAAAGCGGGTGAACCGGATGCCGTAAGTCAGCGTCAACTTCTGGGTGGCCTTCCAGGTGTCCTGAGCAAACCACTCCCAATTGGTCATCTTCCCCTGGTACCGCTGCTTCAGATTGGTCTCTTTATACGAATTGAAGTTCCCCAGCAACGCGTTGGCGAAATCCCACCCTGTATCTCCGGGGTTGTTGACATTCCTCGTGAAGTCAAAGCACCCGCTAAAGCAGTCTGCATTGGGACCATCCGTCGCCCAGTTCTCCTCATGGTATATTCCGAATTTCATGGTGTGAGACCCATGAATCCAACTGAAGTTGTCGGTCAAGTGGAAGCGATTGTATCCTTGGTCGTCGGGAAGCCGGTTGTTTGGGTTGTAATTTGCCCCATTGGGGGCATAATTGAAGGCCACTCCAGGAATAATGTTGTAAGGATTGGCTGTTGCCGCAAATAGCTGCCCAGTCTGATAGCCCACATTGACTCGCCGGATCGCGTCAAAATAGTTGTCCGTCGTTCTCCCAAACAGAGCCTCAGGCTGACCCTGCTCCTTCTCGCCAGTGAACCCGGAACTGAACTCGTTGACCTTTGTAGGGCTGAGTGTGCGCGTCCAGGTCATGACCACACTGTCGGTGATGTATCTGTAGTGGTGCTGCCAGATGGGCAAGTTCCCATCGATTCCCAGCGCGTTACACTGATAGGCCCGCGTGTCAGCCCTCCAGCGCCTTGGCAGAAACGCGAAGGTGTCTTTGTCTGTAGGGTGATAATCCACCTTAAGAGCGTTCAGCATCTTAGGAATCTCACAAACGTCTTGCCACTCGAAGTTGTAGTTCCCTCCCGTCTGGGCCGTATTCAAATTGTTCGGCAGCGGCATGATATTCATCAGGATCTGGGCATCAGGGTTGAGCCGATTTGATGGAATGATGTTGCCGGGGAACGGCTTCCCAGTGGTAGGATCCGTTATCACCCTCAAGGCACCACCCTGATCGAAGGTTTGGGAAAAATCTCCAACCCGTTCAGCCGCTGTCGGAACTGTGACGTGAGTGATTCCTTGAGGCAGATGGACCCTCCAGTCCTCCTGGGAGTAGAAGAAAAACAGCTTCTTTTTCTCGGTGTTAAACTTCCCCGGAATATAGATAGGTCCGCCGGCGCTGAAACCAAAGGTCCCAAATCGGTATATAGGCTTTGGCACTCCGTCGCGATTGTTAAAGAAATCGTTGGCGTTCAACTTTTCACTTCGTTTGTACCCATACACATTGCCATGAAAATCCTGGGTACCTGACTTGGACACTAAGTTGATGGTTGAGCCTGAATTCCGCCCATAGTCGGCCGTGTAGTTGTTCGAAATAATTTTGGCTTCGGAGATTGCATCCATACTGATGGCCGCCATGAACAACCCCGGGAAGTCGGGATTTGAGCCAACCTGCCCATCGACGGTGACTGTATTCCAAAACAGGCGTGCACCCCCGACAGCCGGTGTGAAGCTGCCAAACTGCCCCCCGTTGGAAGAGGCGCTCGATTGCGGACCGTTATCACCGATTTCACCGCCACCCCACGGTTGCGCTGCTACCTGAGAGACTCCTGGCAATGTCCGCAGCAGGTTCATGACATCCCGCCCCTTGATTGGAACATTATCGAGTTGTTTGAGCGATAGCACACCTGCCGTGTCAGCACTCTCCGTGTTAATCGTTTCACCCTCGAGGGTTACATTGACGGTGTCGGAGACCTCACCCAGCTCAAGCTGTATCCTACCTAAGGAGACACGTTCACTGACGGTCACTGCTACGCCCTTGCGGTTAAAGCCACGAAACCCCGTTTTCTCTACCTTGACGGCATAGCTGCCGGGCTGCACCGCAGCGAACACAAACTCCCCGGTATCATTGGACATTGTGGTGCGGGTCTCGCCGGTGCGCTCATTAACCAGAGTCACCTCAACACCTGGAATGACGGCTCCGCTCGGGTCCACCAAGGTGCCATTGATGGTTCCGCTTATGGATTGCGCCAGTAGCTGGCCTCCGAGTAGCGCAACGAACACCAGGATGGAAACGGACATCAACCCGTTAATGCTCTTTCCAGACATATAGCCCCCCCTCTTTAAGGATGCTTTCGGCCGTTGGCCGTCAAAAATGTAAACCGGGCGATTGACAATAAGATAACCTCACCTCCACAGGACGGTCTATTACTTTTGTCTATTTTTTTCTTGCAAAACTATTACTCAGGTGAGGAGTTCAGGCAGGGTACGCTGCTGCGTTGTGAGAACCTTTCGAGGCTTCGCCTTTCTACGGCGCAGTTCCGGTGACGACCAAATTCCACAGACAGCTCGATTTCTGCATTCTCGCGACGTAGGAACTTGGGCGACGATGCGCTGTTGCGCATCACCTCAGAACATTCGGGAGGGACGGGGAGTACCACGTCCCTACTAAATCACATTTGAACCGGGGCACACTGCATCAGAACGTAAATCGCAGCGAGAGTTGGATGACCCGGGCTGAACGAGCGCCGTTGATCTGGCCAAAGGTGCCGTTGACCTGCTGCCCGGTCTCATCGAATAGCGCGTTATTATCCACGTAAGAAAAATTGGGGTGATTCCAGGCATTGTACATCTCTGCCCGGAATTGCAGGCGTCTAACCTCGCTCCACAGGGGGAATTGTTTCATCAGAGTGAGATCCCAGTTGTTCAATCCGGGGCCGCGAATCGGCAAAATCGGAGCGTTACCGTAGTACCCTTGCGGCGGCCGGCCAAAAGCGGCAGTGTTGAAAAAGCGGTCGAAGGTTCGATCGCCTCGAGAAAGCTGCGGCTGTCCGACCAACATGGCCCGCCATCCGTCCCCGCCCCCGGCGATGTCCGCCCCATCCGTGGTGTCCACGTTGATTGGAAACGGCAGCCCGCTGGAGAAAGTGGTCACCCCAGCGACCTGCCAGTTATCAAAGACCCCTCGGACCAGGGCATTGTTGGCGTACTTGCTGAGTTTCGGCAGATCCCAGACATAGTTGATGACTAGCATTTGAGTCTGATCGAAGCTGGATACGCCGTAGTTCCACACCCGCCAGGGCCGATAAGTGGCCAATTGACCGCCGTCGGACGGGGCGCCCCCATTGTCATTCAAACCCATTGTCTTCGACCAAGTATAAGATACTCCAAACGAGACACCCCGCGAAAAGCGGCGGTTGATGGCAACCTGCAGCGCGTTGTAATTGCTATATCCAGAGGTAATGTACGTGTAGATGCCGTTGTAGCCGGGGATAGGTCGATAGAAGTCGTCGGGCAGAGCGCTCCCCGTCGTGGGGTCAATATTCTGCGGCTGGAAGTGCGCTCCATAAGGAACGATGTTCGGGTCGTATGCTTGAAGGAGATGACGACCCACATTGCCCACATAATCTGCCGTGATGACCGTCCCGAAACCCAGTTCCCGCTGAATGCCCAAACTGTAGCGATAAATACTGGGCACATTGTCGTTCCGTTGATACGAATACGTGCCGGTCGGATACAACAATTGTTGCCCCGCGGTGAGGAAGGTGTTCATGTTCCCATAGAAAATTTGGGGTGTGTATTTCCCCGGTGGGCTGTCTACGGTGTTGGTGATATAGGCGCTGTAAGTCGGAGTAGTTTGCTTCATGATGCCAAATCCACCTCGGATGGCCATTTTGCCGTCTCCAAACACGTCGTAGGCGAACCCGAAACGAGGCGCGGGCTGAACACCGTGCTGTTCTCTAAAGCCTCGTGGATACGAAGTGTCACTGGCCAGTACTTGCCCTGGAAATGAAAAGGACGAAGCTGCAAAAGCTCCAATATAGACTTCCGGGAAAAGCTGCCCAGTGATCGGATCTTTTGCTAATCGATTGCCATTGGAATCCAGCACTGGTTGATACAGCGGTGGCACCTGGCTCAGATCATAGCGATCCAGCACAAAAGCAGCCCCTGGCCCCTTGTTCAGATACCAGGGGGTAAACCACGAAAACCGCATGCCATAAGTCAACGTCAGCTTGCGGTTGACCTTCCAGGTATCTTGAGCAAACCACTCCCAAATGGTGTCCTTCCCCTGGTACCGCGGTCGTGAATTGGTCTCCCGGTACCTGCGAAAGTTCCCCAACAACGCATTCGAAAACGCCCAGTTTGTATCTCCCGGATTGTGCACGTCCCGATCGTAATAAAAACAGCCGCTGAAGCAGGATGCGGAAGGACCGTCAGTCGCCCAGTTGACCTCCAGGTAGAGTCCGAACTTCATGGTGTGAGCCCCATGAATCCAACTGAAATTGTCGGTCAGGTGGTAGCGGTTGTACCCCTGGTCGTCAGGAAGGCGGCCAGCGGGGGTAAGATTCGGCGGGTTGGGCACGCCACCGAAAAGCACCCCAGGAATGATGTTGAAATTATTGATTTGAGGAAACAACTGTCCGGTCTGATAGCCCAGCTTGTCCCGCCGAATTGGATCGAAATAGTTCTCCACCGTTCTTCCAAACAGATCCTTCGGCGGACCTTGTTCCTTCTCTCCGGTAAAGCCGCTGCTAAACTCGTTAACCTTGGTCTGGCTAAGTGTGCGCGTCCAGGTCATCACCACACTATCAGTTAAGTAATAGTAGTGGTGCTTCCAGATGGGCAGATTACCCCCATAGCCGAGGGACGCGCACCCATAAGCCCGTGTGTCGGCCCTCCAACGTCGCGGCAAGAAAGAAAAGTGGTCCTTCTCCGTAGGATGATAGTCCACTTTCAGAGCGTTCAACATCTTGGGAATGTCACAAATATCTTGCCACTCGAAATTGTAATTCCCTCCTGTTACGTCGCGGTTCAAATTGTTAGGCAAGGGCATGATGTTGAGCATCAGTTGAGCATCGTGGTTGATCCGGTTACTTGGAATAATGTTGCCAGGGAACGGCAGGCCCGTGAGTGGATCTTTGATCACTCTCAGAGTGCCATCTTGCTTCAAGGTCTGAGAAAAATCTCCCAGCCGCTCGGCCGCTGTCGGCACCGTGCGGTGATTGATGCTTTGAGGCAGTTTGACCCACCAGTTTTCCTGTGAATAGAAGAAAAACAGCTTCTTCTTCTCGGTGTTGAACAGGTGGGGAACATAGACAGGACCGCTCACATTAAACCCAAAGGTGCTGAACCGGTAAACCGGTTTGGGAATACCGTCGCGATTATTAAACCAATCGTTGGCATTTAAGTTTTCGTGCCGCTTGTAAAAATAGACATTCCCGTGAAAATCCTGAGCGCCCGACTTTGACACCAGATTGATGGTCGAGCCCGGATTCCGTCCATAGTCCGCCGTGTAGTTATTGGAGATGATCTTAGCCTCGGCCACCGCATCCATACTGATGGCCGACTCGAACAATCCCGGAAAGTCTTGGTTGGAGCCCACCTGGCCATCGACTGTGACTGTGTTCCAAAATGTACGTGCACCCCCGATGGCCGGCGTAAAGCTGCCAAATTGCCCCCCGTTGGACTGGGTTCCGGACGGGTCCCGTTCACCTAATTCCCCTGTGCCCCAGGGCTGAACCGCTACCGTCGTTACCCCGGGTAAGGTGCGCAGCAAGTTCATCACATCCCGACCCTTCGTCGTTAGATTGTCAAGCTGATTGAGGGACAGCACAGCGGCGACATCGCCGCTCTCAGTCGTGACCTGCTCGCCCTCTAGCGTGACATTTACAACATCCGATACTTCGCCGAGCTCAAGCTGAATCCTGCCTAAGCCAACACGTTCACTAACGGTCAGCTCGATTCCCTTGCGAATAAAGCCTCGAAACCCGGTCTTCTCTGCCTTGACCGTATACCTGCCAGGCTGCACTGCCGCAAACACGAATTCCCCGACATCACTAGAGGTGGTCGCTCGTGTCTCGCTGGTACGCTCGTTGATTAGCGAGACATCAACGGCCGGAATGACCGCTCCGCTGGGGTCCACGAGGGTACCGCTAATACTGCCAGCTATTGATTGTGCTGCCAATTGGCTTGGTAGTAACCCCAGTAACACCAGAATGCAAATCGAAACGAACCCGCTAGTGGTCTTTCGAAACATATAGCCCCCTTTTAGGCGATGCTGAGGACGTTTATCGTTCAGATTGTGAGCCGTATTTTTAAGGAGGGGTAAATTAGCATGGGTCTATGGAGAAGGTCTATAACTTTTGTCTATTTTTTTGTTGAAAAACTATTACGGCTGGTGAGGGCAGGATTGGTGCTTAGCACATGATGCAGATCCAGCCTCGTAGAGGCGACATATCTATAGCACCAGCACCTCAAAAAGTCCCAGAGCTCCGTCAGGAGCGGCATATCGCGACGGGCGTCATGACGCTCCTAACGGAAAGTCTTGCGTCTGCAATCTATGAGTATGTCGCCTCTATGAGGCTTGCTCGGCTGGGAAAAATTTTGGAAAAA
>JACXTT010009554.1_pt1 | contig 13248 bp, 10 predicted proteins | sample 9270951 | NCBI WGS metagenome assembly JACXTT01 (sample SAMN15532306, study PRJNA645909) | rock metagenome | isolation source: weathered quartz diorite | place: Puerto Rico | collected 2017-06-21
ATCACCGCCTTCACGGCCGGCCACAGCGTGACGCTCTCGGTGGTCGCCCTCTCGCTCGCCTCCGTACCGCCCCGTCCGGTGGAGCTCCTGATCGCCCTCACCGTCCTCGCCCTCGCCCTCGAGCTCGGCCGGCCCCCGACGACGCTCCTCCATCGCTTCCCCTGGGCCATGGCGCTCGTCTTCGGGCTCCTCCACGGGTTCGGGTTCGCCGGCGCGCTCAGCGAGATCGGACTCCCGGCCGGCGACGTCCCGCTCGCGCTCTTCTCGTTCAACGCCGGCATCGAGGCGGGCCAGCTGGCATTCGTCGCCGCCGTCCTCGGCGCGGGATGGGCGAGCGGCCGGCTCCGCACGCGCCTGCCCGCGTGGGCCGAGCTCGTGCCGGCCTACACGATGGGGTCGCTCGCGGTGTTCTGGTGCCTCGAGCGCGCCGCGGCCTTCTTCCAGTGAGTGCGGTGGCGCGGCTCGCCGGGCCGCTCCTCGTCTGCCTCGCCACCGGAACCGCGGGCGGCATCGACGCGCCGCCGCCCTGGCGGCCGACCGAGAGCCGGGCGCCGTGCGCCGGCTACAGCGCGCTGCGCGCACCCTTCTTCGGCGAGACCCACGTCCATACGAGCTACTCCTTCGACGCGAACATCGGCGACGTGCGCAACGATCCGCACGACGCGTACGCGTTCGCGAAGGGCGGCCCCCTCGGCCTCCCGCCGTACGACGCGCACGGCGCGGCCGGACGCACCGTGCGCCTCGGGCGGCCGCTCGACTTCACGGCCGTCACCGACCATGCGGAGCAGTTCGGCGAGATCCGCATCTGCGAGAGCGCACGCGACCCGCACTACGCCGAGGCCGAGTGCGTGCTCCTGCGCGAGACGCACGGCACCGCGGTGCCCCTTCCCGCGCCGCAGCAGCCCGCCGCCGTCTTCACCTGGGCGGTGCCGTACACCGGGGTGGAGCCGTTCCATCGCTTCCGTTGGTGCGGCGCCGACGGCGGGACGTGCCTCGCGGCGGCCTCGGTCGTCTGGCGGGACACGCAGGCCGCGGCCGAGGAAGCCTACGACCGGAGCGCCGCCTGCACCTTCACCTCGTTCGTCGCGTACGAGTGGAGCACGACCCCGCGCGGCGTGAACCTCCACCGCAACGTGATCTTCCGGAACGCCGCCGTGCCGCCCCTGCCGGTGAGCGCGGTCGAGGAGTCGACCGCGCAGGGGCTCTGGAAGGCGCTCCGCGCGCGCTGCCTCGAGGGCATTCCGGGCTGCGACGTGCTCGCGATCCCCCACAACACGAACCTGAGTCTCGGGCAGATGTTCGTCCCCGAGAACGCCGACGGGAGCCCGCTCGCGGCCACCGACGCCGCCTTCCGCGCCGCCATGGAGCCGCTCATCGAGATGACGCAGCACAAGGGCGACTCCGAGTGCCGGCCCGGCGTGCTCACCAACGACGAGCAGTGCGGCTTCGAGAAGATGATCCGGACGACGCTCGCCGGCACCGACGGGACGCCGGTGTACCGGCCGCGCGCCTTCGTGCGGAACATCCTGAAGGACGGGCTCGCGGTCGAGGCGCGCGTCGGCGTGAATCCGTTCCGGCTCGGATTCGTCGCCGGTACGGACTCCCACAACGGGACGCCGGGGCTCGTGAGCGAGGCCGCGTGGGGGGAGGCCGGCCACCTCGGCACGCGCGACGCGACGCCCGCGTTCATGCTCTCACCCCATCCGCTGGGCGGCATCGAGGCGAACCCGGGAGGGCTCGCGGTCGTGTGGGCGGAGGAGAACTCCCGCGATGCCCTCTTCGCTGCGATGCGCCGCCGGGAGACGTACGCGACCAGCGGTCCGCGTCCGGTCGTACGGTTCTTCGGCGGTCGGCTCGCCGCCACGGCATGCGGCGCGAGCAGGTTTGTCGAACAGGGCTATCGCGATGGCGTCCCGATGGGCGGCGAGCTCGGCGCCGTCCGCGGCCGGAGTGCGCCGCGCTTCGCGATCCTCGCCATGAAGGACCCGGGCGGCGGCGGGGAACCGAGCACCCCGCTCCAGCGCATCCAGGTCGTGAAGGGCTGGCTCGACGCCGCGGGCGCGACGCGGGAACGGGTGTTCGACGTCGCCGGACCGGCGGACGACGGCGCGGCGGTCGACCTCGCGACCTGCGCTGCGAAGGGCGGTGGCGCGGACAGCCTGTGCACGGTCTGGGAGGACCCGGAGTTCGATCCCGGCGAGCGCGCCTTCTACTACGCCCGCATCCTCGAGGATCCGGTGTGCCGCTGGAGCACGCGCCTGTGCAACGCGCAGCACGTCGACTGCGCGGACCCGGGGTCGGTGCCGGCGGATTTCGCGACCTGCTGCGACCCGCGTTTCCCGAAGACGATCCAGGAGCGCGCCTGGACGTCACCGATCTGGTACCGCCCCGAGGCGATCGCGCGCGTCCGGGGCGGCGTGCGCTTCGGGGAGAAGCGCGGGCACGACGCGCTCGCGCTCGCCATCCGGATCGCCCGGCCTCCGACCGCGCTCGATCCCGGCACGAACGCGCTCCGGGTCACCGTCGAGGACGACGATCCGATCTTCGACGCGACCATCCCGGCAGGCGCGCTGGTCGCCGACGGCCCCGGGTTCCGCTGGGACGCAGGCGGCGTCGGCGGGTTACGGCGGGCCCGTTTCCGGATTCGCGGCGGCGCGGCGACGCTGAAGCTGCGTACCATCGCGACGGACCTTTCGCACGCCGACCGCGTCGCACACTTCGTCACCGTCTCGGTGTCGGCCGGTACGTACGCTTCGGCGTACACGAGGCTCTGGGATCTCGCCGACGGGCGCCTGCGCCCGGCCGAGTAGGCCCGGCTCGACTCAGTCGAACGGGTTTCCGAGGTTGAACTGGCGCCCGAGCGCCGCGTAGTCGACCCCGGGTTTCCGTTCGTACTCCGGTGGGAAGCATTCGCGCTTGCGCGCGTAGTAGGTCGCGCGGCGGTCGCCGGCGGACGCGGGGTTGAACGTCAGGTAGTAGGAGCGTCGCGGCCCCGCGGTGCGGTTCGGCCCTGACCGGTGCGGCGCCCAGGCGTCGAACACGATCGCGTCGCCGGGCACGGCGAGCAGCGGCTCGAGCGCGAGCGCCTCGATGACGCCGGGCGCGAGCGTCCCGTCGGGATTCTGGGGCAGGAATTTCCGCTCGCAGGCGTCCCGCGCCATCTCGAGGCAGCCGTTCTCGCGCGTGAAGGCGTCGACCGGCAGCATCACCGTGAGATGGTGCTCCACGCCGAAGTCGACGTAGGCGGGCGCGTCCTGATGCGGCGCGAAGCCGGCGCCGCCCGGCAGCTTGAAGTTGATCTTGTCCTTGAAGAGGACGACCGGCTCGCCGCACAGCTCGGCGAGCAGCGACAGGAGACGCGGGCTCGAGATCAGACCTCGGAGCTCCGCATGATAGGGAACGAAGTTCTCGATCCGCGCCAGCATCTTTCCGCCGGGCGCCCCGTCCGCACGCTCGTAGTAGCGCATCCAGCGGCCGGGCACCTCGCCCCAGCGCGCGACCTCATCGGTCCAGCGCGTCAGATCGCGGACCTCGCCGTCGGTCAAGAAGGCCCGGAGCCAGAGCCATCCGTGCCGCGTCCAGTGCGCCTTCGAGGCGGCGTCGAGCATCGGCGGCTGCAAGGTTGCCGAAGACTCGGCGTCGCGCAAGCGCCCGTCAGGCGCCGCCGAGCGTCACCGCGACGCCCGCCTTGCCCTTGTCGCGATCGATCTGCGCGTCGCCGAGCGCCACGCGGCTTGCCTCGACGCCATAGTCGTGTGTCAGCATGTCGCGCAGCCGCTCCGCCCTCGCCCCGGCGAGGGTGTGGAGGTCCGCGTCGGACACGGACTTCGCCGCGACCCACTTGTCGAGGGTCTGGCGCTGTCCCTCCGACAGCTCGGCACTGCCACCCTTGGCCCGCGTCTCGAGCGCCTGGCGGATCGCCTTCCGGTCACCGCCGCTCGCCACGTTCTTGAACACGCCGACGACGCTGCTCTCCTTCTGGAGGTCGGCGAGCACGGCGGCCTCCGCGAGCGCGCGCACGTCGTCCGGCCCGGCACTGCCGTGCAGTTCCAGGCGAAGGGCGGGCGCGCCCGCGAGTGCACTCCCGAGCTGGCCGACGCGCGTGGTCGCGTCGCCCTCGACGGTGGTCCGCCCCGCCGGGAAGGGGACCGGATCCGGCGCGAACCCCTCGACCTTCCCGCCCGACAGGTTCACCGCACCGAGCAGCTTCAAGGGCGAAGCGAGCGCGTTCACGATCGCGTGCTGCAGCGCCTCGGCGACGACCGCGCCGACGTCGACGTGCGCGCCCTTCGCCCGGTCGCCGTCGACCGGCACCGTGAGCGCGATCCGCCCGTGGACGTCGCGCATGAGCCCGAGCGCGAGCGAGAGCGGAACGCCGAAGTGCTGGGCAAACAGTGAATCCCCCTCGGCGCCCGCGAGCGCCAGCTGGTCGAGCTCGATGTTGCTCTTGCTGTCGTACTTGGCACCCGTCAGGCGGAGCGTCGCGCCGAGCGTCGCCGCGCCGCGCGCGATGCTGAGCCCCGCGGCCTGGATCACGTACGGGTTCAGCTGCACGAGCGGCACGCGCTTCAGGCTCCCGTCGACGTTGACCGTGCCCTTCACCTGACGGCCCTTCAGCGAGAACGGCGCGTTCCCGGGAAGCGTCGCCGCGAACGCGAACTGGTCGAAGACGTTCTCCGGGATGCGAACGCCGCGGGCATCGAGACCGATCGCCGTCACGTTGCCCCGGTAGAAGGGCTTCACGGTGCGGTCGGTGAGCGAGACCTGGCCGTTCTCGAGCGCGACGGTGTCGAGCGCGAGCGAGAGCGGGCGGCCCGGCGCCGGGGGCGGCGCGTCGGGGGGCGGCGGGGCGCTCGGCGGGAGCGGGAGGACGATGCCGTCGGGAGTCCGGGTAACCACGACGGACGGCGCCACGAGCCGGATCTTCTCGAGATCCACCCGCATCGGCTCGTCGGCCGGTGCCGGCCCCGCGAGCACGCCCGGAACACGGATCTCCTTGATGCCGAGCTCGAGTCCCTTCCAGCCGAGCGAGAAGTCCTCGCCCGAGGGCGGAACGGCGCGGAAATCGTCGAGCCCGAGGTACCCGCTGGCGACGAGCGGTGCCGGCTCGGCCGCGACCGTGATCTCGCCCGAGACGAGACCGCCCGGGAGCTTCACCGGTACCGCACCGGTCGCGGCCGCGAGGCGTTCGAGGGCGAGGTGATCGAGGCGCGCCTTGAAGCTCGTTGCGACGGGATCGATCGAGGCGGTGCCATCGAGGGCGAGGGTGCCGTCGCCCTCGTGCAGCTCGACCTCGAAGGCGAGGCGCGAGCCGGGAGCGCTGCTGGCGTCGCGGATCGTCGCGCTCGCGATCGTCAGGGCGAGCGGAGGCGGCTCGAGGACGAGGTGCGCCGTCGTGTCCCGCACCTCGAGGGTCCCGAGCTTCCAGGTCCAGGGGGTCGCCGGCGCCGCCTCTTTCGGAGGCGGTTCAGGCGGCGCTGCCGGCTCGTGCCGGGGAGGCAGGATCGGCAACGCGGTGGGCGCACGCGGCGTGACGATGACGTTCCCGCCGTCGAGGGCGACCCGGTCGACGAAGGCCTGGCGGGTGATCGGGTCGAGACGCGCGAGCTTCACGTCGAGCCGGCGCCAGGCGAGCGCTGGTTCGGTCTCGTTCGGCACTTCGATGCGGAGCTCGCGCACCGCCACCGTGCCCGAGACGACCGGCGTCGCCGTCGGCTCGGCGTGGACGTAGAGCGCGCTGTCGACGCGTCCCGCGAGGTTGGTCCACCCGAGCTCGGGGAGATGAACCTGCGCCCGGTCGAGCGGCAGGTTCACGAGCTCCAGCCGCGCATGCGCGGCGAACCCCTCGGGGCGCCGGGCGAGCCGCGTTCGCAGGCGCACGAGGCCGTCGCCGAACTTGGCCACGATGACGCCGTGCGCGGGGCGGGCCCCCTCTCCCGCTTGCAGGCTGAATCCCGTGAGCGTGAGCGCACCGAGGCCGAGCTCGCGCGTCTCGGGCGGCTCGGGGACGTTATCGCGGACGCTGAAGTGGCCGTCGGTGAGCGCGGCCCGGTCGACAACGACGCTCCACGGCGTGCGGCCGGAGGCGGGCTTCGTGGGCTCCGGCTCCGGTTCGGCCGCCGTCGGCCGTGGCGCGGGCAAGACGACCCGCCCGTCGTGCAGCCGGTCGACGTTCAATGCGAGGCCGTCGAGAGCGAAGTCCTGGACGCGGATCGTCTTCCGCAGGAGCGCGAAATATCCGAGGTTGACGTACAGCCGCCGGAACGCGACCTGCGGCGGATCGTCCGGCCCGGCATCCTCGGCACGCAGCGCGACGTCCTTGAGCGCGACGGCCCCGCGCAGAAGCCAGAGGTCGACGTCGCCCACCTGGACGCGCCCGAGGAGCGCCGCCGTCGCGCGCGACTCGACCTGCGAGCGCACGACGTGCGGCAGCGCGATCCGTACCGCGAGGAGCACCGTGGCGACCGTGCCGATCACGATCTGCCGCCGGCTGAATCGACTCACGCCCCGCCTATAGCGCCGTCCGCCCACGAAGCAAGCCGAGACGGCTTCCCGCCGCTCGTCGCTTCGTGTTAGGCGTTCGCCATGGCACCCGCCACGGAAGACGTCCTCTTCGCGCTCGAGGACCGCGTCGCCACGCTCACCCTCAACCGCCCGGACAAGCTGAACGCACTCTCCGACGCGATGCTCGAGGCATCGCTCGAGCATCTCCGTCGCTGCGCGGCCGACGCCGACGTCGGCGCGGTCCTCGTGACGGGTGCCGGCCGCGCGTTCTCGGCCGGCGGCGACGTGTCGGCGATGGGCGCCGCGGGAGCCGTGCCGAAGACCTTCGAGCAGCACGTCGACCGCCAGCGCGCGGGCCACGAGCTGTCGCGGCTCCTCTTCGAGATGCCGAAGGTGACGATCGCGGCGGTGAACGGCGCCGCCGTCGGCGCCGGGCTCGGGATCGCGCTCTCCTGCGACCTCGTCTTCGCCTCCGACCGCGCGCGCTTCGGGACCGCCTTCGCCCGCGTCGGCTTCGGCGGCGACTACGGGACGACGTGGCAGCTCACGCGGCGGGTCGGCCCCGCGAAGGCGAAGGAGCTCTTCTTCCTCGCCGACATCCTCCCGGCGGACGAGGCGCTTCGTCTCGGTCTCGTGAACCGCGTCATCCCGCAGGAGCGGTTCCTCGACGAGGTCCGCGAGATCGCGCGACGGATCGCGCACGGCCCACTCGTCAGCTACCGGTACATGAAGGAGAACGTGAACGCGGCGCTCGGCAGCGACTTCCGGACGTCGCTCGACCGCGAGGCGGTGACCCATCTCCGCTGCGGACAGACCGCGGATCACAAGGAAGGCGTCGCCGCCTTCCTCGAGAAGCGCGAGCCGCGCTTCCAGGGTCGCTGATGCACATCCGGCAGATCGCCCTCGTGGCGCGCGAGCTCGAGCCCGTCGTGGCCGACCTGTGCGCGGTGCTCGGCATCGAGATCGGCTTCCGCGATCCCGGCGTCGGCGAGTTCGGACTTCGCAACGCCGTGATGCCGGTCGGGACGACCTTCCTCGAGGTCGTGTCCCCCGTGCAGGACGGGACGACCGCCGGCCGCTTCCTCGACCGGCGCGGCGGCGACGGCGGCTACATGGTGATCCTCCAGACCGCCGACCTCGAGGCCGACCGGCACCGGCTCGCCGCGCTCGGCGTGCGGATCGTGTGGGAGGTGACGCTCGACGACATCGCGACCGTCCACCTCCACCCGCGCGACATCGGGGGCGCGATCGTGTCGATCGACCAGCCGCGGCCGGCGGCGTCGTGGCGCTGGGGTGGACCGGAATGGACGGTGAAGGCCCGGACGGACGTCGTGCGCGCCATCACCGGCGTGACGCTCGCCGGACCCGATCCACGGGCGCTCGCGGCGCGCTGGGCCGAGGTCCTCGGTCTCGCTGCGCCCGCCGAGACGCTCGAGCTGGCGCTCGATCCGGGCGCGATCCGCTTCGTCCGGGGCAACGGACGTGGCGAGGGGATCGAGGCGGTCCGGCTCGCCGCCGTGGACCCGCAGCGCGCCGTCGACGCGGCGCGGGCCCGCGGTCTCCGCGCCGCCGAGCGGAGCGTCTGGATCGGCGGCGTCCGCTTCGATCTCGGGTAGGCGCCGGCACGCACGCGTGCTACACGGGCCCACCATGGGCCTTCTCGACCTGTTCTCCGGTACGTCGGACGTCAAGATGGGCGACCAGGCGCCCGACTTCGCCCTCCCCGACCGGAACGGCAAGACCGTCCGCCTGAGCGACTATCGGGGGAAGAAGGCGGTCGTCCTCTACTTCTATCCGAAGGACGACACCCCCGGCTGCACCAAGGAGTCGTGCACCTTCCGCGACCGCTACCAGGATCTGCAGGACGCCGGCGCGGAGGTGATCGGCGTCAGCTCGGACGACGAGGCGTCACACGCGAAGTTCGCGGCGAAGTACCGGCTGCCGTTCGTGCTGCTCTCGGACCGGGGCGCCGCCGTGCGCAAGCAGTACGGCGTCCCCGCCACCCTCGGCCTCCTTCCGGGGCGCGTGACGTACGTCATCGACCGTCAGGGCGTCGTCCGCCACGTGTTCAACTCGCAGTTCAACGCCACCCAGCACGTCGCCGAGGCGCTCGAGGCCCTTGGTAAGATGAAGTAGCGTCCGGCCCTCACGCCGCTCCGCGACCCTCCCGCACCCGCACCTCGATCTCGGGCGCGACGGCGACGCCCTGCCGATAGATCAGCTCCCAGCCGAACCACCCCGATGCGAGAAGCAGGCCGACCGCGATCAGCGAGAGGACCAGCGGCAGGGTGGTCGGCGGATAGCCGGTCGCCCGCAGGACCAGGTTGGCGACGAACAGGCCGACGATCGTCAGGTTGAGGACCATGTGGATCGTCCCGATGCGGACCGCACGCGGCTCGCGCAGCGAGAGGTAGTCGATCAGCCCGGGCACCGCGGCAGCGAGCGCCCCGACCGTGCCGGCGAGCATGGTCCAGTACGCCATCGTCAACCAGACGGGATCGCCGCCGAGCCGGTAGGTGATGTCCGCCGCCAGCGAGAACACCCAGAGGCCGATCGGGAACGGGATCAGCATCGGGTGGATCGGATGACCAAGGATTCGAGCCGGAGTTTCCATACGTTCTCCCTTCGAGACGACGATACGGATTCCTGCGTACCGTCCGAATCCCTTCCCGGAGGGAGCTCAGCGGGTGGGCGCTTCCGCTCCCTCCACGCAGCGCGCGTTCACGGCCCGCCGGACGGGTAGCTCCAACTTCGCGCCGTCACCGTGCCGGAGCCGCGCGTCGTCGATCGCCTCGTCGAGCTTCCGTAGGCGCGCCGCCTCGCACTCGTCCTCCGACGCGTATCCCTCGCCCGCCGTCCATTCCTCGAGCGGCGCGCTCCGCATGAGGTGGACGCCCTTCGGGTAGTGCTCGTCGGGCATCTCGGGCGGGTAGACGAGCCGCCAGTCCGCCCGGGCGGGGTCGGGGGTCCGCATGCGGCCGCAGGTCGCACTGCCGAGCACGACGAGGACGAGGATCGCGACGAGGGCGCGCATGCCGGTCTCTCGGACGAACGCCGGGCGCGCTTGAACCCGGTTGACTCGGGCGCGCGGCCGGCCTACTAAGTTCCGAAATGGAACTTGGGCAGCGCTATGCGCTGGGGTGACATCGGCGACCTCCCCTGCTCGGTCGCCCGCGCCCTGTCGGTCGTCGGCGATCGCTGGACGCTCCTCATCCTGCGCGACACCTTCCTCGGGGTTCGCCGCTTCGAGGACTTCCAGCGCGACCTCGGGACGACGCGCCACCGCCTTTCCGCCCGGCTGCGGAAGCTCGTGGCGCACGGGATCCTCGACCGGGTGCCGTACTCGCGCCATCCGCCGCGCTTCGAATATCGGCTGACCGAGAAGGGACGCGACCTCTACCCGGTGGTCGTGTCGCTCACGCGCTGGGGCGACCGCTGGATGGCGGGCCGCGCCGGTCCGCCGATCGAGCTCGTGCACCGGGTCTGCGGGCGGACGGCGATGCCCACGCTCACCTGCCCGGAGTGCGGCGACCCCGTCGCCGCCCGCGACATGCTCGTTCGCCCCGGACCGGGGCTCGGACCGGGGCTCGGACCGGGGCTCGGCAAGCGGCGCCACGCCGCACAGGAGGACCGCCGATGACGACCGCCCAGACCGTCGACCCGTCCGTGTCCCGCACGCCGCTCCCGGTCGACGCCGCCGACCGTCCAACGGTGTGCGTCCTCTGCAGCCACAACTGCGCGGTGCGCGTCGACGTCGCGGGCGGTGAGATCGTCGCCGTCCGTGGCGACGAGTCCAGTCCGATCACGACGGGTTACATCTGCAACAAGGCGGTCAGCATCCCGCACTACGTCCGCCACGGCGAGCGGGTCGAGCATCCGCTCCGGCGGCGCGCCGACGGGAGCTTCGAGCGCATCGGGTGGGACGCCGCGATCACGGAGATCGCGGCCAGGCTCGCCGCCATCCGCGAGCAGCATTCGGCGCGCGCCATCGGCCTCGTCGGCATCGGCGGTCAGGGCAATCACATGGACGCGCCCTACGGGCTCGGCTTCCTCCGCGCCCTCGGCTCGCGCCGCTGGTTCAACGCCTTCGCCCAGGAGAAGACGCAGCACGCGCTCATGGACCAGTGGATGTTCGACGCCTCGCCCGCGACCTACTTCCACGCCGACCAGCACGACGCGCGCTTCATGCTCGTGCTCGGGACGAACCCGCGCATCTCGAACCGCGGGCACAACGCGACCGAGAGCTTCAAGGCGTTCGTCGCCGAGCCGGACCGGACGCTCGTCGTCGTCGACCCGCGCGAGACCGAGACGACGCGCGGCGCGACCCGCCACCTGCGCGTCCGGCCCGGCACCGACGCCTATCTCCTCCTCGGCATGGCGGCGACGATCGTCGCGCAGGAAGGCCTCGTCGAGGCGACCTTCGTCCGGGAGCACACCCGCGGCTTCGAGGCGCTCCGCGCGGCGCTCACCGAGGTCGACGTCGCGGAGATGGCGCGCCGCTGCGGGCTCGAGACCGCGGCGATCGTCGAGACCGCGGTCGGCTTCGCGCGCGCCGAGTCGGCGGCGATCTTCTACGACCTCGGCGTGGAGCAGGCACCGTACTCGACCCTCATCTCCTACCTGATCCGCGTGCTCCTCGCGCTCACCGACAACGTCGGCCGGCGCGGCGGGAACGTCTTCTTCGAGACGCTCCTTCCACCCGTCCGCGAGACGGGACGCGCACGCGAGATGGAGCGCGCGCTCGCCTCCGGCATCTCCGCGATCGCCGCGCTCGGCAACTTCGGCATGTTCTCGCCGACGCTCGTCCCCGAGGAGGTGCTGCTCGACCACCCCGAGCGCCTGCGCGCGCTGATCGTCGAGGGCTCGAACCCGTTCCTCTCGTACTCGGACACCGCCCGGTGGCGCGAGGCACGCGAGCGGCTCGATCTCCTGGTCGTGATCGAGCCGGCCATGACCGAGACCGCCCGGCTCGCCGACTACGTCCTGCCGACGCCGGTCGGCTACGAGAAGTGGGAGTTCGCCAACTTCCCGAAGGGCTGGCCGGAGGTGTACGTGCAGCTCCGGCCGCCGGTCGTCGCCGGACCGCCCGAGGCGCTCCCGGAGCCCGAGATCTACGCCCGGCTCGCGGAGGCCCTCGGCCTCTTCGGCGCGCCACCGGCGACGCTCCACGAGCTCGCGCCCGGTGCGCTCGAGCCCGAGGGCGCGATGCGGTTCCTCGCCGCCGCGCAGGAGGCGGCGGGCGGGGATCACATCGCGAAGGAGCGCCTCCTCTTCTGGGCGTACCGGACGCTCGGATCGCATCTCGAGAGCCCGGCGCTCGCCGCCTTCTGGCTCCAGAGCCACCTGAACGCGATGCTCCGCTTCCCGGACGTCGTCCGCGCGCTCGGCGCCGAGTGGGCGTCGCGCACGCCCTTCGAGATCGGCACCGAGCTCTTCCGCCGCATCCTCGCCCATCCCGAAGGGGTCGAGATCGCGCGCCTCGATGCGGCGCGGAACTTCGAGGACCACGTCGGCTTCGACGACGGTCGTGTCCGCCTCGCCCCCGAGCCGATGCTCGCGGAGCTCCGGCGCGCTGCAGCCACGCCGCCCGCACACGACCCGGAGTGGCCGCTGATCCTCGCCGCCGGGCTCCGGACACGCTGGACGGCAAACACCATCCACCGCGACCCCGCCTGGCGGAAGGGCCGCGGGCCGCACTGCACCCTCAACCTCTCGCCCGCGGACGCCCGGGCGCTCGGGGTGCGGGAGGGCGAGCACGTCCGCGTGGTCACCCGGCGGGGCGCGCTCACCATGCCCGCGCAGCTCGATGCGAAGCTCCTCCCCGGGCACGTGTGGATGCCGAACGGCTTCGGCATGGCGCACGCGAACGGCACGGACGGCGCCAACCAGAACGAGCTGACGGACGTCGCGGAGCGGGACCCGTTCACCGGCATCCCGCACCACCGCTACGTCCAGTGCCGGGTCGACCGGGTCGAGAACTAGCCTCGATCTCACTTGACAGGATGCCGCGCGGTGGACGTACTCTCCGCCCGCCGTGCGCGCCGTCCTGACCCTCGTCCTCCTCGGGCTCCTGGCCCCGGCGTCCGGACTCGCCATGCCCGGCCCGGCGTCGTGCATGCGCGCCTCGGGCAACGACGGAACGCAATGCCTCCGGGACTACGTCGCAACGATCGAGCCGTGCCGCCTCCGCGGGGACGCGGCGTGCGAGGCCGCCGCGCGCGCCGACGGCGGGCCGATCGACGCGATTCTCGCCAACACCGCGGATGCCGCCACCGCGCGCTGCACCGACGCCTTCGCCTTCCCGCTCGGCTACCCGAGCCTCGACGACGTCCGGCTGCGCATCCCGGAGGCGTGCGGGGACTTCGGCGACGACCTCCTCGACATCGGCTTCGCCGACTCGGCGAGCGCCGCATTGGTCGGCTGCCAGGCAGCCGTCGCGAGCGCCGTGGATCGGCTCCGCAACACGGTCGTGCGCGCCTTCGGCAACCAGTGCTACCTCGGAGTGGTCTCGGGCGGAAAATGCAACCGCAGCCGGCGCGACGCCGAGGTGGCGCGTGCTGCGGGGAGGGCCCGCGACCGCATCCTCGGGCGCTGCGGCACCGAGTTCGACACGCTCGCGCTCGTCGCGCCGGATTCCGGCACGACGCTCGCCGCCCGGGTCGACGCCTTCCTCGCCATCATCATCCAGCGCTCGCGGCACTTCGCGCAGCGGGTCTTCCCGCCGAAGGTCCTCGGCCCGACCGC
>JACXTT010009555.1_pt1 | contig 13246 bp, 10 predicted proteins | sample 9270951 | NCBI WGS metagenome assembly JACXTT01 (sample SAMN15532306, study PRJNA645909) | rock metagenome | isolation source: weathered quartz diorite | place: Puerto Rico | collected 2017-06-21
CTGGGCGGGGCGGTGGCCCCGCCCTTTTTTTTTGCGCTATCCTGTACGCCGTGATCCGGCGGCAGCTCATACATTCCTTCACGCACGCTGCACTGAGCCCCGAGCCGGATCTGGCGGTCGCGGCGCTGATGATCGCGCGCGTCGAGTACCCGCAGCTCGATGCGGGACCGTATCTGGATCAGCTCGACGCGATCGGCCGCGAGGCGCAGGCGCGCGTGGCGGCGGCCGAAGTCGTCGGCGAGGCGGTGCCGGCGGGCGTGGATCCCGAACGGTACGCGCAGGTCCTGGCGCTGAACGGGTACCTATTCGGTGAAATGCATTTCGTCGGCAACGAGAGGCACTACGGCGACCCGCGCAACAGCTTTCTGAACGAGGTCCTCGAGCGGCGCACGGGCATTCCGATCACGCTCGCGCTGCTCTACATCGAGATCGCGCGCCGCGCCGGCCTGCAGGTCGAGGGCGTGAATTTTCCGGATCACTTCCTCATGCGCTGCCGCGCCAGGCGCGGCATGCCGTACGACGATCTGATCATCGACGCGTTCCAGGGCGGCGCGCTCCTCTCGCGGGACGCGCTCGAGCGGCGGGCCGTGCGCGCGGGACGAACCGGCGCATCGCGGCTCGACACGCTGCTGCGGCGCGCGACGAAGCCGCAGATTCTGGCGCGGATGCTCGTGAACCTGAAGCACCTCTACGTCGACATGCGATCGTTCCCCCAGGCGCGCGACGTCACGGAGCTTCTGCTCGCGGTCGATCCGTCGGCGATCAACGAGCTGCGCGACCGCGGCCTTCTCGCCTATCACTTGAAGGACTTCCCCGCCGCGCTGCGCGACCTGCAGACGTACCTGCGGCTCGCCTCATCGCCCGATTTGACGGAGGCGGAGCGCAAGGAGCAGGCGCAAATCTGGGAGCACGTCAAAACGCTGCGCAAGCGGGTGGCCTCGCTGAATTGAGACTCGGCGTGTTCGGGGTGCCAATCCCGAATCCCTAATCCCTGAGCCCGGCGCGTCTTTTTCCCTCGGGACAGTCTTTCGCCAGGGGACAGACCGGACAGTGCGGGTCGGCTTCAGTGCACGTGGCCGCGCCGTGGTGTGAGAGATACAGGAACGCGCGGCGGTAGGCGTCGACCAACGGCGGCAACTCCTTGATCATCGCGTCGTGGACCGATCGCGACTGCTTGCGGAACTCCTCGCTCGGCTCGCCGTAGCCGAGACGGCAGGCGGCGCGGCTGACGCGCGCGTCGACGGGCAGGACCGCGTGGTCGGCGGCGAACAGCAGCATACGGTGCGCGCCCACGTCCCCCAGCTGCGGCAACGGCTTGATGGCCCGCCGTGCCGCCGGCAACGGACCGCGAATCACCGCGGGCAAGCCGGGTGTCCGGCGAAAGAGGTCGACGCCGGTTCGCAGAGCGCTCAGCCGGTTCTCCGTGTACGGGCCGGCGAGTTTCACGCTCTCTTCGAGTTTTTTCTGGGGCGCTCGCCACATCGCATCCGGCGTGAGCGCGGGGATACGCTTCAGCGCCGCGAGCGCCGCGTCGCGCTTGCGCGGCGTCGTATGAACCGACAAGACTTCCCAGACAAACAGCACGAAGGGATCGCGCGGCAGCGGCGGCAGCGCCCCGTAAAAACGCTGCAGCACCGCCAGCGTCTTCTCGAGCCTCGTCAACGGGCGTGGTCCCCCAGCCCCCTAGTTCCCATGTCCCTTCGAGATCTCGTCGTACAGAATCGCGGACGAGATGATGCCGCCGTGGAAGTTGGCGACGTCGAGCTTCTCGTTCGGTGCGTGCGCGTTTTCGTCGGGCAGGCCGACACCAAAGAGGACCGACGGCAGCCCGAGCTCCTCCTGAAACGTCGACACGACCGGAATCGATCCGCCCTCGCGCGTGAACACCGGCTTTCTGCCGAAGCCCTTCTCGATCGCGCGGCCCGCGGCCTGGACAAACGGGTTGTCGTAGGACGTCATCCACGGCTTGCCGCCGTGCATGCGCGTGATCTTCAGCTGCACGGTCCCCGGCGCGATGTCCGTGACATACGCATCGAACAGCTCCGCGATCTTGTCGGGATTCTGATTCGGCACGAGCCGCATGCTGACCTTGGCCATCGCGACGGCCGGCAGCACGGTCTTCGCGCCCTCACCCGTGAACCCCGACAACAGCCCGTTGATCTCGAAGGTCGGACGCGCCCACGTGCGCTCGAGCGTCGTGTAGCCGCTCTCGCCGGTCAGCTTCGGCAGGCCGAAGTCCTTCTTGTAGCGCTTCTCGTTGAACGGCAGCGTCGCCCACGCCTTGCGCTCTTCCTCCTGCAGCGGCACCACATCGTCGTAAAAGCCGGGAATCTTGATCCGGCCGCCGCGATCCTTCATCTGCGCGAGCATCTGCGACAGCACGAACGCCGGATTCGCCACGGCGCCGCCAAACGATCCCGAGTGCAGATCGGTGCCGCTGCCGCGCAGATCGATCTGAAAGTAGACGAGACCGCGCAGGCCGTAGCAGATCGACGGCACGCCGCGAGCGAACATCGGCGAGTCGGAAATGACGACGACGTCGGCGCCGAGGTCGGATTTGTGATCGCGGATGAAGTTGTCGAGGTTGACGCTGCCGACTTCTTCTTCGCCCTCGAGGATGATCTTCATGTTCGCCGGAAGCCTGCCGTTCTGCTTCAAGTGCGCCTCGATGGCCTTGAAGTGCATGAAGACCTGCCCTTTGTCGTCGGCGGAGCCGCGCGCGTAGATTTCGCCGTCGCGAATCGTCGCCTCGAACGGCGGCGACTCCCACAGCTCCAGCGGATCCACAGGCTGCACGTCGTAGTGACCGTAGAACAGGATCGTCGGCGCGCCGGGCGCGCCGAGCCAGTCGCCGTACACGACCGGGTTGCCGGGCGTGTCGATGAGCCGGACGTTCTGCAGGCCGATGCGCCGCATCTCGTCGGCACACCAGTCGGCGCATCGTCGGACGTCGGCGGCGTGCTGCGGCAGCGCGCTGATGCTCGGGATCGCGAGAAATGCCTTCAGCTCGTCGAGATAACGATCGCGGTTGACGTTGATGAGATCGATCACGTTGTCCATGCGAAGGGTGCTCCGTCAGCTGGCTGCGGCGGTGTCGGCGCCGATCGCCGTCACCGGAAGCTCGAGATGAAACCGGAATCCGTGGTCCTGCCGCTCGACTTCGAGCGTCCCGCCATGCGCCTGCACGATCTGGCGGCACGCCGCCAAGTCGCCCGACCAGACCGGGTCGTCGTCTTCGCTCGCGCGATCGTCGAGCTCGATCACGAGTCGGTCGTCGGCGCGGCGGCCCGTGGCGAGCGTCACTGTTTCAGCCGGGTGCGCGCCGTCGGCGCGAGCCACGGGCCGCAGCAGCAGCGTCGCGATCACTTTTTCGAGCTGTCGGCCGTCCACGTACATCAGCGGCAGCCGATCGGCGAGCGCGAGCTTCACCTGCACGCCAGACGGTCCAAGCTCTCCGCGGGCGGTGTCCGCAGCGCGAATCGCGATTTCGTTGATGTCCTGCCAGCGCCGGCTGAGCGTCTGCGTCTCGGTGAACGCGAGAAGATTGCGGACGATGCCGGCGGCGCGCGCGGCGTTTTCGTGGATCTCGCGAAGATCGTCTTTTGACGCGGCACTGAACGAGCCAGATGCGAGCATCAGCTCCGTGTTGCCGAGCACACCCTGCAGGGGACTCTTGAGCTCCTGCGCGAGGCCCGACACGACCTGCGTCACGTGCGCGCGTCGCTCTTCCTCGCGCGCATCGCTGGCCGCTACGCGCAGCCGCTCGCGGAGCGCGGCGTGCGCGCTCCGCCACATCAGCTCACGCGTGAACCACGCGACCGCCAGCACCGCCGCCAGGATGGCTACAAACCCCATCGATCGTTCACATGTGACGCGCGTCCCTCGAGCTTCAGCTTTTCGAGGTGTGCCCGAACGTTTTCCATCGCGGCCGGTATCAGCGCCGGCGCGAGACCATCATAGATGGATTCGGCGATGGCCTGCACGGTGGAGTGCCCCGCGCCGAGCGCGGCGAGCACCTGCTGCTCGCGCTGCAGTCGATGCTGGATATACGCCGACAGGATCGCACGTGGATCCTCGATCGCCGGACCATGCGCCGGCAGAAGGCGCGCCGGCTCGAGCGCCTGAATACGGGCGAGCGAGGCGAGATACTGTGACAGATCGCCGCCCCGGCTCCAGTGAATCATCACGCTGCTGCCGAGCGCGACGAGGTCGCCTGTGAAGACCGTTCTGCTGGGCTCGTGCCAGAACGCGAGATGATCCGGCGAGTGTCCCGGCGTGTGAATGGTGCCGAGCGGTTCGCCGCCTGCATCAACCACGTCGCCGTCGGCGAGGCGCCGCCACGCGACGCGGTACTGCGCGTCCTCGTCAGGCCACGGCAGCTTGGCGAACACCGCGGACGGATGCGCGCGCGCGACGGCCGGCGCGCCGGCCGCGTGATCGCGGTGACCGTGCGTGACGAGCACGAGATCGAGACGTGCACGCCGCGCGTCGAGCGCCGCCGCGAGGTCGGCAAGGTGTGCCGGCTCCCCGACGCCTGCGTCTATCATCGTCGCCGAGCGGTCACCGCTCGCGAGGAGATACGTGTTGTTGCCCGCGCCGGTCATCGGGCTCGGGTTGTGCGCGGTGAGAAGGACAGGAGACAACATATCCGTAGGGCCGACGACGTGACGGCCCGCGGCCGACACATGGGTCCGCCGCTGCAACCGTCAAAAGCTATACCGGATCGCCGCTCTCAGGTGAGAGTTCCGATGGTATTGGCCGAGGAAGTCGTCGCTGTGCCCGGCAATCGCGACGCCGGTCACGGTCGCGCGCCAGTGCTGACCGCTGGCGCGGGAGTACTCGAGCTTGCCGTAGACGCCGTCGCCGTTCTGGCGCACCGCCGTCTCGACGGCGACGCTTCGAGCCGAGTCGATCGTGTACGACACGCGCGCGACGATCGAGCGTGCCATGCCGCGGTCGGGCGCGAAATCGAGCATCGATCGCTTTTTCGTCACCGCTTCGCCGGCGTAGCCGCCGACGATCACCCATTCGCCCGTCTGCCGCTCGAGCTGCACGACGAAGAACACATACTCGTCCGTGAGCGACGACGACGAGGTGACGTACGCGCCTTCACTCTTGATCGTGAACCATCGCGTCGGCATCGCCACGTCGCCGCCGTACATCCGAATCTCGGGATAGACGCGATTTACGACGACGCGCAACGAGCTCGCCGAACCGTCTGGCGCCGGGTCTGCAGCGAGCGAAGGCTGGATAGTGGGCAGATGATTCAGGCCGTCGAAAAACGACACCGAGTACTCGAAGGCTGCGCCGTTGTGTCCGTACCTCACGCCTGTTTGCCGGCGTTCGGGAAACGTCGCGCCGCCGTCGACGATCGGCACTGAGGCCCGAGCGGCGGGCACGGCGTTCCAGCGCTGATCGAAGAGCGGCAGCCGGCTCGGCGTCAAGCGCGGCAGCCAGACGACTTCGATCGTGTCGGCGCCGGCCTGCACGACACCGCGGACCCCGGTCACCGGAAGAAACTCCGCATCGACGACGTTCAGGAAATCGCGCGGGGCAAAACGGTCGGTGGGGTTGACGATGTCGGCCTTTCCCCAGCGGATGAATTGTTTGCCGGCATCAATGGTGAGCGGGCCGCGAGTGAACGTCGCGACAAGGCGCCGCACGGCCGCGCGGGGTCGCCGCACACCACGATCGCCGAAGTCGAGACGCCACGCGTCCTCGACCTGATCGTGTGAGTTCCCGCGCAGGTCGATGCCCGCCGCAAACTGAATCCACGGCGCCGGCTTGACGAACACATCGTCTCTGAACAGCACGTCGCCGACGGCGCGTGTGGGATCGTTCGGCGCGTCCTGCGGGAAGAGCAGGATGCTGCCGTCGATGAAGCCGCGCTGTGTCACTGTCCGTGGCTGTGCGACGACGTCTTCTCTCGACGTCACGAAAAACACGAAGAGCGCGAAAACCGTTTTGTACACACGAATCGTCGCGTCTCTTCGAGTCTTGGTGATGATCTGTCGTGACACGCTATTGGCGCCGGATGGCCTGCAGCGTGAAATCTTCGTCCTTGAGCGGGACGTTGTATTCGAGCTTGTCGAGCGTGAGCTTCGTCCGGCTGCCGCGGCGCAGGTCGGTCATCTCGAGCTCGCGCGCGGTCCAGATGCCCTGAACGTTTCGAATGTCGGAGTAGTTCAAGCGTCGAACGGCCTGGTCCTTGATGAAGTTCTCGACGCGCGCGAAGACGTAGTTGTCTTTCCGCACCCACACGACCGAGCGCGTGTACTGCGACGACTTCGATTCGCGCGGCGTCGACTGGATCTTCCAGCAGGCGGCGCCGTCCACCGTGTCGTCGCCGGCGAGCGCATAGTCGTACTGATCGACGTCGCGCTCCTCGAGATCCTCGAAGCTGAAATCGGTGCCGAAGAAACGCGTCGATCGATCCTGCAGCGCGATGCGGCGGTCGCGCTCGATCGCCGGCGTCCACATCCACTGGTCGGATGCGCGATCGGCGTGGTTCACGACGAGCAGCGCCACGCCTTTCACCTCGGCCGGCGCCGTGAACCGCAGTACCGCCTTGCTCTGGCCGTGCGATCCGAGACGCTCCATCGCCCAGCGCTTGTCGCTGATCTTGCCCCTCGCGTCGAACACCTGCAGCAGCCCCTCGTAGCGTTGCGACTTCGCGTCGGTCCGCTTTTGCGCTTCGTCCACGATCTGCCGCGCGTTGTCGGCAGCCACGACGGCCCCTCGCGAAGACACGAAACCCACGAAGCACACGAAGCACGTTGTGTACACGAGGGTGCTCGTGACCATCGTGTTTCTTCGGGTCTTCGTGATGAGTCGTCGTCTCTCACTCATATTCCAACGCCTCAACCAGCGAGCCATGCACGGCCGACTCCGCCGGCCAAATCGCGGCGACGAATGCCGCGATGAGAATCGTCGGCACGAGCGCCATCATGGTGCTGTACGGGAACTGGTAATCCAGCCGCATGCCGGCGATGTCTTTTTCCACGATCTGGAGAAGATAGAACAGACCGATCGCGCCAAGCAGGAATCCGAGCGTGAGCCCGATGCTGCCGATGCTCAGCGCCTCGAGCCAGATCGTGCGCCGAATCTGCCCGTGCAGTCCGCCGACCGCCTGCAGCACGCCGAGCTCGCGCCGGCGATCGGTGATCGACACGGTGAGCGTGTTGACAATGCCGAGAATCGCCACCAGGACGGCAACCGCGATCTGGACCGACGTGAGGCCGAACCACTGGTCGGTGATCTTCAGGATGTAGCGCTTGAGCTCGGCGTTCGTGAACACGAAGATCTGGCGCTCACCGGAAAAGCGCGTCAGCAGCGCCTCGCGCACGTCGGCCGCGTGCGCGTCCGGATGCAGATAGACGCGAAACACATTCACGCTGTCGTCGTTCCAGTACTTGATGAACAGCGCCCGGTCCATCAGGATCGTCCCCTGCTGATCGGAGTAGTCGAGAACGACGCCCACGATCGGCAGCGAGATGACGCCGTTCGGTGCGGGAATCCGCAGCACTTCGCCGAGGCGCAGCCCCTGCAGCTTCGCCAGGCTCTCCGACACCATGAACCCGTCGCCGGCGGCGGTTCTGCGGTACATCTCCTCCTCATCGCCCTCGATCGGCGCGCGGTGGATCGTCTCCTGAATGCTCTTCACGTTGACGGCCACAAGCATGATGGGCGTCTTGCGGAACACGATTCGCGCATCGCGCACCAGCTGCACGCGCTCGACGCCTGGAATGGCGGCGATTTGCGCACCCATGTCCGCCGGAAACCGGATCGTGCGAATCACGATGTTCTGCGACGGCACGATGAAGAGATCCGGATTCAGCGTCGACTCCATCCAGTCGACCAGCGACGAGTAGCTTGCGCGCGCCATGCCCGCGAAGCCGACGACGAGCGTCAGCGACAGCATCAGCGCCGCGACGCTGGCGGACGTTCGTCTCGGCGCCTGAATGAGACTGTCGGCCGCGAGCGTGCCTTCGACAGGGCGCATCCATTTGAGCAGGGGACGCATCGCCTGCGTGAGCGCGACCGACAGAAGCGGCGTGAGCAGCAGCGCGGCGACGATTGCGAGCGCGAATCCGAGATAGAAGAGCGGCCGGTTTCCCGCGAACGACAGGAGCGCGATCGAAATCGCACCGAACACGATCGCCAGGATCGCGCGCAGCCGGCTCTCGCCGGCCGACAGCACCTGATACTTCCCCTTCTGCAGCGCCTGAACAGGATCGACGCGCGCCGCGTTGCGCGCCGGAATCGTCGCCGCGATCATGCTCGTGGCGATCCCGAGCAGGAGCGCCGCGCCGAGCAGCGCGGGGCTGGTCGCAATCTCGTCGGTGCGCTGCGCGACGCCGTAGACGTCGGAAATCAGCGTGCCGATTGACGCCGCGATGCCGCGGGCGATCACCAGGCCGAACGCCACGCCGCCGAGCGATCCGATCAGGCCGGTGATCGCGCTCTCGCCGAGGAACAGCCAACGCACCTGACGGCGCGTCGCGCCCAGCGCGCGAAGAATCCCGATCTCCGATCGGCGTTGCGTCACCGCGATCGCAAACGAGTTGTAGATGATGAACATCCCGATGAAGAGCGCGAACGCGCTCGAGATGTTCACCATCATCGAGTAGGCGGCGAGCATCGCCTCGAACTGCTGGCCGCGTCCCGACGGCGGCTCGATCTGGAATCCTGGTCCGAGCAGCGCGCCGAGCTGACGCTCCGCGTCGGCGATCGTGCGCCCGTCTTTCACCGCGAGATCGATCCGATCGAACTTTCGGCCGCGCCCGAACATCTTCTGCGCGGCGTAGATGTCCATGATGGCGAGGTTGCCGCCGAAGGCGCTCGTCAAGCCCGTGGACTTCATCACGCCGCGAACGCTGAAGGGCCTGGGACCGGCGGCGGTGCCGAGCATCATGCGCCCGCCGACGGCGACGTGGTTCCTGTCGGCGAATTCCTTCGACAGGATGATCGAGTCGGGCTGCGCGAGAAACACCAGCGGATCGTCAATCACCGCGTCGTCGCCGCTCTCGAGGTCGTAGTCGCGAAGGCTGCGATCGCCGGTCATGTCGATGCCGAGCACGAGCAGGCTGCCCTGGCCGGTGATGTTCGTGTCGACGACCGCTTCGATCACGGGAACGGCGACCTTCACGGTGGGTGCGGCCCGCACGTGTTCGAGGACGTCTTCGTCGAAGCCGGTCTCGCCCGCGGTGACCTGCAGTTCGGTCTTGCCGGCGATGCGATCGACCGTGCGCGAGAACGCGAAGAGCACGCTCTGATTCGCCGTGTGCATGCCGACGAACACCGCCACGCCGAGCACGATGCCGGCCGCCGTCAGCGCCGTGCGCAGGACGTGCTTGCGGAAGTACGGCCAGCTGATCAGGCGGAGCAAGATCATCTGCGGATGTCTTCGACGACTTTGCCGTCGCGCAAGGCGATCGTGCGCTCGCAGCTGCCGGCGACGTTCATGTCGTGCGTGACGATCACGACCGTCGATCCGATGCGGCTGTGGACGTCGCGAATCAGCGTGAGGATCTCTTCGCCGGTGCGCGTGTCGAGATTGCCGGTCGGCTCGTCGGCGAGGATGATCGGCGGGTAGACCGACAGCGCGCGGGCGATGGCGACACGCTGCCGTTCGCCGCCGGAGAGTTCGTCGGGCAGGTGCGCCATGCGATGACCGAGCTGGACGAGCGTCAGGAGTTCCCGCGCGCGGTCGTCGACTCTCTTGCGCGGCCAGCCGCGCAGGTGCAGCGGGAGGCCGACGTTTTCGAGGCACGACAGCGTCGGCAGCAGGTTGAAAAACTGAAAGATGAAACCGATCTTGTCGCGGCGCACTCTCGTCAGGTCGTCGTCGGAGAGGCCGGCGAGCGGCGCGCCGTCGACGCGGACCTGACCGGCGCTCGGGCGGTCGAGGCCGCCGATGAGGTTCAGGAGCGTCGACTTGCCGGAGCCGGACGGGCCGATGATCGAGACCATCTCGCCGCGGGGGATGGCGAGGCTGACGGCGTCGAGCGCGGTGACATGGCGTTTGCCGGTGAACTGTTTGGTGACGTCGCGCAGTTCGATCATCGTGCCTGTGGCGACGTGGGCGGAGACGGGCGACGGTCCGGAGCGGAGTGCGGTGCTCATAAGGACTGCCGACCGATTATGTGAATAGTTTCACAAAATTGTCAAATTGGGCACATATTTCGGTCTTTTTAGGCGCGTCCGGCACGGAACGCGGGGTTAGACCCCTCAGGTGCCGCCGAACCCGATCGTCACCTGATCGCGGTCGACGATCACCGGCACCGCACGCCGTCCCTTGCTGTAGGTCAGCATGCGCTGCAGCTCGGCCGGGGTTTTCTTGACGTTGATGTACTCGAACGAAACGTGCCGCCGATCAAAATCTTCCCGGGCGGCTTGCGTGTAGGGTCAGGTGTCCTTGCCGAAGATGTAGACCATCGGACGATTGTAAGTCGACCCTATCAACACGCAAGCCACATCTGATCGCCACGCGCAGCGCACAGGCAGCGGAGCGGATCGAGGTCCGATCGCCACCCGATTGAGACCCTATTGCGATCTGATCGATACCTGATCGAGACCCGATCTGACTGCGAAGTGTGCAGAAAACGCCGAATCGTTTTTCGCGAGCTTTGCAGAAGTTGCAAAGGCCAACGAATGAACATTGAGGATTTCTAAGAATCTGAGAGATGAGAGCTGAGATCGGATCTTGCTACAGCAGAGCCCATGGCTCGCTTCATTCCTGAAGGACTCAGCGTGCATCTCATTCGCCGCGGCAACAACAGAGGTCCGATCTTCGCGGATGATTACGATCGAGAGACGTTCCTCGCTTTGTTCGAAACGGCTTCGTCACGTCATTGCGCCGCCGTTCACGCTTACGTGCTGATGACAAACCACTACCACGCTGTCGTCACGCCTCGCGATGGCCCGAGCTTCTCTTTGATGATGCGTGACTTGGGCCGAGAGTACGTGTCGAGATACAACCGGCGTCATAACCGAATCGGCACGCTTTGGACCGGACGACCGCGAGTCATCCCGATAGAGGACGAGCGGTATTGGCTGACGTGCGTTCGATATGTCGAACAGAATCCGGTCCGCGCCGGGCTTGTGTCTCAAGCAGCCGACTACAGGTGGTCGAGTTACGCCTTCCACGCGCTCGGCAAGCCGCACGAGTGGCTGACGCGCCATCACATGTACCAGAGCCTGGGATCGACCGACGCCCAGCGACAAGACAACTATCAGGCTCTCTTCGCAGAGACGCTCAGCGACGCGGAGATCGTTCGGCAGCGATTGTCTTTGCTGCGTGCGGCATCAGGCCCGCAATCGAGCGACAATTCAATCGCGGTTTGATCGCGGTCAGCTGACGGTCGAGTGACCATCGCGATCGGGTCGAGATCAGATCGGGATCCTACGCAGATCGGGAGCCTTCCCGAATTCGTGACCCACGCGCTCGCCTCGCCCACATCGGACATCGCGGTAGAATACCCGACCACCGTGGCCTTCCCCACCACAACCCACGAACCCTTCACTCCCGACGAGCAGCGCGCGCTCGCGCCGTACTTCACCAACATCGATCGGCCGGTCTTCGCGCTGACCAATCTGCCGGAAACGGTGAAGGGCGCGCTCTTCGCGCGCTACTCGCGCTCAGCGAAATCGGTGCGACGCCTGTTCCTCGACGAGTTCATCGGGCAGGTGGGCGCGGGCGCGCCTGCCGCGACGAGCACGGTCGGCACCGAACGCGCCGACAAGCTGTACGCGCGCGTGCTGAGCGAGTACGGCGATGATTCGGTCGCCCAACTCGGCGGCGCGCACATCGCGTGCGAGGGCGTCTCGAACGTGCTGACGAAGGTGCTCGAGTGGGGACGCCTGATGGCGTACCTCGAGCAGTCCACGCGCTACGTGCCGTACACCGATCGACCGGGCGGCCGCTGGAAGTACCACGTGCCGGCGGAGCTGGACGGCTCGCCGCTCCGAGACGAGTACGTGCGCACGCTCGACCTCGCCTTCGACACGTACGCGCGCTGGATTCCCGCGATGGAGGCGCACTTCCGCGCGAAATATCCGAAGACGCCGGAGGATTCTGAGGGCGTCTACAAGTCGGTGATTCGCGCGAAGGCGCTCGACACGCTCCGCGGCCTGCTGCCTGCGGCGACCACGTCGAACGTCGGCCTCTTCGGCACGGGCCAGGCATTCGAAGCGCTGCTGCTCCGCATGTTCGCGAACCCGCTCGAGGAAGTTCGCGGCTGCGCACAGCTGATGCTCGCGGAGCTCAGACACGTCATTCCTGCGTTTCTTGCGCGCCTCGATCAACCGAACCGCGGCGGACGCTGGATCGAATACTTCGCCGACACGCGGCGCGACTTCGAGGCCGCCGCCGCGCCATACGTCGGCGCCGCGAGGAGCGAGCCGCGTGACGAGGTCACCCTCACCGACTTCGACCCCGACGGCGAGATCAAAGTCGTCGCCGCCGCGCTCTACTCATCGTCTTCACTGCCGGACGATCAGCTCCTCGCCATCGCGCGACGGATGCCGGCCGACGATCGTGCCGCGCTCCTGCGCGCGTACGTCGGCGAACGCGCGAACCGCCGGCACAAGCCCGGGCGCGCATTCGAGCGCACGAGCTATCGCTTCGACGTGCTCGCCGACTACGGGGCCTTCCGCGATCTCCAGCGCCATCGTCTGCTGACGCTCGACTGGCAGCCGCTCAGCCCTCGCCACGGCTACACGGAGCCGGCCGCGATCGAAGAAGCCGGCGCGCTCGCCGACTGGCGCGCGGTCATGGATCGGTCGGCGGAGCTGCACGAGCGGCTCCTCGCGAGCGGCTTCCGCGACGTCGCGCCGTACGGCGTCGTCATGGCGTACCGCGTCCGCTTCTACATGGACATGAACGCGCGCGAGGCGATGCACGTCATCGAGCTGCGGACGTCGCCGCAGGGGCATCCCTCCTACCGTCGCGTCTGCCAGCTGATGCATCGGGCCATCGACGCGGTCGCCGGGCACCACGCGATCGCGGCGGCGATGCAGTTCGTCGACACGTCAGGAGTGGAGCTCGAGCGGCTGCAGTCGGAACGCTCGCTCGAGAAGAAGCGTCAGTCTTTGGTCCAGTAGCGCGAGTACTCGTCGAGGAAGGTCAGCGTCTCGAACGACGTCATCCGATCGAAGAACAGCACGCCGTCGAGATGACCGGTCTGGTGCTGAATTAGCGGCGCCGGAAAACCGTGCCCGTGGAGCTCGATGCGGTCCGCGCGGC
>JACXTT010009556.1_pt1 | contig 13245 bp, 12 predicted proteins | sample 9270951 | NCBI WGS metagenome assembly JACXTT01 (sample SAMN15532306, study PRJNA645909) | rock metagenome | isolation source: weathered quartz diorite | place: Puerto Rico | collected 2017-06-21
TCCGCCCGCACGCCGCGAGCGCGACGGCGAATGCGACGAGAGACTGCCGGCCCATCGCTGGATTATCGCACGGGCGCGGGAGAAACGTCGTTCTACGTCTGCTCGTTCATCGGCCGCAGGATGATGTTCACGATGCGCGAGCGCGGCCGCGGCAGGGCGGCCATCACCACGGCGTCGGCGACGTCCTCGGCGGTGGAGAAGCCCGCGAGGTGATCGCTGCCGGCGGTGCGCCCGTCGCCGAGCGCGAAGTAGGTCTCGACCCCGCCGGGGCACACCGCGCTCACCTTGATGTTCTTCTGGTAGAACTCGCGATCGAGCGACTGGGTGAGGGCGATCTGCGCGAACTTCGACGCGCAGTAGATGCCCTCGCTCGGGTAGCCCTGCAGGCCGGCGACGCTCGCCACGTTGATGATCTGCCCGCCGCCCTGCTTCAGCATGTGCGGGATGACCTCCTTGCAGAAGAGCCAGGTGCTCTTGGCGTTGGTGGCCATGATGCGGTCGTAGTCCGCCTCGCTCCAGTCGAGGAACGGGCGGTAGCCGCCGATGCCGGCGTTGTTCACCAGGATGTCGACGCGGCCGAACTTGGCGATGGTCTTGGCGACGCAGGCGGCGACTTCGGCCGACTTGGTCACGTCGGTCTGCACCATCAGCGAGGTGCCGCCGAGCTCCTTGGCGAGCGAGTCGAGATCCTCCTTCTTCCGCGCGCAGCCGGCGATGATCGCCCCTTCGCGGGCGAGGGCGAGCGAGCTCGCGCGGCCGATGCCGCGGCTGGCTCCGGTGACGAGCGCGACTTTGTCCTTCAGGCGCATGGCGAACCTCCCGGGCGATGTTTACAACGTCCCCCCGGCAGATTCGAGTGCTACCGTCGCGGCGTGCTCGTCCGGCTGCGCGAGGTGTCGAGGTCGTACGGCGCCACCCGCGCGCTCGACCGCGTGAGCCTGGAGGTCGCCGCCGGCGAGGTGCACGCCGTGGCCGGCGCGAACGGCGCGGGCAAGAGCACGCTCATCGGCGTCATCAGCGGCGCCGAGCGCGATTTTTCCGGGACGCTGGCGATCGACGGCGTGCCGCGGCGTCTTCGCGGCACCGCCGACGCCGCGCGCGCGGGCATCGCCACCATCTTCCAGGAGCTGTCGCTCATCGGCCCGATGTCGGTGGAGGACAACCTCTTGCTCGGTCGCGGGGCGGGCGCGCTCTCGTGGCTCCGGCGCGATCGCCGCGCCGAGGCCGAGCGCCTGCTCGCCGAAGCCGGCCTCGCGGTGGATCCCGCCGCGCCGGTCGAATCGCTCTCGCTCGCGCTCCGCCAGCGGATCGAGATCGCCCGCGCGCTCGGGCGAAAGGCGCGCCTCTTGGTGATGGACGAACCCACGAGCGCCCTCGGCGAGTCCGATTCGGCCGAGCTGCTCGCGCGCATCGAATCCTTGCGCGACGGCGGCACCGCCATCGTCTTCATCTCGCACCGCCTCGACGAAATCGAACGCCTCGCCGACCGCATCACCATCCTCCGCGACGGCCGCGTCGTCACCACGGCGAAGCGCGGCGAGCTCGATCGCCAGCGGCTCATCGAATGGATCGCGGGACGCGCGCTCGAAACCCCCTCCCCCGCGCGCAGGGAAGGGCAGGCGAGGGGGGACGAATTATTCGAGGCTCACCAGCTGAGATTGCCCGATCCCGATCGCCCCGACCGCATCCTCCTCGATGGAATCGATCTCGCGGTCCATCGCGGCGAGATCGTCGGCCTCGCCGGCCTCGCCGCATCCGGCGCCGCCGAATTGGTCCGTGCCCTCGGCGGAGGTCTTCCCATGTCGGGCAGCGCTTCCCTCGAAGGCTCGGCGCTCTCGCTCACCCCGCCCGAGCTCATCGCCCGCGGCGTCGTGTGGATCGGCGGCGATCGCTCCCGCGCGGTCGTCGGCACGCTCTCGGTGTCGTCCCTCTCCTCGCTCTCGAGCCTCGCGCGTTTCTCGCGTTTCGGCTGGATCCGCCGGGCCGAGGAGCGGCGCGAAGTCGCCAACACCGTCGCGCGCCTGCGCCTCGTCGCCCGCTCGCTCGACGCGCCCGTCGCCGAGCTCTCCGGCGGCAACCAACAAAAGGTCGCCTTCGCCCGCGCGCTCCTGGCGAGGCCCCGCCTGCTCTTGCTCGACGATCCCACCCGCGGCATCGATATCGGCGCCAAGTCCGAGATCCACGCCCTGCTCCGCGAGCTCGCCGCGAGCGGCGTCGGCCTGCTCCTCTACTCGCCCGAGCTCGACGAGCTCTGCGCCTGCGATCGGGTGATCGTCCTCGCCCGCGGCCGCGCGGTCGCCGAGCTCGCCCGAACCGAGCTCTCGCGCGCGCGCATCCTCGAAGCGGCGATGGGAGGCCGCGCCGCGTGAACCGCCCCGAGCTCCGCGCGCTATTGCCGCTCCTCGTGGTGCTCGCGGTCGGCTGCGTGTTCAACGCCAGCGGGGTGTTCTTCGGCTGGGAGACGCACCGCGGGGTGCTCCGCGGCATCGCCGTCCACGGCATCCTCGCCTGCGGCATGACCGTGGTGATCGTGAGCGGCGGCATCGATCTCGCGGTCGGCAGCACGCTCGGCCTCGCGGCGGTATCGTTCGCGCTCCTCACCATCCCGCTCGGCGTGCCGGCCCTGCCGGCGATCGGCGCGGTGCTCGCGCTCGGCCTCGCCCTCGGCGCCGTGTCGGGCGGGCTCATCGCGCGCTTTCGCATCCAGCCGTTCGTCGTCACGCTCGCGGCGATGGCCTTCGCGCGCGGCCTCGCCAAGCTCCTCGCCGGCGGGCGGAAGATCGCCCGCGTCGACTCCCCGCCGGTGTTCGAGGCGCTCGACGGCACGCTCCTCGGCGGCAACCTCGCCATCGTCACGGTGGTGTTCGCCGCCTGCGCCATGCTGAGCTGGATCGTGCTCGCCCGGCTCGAGCTCGGCCGCTGGCTGTACGCGAGCGGCGGAAATTTCGAGGCCGCACGCCTCTCCGGCGTGCCGACCCGCGCCGCGCTGGTGCTCGCGTACACGCTGTCGGGGCTCTTCGCGGCCATCGCCGGGATCTGCCAGTGCGCGCAGGAGCGCCAGGGCGATCCCGAGACCGGCTTCGGCTACGAGCTCGACGCCATCGCCATGGTGGTGCTCGGCGGCACGCACCTGTCGGGCGGGCGCGGCGGCGTGGGCCTCACCGTCGTCGGCGCGCTCACCCTCGGCTACCTGCAGAAGATCCTGAGCCTCAACGCCTACAGCACCGAGGCGCGGCTCATGCTCACCGGCGTCATCCTCATCGCCGCGGTGCTGTTTCAGCGCGGCGCCGAGGCGAAAAAAGCCGTACACTCCGGCACCCCGAAGACCGCGAAGGAGGAGCCATGATGAAGTTCTACGGAAGCCCGATGTCGAGCGCCGGCCGCAGCCGCTGGATGATCGAGGAGACCGGCGCGCCCTACGACTACGTCGTCGTCAACGCGCGCGAAGGCGGCACGCGCACGCCCGAGTTCCTGGCGAAGAACCCGAGCGGCAAGATCCCCTTCCTCGAGGACGGCGAGGTGAAGCTGTTCGAGTCGATGGCCATCAACTTCTACCTGGCGGAGAAGTACAAGCCCGAGATGTGGTCCGCCGACCCGATCGAGCGGGCGACGATCTACCAGTGGACCTTCTGGTCGATCACCAACCTCCAGCCCGAGGCGCTCACCGTGATGCGCCACACCATGATGCTGCCCGAGGAGCAGCGAAACCCGGCGCTCGTCGAGCCGGCGAAGAAGGAGTGCGCGCGCCACATCGCCGTGCTCGAGCAGGCGCTCGTGGCCGAGAACCTCCTCGGCGATCGCTTCACCGTGGCGGACGTCAACGTCGGCTCGGTGGTGAACCTCGTCCTGCGCATCGGCGCCGCCGCCGACCCCGCCCCGAAGGTCGCCGCCTGGATGGAACGCCTCCGCGCCCGCCCCGCCTACCAGCGCGCCACGCAGGGTTAGTGCGTGAATCCATTTCGTGTGGCCCCGATCGTCGTCCCCGCGAACGCGGGGACCCAGGAACAGATTCGCCGCCGCTTCCCTGGATTCCCGCTTTCGCGGGAATGACGAGCGGGTCTCGCCAAGCTGGATCAGTGTAATAGTGAACCTCCACCACGTCGCCCTCGGCGCGCGCGACGTCGAGGCGCTCGCCGCGTTCTACCGCGAGTGGTTCGCCCTCGCCGAGCTCGCCCGCCACCACACCGACGCGGGCGCGCTCCGCTCGATCTGGCTCGATCTCGGCGGCTCGATCCTGATGATCGAGCACACCGCCGAGCCGGCGCGCCGCGTCGAAGCCGTCGGCGCGGGCCCATTTCTCCTCGCCTTCGTCGTTCCCGCCGCCGATCGGGCCGCGTTCGAAGCCCGCCTCGCCGCCGCCGGCATCGCCGTCGACGCGCGCACCCCCTTCACGAGCTACTTCCGCGACCCCGAAGGCAACCGCCTCGCCGTGACCCACTACCCGCGGGTCGCCGTGCGCGGCGTCTGACGGGGCGGCGGGGCGGCGATATACTCCGGCATCATGCGCATCCACCGTCGGGCTACCGTGGCGCTCGCGCTCGCGGCGCTGCTCTCGGGCTGCAAGGGCGAGCGGAAGAAACACGCCGGCACGGAGGCCGACCCGTGGGTCATCGGCATGAGCCAGTGCAACCTCGGCGAGCCGTGGCGCGCGCAGATGAAGGAGGACATCGCCGCCGCGGCCGCGTCGCACCCGGAGATGAAGGTCATCTTCAAGGACGCGCAAAACGACTCGCTCACCCAGCGCGCGCAGGTCGAGGAGCTGGTGGCCCAGGGCATCGATCTGCTCATCATCAGCCCGAAGGAGGCGGCGCCGCTCACCCAGCCGGTGGCCGACACCTTCAAGAAGGGCATCCCGGTGATCGTGCTCGACCGCGCGGTGCAGGGCGACGACTACACCGTGTTCATCGGCGCCGACAACCGCAAGATCGGCCTGCGCGCCGGCCGGTGGATCGCCGACAAGCTCGGCGGAAAGGGCAAGATCGTCGAGCTCAAGGGCCTGATGACCTCGACGCCGGGCCAGGACCGCAACGCCGGCTTCCGCGAGGGAATCGACGCCGCCAAGAACCCCGGCCTCCAGGTGGTGTTCGAGGCCGACATGAAATGGCTCGAGCCCGACGCGCGCGCCGAGATGGAGTCCGCGCTCGCGCGCCAGCCGCAGATCGATCTGGTCTACGCCCACAACGATCCGGGCGCGCACGGCGCGTACCTCGCGGCGAAGGCCGCGGGCCGGAGCGGCATCAAGTTCGTCGGCATCGACGCGCTGCCGCACGAGGGCGTGCGCTACGTGTTGGAGGGCATCCTCGACGCGACGTTCGCCTACCCCACCGGCGGCGCCGAGGCGATCGACACCGCCAAGAAGCTCCTCTCCGGCCAGAAGGTCGACAAGAAGATGGTGCTCGGCACGCGCCTCTTCACCCGCGACAACGTCGAGCGGGGCGGCGAGGCGATCGAGTAGACTCGGCTCATGTCGCAGGTTCGCCAGTTCGAGCTCCACGCGCGCTCGACCGACACCTTCGGGCGCGTGCTGTGCAGCGCGCGCAACCACCACTTCGTCGTCGACGGCCCGGTGCAGAACGGCTGCCCCGGCGAGGCGCTCACCCCGCCGGAGCTGTTCCTCTCGTCGGTGGCCGCCTGCGGCGTCGAGCTGGCGCAGGTCATCGCCCGCGAGCAGGGCGCGCCGCTCGCGCGCGCCGCGGTGCGCATCGCCGGCGCCATCGACCGCGCGAACCAGCCGCGCCCTGGCGTCACCCTGTTCAACGCGGTCAAGCTGTCGTTCGCGCTCGCCGGCGTCTCCGAGGCGCAGGCCGGCGCGATCGTCGAGGCCTTCAAGAAGCGGTGACCGCTCTATGGCACGATCGCAGTTGCGATCGCCGACGTGCAGGTCGAGGTGGGCCATGAGTGAGCGCGGCGCGTGGCTCGCCGCCGCGGCGGGGCTCGCGGCGCTCGTGCACGGCGGCACCGCCCGCGCCGATTCGACGCTCACCTTCGACGGCGACGTGCCGCAGGACGCGCTCGAGCACTTCTTCGTGCCGTTCGAGGTGCCCGCGGGGATCGCCGAGATCGAGGTGCGCCACGACGATCTGTCGGACGCGAACATCCTCGACTTCGGCCTGAACGATCCGAACGGCTACCGCGGCTGGGGCGGCGGAACGAGCGAGCCGGCCGTCGTCGGCGTGAAGGCCGCGTCGCGCGCCTACGTGCCGGGCCCGCTCCCCGCCGGCACGTGGAAGGTCGTCGTCGGCAAGGCGAAGGTCGTCGAAACCCCTGGGAAATACCACCTCGAGGTGGTGCTGAGGCAAACTGCCACGCTGGCGCCGCAGACCGATCGCCGCCCCTACGCGCCCGCCGCGCCGCTGGCGAAGGAGGCGCGCTGGTACGCCGGCGACTTCCACGTGCACTCGAAGGAGAGCACCGACGCGAAGCCGGCGCTCGGGCAGATCGCCGCGTTCGCGCAGGGCGCGGGCCTCGATTTCGTCGAGATCTCCGACCACAACACCATCACCCAGGACGACTACCTCGTCGACTTGCAGGCGGCTCACCCGCGCCTGCTCGTCATGCCGGGGATCGAGTTCACCAGCTACCACGGCCACGGCAACGCCATCGGCGCGACGAAGTGGGTCGACCACAAGATCGGCCAGCCCGGCGTCACCATCGGCGGCGCGGTGGATCAGATCCACGCACAGGGCGCGCTGTTCGCGCTCAACCATCCCGCGCTCGACCTCGGCAACGCGTGCATCGGCTGCGCCTGGAAGCAGCCGCTCGCCGCCGAGAAGATCGACGCCATCGAGATCGGCACCGGCGGCTGGAAGCAGGCCGGCTTCGTGTTCGACAACAAGGCGATCGCCATGTGGGACGACCTGTGCGCGCAGGGCCGCCACGTCGCCGCCATCGGCGGCAGCGACGACCACTCGGGCGGCAACGACAGCTCGGCGTTCCACAGCCCGATCGGCAACCCCACCACCATGGTGTTCGCGAGCGAGCTCAGCGCCGCCGGCATCCTCGCCGGCATCAAGGCCGGCCGCACGGTGGTGAAGCTGCAAGGCCCGGGCGATCCGATGATCGAGCTCGACAGCGCCGAGCCGCGCGAGGACGAGCGCGTGAGCGCGCTCCACGTCACCCTGCGCGCCAAGGTCACCGGCGGCGCCGGCCAGAAGCTCGTGTTCGTGCAGGACGGGCGCGCGGGCGATCCCATCGCCGTCGCGGGCGATCCGTTCACCGCCGAGCTCGCGCTGACGCCGCCGCCGTCGGGTGAGACGCGCGTCCGCGCCGAGGTGTGGGTCGACGACAACCCGCGCACGGTGACGAGCCACCTGTGGCTCCGCACCGGGCCCGACTACGCGCCGAAGAGCGGCGGCGGCTGCGGCTGCGAAATGACGAAAGCGCCGCGGCCCTTGGGGTGGACCGCGGCGCTCGTCGTGTTGGTCGCGCTGCTACGGCGACGCCGACGTCACATCTTGCCCTTGCGGATGCTGTCGGCGAGCTGCTTGGCCATCGCGTCGACCTGATCCTGCGGGATCGCGATCTCCATGATGAACTCGTTGCCCTTGGTGTCGATCTTCGCGTCCTTGAGCGCGCCCATCACCATCGCGTCCGGGCCGCCGGCGGCGACCGGCTTCTTGGCGAGCTCGCCCATGATCAGCTTCACCTGGCCGGCGAGCTCGGTGGCGCCCTTCTCGTCCGCCATCGCGATGCGGAACTGAAGCGTCTTCGCGTCGGCGGTGAGCGCCGCGCGCCCGACCTTGTCGGCCTGCGCCGCGAACGGGTTGCTCTTGTCCGACGCCATAGCCGCCTTCATCAGCTCGGCCGGCATGATGAACGACATCATCTTGTCCATCGGGATCTGGAACTTCGACGCGTCGCCGGTCTTCAGCGCGCCCTCGAACGCGCTCTTGCCCTTGGCGACGATGATCGCGTTGTCGGAGGCCTGGCCGATGTACATCTCGCCCTTGTCGTCGGTGGCCGCCTTCACGCCGCCGACCTCCGCCTCCTTCATCTTCTTGTCGGCCTTGGCGTTCTTGAGGAGCGCCGGGACGATGCTGTTCGCCTTGAAGTTGCCGGCGATGATGAAGCTCATCCCCGGGTCGCCCTTCTTCTCGAACACGTTCTTCATGTCCGTGAAGCACATGGCGACCTCTTTGATGTCGGTCATCGGGTCCATGCCGGTGTCGGTGAGGAACGCCTTGAAGCGCTTGCCGTCGTCGTCCTTCGGCTCCTGCTTCTTCATGTCCTCGAGCGCCGGGAGCACGTTGGTCTTGATCGCCGGGGTGGCGAAGAAGCCGGCCACGTCGATGCGCGCGACCATGTCGCAGTTGGCCGACAGGTGAGCCGTCGCCGCCGACGCGCCGCCGCTGCTCGCCGGGGTGTCGGTCTTGGCGTCCGCGGTCTTCGTCGAACCCGCCGGGGCGCCCGAGCCCTTCGGAGCGGACGAAGAGGCGGTGTCCTTGGTGGCGTCCTTGTCCTTCTTGTCGCAGCCCGCGAGGGCGCCGACGATCAGCATGGAAGCGAGCAGTGTGCGTTTCATCGATGTACCTTCCTGTCGGGCCCTCGGTCCGGGCGCCGGGCGGGCCATGCCCGCTGTCGCAATGAGAGCGGGCGCGCCGGGAGGCCCCCGCGGGTGAGGGCGCGCAGCATTCCGCGTGGAAGCCCGCTCGTCAACATCCGCGAGCAAAAACCCGCAATTTGACGCCAGCCAACCGCGTTTGACGAGCGGGCCCCCTCCCAGGCGACCGGCAACTTCAGACGAGGTCAGTCGAGGGGGACCAGGCGGAGGGCGCGGAGGGTGGTCGAGATGTTGGGCATGTTCGGGGAGCTCGCTTCGCGGGTCACGCCGAGCAGGACGGTGCCGTCGCGGGCCGTCGCCAGGCGGGCGTTGATCACGTAGGTCTGCGGCGCGAGCGCCGGCGGGGTCCACGACGCGACCGAGTTGCCGTCGCCGTCGATGGCGCGCAGGTCGATCGTCAAGGGCTGCGCGGTGTAGTCGCCCGGTTGCGGCGGGTCGCGGTGCTCGTGGAACAGCACGAGGTGGCCGGTCGAGGTGACGGCCCCGGCGCGCGTGCCGCCGTAGAAGCTCGAATCGCTGTGGGACCAGCGGTAGGCGCCGCTGCCGTCGAGGTCGGCCACGAAATTGCCGCGGAGCATCTCGCCGGCGCCGAGATCGGTCGCGTAGCTGTAGCCGAAGAGCGCGATGCCGTCGCCGAGGAACTCCGCGCCGAGCCCGCTCTGGCCGAAGAAATGCCGGCTCCAGCGCAGCGAGCCGTCGTGCGCGAACCGCGCCAGAAAGATCGCCTGGCCGTTGCCGCTCGCGCGCGGCAGGTCGCCGAAGTTGACGACGCCCGAGAACGTGCCGGTGATGAACACGTCGCCGTCGGCCGAGAGCGACATGCCCGTGCCGGTCACGTACGCCGACGAGGTGAACGACTTCAGGGTCTTGACGCTGCCGTCCGCGCCGAGCCCCAACAGGTAGAGGCCGGCGTTGGCGCTGCTGGTCTTGGCGGTCTGCCCGTCGACGGTGAGCCCGCCGTAGTAGCGACCCGACACGAACACCCCGCTCGGATCGGCGACGACCAGCTCGGCGGACGACGAGCCCTTGGTGTCGTAGACCTTCGCCCACTGCACCGCGCCCGCGGCGTCGAGCGCGAGCACGAACGACGTCGGGTACGCCGCCGCGGTCAGCTTGGTCGATCCGAGCGTCGCCTCCTTGGTCAGCGCGCCGCTGAGGTACACGCGCCCGGCGCGATCGCTCCCGAGCCCGATGCTGTTGCCCGAGAACGTCCCGTCGATCCGCCAGCGCTGCGCCCCGTCGGGCCCGAGCCCGATGACATAGGCTTCGAGGTTCTGGTCGAACGCGTTCGGCTCGCCCGCCACCACGAACCCGCCGTCCGGCAGCGCCGCGAGCCCGGAGATGGTCGCGCCCTTCGCCAGATCCCCGCTCCACGCCTCGGTGAACTGCAAGTCGGCGACCCGCGTGGACGATCCACAACCGGCCGCCAGCGCCGCCCCCACCACCGCCGCCGCCCGAATCAAGCGCATATGGCACACCATGGCACACATCCTCGATGACGTGTGGGGCTGCGTCGCAAAACTCGTACCCGCCAGAGTCGAGCTGTGGATCGCCAAGCCGCAAGCGGCGATACTCCAGCCCATGGCGGCGAAGGCGGTCCACCTCGAGCTCAGCGACGGCAAATCCCACAAGTTCTGGGAGGCGACGCCGAGCGGCGCGACGCTGACGGTGCGTTTCGGCCGGATCGGCACCGCCGGGCAGACGCAGACCAAACGCTTCGGCGATGCCGTGGCGTGCGAGAGCGCCCTCGCCAAGCTGATCGCGGAGAAGACGCGCAAGGGTTATGCGCCCACGAAAGGCTCGGCGCCCACGCCCACGACGAAAGCGCCGGCACGCGGCGCATCCGGGGTGGCCGCCGTCATCGCCGAGCTCGAAGCGCTGATCCCCGCGGAGAAGCGCAAGAGCGCGACCGCGGCGCAGCTCGCGGCCATCGAGAAAACGCTCGGCTCCGTGCCGGACGATCTGCGCGCGCTCTACGGCTTCGCGGCGAACCTCGACCGCGCCAGCGGCGACATCGACGGTCTCGAGTGGCTCGGCGTCGGCGACGCGGTCGCCATCGCCAAAGACATCCGCAAGTACGGTGCGCCGCCGGCGCACCTGCCGATCGCGGGCGACGGCGCGGGGAATTACAGCTGCTACGACGCGGCGAGCGGCGCCGTGTTCGATTGGGATCACGAAACGCGCAAGTCCAAGCGCCTCGCGCCCGACCTCGCCGGGTACCTCGGCAAACAGTTGCTGCGCGAGGTCAAACGGCTCGCGGCCGAGACCAAGGCGCTCGCAGCCGATCGCGGAAAGCCCGCTCCCGTCGCGAACGAGCTCGCCGCACTGCCTTCGAAGCTCGTGCCGGTCCCGAACGCGCTGCTCGCCAAGCTCGACCGGCCCGGCTACGGAGGCGGCGTGCGCGCCGCGCAATTCATCGCCGACGACGCGATCATCCTCGGCTTCGACAGCTCCGCGACGATCGTCAAGCTCGGCAAGACGAAGGAGCGAGGCATGTGGGGCAGCGGCGGTGACGGCGCATTCGATCCCGTCAGCGGCCGCGTCCTCTTGGCTCACGGTAACAGCCTCGGGCTCGCCGACGCGAAGGCGGGAAAGACCACCCACCGCTGGAAAGGCGGCGGCGGAAGCGGTCAACGACAGGTCGTCCGCTTCGCCCCGGATGGCTCGCTCGCCTGCGTCGGCGCGTATGGCGGCGCGCTGGATTTGTGGGACACGGGCAAGATGAAAGGCATCCCCAAGAAGTACCCGGGTGACCACGCGATGGCTTGGGACGTCGAGGAGGGCACGCCGCTCGCGTCGCTCGACGGCCACGATGGCTGCGTCACGTGCGCGTTCAGCCCGGACGGCGCCTTGCTCGCGTCGGGCTGCGACAAAGGCAAGCTGTACCTTTGGAACGTGGCGAAGCGATCGCGCGCTGCCGCTGCGACCTTCAAGGCCGACGGAATCCTCGGTGTGGACTTCCTCCGCGATGGCCAAGCGATCGCCGTGGGCCTCCGCTCGGGAGCCGTGGCCATCGTCGACTTGCGCGGCAAAACCCTGCGCCGTTGGGCGACGAAGGAAGTGGTGTGCGACGTGCGCGTCGTGTCCTCGGACGCAATCGCGACGATCAGCCACAAGACGCTCCGATTGTGGGATCTCGCGCGCGGCAAAGAGCTGGCGAAGCTCGTGCGAAAGAGCAGCGAGCGAGAGCCGCGCATCACCGATCAGCGCGGCGACCTGCTCCTCACGCGCGGCCCCCTCGCGCTCGTGCGCATGGTGTGAAGCGCTCGTTCATCCGTTGCCGAAAGAGCCGATACGCCGGTCTTTTCATCGCGAAGGCCGCCTGACACAATGACTCGATGAATCAATACCCTCCCGGCGGCGGTTACCCTCCCGGCGGATATCCTCCCGGTGGGCAGCCGCCCGGTTACCCGCAACAGCCCGGAGGGCAGGCGCCTTATGGACAGCCGCAACCCGGACAGCAGCCGCAGTACGGCGGGCAGCCGGGGCAGCAGCCGCAGTTCGGTGGGCAGCCGCAGTTCGGTGGGCAGCCGCAGTTCGGCGGGCAGCCCGGGCAGCCGGCGCAGCCGCAGTACGGCGGGCAGCCGCCGATGGGGCAGCCGCCGATGGGGCAGCCTCCCATGGGGCAGCCGCCGATGGGGCAGCCGATGGGCGCGCCGCAGTTCGGCGGGCAGCCGCCGATGGGCAATCCGCAGTTCGGCGTGCCCGGGTTCAAGCCGCCGAGCGGCGGCGGGTTCCTGGCGAAGGCGGCGCTCGGCGTCATCCCGTTCATCGCCATCGTCGGGTTCGTGGTGTGGAAGATCGTGCTTCCGTCGCTGCTCGGCGGCTTCGGCGACGGCGGCAGCGGCGATGCCGAGAAGGAGCTCGCCAAGGACGGCATCACCCTCAAGGCCGCCGATCCCGACGCGGTGGTCGCGGCGATGAAGAAGCGCGCCGAGAAGTGGCGCGCCGACGCGCAGTTCTACTCGATCAACATCCTCGGGCTGAAGAGCGACGGCACCGTCGATCTCGAGAACACCAGCTCGAACATCACCATCGAGTTCTTCTCGCCGAAGCTCGTCGGCTCGAACCTGCCGAAGGATCGCGAGCAGTCGATCCGCAAGTTCGTCATCAACAAGTACAAGGTCGACGAAGAGGTCTGGGGCGTGAAGGAGAAGTACGACGACGTCCCGGGCACGCCCATCCCGAAGTGCACGCAGAAGCAGGTGGGCAAGCTGCTCGGCGACAAGGGCCTCAAGGGCGACGCCACCGCGCACATCTCGCTCGACCCCGGCTTCGCCTTCGCCACCGATGGTTTGAGCTTCAACGTTCTGGTCGACGACCCGAAGCTCCACCTGTTCGTCGACATCGACGACTGCAAGATCCTCAAACAGCTCTGAGCCGCCGTCATTCCCGCGAGGGCGCTGGGACTGGTCTCATCGGTACAGGTCGCGGAATCTTCGTCATTCCCGCGGAAGCGCTGAGGATTGGTCTCATCTCACGTCGTCATCCCCGCGAAAGCGGGGATCCAGAGGATGGTTGCCGATCAGTGGATCCGTAGGGCGGGGGCTCGTCCCCCGCCTCTGTCGCTTTTTTCTGCGGCGGGGGACAAGCCCCCGCCCTACGGGCACGAAGGATCGATGGAGCTCCTGGATTCCCGCTTGCGCGGGAATGACGAGAAGAAAATTCCGCAACTTGGGTGGATG
>JACXTT010009557.1_pt1 | contig 13244 bp, 9 predicted proteins | sample 9270951 | NCBI WGS metagenome assembly JACXTT01 (sample SAMN15532306, study PRJNA645909) | rock metagenome | isolation source: weathered quartz diorite | place: Puerto Rico | collected 2017-06-21
CAGGTTCGAGCAAGCGCGCCGCACTGCCGAAATCCGGCCCATAGCGGGCTACCGCAATGCCGACTGGCTACTGGCGTTCAATCCCATCATTGACACCGATCTCGCCGGTGCGCAGAAAGGAGAACTGATGTTCGCGCCGGCGTTCAAGGCAGCGCGCAGCGTGTCCGGCCAGACGGCCCTGGGCGTGGAGTACTACGCCGAGCTCGGCCGGCTGTCGAATTTCGCCCCGCAGAGCCAGCAGTCGCACACCCTGTTCCTGGTCATCGACACGCATCGTTTCAATTTCGGCATCGGACGCGGCCTGAACAGCGTCACTGACCGCTGGACCGTCAAGGGAATTATCTCGTTCTAGGGCTATGAAATCTCCCGCGCTATGGCGCGCAGGGCGCACTCCGGCGGACGAAAAACTGCAGCGGAACTCTCCATGGCCCACGTTTGAACTTCCGCTATTGGCCAAACCCGGTACGGCGCCAGCCGTGCTCACTGTGCGCGCAGTATCGCTTCAAGCGCCCGCAGGCCGTTCTGCAACGGGGTGTGCGCCAGAGCCAGACCAAGTACCACGCCGGTGGAGTTGATGAGCATGTCCGAGTATTCGAAACCACGGTAGTCGGTCATTCCCTGCAGGTACTCGAGCACGATCCCAAGCGCACAAAATGCGGCCGCCAGCAACAACCGGCGGCCTGTCGCGCGATAAATTTGCGCGAACCAGATCATCAGCCAGCCATAGGCGAGCACATGGCCGATTTTCAGGCCTTCAGGCATGCCAAGGTCGGGCGGATCGGGTGTAAGCGACAGATAGACAACCAGCAGCACGAACCCGATTCCGAGGCTGATCCAGAGTCGTTCGAATCTCAACGGAGTCAGGTAACGATCCATGATAGGTCCCAAATTCGTCCGAAGCTTCAATCATAGTATGGCTCGATCCGACGTTGGGACAGCGGCCTTGCGGAAGAGGCGTACCTAATTACTTGATGGTAAGAATTGCCTGATCAAACGTCAGCGTTGACCGCTTCCAGCGGCAGATCGGCGTGCGGGTCGGCGGCTTGCAGCGGCTCGGCGATCCAGTGCAGGAGCTCCATGCGACCGTCGTGGTGCTCCACGATCCCCGTGCAGCTGTCCACCCAGTCGCCGCAATTGATGTAAGTCAGGCCCCCGATGTCCTTGATCGCGGCACTGTGGATGTGTCCGCAGATCACCCCGTCCAGGCCGCGGTCGCGCACCGCATGCATCACCGAGTCCTCGAAGTTGTAGATGAAGCTCACCGCGCTCTTGACCTTGCGCTTGGCGTAACCCGACAGCGACCAGAAACCGGAAATCCCCAGGGTACGCCGCACCAGCGACAGCCACACGTTCAAGCGCACCAACAGGTTGTAAACCGCGTCCCCGAGGATCGCCACCCAGCGGTGGTAGCGCGTGACCTGGTCGAATTCGTCGCCATGCAGCACGGCGTAGCGCCGGCCGTCGGCTGCGAGGTGTACGTGCTCCTGCACCAGATGGATGTCGCCAAATGAAGTGCCGACGTACTCGCGCAGCGCCTCGTCGTGATTGCCCGGCACGAAGATCACCCTGGTCCCCTGGCGGGCGCGCTTGAGCACCTTCTGCACCACCGTGTTCTGCTGCTGCGACCAGTGGATGCCGCGGCTCATTGCCCAGAAGTCGACAATGTCGCCGACCAGATAGAGGTACTCCGAATCGTAGTGGCGCAGGAAAGACAGCAGCCGCTCGGCCTGGCAGGCGCGCGTGCCGAGATGAATATCCGAAAGGAACATCGAGCGCACCCTGGGCGCTTTCTTCGAGGCGTCCCGAGGCTGCGCTATGGCAGGAAACAGGCCCGGGCCGACGCTCAGCAGCGCGGCCTGGATGGTGTCGCCAACGAATCCGAGATCGGTGGGCTTCAGCTTCGGCCTTCCGCAGTGATTGCGTGCACGGAGCCAAGCCTAATCCTGGATTGTTACAGGAAGATTATTAGTGAGAAGAAATAGCTCATACCGCGGAGGACGCCGAGGAAAACCGTAGAAACACTAGACGAAGGCGCAAGAAAGGACAGGAGATGTCCGCGCGTTACTCGGGCAGATTCACCTGCTCCTGACTTTCCTCCGCGTCCTCTGCGTCCTCCGCGGCGAGTGTGGCTTTGGAAGCTAGGCGGCCGACTTGACCTTTTCCGGCGAACGCAATGCCAGCAGCAGATCCGCTTCCTTCAGCTTGGCCGCCTTGAGATTGCGTTCCTTGACGTGGCCGTAGCCGCGGATTTCCTCGGGAATGGAGACGATTTTCACGGCCAGCGCATGGCTGTCCGGTCCCAGCTTGGCGATGATTTCCTCGATTACCGCTTCGTATTCGCCGATGAGCCGCCTCTCCATCCGGCGTTCGAGGGTGTAGCCGAAAATGTCCAGCGCAGTGCCGCGCAGTCCGCGCAGCTTCGCCAGAACCTTGAACGCGGAGAACACCCAGCTGCCGTACTCGGACTTGCGCAACTCGCCGGTCACGGGATCGCGCTTCGAGAGCAGCGGCGGCGCCAGATGGAAATGCAGCTTGTAATCGCCTTCAAACTGCGACTTGATCTTTTCCATGAACGCCGGATCGGCGTACAGGCGCGCGACTTCGTATTCGTCCTTGTAGGCGAGCAGCTTGAAATAATAGCGCGCTACCGCCTCGGCGAGCCCGGTAAGGCCCTTCGCCTTGGCGGTCTCTGCCTGCTTCACGCGTTCGACCAGGGACCGGTATTTATCAGCATAAGCCGCGTTCTGGTAACCGGTCAGGAATTCGACCCGCCGCGCGATCATTTCCTCGAGCGTCTGCGAAGTCGTCGTGGTTGAAGCCGTTTCCGGCTTAGGCGCGACCAGCCGTTCGACCGCGGCCAGGTCCGCTGCGGCACGCCGTCCCCACAGGAAAGCAGCCTGGTTCATTTTCACGGCGGCACCGTTCAATTCGATCGCCTTGTTGATCGCCGCGCTGGAGACCGGCACCAGGCCCTTCTGGAAGGCGTAGCCGAGCATGAACATGTTGGTTGCGATCGAGTCGCCCATCAGCGCGGTGGCGATTCGCGTCGCATCCACCAACTCCGCGTTGCCTTCGCCGACACCCTTGGTGATGGTGCGCTTGAGCGACTGCGCCGGGAACTGCATGTTGGCGTTGCGGGTGAATTCGCCGGTCATCTGCTGGTGGGTGTCGACCACCATGCGCGTGCCGGTCCGCGCGGTATCCAGGGTCTTCTGGCTGGCGGACACCACCAGATCGCAACCGAGCACCAGCCTGGCGCCGCCGGAGCCGAGGCGCACGGTCTTGATGTCGGCCGGATCGGCTGCGATCTGCAGGTGGCTCCACACCGAGCCGCCCTTTTGTGCGAGCCCGGCCATGTCCAGCCCGCCGAATCCCTTGCCTTCGAGGTGCGCCGCCATGCCGACGATCGCGCCGATGGTCACTACCCCGGTGCCGCCGACGCCGGTCACCATGATGCCGTAAGGCTGATCCAGCGGCGGCAGGCGCGGTTCGGGAACGGCGGCGAACAGCGTATCGATATTTTGACCGGCAGGAGCACTCTTGCCCTTGCGCACGCCGCCGCCGTGGACAGTGACGAAGCTCGGGCAGAAGCCATTGACGCAGGAATAATCCTTGTTGCATGACGACTGGTCGATCATGCGCTTGCGGCCGAACTCGGTCTCCAGCGGCAGCACCGACACGCAGTTGGATTTCACGCCGCAGTCGCCGCAGCCTTCGCACACCAGATCGTTGATGAACGCGCGCTTGGCCGGATCCGGGTACTGGTTGCGTTTGCGCCGGCGGCGCTTTTCCGCCGCGCAGGTCTGGTCGTAGATGATCACCGACAGGCCCGGGACCTCGCGGAACTGGCGTTGCACCTGGTCATAGTCGTCGCGGTGATGGATCGTGACGCCCGGCGCCCACTCGACGGTCGAGGGGTACTTCTCCGGCTCGTCGGTGACGACCGCGATCTTGTTCGCGCCTTCGGAGTACACCTGCAACGTGATCTGCGGCACCGTCAGCGGACCATCGACGTGCTGTCCGCCGGTCATGGCGACCGCATCGTTGTAGAGGATCTTGTAAGTGACGTTGACGCCCGAGGCGGCGGCGGCGCGCACCGCCAGCAGCCCCGAGTGATAGTAAGTGCCGTCGCCGATGTTCTGGAACACATGCGGCGTCTTAACGAATGGGGCTTCGCCGATCCAGCTCGCCCCTTCGCCGCCCATCTGGGTGAACCCGGCGGTGTTGCGGTCCATCCACTGCGCCATGAAGTGGCAGCCGATGCCGGCAAGCGCACGGGAGCCCTCGGGCACGAGGGTGCCGGTGTTGTGCGGACAGCCCGAACAGAAGTAAGGCGTGCGATCCATCGCCGGTTTCTCCGGCACGCGCGCTGCCAATTGCTCCTGCTCCGCGACGCGCGCCTTGAGCTGCGCATCATTCAGCCGATCGAGGATGCGGCGGCCGATGACGATCGCCATCTCGTTGGGGTCGAGCGCGGCGTTGGACTGGAACAGGATCTTGCCGAGCTCATCGCGCTTGCCGATCACCTCCGGCGCTCCGGGCTTGCCGTACAGGATTTCCTTCAACTGAGTTTCGATCAGCGCCCGCTTTTCTTCCACGACGATGATCTTTTGCAGCCCTTCGGCGAACTTCGCCGCACCGGTCGGTTCAAGCGGCCAGGTCATGCCGATCTTGTACACGCGCAGGCCCAGGCGCACGGCCTCCTCCTCGTCGATGCCGAGATAGGCAAGTGCCTGCCGCACCTCCATGTAGGACTTGCCGCAGGTGGCAATGCCGAGTTTCGCCTCCGGCGCATCCACTACGACCTGGTCCAGCCTGTTGGCCCGTGCGAACGCCTTGGCGGCTTCCAGCTTCCAGGTGTGCAAACGCGCCTCCTGATCCAGCGGCGTGTCGGGCCAGCGGATGTTCAGCCCGTCCGCGGGCATCTGGAAGTCCGCCGGGATCACGATGCTCACCCGCGCCGGGCTGACATCCACCGAGGCGCTGGCATCGATCGTATCTTTCATGCACTTCAGCCCCACCCAGCAACCGGAATAGCGCGAGAGCGCCCAGCCGTACAGACCGTAGTCGAGCACTTCCTGAACACCGGCGGGATTGAGGATCGGCATCATCGCGTCCACCATCGCGAACTCGCTCTGGTGCGCGGTGGTGGACGATTCGCAGGTATGATCGTCGCCCATCAGGCAGAGCACGCCGCCCAACGGCGCCGATCCGGCCAGATTGCCATGGCGGAAGGCGTCCCCGGTGCGGTCCACGCCCGGGCCCTTGCCGTACCAGATCGCGAACACGCCGTCGTACTTGTTGTCGCCCTCGAAATGCGCCTGCTGCGTTCCCCAGCACGCCGTGGCGGCAAGGTCCTCGTTCACGCCTGGCTGGAACACGATGCTGTGTTCAGCAAGGTGCTTCTTGGCCGCCCACAATTGCTGGTCGTAACCGCCAAGCGGGCTGCCGCGATAGCCGGTGATGTAGCAGGCCGTGTTCGCGCCCGCGGCCTTGTCGCGCAGGTGTTGCATCATGGGCATGCGCACCAGCGCCTGTGTGCCGGTGAGAAAAACGCGGCCTTCCTGCAGCGTGTACTTGTCGTCGAGCGAAACTTGCGCCAGTGCCATGACTAACCTCTACCAAACTTTCGGAAGCAGCGGGATACGCGCCGGCCGGCGCGCATCCCGCTGAGGTAGGACAGAAAACATTGGTGTAGGTGCCGGGGGCCCCGAAAACTCCCGGACATCAAAAGGGAATATCGTCCTCGAGATCCTCCAAGCTGCTGCCTTTGGCGGCACCGCCGGATTTCTTCGCCGGTGCCGCCGCCGCCTTGGGAGCGTCGTCTTCCGGCGGCGCCATGCGGTCCGAACCACCGGAGCGCGAGCCCAGCATCTGCATGCGATCGGCGCGAATCTCCGTGGTGTAGCGCTCCTGGCCTTCCTTGTCGGTCCACTTGCGCGTCTCCAGCCTGCCCTCGATGTAAACCTGCGAGCCCTTCTTCAGGTATTCGCCAGCGATCTCGGCGGTCTTGCCAAACATCGCCACGCGGTGCCATTCGGTCTTCTCCTGCTTCTCGCCGTTCTTGTCCTTCCACGTCTCGGTGGTGGCAATGCTGATGTTGGCCACGGCGTCGCCGCTGGGCATGTAGCGCACTTCGGGGTCGCGCCCGAGGTTACCGATCAGGATCACTTTGTTTACCGAAGCCATATTCAGATCTCCCCGCCTAAAAGTCTGATGACATTTTGTTCGTCGAAGCCCTGGCTGTCCACCTTGAGATACGCTACGCCCTCGCCCGAGAGCATCACTTCCCGCACCCCCGGCAGGCCCGCGAGTCGCCGTGTCAATCCCGGCACCGCCTGCGAATCCATCTTCGGCAACTGGAAACGGCGCGTGTCCAGGCTTTCCGGCACCCGCATGCCCAGCGCCAGCAACAGCCAGACCACCACCAGCACCGCGCAGAAGCCGAACACCGCCTCCGCGCCGTAATGCTGCGACAGCCAGCCGCCCACTGCGGCACCCGTGAACGTGCCGATGAACTGCACGCTGCTGTAGACACCGATCGCCGTGCCCTTGCTGCCGGCCGGCGCAAGCTTCGAAATCAGCGAGGGCAGCGTGGCCTCGAGCAAATTGAACGCGGCGAAGAACACCAGCAATCCGCTGGCCATTCCCGCCAGAGCGTTGCTGCCGAGCGCAAGCAGGAGCAGCGCCACGATCAGCACGCCGACCGCACCGACGAACACCGGCTTCTGCAATCCCTTGCGTTCCGCCGCCAGCATCGGCGGCAGCATCAGCACGAATGCGCCGCACATGACCGGCAGATATATCATCCAGTGACTGCCCGCGGGCAACTGCACGCGCAATGAAAACGGCACGACCACGAACAGCGCCATCAGCACCGCGTGCAGCGCGAAGATGCCGTAGTTGAGCCGCAGCAACTGCCGGTCCAGCAGCACCCTGCCGACCGGCAGCACCGCTGCCTCAGGTATTTTGCCGGGACGGCTCTGCGACGGATCGGGAATGACGAAGCGCACCACCACGATCGCCGCAAGTGCCAGGAAACCGGTCAGCGCGAAAATGCCGGGCACGCCCATCACGTGATCCAGCACCGGACCGGCCACCATCGAAAGCGCGAACGTCGCGCCTATGGTCATGCCGATGATCGCCATCGCCTTGGTGCGCTGATCGTCGCGGGTAAGATCGGCGGTGAGCGCGATCACCGCTGCCGAAATCGCACCCGCGCCCTGTATCACCCGGCCCAGGATAACCATCGTGATGTCCTGCGCCAACGCAGCCAGGAAGCTGCCGAGCGCGAAGATCAGCAACCCCAGATAGATGGTGCGCTTGCGTCCCCACCGGTCGGAAAGCCAGCCGAACGGCACCTGCAGGCAGGCCTGGGTCAGGCCATAGGCGCCGAGCGCGAGCCCCACCAGCGCGTGGTCATGACCGCCGGGAAGGCGCTCCGCGTACAGCGCGAAAACCGGAAGAATGATGAACATCCCCAGCATGCGCAACCCGAAAATGCCGGCCAGGCCGACACTTGCGCGCAGTTCCTGGGGCGTCATCCGGTCCGGGAAGGGCATTCTGCGAAAGGGGGTAAACCGCGGATTGGGAAAAGAAATTGAAGTGCAGTATATTAACAGGTTGACCCATCCACCTTCCAGCGAATGGACTACATCCGCGTCCGCGGCGCACGCACCCACAACCTCAAGAACATCGATCTCGACCTGCCGCGCAACCGGCTGATCGTGATCACCGGGCTGTCCGGGTCCGGCAAGTCCTCGCTCGCTTTCGACACCCTCTACGCCGAGGGCCAGCGCCGTTACGTCGAGTCGCTGTCCGCCTACGCGCGGCAGTTCCTGGAGTTGATGGAAAAGCCGGATGTGGATCTGATCGAAGGCTTGTCGCCGGCGATCGCCATCGAGCAGAAGGCCACCAGCCACAACCCGCGTTCCACCGTAGGCACCGTCACCGAGATCCACGATTACCTGCGGCTGCTGTACGCGCGCGTCGGCGAGCCGCACTGCCCGGACCATGGCATCGCGTTGTCGGCGCAGAGTGTCTCGCAGATGGTGGATCACGTCCTGCAACTGCCGCAGGACACGCGACTGATGATCCTGGCGCCGCTGCTGGTCGGCCGCAAGGGCGAAAACCTGGAGCTGTTCGAGGACCTGCGGGCGCAGGGCTTCGTGCGGCTGCGCGTGGATGGCGAGGTGCACGACATCGACTCCGTGCCCAAGCTCGCCAAGACCCGCAAGCACACGATAGAAATCGTGGTGGACCGCCTGAAGATCCGGCCCGAAGCGAAGCAGCGGCTGGCGGAATCGTTCGAGACCGCGCTGCGCCACGCCGACGGGCGCGCGCTGGCGGTGGAGACGGACAGGGGCAAGGAGCATCTGTTTTCCGCGCGCTTCGCCTGCCCGATTTGCAGCTATTCCCTGCCCGAGCTCGAGCCGCGTCTGTTCTCGTTCAACAACCCGATGGGGGCGTGTCCGCGCTGCGACGGGCTGGGGAGCATCACTTTCTTCGATCCGAAAAGGGTGGTGGCCTTCCCGCACCTGTCGCTCGCCGCCGGCGCCATCAAGGGTTGGGACCGGCGCAACCAGTTTTATTTCCAAATGCTCGCCAGCCTCGGCGAACAATACGGGTTCGACGTCGACACGCCGTTCGAGCAGCTGCCGAAGAATGTTCAGGACCTGGTGCTGTACGGTTCGGGGCGGGACAAGGTGCGCTTCCTCTATGTCGGCGAGCGCGGCAACAAGTACCAGCGCGAGCACCCGTTCGAAGGCATCGTGCCGAATCTGGAGCGGCGCTATCGCGAAACAGATTCGATCGTGGTGCGCGAGGAACTGGCGAAATTCCTCGCCAGCCAGCCCTGCCCCGAGTGCAAGGGCACGCGGCTGCGCCGTGAAGCGCGTTACGTCTTCGTTGCCGGCAAGCCGATCTACGAAGTGAGCGCCATGCCGCTGAAACGTGCGCTTCAGTTCTTCCAAGAGATCGAACTCGAGGGCGCCAGGCTGGCGATCGCCGAAAAGATCGTGCGTGAAATCGCCAATCGGCTGCAGTTCCTGGTCAACGTCGGCCTCGACTACCTTGCGCTCGACCGCTCCGCAGACACGCTTTCGGGCGGTGAAGCGCAGCGCATCAGGCTGGCCTCGCAGATCGGCTCCGGCCTCACCGGCGTGATGTACGTTCTGGACGAACCGTCGATCGGACTGCACCAGCGCGACAACGACCGGTTGCTCGCCACCCTCAAGGAACTGCGCGACCTGGGTAACTCGGTCATCGTGGTCGAACATGACTTCGAGGCGATCATGAGCGCGGATCACGTGGTGGATATGGGGCCCGGGGCCGGCGAGCACGGCGGCCATGTCGTCGCCGAAGGCACGCCGCAGGCGATGATGGCTCACACCGAATCGCTCACCGCCCAGTACTTGTCCGGCAGGAGGCAGATCACCATTCCACGCCTGCGCCACAAGCCGCAGGCCAAGAACGCACTGCGCCTGCTCGGCGCGCGCGGCAATAATCTCAAGGGCGTGGACTTCGATCTTCCGGTCGGCCTGCTGGTGTGCGTGACCGGTGTGTCGGGATCGGGCAAGTCCACTCTGATCAACGACACGCTGTATCACTCGCTGGCACAGCATCTCTACGGCAGCGCCACTAAGCCGGCGCCGTTCGACGAGATCCAGGGCATCGATTTCTTCGACAAGGTGGTAAACGTCGACCAGAGCCCGATCGGGCGCACGCCGCGCTCCAATCCCGCCACTTACACCGGGCTGTTCACGCCGATCCGCGTCCTGTTTGCCGGCGTACCGCTGGCGCGCGAGCGCGGTTACGGAGCAGGGCGCTTCTCCTTCAACGTCAAGGGCGGCCGCTGCGAGGCCTGCCAGGGTGATGGCGTCATCAAGGTGGAGATGCATTTCCTTCCCGACATCTACGTGCCCTGCGATGTCTGCCACGGGCGCCGCTACAACCGCGAGACGCTGGAGATCCAGTACAAGGGCAGGAACATCCACGAAGTACTGGAAATGACGGTGGATCAGGCGCACGTATTCTTCAGCGCCGTACCGGTGATTGCGCGCAAGCTAGACACGCTGCTCGACGTTGGACTGGGCTACATCCGTCTCGGCCAGAGCGCGACCACGCTTTCCGGCGGCGAGGCGCAGCGGGTGAAACTGGCGCTGGAATTGTCGAAACGCGACACCGGGCACACGCTCTACATCCTCGACGAGCCCACCACCGGGCTGCATTTCCAGGACATCGAGATGCTGCTGAAAGTATTGCATCGGCTGCGCGACCACGGCAATACGGTGGTGGTGATCGAGCACAACCTCGATGTCATCAAGACCGCCGACTGGGTCGTGGACCTCGGTCCGGTGGGCGGCGATGGCGGCGGGCGCATCGTCGCCGAAGGCGCTCCGGAGGAAATCGCCCGCCACCCTGACAGTCACACGGGCCGCTACCTGCGGCCGGTGCTCGGCCTGGACAAGGTCGAGAAGCGCGCATCTGGCGCACGCTAATATCTCGGGCGCAGAACAAGATACGAGCGCTCAACGCAGAGGACGCGAAGGACGCGGAGGAAAGGCAAGACCAGAAAGAGAAGCTTCGAGAGTCAAAAGCCGCGATTGGCGGTCACTTCGTCACCGGGCGTGCTTTTAGTTCTCGCGTATGTTTCCTCGTTTTTGGTTTTCCCCCGGCGCCGCCGACACGGCGTTGGCGTAGCCATCCGGGGCGGGAGGCGGCGCTTCGGCGCACTATCCGCGAGCGGCCGACTACGTCGGTAACGTGTCCGTGCGCCGCACTGCGTCCTCCGCGGTGAGCATTTTTATTGGAGAAGGTCTCTCCCGAATGACAAATAGAAAAGCCGGGCAGTGCCCGGCTTTTTTGCTGACGGTCGGCGTCTTCCTTACTTTTGCGCGGGCTTGGCTTCCTCAGTATCCGCGGGACGATCGAGCAACTCAACCAGTGCCATGGGCGCATTATCACCCTGGCGGAAACCGAACTTGAGGATGCGCAGATAGCCGCCGTTGCGCTTGGCGTAGCGCGGACCCAGTTCGTTGAAAAGCTTCAGCACCATGTCGCGATCGCGCAGCCTGGAAAATGCCAGGCGCCGGTTGGCGAGCGAGGGCTTCTTGCCCAGCGTGATGATCGGCTCCGCCACGCGGCGCAGCTCCTTCGCCTTCGGCAACGTGGTCTTGATCACCTCGTGGCGCAACAGCGAATTGGTCATGTTGCGCAGCATCGCCAGGCGATGGCTGCTGGTGCGGTTGAGTTTTCTCAGTCCCAGACGGTGACGCATGGTTCGTTCCTCGTAGACTTTCTCCAGGCCGACCGGAGGCCAGTTTTAGTTCCGACTAACCTGAAGGTTAGTCTCCACTGAAATTGGCCGCTCGGTGCCTTCTATCTGTACGGTTCCTGTTACCCGCGTCAGACCTTTTCAAGTCCGACAGGGGGCCAATTTTCCAATTTCATCCCCAGGGTCAATCCGCGGGAGGCGAGCACTTCCTTGATCTCGTTGAGCGACTTGCGGCCGAGGTTCGGCGTCTTCAGCAGCTCGGTCTCGGTGCGCTGGATCAGGTCGCCGATGTAATAGATGTTCTCCGCCTTGAGGCAGTTGGCCGAGCGCACCGTGAGTTCCAGGTCATCCACCGGGCGCAGCAGGATCGGGTCCACCTGCGGGGCCTTCGGTTGCTCGATCGGTGCCGGCGTGCCCTTGAGGTCAGCGAACAGCGACAGCTGGTCGACCAGGATGCGCGCCGCGTAACGGATCGCCTCCTCGGGTTCGACCACGCCATTGGTCTCGATGTCCATGATCAGCTTGTCGAGATCGGTGCGCTGCTCGACGCGCGCGGACTCGACCGCGTAGCTCACCCGCTTCACCGGGCTGAACGAGGCGTCCACCATGATATTGCCGATGACGCGGCCTTCCTTGGCAGCCGCCCGGGTGGTGGCCGGCACGTAACCGCGGCCGCCCTCGACCTTGATCTGCATGTCGAGCTTGCCGCCCGGCGCGATATGCGCGATCACGTGATCGGGATTGATGATCTCGACGTCGTGCGAGCCTTCGATGTCTCCCGCGGTCACTACGCTTTCGCCCTGCTTTTTCAGATTCAGCACGGCCTCGTCGCGGTTGTGCAGCTTCAGCACGATGCCCTTGAGGTTGAGCAGGATATCGACGACGTCTTCCTGCACGCCGTCGATCGTGGAGTACTCGTGCAACACGCCGTTGATCTTGACTTCAGTCGGCGCGAAGCCGGGCATCGAGGACAGCAGCACCCGGCGCAGCGCGTTGCCCAGGGTATGGCCATAGCCGCGCTCGAACGGCTCCATCGTCACTTTCGCGTGGAAAGGCGAAATGGTCTGAACATCGATAATTCGCGGCTTCAAAAAGCTGCTTTGCATAAAGGTGACCCTCTACGAGAAATTCGGATCGTTACGGCCCAAAAGCGCACGGCCCGGCCGGCCAACTTCGGGAACAGCGGGCGGCGATCAGGTCGCGGTTACTTCGAGTACAGTTCCACAACCAGCGATTCGTTGATGGTGGCGGGCAGTTCGGAACGCTGCGGCTTCGCCTTGAACGTGCCTTTGAGCGCCTTGATGTCCACTTCAATCCATTCAGGGTAACCGCGGCCTTCGGCGGCTTCGGTTGCTGCCTTGATGCGCAACTGGCTCTTCGCCTTCCCGGCCACTTCGATCACGTCGCCCTGACGCACCTGGTAGGACGGAATGTTGACCCGCTTGCCGTTCACCAGGATGCCGTTATGACGCACGATCTGGCGCGCCTCGGTGCGTGAGGCGCCGAAGCCCATCCGGTAGGCCACGGTATCGAGCCGGCTTTCCAGCATTTGCAGCAACGCCTCGCCGGTGACTTCCTTGGCGCGCGCCGCTTCCTTGTAGGTATTGCGGAACTGGCGCTCCAGCAGCCCATAAATGCGGCGGATCTTCTGCTTCTCGCGCAATTGCGTGCCATAGTCGGAGCGGCGCAGATTCTTCTGGCCGTGCTGGCCCGGCGCATACGAACGGCGCTCGATGGCACACTTGTCGGTGAAGCATTTTTCGCCCTTGAGGAAGAGCTTTTCCCCCTCACGGCGGCACTGGCGGCACTTGGGATCGAGATTTCTTGCCACTACAGTCTCCTTCGATCAGATACGGCGCTTCTTGGGCGGGCGGCAGCCGTTGTGCGGTACCGGCGTCACGTCCGAAATGCTGGTGATCTTGAAACCCACCGCGTTCAATGCCCGCACCGCGGATTCGCGCCCCGGTCC
>JACXTT010009558.1_pt1 | contig 13242 bp, 12 predicted proteins | sample 9270951 | NCBI WGS metagenome assembly JACXTT01 (sample SAMN15532306, study PRJNA645909) | rock metagenome | isolation source: weathered quartz diorite | place: Puerto Rico | collected 2017-06-21
CGGACGGCTGAATGGGCGACGGGTTTAAGGTTGCTTGAAAGCGTGTTAATGTTACGCGCCAGATTTGGACGATCTAGGCGACCTCGAACGCGTATCAGGTAATTCTGGAAGTGAAGGCGGAGTACCAGCAGGATCCTTCGGCGCTATGGCATCTGTACATTCACTCAACTGCCGGCCCGGCAACCGCCAGTCCGGTTGCTCAGGTGCAATCGGCGATGGCGGCGCCTTCACCGGTGGTGGTCAATTCATTCCAACCGCCCGCCGGACTGACACAGCCCAATCAAACGACTACCGGACGTCTGGTTCCGTTGAGCACCGTCGCGACGTTCTCACGCGGCGTTGGCCCGCTACTGGTAAACCATCTAAGCCAACTGCCGTCGGCGACGATCTCGTTTAATTTAAAGCCTAACGTTTCTTTGAGCGCGGCTACAGATGAAGTGCAAAAGAAAGCGAAGTCGACGCTGCCGCCGACGATTACGACGAGCTTTCAAGGTACTGCGCAAATCTTTCAATCATCTTTGCAGAACCTGACGCTGCTGATGCTGGTGGCAGTGCTCGTGATTTATCTCGTGCTCGGAATCTTGTACGAGAGTTTTATTCACCCGTTCACGATTCTTTCCGGTCTCCCATCAGCCGGATTGGGTGCGTTGCTGACGCTACTGGTGTTCGGTCGCGAGTTGGATGTCTATGCGTTTGTCGGACTGATCATGCTCATCGGCATTGTCGAGAAGAACGCAATTATGATGATCGACTTTGCGTTGACGTCGCAGCGCGAAGAAGGGAAGCCGCCGGATGAGGCGATCTTTCAGGCGTGCTTGATTCGCTTTCGTCCGATCATGATGACGACGATGGCCGCGTTGATGGGCACGTTACCGATCGCGCTCGGTTGGGGCGCAGGCGCGGCATCGCGACGCGGATTGGGTTTGGCCGTCGTGGGCGGCTTGATGGTGTCGCAGGTGGTGACGCTTTATCTAACGCCGGTTGTGTATTTGTACTTCGAACAGATGCAGGGATGGCTCGCGCGGAGGCGAAGAGGTAGACAAGGGGACGTGTCAGAAGCCCGCGCGTAAGCAAGGGCTCGGTTGGCAAGCAGCCCCTCCCTTACGGTCGGGCTTCTGACACGCTCAAGACTCATGTTTAAGAAGTCCCAATCCAATCACCGCCGCGGAATTTCCGAACTCTTCATTCAGCGTCCGATTACAACTACGCTGGTAATGGTGGGCATCGTGCTGTTCGGCATGATCGGATACGCCGCGCTGCCCGTCAGCGATCTTCCCACTGTCGATTATCCAACTATCAACGTGAACGCCGGATTGCCGGGCGCGAATCCTGAGACCATGGCCGCGTCGGTGGCGACGCCGCTCGAGCGACAATTCTCAGGCATCGCGGGAATCGATTCGATCAATTCGAGCAACTCGCAAGGTTCGACGTCGATCACGCTGCAGTTCAATCTCAGCCGCAACATCGACGCCGCCGCGCAGGACGTTCAGCAGGCAATCTCCGCCGCATTGCCGCAATTGCCGCCCGGCATGCCCAATCCGCCGAGCCTACGCAAATCAAATCCTTCAGACAGTCCAATTCTTTTTCTGTCGCTGAACTCTGACGTGCTGTCGCTGCCGGAAGTCGACGAGTATGCAGAGACGCTGATTGCCCAACGTGTCTCGATGGTTGACGGCGTTTCGCAAGTGCAGGTTTACGGCGCGATGAAGTACGCGGTGCGGGCGCAGATGGATCCGAATGCATTGGCCGATCGCGGCATCGGCGTCGATGACATCGATACTTCGATTCGCAATGCGAATCCAAATACACCGACGGGGACGCTGTACGGCAAATACTCAAACACTACGATTCAGACGAACACGCATCTGGACAATGCCGCCGAGTTTGGAAAACTGATCGTCGCCTACCGTAACGGCTCGCCGGTGCGTTTGCAGGAAGTCGCGACCGTGATGGACAGCGTCGAGAATAATCGCGTCGCGAGCTGGTTCAATGGCCGGCGCAGCATCACCATGGCGATTCAGCGCCAACCCGGCACGAACACGGTGGCGGTGGTCGATTCGATCAAAGCGTTGATTCCACAATTCAAAAAACAACTGCCGGCGTCAGTGAATCTCGACGTGCTGAACGATCGATCGATCTCGATCCGGCAGTCGGTAGACGAGGTGCAGTTCTCGTTGGTACTGGCGATGGGGCTCGTCGTGATGGTGATCTTTCTCTTTCTGCGAAACGTGCGCGCGACGATCATTCCGACCCTGGCCCTGCCGACATCGATTGTCGGGACGTTCGCGGCGATGTACCTCCTGAATTTCAGTCTCGATAATTTGTCGTTGATGGCGCTAACCCTTTCGGTCGGCTTCGTCGTCGATGACGCGGTGGTGATGCTCGAGAATATTGTGCGCCGGATCGAGCTCGGTGAAGGGGTGATGGAAGCGGCGCTAAACGGCTCGCGCGAAATCGGGTTCACGATTCTATCGATGACGATTTCGCTGGTGGCCGTGTTCATTCCGGTCCTGTTCATGGGTGGCATTCTTGGGCGGCTGTTTCGCGAATTTGCGATCACGATTAGCGTCGCGATTCTCGTTTCAGGTTTAGTGTCATTGACGCTGACGCCCATGCTCGCGAGCAAACTGCTAAAGGCGTCGTCAATTCGCGAGAGCGCTTTGCACGAAGAAGGCGGGAGCCAGTCGACGCATCGTGGCTGGTGGCGATTTACCGAAGGCATTTACAACCGCATTATTCAATTTTACGAATGGTCATTGCGCAAGGTACTGGCGCACCCACTCTACGTCATCACGATCAGTTTGATTCTCGCGGTTTTCACTTTTTATCTATTTCAGATTGTGCCGAAGGGGTTCATCCCCAGCGGTGATACCGGCCTCTTATTTGGGAACACCGAGGGCGCACAGGGGATTTCGCTTGACGACATGATCAAGCATCAAAACGTAATCACCGACATCATCAAGAACGATCCAAACGTGCAGTCGTATGCTTCGACGGTAGGCGCAGGCGGCCGGAACTCGGGCGGCAATAGTGGCACGATCTTTATCGGTTTGAAGCCGTTCGGTCAGCGAAAACTTAGTGCCGATGACGTCATTACTGAATTGCGGCCGAAAGTCTCTCGTGAACCTGGCCTCCGCGTCATCCTGCAAAATCCGCCATCGCTGAATGTCGGCGGCGGTTTCGGACGCAGCACTTATCAGGTGACTTTGCAGGCGTCGGGCACAAGCGAACTGGCTGACGCCGCTCCGCTTTTGGAGAAGAAGATGCGCGAGATGCCGATCCTTCAAGACGTTAACAGCAATCTGCAAATCAACACGCCGCAAATTAACGTTGAGATCGATCGCCAGCAGGCCGCGTCGCACAACGTGACCATCTCGCAGATTCAAACCGCGCTGGGCGATGCGTTCGGCTCGCGGCAAGTCTCGACGATCTACACGCCGACGAACGAATACCAGGTGATTCTTGAAGCCAAGCCTGAATTCCAGAAGGATGCAACGGCGCTGGGACGACTGTTCATTCACGCCTCCAACGGACGGCTTGTGCCTTTGAGCGCGGTTGCGACGTTTTCCACCAGCGTCGGACCGGCAACGGTAAATCACTTCGGCGAAATGCCCTCGACAACCATCTCGTTCAACCTGCGGCCGGGCGTTTCCCTGAGCCAGGCCACGGCACAAATTCAGCAAGTGGCTAAACAGAACCTCCCCGCGACGATCACAACGACGTTCCAGGGTTCGGCCCAGGTGTTTCAGCAGTCGCTACAGAATCTTACGTTGCTGCTGCTGGTCGCAGTGCTGGTGATTTATCTCGTGCTCGGCATTCTGTACGAGAGCTTTATTCATCCGCTGACTATTCTCTCAGGATTGCCTTCGGCGGGGTTGGGTGCATTGCTGACGCTTTTGATCTTCCAGCGTGAGCTGGACATCTATGCGTTTGTCGGTCTGATCATGCTGATCGGCATCGTGAAAAAAAACGCGATCATGATGATCGACTTTGCTCTCGATAAGCAACGACGCGAAGGTGAAGACGCGCGCAAAGCGATTTACGACGCATGTGTGATTCGCTTTCGGCCGATCATGATGACGACGATGTCAGCGCTGATGGGGACCTTGCCGATTGCGCTCGGTTGGGGTGCAGGCGCCTCAGCGCGTCGCGGTTTAGGGCTGGCTGTGTGCGGCGGTTTAATCGTTTCGCAAGTGCTGACGCTGTATCTGACGCCGGTTGTTTATTTGTATTTCGAGAGATTTCAGGAGTGGATGCGTGGTGTCAGAACTTCCAGGGCCACTGATCGCGGCGCAATCGCGCGGTCTTGATTGTTTGTCAGCGACGGGCACCCGGCTCGTCAGTCATGCACCGTTCAACCACGCAACGGGTCGCCCCAACCCGACTGCACGTACTTTCCATCTTTCACTATGCACGGCACGGTGGGATCGCCGTTTGAGTACTTGAACATCTCCGCACGAAACTCTTTGCTGGTTTGCGCGTCGCGATCGATGAAAGTCATTCCTTTTGAATTGTAGTAATCGCGCGCCTGCTGACAGTAAGGACAACCGGGCTTGGTATAGATGATGAGTGCCACTGCTGAAATCACCTCCGTCTGGGTTGAATGATTTTAGCGAAAGTAGCGCAACCTGTCAGCTTGCGTCGTTTATGGAGCCTGGAGGTTTTGCGAGAGTTATGGGCTCGCTGCGCGCCCTTTGCGGCAGGGATGTCCGCCCTCCACGACAAAAAGAGGGACGAGCGTGCCTCTTCGCTCGTCCCTCGGCAGCGTGACTAATCGAATCCGGATTCAGCCCCTCCGGCTAAAAACGTCAGTCACGCTGAAGCCTATGCGAAATCCTCCGCAGAGGATCTCTAGTTGCGCCGGGCGTCTCGGCGATCACGACGATAGTCGCGCGCGTCGCCACGTCGATCTCTTAGGTCGCCCCGAATATCGCGACCATCGCTGCGAATGTCGCCCGTGTCCGCGCGAATTTCCTGACGGTCAGCGCGCAACTCAGCCTGTGACGCGCCGTCACGCCGATCCTGTCGCAGCTCACGCACATCGCCACGCCGGTCCGCAGAGTCTTGGCGAATGTCGCGACGATCGGCGCGAATGTCGTGCGTGTCTGCCCGCACCTCACGGCGATCAGCGCGCAGCTCTCGTCGCTCGCTCCGGTCGATGCGTCGCTGCGCGGTCGCCACGCCCATCAACGCGCAAATTGAAAACGCCAACAGTCCTAACCGAAATAATGTCCTTTTCATCTTACTCGTCCTCCTGAATTCGAATCTTGGTTTGCAAAAAGCTCTGCAAATTCAAGGTCCGCCTCCGCAGAGGCACGAGGAGAAAACGTCAATCGAGGAACTTTCGAATCAACGCTCTTTCGTGGCGAACCCCCTTACTAACCCCTTAGACGCGGGGGTTTGGCCAATGGACGGAATTTTTCATAAGCCGGGGCACTGAAACACCCGAACATCATCACAATTCATGCGTGCGATGACCTTGGTTCGCTCGCAGGCGCAACCAATTACTTAGAATCCATCCAGGACGAATTCCTATGTGAGTTGCGGAGTGGCCCTCTCATTTAATGTGCTGAATTTGCGGCCCCGCGCAACCTTCAGAATGTTGCGGTCGACTACACTCCGAAGGGTCCAGCTCGAACCGCTTTCGTACGTCACATTGACAGCAAGGTTCTGACACAAAAAGAGCAACCGACCGAAACGGTTTTCCATCAGAACTTCGGTCTCCACGATTGCAAGTGCTTTTCAAGTTCTTTGTAAATCGGGTTCGACCATGCGCAGCAGCGTTATCTCAGATGACTCTTTGGTCATCGCTCACATGGAGAATACCGGATGAAGTTCCTTCGACTACCTCACCTGCGGACTGCTAAGTTCGCGCCCCTCGCAGTTTTCTTTCTTTTCTTTGCCACCAATATTACCGGGCTCTATTTCAGTCCCGTTCTGGCTACAGCGAGAGCGGAAGCTTCGACGTCCGAGGACGTTATCCCCAATGACATTCCCCAATCAGGTGATCGCGATCTGGATCTAATCATCTTTCATGCGGGAGAACGTGAAGGCGTTGACCCGCGTCTGATTCATGCGGTGATTCAGCAGGAGTCTAAATATCATCCTGACGCCACCTCGCAGGTTGGAGCGAAGGGCCTGATGCAGTTGATGCCGGACACCGCAAAGCGTTTTCACTGTGATGATTTGAAGGATGAAGCATGCAACGTGGAAGCCGGCACAAAGTACCTCGCCTGGTTGTTGAAAAGATTCAACGGCGACGTCTCGCTGGCTCTCGCCGGTTACAACGCCGGCGAAGGCTCGGTCGACAAGTACGATGGGATCCCTCCCTATAAGGAAACTCAGAGTTACGTGAAGAAAATTGTCGGCAACTATGGCAAGACCTATCATCCGATCCTCTCGCCTGAAGATGCCAAAGTCGCATTTGCGCTAATCCCTGCGGCTTCAAGAATTTCCGATTAGAAACTCAGGCCGCGGTCCGAAACATCAGAAAACTTGCGTATCTCTTTCGCCTGCGGGGAGGCAAAAATTTAGTGGCAACCACGGCCCGACGTGACCTATAATTGCGGCCTTTAGTTCTGTCTCAGTTCAGTTTCTAAAACATCTGAATGTCTCTCTCAAAGGAGGCAACCATGGCGGTATTCAAGTGTCGAATTCTGTATGTAGACGATCACGACGATAGCGCAGAGATGCTGAAGTTGTTGCTGGCGCCGATGGAATACGAAGTAGTTTCGGCGCGCACGGTCGATGAAGCCCTTCAGTTAGCGCAAACGCAGCAGTTTGATCTTTATGTTCTGGACAGGCGGCTGCCGGATGGTTCGGGAATCGAGTTGTGCGAGCAGCTCACCAGGATGAGCCCGACCGTACCCTGTGTTCTTTATACTGGTGATGCTTACGAGATTAATCGACGGGAAGCTGAGGCTGCCGGCGCCGACGCATATGTGCCCAAACCCGACGTCGACAAACTTATCGAAGTAGTGCATAAGTTTCTGGCCGAGAGTGAATGCGCGACGGCGGGATCGGCAGCTTGACTCGAAAAGACTTGCGAAATTCCTGCTCGCTCACTGCATAGAATAGTTAACCGATTTTGCCAACGCGCCGTTGATATAAATCTCGACCTTGTAGGTCCCGCGCGGCCAATCGTTTGGTAAGCTCAGATTCCCATGAACGCGACTCTCGCCGGATTTCGTCGTGTAGTCGATAGTCTTGAAAGCTTCATTCTGCGAATTCCCAACACTGATTGTTTTCCAAACGAAGCGAACTTGCGTGCCGGGTTTGGCTTGATTTAGTTCCGCGATGCAATGAACTACGCGATCCGTGACCGCAAAATTCGTAGTGATGTCGGAGGCGGTTGCGGGATAATTTCTGGCCATGTATACGCGCTCGACCGTGATGTCAGCATTGGTACTGGTTGGTGTCGATCCGTGGTTGGAAGTTCCGCCTCTAAGGCTTGGCCTTCTTAGTCCGACATAGTCGGGGGCAATCTGCGCGGCGCGCGTATCCGTTACCCGCGCACGCGAATCATCGCCGAGCGTCCGATAGACATCACCAAGCATCAACCACCCATCTTCATCGTCGGGACTCTTTTGTGTGTAGGCTTCCAACTCTCGGCGCGCGTCGGTCAGCCGGCCATCCAGAATGATCAAGCCGATGCGATCCGGATCGTAAGTCGAGCCCAGCGAAATCGCCGCGTTCCAATGTTGGCGCGCGGCGGGGAACTGCTCAGTCATGTAATAAATCAAACCGACGTTTGAATGAGGCGCGCCGTCTTTGGCGTTTAGCTTGATCGCTTCGAGATATTCCGCGGCCGAAGGCGCAAGCTGTCCCAGCTTTTGCATCATCAACGCGTTCTGAAATCGCGCTGAGTAATCCTTGGGATCGACGCTGACGGCTTTCTTTGTTTCGATCGAAGCTTCGCGATATTTGCGCTGCTCGCTGAGAATCCGCGCGAGTTCTGTATGCAGTACAAGTACCGGCTGCGCCGTGAGCGTCACCGCTTTTCGATAAGTCGCTTCAGAGCTGGCGTAGTCATTTCGTAGCGACTGGACGTAACCGAGCGCGAGATAGCCGTAGTAATTGTCGGGCTGCGCATTCACCGCACGCTGTCCGGCCGCTAATGCTTCTTCCAATCGCTGCATCTCGCTGTACGTAAACGCGAGTCTCGCGTAAGGTTCGCTGTCGCCGCGGCTGAGACTCGCGGCGCGCGCGTACTGCCTTTCCGCTTCCGGATATTTTTTCTGGTTGTAATAGAGGTGACCGAGACCGAGATACGCGCGCGGATCGCTGGGAACCAGTTTCGTCGCCAGCAAGTAGGCGCGTTCGGCGGCTTCATCGCGTCCATTCTGTCGCGCGTCGTCCGCCAGGCTTAGTGCATCTTCCAATTGAGCTGAGTTGTCGGGCGTCCGCGGGCCGGGTCGTGGTCGAGTTGTAGTTGTGCGTGTCGGCTTTTTCGACGGCAGCTTCATAACCGTTCCGGCGTTCCCCAGCGCTCCGCCGCCCGCGCCGCTGCCACCTGTTCCCCCGCCGTGCTGGGCAACAATGGTCGAGCCGAAGAGGGAGATGAATGTCGCTGCCAATAGGACGCGGAATTGGATCGTTAAATGAGACTTCATGATGGACCTTCCTGTCAGACTACTGCGGCGCCATTCTCTTCTATAAGGTTATGATCGCCAACGCATCTTCAATAACCTTGCAGCAAATTCGTTAGTTGCAAACCAAGGCCGACATAGCCCTGGATTTCCTGCGGCTCTAATCGCTGACTGCTACGAAACACAAATATTTGATTGGCCCCCGCGTCAGTGCAGGTGCCGGCGTAACTTTCATAAAACGCGAGTACGCGGTCGTTGAAAGCCTGTCGAATCAACGTCTCGTCCTGGCCGCGCAACAGATAGTGTTTTGAGAACTCCGGACGCTGGCCGAAATCGATGTCCTGATAGCCGAAGGCTCCGAGCATCTTGTGAAGAAAATTCTCGGGCCGCAAAGAGAAGAACGGCAGATTCAGATTCGCCGGCTCGAGATAAACGACCGATTGAAAATAGGTGTGACTGCTCTTGCCGCCGCCGACAGTATAAATGTAATCGAAAACCGCAGCCTTGACGCCGCTGGCCTGGCCGTACATGAAGTTCTTGATTTTCTTGCCGTAGCCTTGATTGAAGAGCGGGAAGTGGTCCAGCCCGGCAATCATATTCATTGGCGCCGTTGCCGAAAAACTCCAGCCAAGTTGCGCCGCAATTACTTCCAACGCCTTCGTTCGTTCTTTCTCTTTCTTGTTTTGATAGATAAGCAGAAAGACAACGAGGACAACGATCACAATAAAAAACAGCAGAGGAAATAGAGCCAACATGTCCTTCAAAGAGTCACGGCTTCGCGATATTCGCCCCACACGGTGCGCAATCGATTGCTGATCTCACCGACGGTCGCAAACGCTTCTACGCATTCGAGAATTCTCGGCAGGACGTTTTCCGTGCTGCTTGCTGCCTGTTCAAGCTGCGCGAGGGCGAGTTCAGTGGCAGCGGAGTCGCGGCGCTCCCTAATCGCCCGAACTCGCTTTATTTGATCAGACTCGATCGAGGGATCGACACGCAGCGTCTTTACTTTCGAGCCTTCCTCGCTTTGAAATTGGTTCACGCCGACGACGACTGCGTCGTTCGTTTCGACCGCCCGCTGATATTCATAAGCCGCATTCTGAATCTCGCGCTGAATGTACCCTGATTCAATCGCGTGCAGCGTCCCGCCCAGCGCATCGATCTTATCCAGATAATCGACGACCCGCTGCTCGATCTGCGTCGTTAGCTCTTCGATTGCGTAGGCACCCGCCAGCGGATCGACGGTGTCGGCCACGCCGGATTCATACGCGATGACTTGTTGAGTTCGCAAAGCGAGGCGCGCCGCATCTTCAGTGGGTAGCGCCAGCGCTTCATCCATCGCATTCGTGTGCAGCGACTGCGTGCCGCCGAGCACCGCCGCCAGCGCTTGCATCGTGGTACGCACCACATTCACTTCCGGCTGCTGCGCAGTCAAAGTCGATCCAGCGGTCTGCGTGTGAAAACGCATCATGAGCGAGCGCGGATCGCGTGCATGAAAGCGTTCCCGCATGAGGCGCGCCCACAACCGTCGCGCCGCGCGGAACTTCGCGATTTCCTCCAGCAGGTTGTTGTGCGAATTGAAGAAGAACGAGAGGCGCGGCGCGAACTCATCGATTTCCAGGCCGGCTTTCAACGCAGCCTCGACGTAGGCGAGCGCGTCAGCGAACGTGAACGCTACTTCCTGTACGGCGGTCGAGCCGGCTTCGCGAATGTGATAGCCGCTGATCGAAATCGTGTTCCAGTTCGGAACTTCGTGCGTACAAAATGCGAAGATATCGGTAATCAGACGCAGCGACGGTTCAGGAGGGAAAATGTAAGTCCCGCGCGCGATGTATTCCTTCAGGATGTCGTTTTGTATTGTGCCGCTCACTTTTTCGAAAGCGATGCCTTGCTTGCGCGCGACCGCGAGATATAGGCAAAGCAGGATCGCCGCCGTCGCATTGATCGTCATCGAAGTCGAAACTTCATCAAGCGGAATCCCCTCAAACAGCCGCAGCATGTCTTCCAACGAATCGATCGCTACGCCAACTTTGCCGACTTCGCCGGCGGCCAGCGGATCATCTGAATCCAAACCAATCTGCGTCGGCAGATCGAAGGCCACCGACAGTCCAGTCGTGCCCTGCGAGAGCAGATACTTGTAGCGCGCGTTCGATTCTTCGGCGGTCGCGTAACCCGCGTATTGCCGCATCGTCCACAGCCGGCCGCGGTACAAGTTGCGGCGAATCCCGCGCGTGTACGGAAACTCGCCGGGATCGCCAAGGTCGCGATCATATGCGAGTGGTTCGGTGTTCGACGGATTGAAATCGACCGGCAGCTCAATGCCGGATGACGTGTCGAAGTGCTCGCGCCGCTCTCTTTTGATCTTGGAAGCCATTGATTGCAGCGAGGCTATCAGTTTAGAGTTTCAGGTTTCAAGTTTGAAGTTTCAAGTCGCGGGCTTTTCGATTTACCAACTTGAAACCTGAAACTTGAAACCTGAAACTCAAGTGGCTTAGCATCGACCTATGGAAATGGACGAGGAGACAAAGAGGTTGGCCGAGGATGTCGGTACCGCGATTAATGAATCTGTGCGCGATTCATCGGCGGTGGCCGCCGCCATCGACCGCCTGCGCGAAGCCGGTTTTGAGATGGAGTTGACGCTGAAGCTGGAAATCGGATTGCGGCCGCAAAGCGACGATCAAGAAAGGGAGTCAAGCAACGAGTCATTTGACTTGACTGACGAGGACTTGCAGATTCTGCGATCGATGAAGATCAAGATTGAGCCGGAGTGATGATTTGAGATTTGGCATTTGACATCTGTCATATGGAAATTTACGCGACCATCTTAGCTCAGCGGGTCAGCGAAACTCGTCTGGTTTAAATGACCAATGACAAATCTCAAATGCCAAATCTCAAATAGTCTTCTCTCTACTCGGGCGTCTCTTCACTCCCCGTTAGTTTCTGTTGTCTTAGCGCCGCGGCGCCAATCAATCCGCCCATGCCCATCGACTCAACTGCGCTGCTGGGCACCAGCATGAGCGCGCCCTTCTCTTTCAATCCTTCGTAGAGCATGTTCATCGCGCGCAGGTGAAGCGCGGTTGGATTGTCGCGATAAGACTCTGCCGCCACACCGAAGCGCGCTGCGATTTCGACCTCGGCTTCCGCCAGAATCACCCGCGCGGCTTTTTCGCGGGCAGCCTGGGCTTCGCGCGACATCGCATCTTGCAACGCCGCCGGAATAATTACATCGCGCATCTCCACTGACTGCACTGTCACTCCCCAGGGGTTCGAACGTTCATCGATCAACTTTTGCAGTTCATCTTCGATCCGTTCACGTCCGCGCAGCAGATCGCTCAACGAAGTTCGGCCAATAATGTCGCGCAACGCGGTCTGCGCGGCCCAGGTGACCGCGGCGGGATAATTCTGGACTTCGAGCGCAGCTTTTTCGGGATCGTAAACCACCCAGAACAGCACTGCGTCGACGTTTACCGGCACAGTGTCGCTGGTCAAAGTCTCTTCGGCAGCGAAGCCGGTGGTGATCACGCGCTGATCAATCCACGCTGAAACACTGTCGACAAACGGAATGATCCAAAACAGTCCCGGTCCGCGCAGCCCGACGTATTTGCCCAGCCGCAAGATGACCGCGCGTTCCCATTGGCGCGCAACCTTTGGTGACTGCGCGAGAAAAAGCCCGAGCAGCACGCCGATGATCGCGCCCCATGGTGCGAAAGTCATCACGCTGGCGAACGCACCGAGCAGCACCGGCGCGAGAAACGCTACCGCAGCAACGAAGTTCACGCGCGGCGCTGTTGGCACAGGCAAATTGTTTCGTGCTTCTATCAGACTCTGTTGAATGTTAGGCATTGATTTCTCCTCTGTGGCGCAAATTGTGTAACGCAAATTGGTAATTTGCGATCGTGTTGATCCAGAATTCGCAAGTTAACAACTTGCGCTACGTCGTGTTACTTCCTCCGTCTCTTCTCCAGGTGCTCAATCACATCTTCGATCGAGAAACCGTGCTTGTGTGTCTCGGCGACGAAGTGATCCGTCAACTCGCGCAATCGTTTTTCACGATCGCGCCGGTTGGCAGCTTCGTTGGGACGAGCAGTCACGAATGTCCCGACGCCTCGACGCGTCTCGACGACGCCGGTGCGTTCCAGTTCCGTGTAGACCTTCGCCACCGTGTTTGCGTTGATGCGCAAATCAACGGCGAGTTGCCGCACCGTCGGTAACTTATCGCCGACGCCGAGCCGGCCCGTGGCGATTGCAAAGCGAATCGAGCGCTCGAGCTGATGATAGAGGGGCGTCGGATGGCTGGTGTCTACCTGGAACATTTTGGATTGCAGTATTGTACTACGACAATGGTACAAGTAAAGTTCCGGGCAATCTGAAAACCATGTTTTTGACTGGATGCCCCGCGCTTTGCCTAGGTTTTGGACGATATGTTATCTTCTCGTCTTTCAAAACCCTTCCGAATTTGTCCCGAGACAACGGGATTCGGCACTTATCAATACGAGGAGTTGATTGATTAGATATGGCTACGTCTAACGGAACCGGCGCGAATGGCAACGTCGGAAAAGTCGTGCAAATTATCGGCCCGGTGGTCGACGTTGAGTTTGGCGAAGGCTATCTGCCGCCGATTTATCAGGCGCTGCGGATCACTTCCGACGGGTTCGAA
>JACXTT010009559.1_pt1 | contig 13242 bp, 11 predicted proteins | sample 9270951 | NCBI WGS metagenome assembly JACXTT01 (sample SAMN15532306, study PRJNA645909) | rock metagenome | isolation source: weathered quartz diorite | place: Puerto Rico | collected 2017-06-21
CGATCGGGTTGCCGAGCTTGGCATCGATTTGATGCTGGCCGGGCATACTCATGGCGGCCAGTTGTCGCTCGATTTTGTCCACCGAGGCCTCAACCTCAGCCATCTCATATATGATTACAACAGTGGATGGTATGAAAAGAACGGCGCGCAGTTGTACGTGAATCGCGGCATCGGCACGACGGGCTTTCCCATCCGGCTCGGCGCCCGCCCGGAGATTTCGGTATTTGAATTGTCCAGAACCTAACCGCTGGTGGCAAACCACATTCCTCAGAGTGGGCGTCAAATTAGAGCGCGCACGCACGCTCCATTGAAAGCTCCTAGAACCGTTGCGAAGGTTTTAGGCAGGCTGTCGGGCCTCGTGGCGGATTTAACTCGGGCCGAATCACGGGCAAACCGAAAGTTATCTCAACTGACGAAAACAGGCGATTACACTCATTGACCCCCGGACAGGGCTCCCGTCGCCTTCATTCGTATCCAATCTCAGTTATGTTCTCCGGCACGTAGCTGGCCGCGGGCTCCAGGTCTAGCGTCTTGGAGTTGTTCGCGCCCAGGCGTGCGAGGTGCGCTTGCTCTGCCGTCGTACAGAGCCAGGCTATCGGGCGAGAGGTATCGAAGACTAGGAATCTGCCTTCATCCTCGCCGGTGATCTTGACCGCGGGGAACCTCTGCCGGACTGATTCAATGGATTGCATGGCTAGGCTATACGGGCGCGTGTGACGCCTCCACTTTTCTGGCCTTTTGTCTTCCGTCGCAGGTCGTTCAGTATCTTCAGCCATGACCGCGGAACGGTGCCTCGGTATCGGTTCATTGCTCCCGACATGATGAACGCTTCGGACTCGTCCGGCGTATACGCCTGGTCGGCAAACTCCTCTATGATCGCCCAGCATTCGACCAGGAGATCGAGGGAGCCAGCAAACTCTTCCCAGGCTTTTGTCTTCGTGTTCAAGCCAGGGGCGATCACGTCGAATCCGGGGTGGAAGCGAACGTCGAAGACCTGGCCGAGGATTTTGCTGTTGCTGTTGCTTTGGTCATTCATAAAAAGAAACGCCTTTGACCTGTTCTGCCCGGTTTTTTCTTCTTTCTTGATCGAATTTTGCACGGATGGCCGCCCCGAACCCCAACCCTTACCCCAACCCGAACCCTTACCCCAACCCATGACCGAACCCGAACCCAAACCCTAGTCCGTGCAACACAGTGCTGCGCTGGAGCTGCACGGTGCAACACGGTGCTGCGCTGGAGCTGCACTCTGCTCTTATGCCACGGGCTCCTTCCGGAAAAGATCACCTCGGCCTACCTTGTACCGACTCTTCTTTATCCGTTCCGGACTTGGCAGAAACGGTTCGGAGCCCACCCAGTGGCCCCAGACCTTACCGTTCTCATCCGTGGCACGTTCGAGTAGGCCGACGCGTTCCAATTCATCGAGCAACTCGCCGACCTTGCTCGAATCCCAGTCGGGACGCGCATGGGCGTAGGCCGCAGACCAAACCAGCTTAGGAGCGGCCTCGAAAGTGCCGTCAGCAAGAGCTATCGAATATAGCCATGCGTATTCAGCCCGCCATTGAACGGGTTCGATCTTGTCGATCTTCTCCGATTTCCAGGCCGACTCACTAAACAAGCGCGTTCGCTTTTCGACCAGCCCAGCGGCCTCGACCTCCTCCCTGGTCATGGTGAGCAACTCGGGTTGTAACTCCGCTCTGCTCTGCATGATTTTGGCGAAGACATCCATCGGACAATCTGGAATTTCAGGCCAGCCGATGATCGAGTCCGCTCTTGCTAGTGAACGGTAGTACCGCTGTGCGGATCGTGCAGTTTCTGACATTTTTGTATCCTCCCGTTTCAGTGCTTTTCTCTCTCCAGTCGTCGTTGCCGTTCCCTGGCTCGGTTCGCCGGATCAGATCTCCATCTCTTCATTCGCGCTTTAGCCTCGTCCCTGTGTGCAGCCTCATAGCTGAGCTTCTCCTCGCGTACACGTTCTGGATGATCGCGACGATAGATTCTCCGAGCTTCCCTCAGCAGCGGAAATCGGAACTAAACAGTACCATTTGCAACTTTAATAGTCAACTGTAAGTCATTGATATTAAAGCCGCTTTGCTATGTCAAGGTGCTTACACTTGCTCACGCGTGCTTACAGGCGAAAGGAGGGCGAAGGCCTTGCAGGGCGCGCGTCGTGCGGACTTGGTGAACCCGTCACACGGGCAGAGCAAGTTGAGGCTCGAAGAGCCTCCGTCCATAAAGCGTTTCTCACAACCTCTTTTGAGCTTGCCTAAACAGCGAGAACGCTGCCCGGTGCACCATGTCTCCACGTGATGCACCGGGCACCGGACGAACGTTCACATTCGGAGCGTTCGATGAATCGAACAGAAAACCCGGCATACATTTCGGGTCGTGTTATCGTTTTTGGCGAGGCAAACTCGGCTGGTGAGCTTCGAGGAAAGTTCGAAGCCATGAGCAAAAGGAGATACCAAGACCCTAGGCCCAAGCGCGAAGGAAATTTCTGGTACTTGCTCACCTGGGAAGATGGGCCGCAAGGCACCAGGAAACGTAAACGTGAAAAACTGGCCCCCGCATCCATGAGATTGCGGGAAGTGCAAAAGATTGCCGATGAGATTTTGCGACCTGTGAATCAGGGGCTCATCTCGGTCGGCTCAGCCGTTAACTTCAAGCAGTACGTGGAAAGCACCTATATGCCGACCGAACTGCCGCTGCTGGCGAAGACCACGCAGGATTCGTATCAAGGTGTCATCGCAAAACATCTTGAACCACGATTTAATTCTTTGTGCCTGCGTGATCTTACACCACTCACTCTTCAGCGATATTTTTCCGGGCTCGCCGGTGAGAGGCTAGGGCATCCGTTGATTTTGAAAATACGAGATACCCTCTCCTCAATTCTGCGATCCGCAGTTCGATACGGCTTTCTCATCCAAAACCCGATGGTCGGTTTAAAGCTGCCGGTGGACAAAAGCCCGAGGCGGCAGAAGCCGGTCATCTCGCCCGAACAGTTTGCGAATCTCGTGGAGTGCGTCGCAGAACCTTACGCGTCGATGCTTTTCGTAAGCGTGTGGACTGGACTGCGGATCTCGGAACTGATCGGCCTAAAGTGGAGATGCATTCACGCCGACAGCATCACGGTCGAGGAACGATACTTCCGCGGTGACTGGTCTACTCCAAAAACGAACGCGTCCGCGGCTACGATCGGCGTATCCCCTGAAGTGATCGCTCGCATTCACCGGTTAAAGTCTCTGACGGTGGCGGTGCGCGCGGGAAGGGCGACACGGCACTACCAGGTAGTGAAAGCGGCTGGGCCGGATGATCTGGTTTTCCAATCGGTGAAAGATGGTAAGCCGATGTCAGACCAGAACGTTTTGAAACGGCACGTTCAACCGGTGGCCCGCCGTCTCGGGCTGAATTTCGTGGACTGGCACTGCTTGCGGAGAAGCTACGCAACCTGGCTGGTTCAATCGGGGGCCGACCCGAAATCGGTGCAAGGTCAAATGCGACATTCGCGCATCTCAACCACGCTGGATATTTACGCGCAGGCGGTGCCCGTCAGCCAACGCCGCGCAGTAGAAAAGCTGTCGGAGTTCGCAAACGTTAAGCCTGTTCCGATGCTGTTCCAATAAACGAGGCCGAAAAGTGGTTGCAACAGGAGACAAGTCGCGACGAATCAGTCAGATAGTAATGGCGGTTCTCGTCGTTCGCAACGACGAGGCCGTCGGTTCGAGCCCGACTAGCTCCACCAACATTACTTCGCGATTCCTCGTCCTCGGAATGCCGGCGCGTGGCTGAAACGCCAAGCCAAGGCCTCCGGGGAACTTGTCAGGCAACTCCGCTTCCGGCAAAAAAGAGCGTATAACTAAGCTTCTCGACCAGACAACCGCATCCAATGGCGTATATCCCCAGACCGGACCCATATACAGAGCGAACCCCAGGGGTTAGAAATGCGACGAATAGGCTTGCAAGCTTGTCCGTACTGCGGCGGTTCCGAGGTTTATCTCTCCACTGCAAAAACATTCTGGGAGAAGATTTCAGCGGTGCTCCTGCTTCGGCACGTGCGATGTGACGACTGTCGACGGCGGCATTTCCGGCCAGTGTTTCTGTCCGTGCCCAAGCGACCCGCAAGAATTGCAGTTCCCAGGAAGCCCCCCGAAATAGTCTCGAGCGAAGGTAGGGATCAGCCTCGGGTTTGAAGCGGGCGGCAGGCGACTGGGGAGCGGCACGCAAGACATTGCGAGCAACGTCTCTGCACACAGAGGTTAGATCCTTTATCAATTGAGCAGAATGCCTACGATGGAAGCCGACATCAGGTTGGCCATGGTGCCCGCGATCATGGCGCGGAAGCCGAGCTTGGCCAGTTCGCCGCGCTTATTCGGAGCCAGCGCGCTGATGCCACCGATCTGAATACCAATAGAACTGAAGTTGGCGAAACCGCATAGCGCGAAGGTTGCGATGGCGAACGAACGGGGATCGAGCACTGCTTTCTGTGCCCCCAGCATGGAATAAGCGACCAGTTCGTTGATCACCATACGCGTTCCCAGAAGATTCCCCACCAGGCCGCAATCTCTCCACGGAATGCCGATCACAAAGGCGATGGGGGCGAAGATCACTCCGAAAACTTGTTCCAGGCGCGACGGGAACCAGCGAAACAGGTTATTGTGAATACCGCCGAAGATTCCATTCACCAGAGCGATCAGGGCGAGGAAGGAAATCAGCATAGCTGCGATGTTCAGCGCGAGGTGCAGGCCGTCGATGGTGCCGCGGGTGATGGCGCCGAGCACGTTTTCGTCTTTCGGCATGGCCTCGGCGTCGATGGCGGTGACGGAAGAGGCGGCCTTACTTGCTTCTGATTTGCGGTGCGGGCTGGTAAGAGGTTCTTCGGTTTCGGGCACGAACATTTTCGCCATCAGAATGGTGCCGGGGGCAGTCATGATGACGGCGCTGAGCAGATGTTTGGCTTCCACGCCGTAGAGAATATACGCCCCCATAATCCCGCCGGAAACGTGGGCCATGCCTGCGGTCATCACGGTCATCAGTTCGGAGCGGGTCAGCGACGGAAGGTAGGGCCGGATGGTAAGCGGGGCCTCGGTCTGCCCCATGAAGATGCTGGCGGCGACATCCAGCGATTCCGCTCCGCTTGCGCCCATGCGGATCATGATCCTGGCCGCCTGGCGAATAATGAACTGCATGATGCCGTAGTAATAGAGCACGGCGAAGAACGCGGAGATAAAAATCACCGTGGGCAGAACCTGAAACGCAAAGACAAGGCCAAACTGGCCGCCCTTCCTGCCCAGTTCGCCGAAGACCATTTGCGAGCCGGCGAAGGAGTACTGCAGAAACTTGTCCACGCCATGGCCCGCCCATTCCAACAGATTGCGCCCGAAGCTGAAGCGCAGGACGAAAATGGCAAATACGATTTGCAGGACCAGTCCCATGGCTACGGTTTTGATCCGGATCGCGCGGCGATTGCTGGAAAACAAGTAGGCGAGGCCGAGCATGGTGATCAAGCCGAGAAGCCCTGTCAGACGGCCCATGGGAGACTCCTGGTCATGCAATTTAGTGGAGCGGAGATGGTCATGCCTGCGTTCCTTTGCTGGAAATAACGCGATGGATCAGGGGCCGCCTCACGGCTGGCGGTTTCTCCGCGATGCGGTAAGCCTGCTGCAGCAGATTGCGCGCGTCGGCAAGGCGGGCGTCGGAATTGTAATGAATCGTGCACAGTGGCTCGCCCGCGCGAACCGGGTCAGCAACCTTCTTGTGCAGGACCAAGCCTACAGCGGGGTCGATCACATCTTCCTTTTTTTCGCGGCCGCCGCCGAGCACCAGACTGGCGATGCCGACCTGCTCGCATTGAATGCTGGCGATGAAGCCGCTCGATGGGCTCGGGAACTGCGACTGGTGCTGCGCCTGGGGCAGGCGTCGAGTATCGTCAATCACGCGCGGGTCGCCTGCTTGCTGAGTGATGATCTCGCGAAATTTCCTGAGCGCGGATCCATTGCCGATGAGTTCTGACGCCAATTGACGGCCCCGCTCAACGCTCGGCGTGCGATCTGCCAGATAGAACATCCAGGCGGCGAGTTCGACCGAGACTTCGCGCAAGTCGGCAGGCCCGCCACCCTGCATCACTTCGATGCACTCTTCGACTTCCAGCGCATTGCCGACTTTCAGGCCCAGGGGTTGGTCCATGTCGGTGATCAGCGCGACCATCTTTTTGCCCATGCGCTCGCCGGTTTCGACCATCAGTTCGGCGAGATGGGCGGAATCCGCTTCGGTCTTCATGAACGCGCCGCTGCCGGTTTTTACGTCCAGCACCAAGCCGTCGATACCCTCGGCCAGCTTCTTGCTCATGATGGAGGCACAGATCAGGTTGGGGCTTTCGACGGTGGCGGTGACATCACGAAGAGCGTAGAGCTTTTTGTCGGCGGGGGCGATTTCGGCGGTTTGGCCGATCAGGCCGCAGCCACAGGCTCTGAGAACGCGGCGGAATTCGCTTAACGACAGATTGATGTTGAAGCCAGGAATGGATTGCAGCTTGTCCAGCGTGCCGCCGGTGTGGCCGAGGCCGCGACCACTGATCATAGGAACGGTCACGCCGGCCGCTGCGACTACCGGGGCGATGATGAGCGATGTCTTGTCACCCACGCCGCCGGTGGAATGCTTGTCTATCTTGGCGCCGGGGAGATCGGAGAGATCGAGGACCTCGCCGGAGTGCAGCATAGCGGCCGTGAGGGCGCTCAGTTCGGCGCCTGTCATTCCCCGGATGAGCACGGCCATCAGCCAGGCTGCCATTTGGTAGTCGGGAATTTCGTCATGGGTATAGGCGCGGACGAGGAAGTTGATTTCATCGGGAGCGAGTTCGCCGCCGTCGCGTTTTTTGCGGATGAGGTCGAGGGGACGCATAGTTATGGTCGGCGGGGATGACGTCGCTGAAGCTGAGCTATTGGACATCGGACTCGTTAGGGACAGGGAAGCTTACATTGTGAGATGGGATGGTGGAAAGTGTTTCCTGCGCGGCAAGGCCGCAGTAGTGAGGAGGCTTTGATAGTATCTCCAGAATGCGATTGCTCGTTCTCTTTCTCGCCTCGGCTGTTGCGCTCGCGGAAAGGGCTCCGGGTAGCCCCCTCGAACACTTACCTCCCAATATCGAGGTTCTGACCCATTTCGGTGAACGTGCGGACATTTCGCCAGACAACCAGCGTGTCGCCTTCATGGCGAAGAGTTTTGGCGACGCCATGTTAGTGGACGTGAAGTCGCGCACCATTCAGTGCTTGACCTGCAATGTGCCAGGCGCGGTCTTTCTCCGGGTGATGCATCTCGTAACCGGGGATTACATCCTGATCGGCCCAGACCACTTCGAGGATGTTCACACCAGTCGCACCCGCGACAATGAACTCTGGTTCCTGAGCAAGGAGCGGGGAGCCAAGCCAGTTAAACTGGGCCAAAGGATGAGCGAGGGCGCTGCGATTTCCAAGAAGACTTTGAAAATCGCGTTTTCACAGGTGGCTGCCCAGTCATCGGATCTTGCGCCGGAAGCTTCGCGGCTAGTGGTGGCAGACCTGGATCTTTCCGGTGTGCCCAAGCTGGTCAACCAGAAGACGGTCTATGAAAGTAAGAACCGAGACTGCGTCATCGAAGCGCAGGACTTTTACGACAACGATACCAGGATGACCTTCACCTGTTACGAACCGGACAGCCGTTCGTCGGTAATGGGGATTGATCTGAAAACAGGTCGGGTGACGAACTTTTCAAAAGCGCCGGGAACGTATAACGAAGTGGAAGGAATTTTTCCGGATGGGCTCTACACCGCCGTCGAGGCAGACCGTCAGTGCGAGCAACTCGGCGGCACGCGTGGCTCCGGAAACATCGACATCTGGAAGCTGAAGCTGGACGGAACCGGGAAGGATTTTACTCGCCTGACATACTTCAACGACTACGAAGGCGGCAAGGCGTCGAACCCCGTAATTTCAACTGACGGACGGTTTATGGCGTTTCAATCCGCCAAGACAAGCGATCCTGCCGGCGTAGGGTACGGCATACTTCTTTACTGGTTCAAGCGTTAGTGGCGGGGAAGAAGGTTAGTAATCGGCGTTGACTGTGGCTCGGAAACAGCGGAGCTTCGCTCCGCCGGGCAGCCGGGGGCGGCTGTCCCCGCGTGGTCGGAAGAGAAATTAGAACTCCCAGCAGATGGGCAAAACTTGACATCTCAGACTGCCACGTATATCGTCTCGCTGTTTAGGCTGGACAGAACTCTTCTTCGATCTTCCCCAGTGTCCGACTGAACCGGCCCCGGTTCCGATCCCAGGATTCCCTCAAACATTGAACCAATCGTAGCGCGCTGCCCCTGAGCTCGCTCGGGGCTTGCTGTCAGCCCAGTCACGCAGCCAACTAAAAAGAAAGGATAGGAAAATGAAGTACTCGACAATGCCCTTAATCGGGCTGTTTATTGGTCTTGCCGTTCTTGCCCTTCCAGCGGTCGGTCAAGGCGTTTGGACAAGCGAAGCGCCGATGCCTACGGCACTCTACGGGCAATCAACTGGCGTCATCAACGGCAAGCTTTACTCGGCGAGCGGTTGTTGCTCGGCGTTCACTTCTCCTTTTCCTCGTTTTACCACCTTGCAAGTCTATGACCCGGCGACGAACACTTGGAGCACTGCTGCCCCAATACCGACCGGCGTTGTAGACGGACCCAGTGGCGTAATCAATGGCAAACTGTACGTGGCAGGCGGAGCAGCCGATCAGGCTCATGGGAACAATATAGCGGCCCTTCAGGTGTACGACCAATCCGCTGATACATGGACGACCAAAGCGCCCCTACTAGCCGCTAGCAACGGCGGTAGCGCGGGCGTTATCGATGGCAAGCTCTACGTAGCAAGCGGCACGGACCCGTCCAACACTGCCGTTCTCAATACGCTTGTGGTTTACGATCCCATAGCGGACTCGTGGAACAGTTTGGCTCCGATTCCCTCTCCGCATGAACTCGCAGCCTCTGCGGTGATCAACGGCCTTTTATACGTAGTAGGCGGCGTTAGTGGCACCGGAGTCGTCAACACCGTACAGGCCTACGACCCTTCTACTGACGCTTGGCGCACCCTTGCCCCTATGCCTACCGCTCGCTATGCCCTCGCTGCAGGCGTGATTGACGGCATTCTGTACGCCGTTGGGGGGTACGACAACACTAATGTACTCGCTACCGTTGAAGCGTATGACCCAGTGAGCAACACGTGGAGAACCGCGACCTCGATGCCCACATCGAGCTGTGGCCCCGGTGCTGCCGCCATCAACGGTATTCTCTACGTCGCGGGTGGCGGCTGTATTACGGGTCTACTGAACAATCTACAGGCATTCGCGCCCACGACCGCCCAAATCCAGCAACCTATCAACCCCGACGGGTCAAGCGTATTCAACGCGTCGCGTGGTGTTGTTCCTGTTAAGTTCACGCTTATCGCGGGCGGCGCTGCGAGCTGCACTCTTCCGCCGGCCAACATTGCGTTGACCCGCACCGCCGGAAACGCGATAGGGTCGATCGATGAAAGTGCTTACACTATGGCAGCGGACAGTGGGTCGACCTTTCGAATCTCTGATTGCCAGTACATCTATAACTTGGCTTCGAAAGCGTTAGGGCCTGGAACCTACCGTGTGGACATCATCCTTGGCGGTGGAGTAGTCGGGAGCGGAGTGTTCGGATTAAAGTAATGTGGAGTTCTACTCACGGACACACGATACGGTCAACTGTCTTCGGCGGTGCCTACATGGTGGCTGATTCTGGTTTCCACTTAGTTCAGGCGTCAGAATCTGGCCATGCGGTCCGGTTTTGTTAGAGGTCAAGCGGCAGAATCAGCCCGAGTGCGTTTTAAGGTGATGATGCTCACTGAATCGTTATAACCGAAAGCCTTCGGGCAGCAGCTTCGTAATTGCCATTTGTTCTGTGCCGGACTGGCCGCGAAACAGAACCAGGGCATCGGGACCAAATTCGTAGATGACCTGACGGCAGGCGCCGCAGGGGGCACAGGGGCCGTCGCGTTCGGTGGCGACGGCGACTGCCTTGATCCTCATGCAGGATCCTTCGGCTGCGACGGCGGCGAAGATGGCGTTGCGCTCGGCGCAGATGGTAAGCCCGTAAGAGGCGTTTTCCACGTTGCAGCCGGAATATAGCGCGCCGCGCTCGGTGAGGATTGCCGAGCCTACGCGAAAGTTGGAATAGGGGGCGTGGGCGTTCTTGAAGGCGGCGCGGGCGGCAGAGAGCATTTTTTCCTGTTGTTCGGGGGTGAGGGTTATGGGCATCGGTCTAGTCCTTTCTGAGGCTGCGGGGAGAAGCAGGTCCCCGTTCGACTCCCCCTCGTTTGCACTCAGGGTTCGCTCAGGGCAGGCTCTCCACTCCGCTCGCTTTCGCTTCGCTCCGGTCGGGATGCCAAAGTTTGTTGCATTGGATTTCTGATTTGGGACGCTAGATCGCCGGGCAGGCACCGCGCTTAATAAATTCGCCCTGACCCGGGCGGCCAAGAAATTTATCGCCTTCGACCAAGACGCGTCCCCGAGACAAAACTACGTCCGGCATCCCCGTGACCTTGATGCCTTCGAACATGGAGTAATCCACGCGCATGTGGTGGGTTTTGGCGCTGATGATGTGCTCGCGTTTGGGGTCGAAGATGACCAGGTCGGCGTCGCTGCCTACGGCGATGGTGCCCTTGCGCGGATAGAGGCCGAAGAGCTTGGCGGGCGTGGTGGCGACCAGTTCGACGAAGCGGTTTAGGTTGAAGCGGCCCTGCGCGACGCCGCCCGAATACACCAGGCTCATGCGGTGTTCGATGCCGGGGCCGCCGTTGGGAATTTTGGTGAAGTCGCCGATGCCCATTTCTTTTTGTTCCTTGAAGCAGAAGGGACAGTGGTCGGTGGAGACCACTTGCAGGTGATCGTGTTTCAAGCCTGCCCACAATTTTTCCTGGTGCCATTTTTCGCGCAGCGGCGGGGTGAAAACATATTTAGCGCCTTCGAAGCCGGGCGCGTCCATGTTCTCGAGCGAGAGATAGAGGTACTGCGGACAGGTTTCCGCGTAGACCGGCAGGCCGCGATCACGGGCCTCGCGGACTTTTTCCAGGGCGTCGTTGCAACTCAGGTGAACGATGTAAACGGGCGCGTCGGCCATCTCGGCCAGGGCGATGGCGCGGGCGGTGGCTTCGGCTTCGGCTGTGGTTGGGCGCGTCAGTGCGTGATACTTGGGACCGGTCTTGCCCTCGGCCAGCGCCTGCTTGACGATCACGTCAATGGCGCCGCCATTTTCCGCGTGCATGCAGACCATAGCGCCGGCCTTGGCGGAGGCACGCATGGCTTTGAAAATGCTGGCGTCGTCGAGCATGAAAACGCCAGGGTAGGCCATGAAGAGCTTGAAGCTGGTGATGCCTTCGCGCACCAGTTGGGGCATTTCGGCGAGCTGGGCATCGGGGAGGTCAGTGATGATGCAGTGGAATCCGTAGTCGGCCACCGCTTTTGAGGACGCCTTTTGCATCCAGGCGTCGAAGGCGGTGCGCAGCGACTGGCCTTTGTACTGGATGGCAAAGTCGATCAGGGTTGTGGTGCCGCCGAAAGCGGCGGCGCGGGTGCCGGTTTCAAAATCATCGGCGCTGGTGGTGCCCCCGAACGGCATATCCAGGTGGGTGTGGACGTCGATCCCTCCGGGGAATACGTATTTGTTCGTGGCATCGATCAGGTGTTTGGCATTTTCGCGCGGCAGGGTGGCGCCGAGCGCAACCACGCGGCCGCCTTCAATCGCGACATCGGCCTGATAGGTGTCGGTTGCCGTAACCACGGTGCCGTTGGTAATGACGGTGTCGAACCCCATTGGCCAATCTCCTGTGCTGCCAGAGTCCCATCGGTCCGGGCGGAAGCGTGATGTATTCTATTCTACAAAGCCGGGCGTGAGCGCACGAGCCGGGGTCGCGCCGCAAGGCTTGAACCGCGAAGGACACGAAGTCTCACGAAGGTCTTCTGAGGAGAGACATGAAGTTTGGGATCACCCTTAAACCGGATATTTCCGTGGAGCGCATTGTTGCGCTGACCCGGCAGGCGGAGCAGGCGGGCTTCGGATACGGCTGGATTTTCGACTCTCACGTGCTGTGGAAGGAACCGTATCCGCTACTGACATTAATGGCGAACGCGACTCACAGCATGAGATTGGGCCCTTGCGTGACCAATCCGGCGGTGCGCGATCTTACGGTTACTGCCAGCCTTTTCGCCACCTTAAACCTGATTTCCGGCGGGCGCATGGAGCTGGGAATCGGCCGTGGGGACAGCTCGCGACGGGTTCTGGGCAAGAAACCCGTCACCCCAGCAGAATTGGAGCGCTCAGTGGCTACCTTTCGCGCCCTGACGGCCGGGTGTGAAGTCGAGTACGAGGGGCAGGCTACGCGTCTTGGTTGGGCGACGGGTTCGCCGCCGGTGTGGATTGCCGGATATGGACCGAAGGTCCTGACTATGGCGGGGCGGATCGCGGACGGAGTGATTCTGCAGTTTGCCGATCCCGATCTGATCGCTTGGTGTCTGGGGTTTGTCTGGCAGGGAGTGAAGGAAGCGGGGCGTGATCCGAAGTCAGTGGAGGTTATGGCGGCTGCTCCCGTGTGGGTGTCAGACGATCTTGCGCTGGCTCGGCAGCGGGTGAGATGGTTTCCGGCGCTGGTTTCAAATCACGTAGTTGACCTGATCTCGCGCTACAAGCCAGAAGACCTTCCGGCTTCGCTTACGTCTTATGTACAGAAGCGGGCTGGATACGACTACCAGCATCATGCCGAGGTGGGCAGCGACAATGCCAGCTTTGTTTCCGACGAAGTGGTGGACCGGTTTTGCCTGGTGGGGTCGGTGGAGGCGCATCGGCAGAAGCTGAAGAAACTGGCTGAGGTGGGAGTTACCCAGTTCAATATTTACCTGATGTGCGGCGAAGAGGAGAAGACGTTGGAGATTTATGAACGGGACGTTTTGTCTGGATTTCCGCGATAGCTTTAAGAGCAGATCGCGATAGAGTCAGTTGTCAGTTTTTGGTTCCCGGTTCTCGGTAAAAATGTTTCACGTCATTCCACGTCGAATGCTGATCGCGCTGCTGGGCTGCGGGCTGCTGATTTCGTGCAGCGGGAGCCAGGCGCCGCCCCCGGTTGTGACGGCGGTTCCCATCCTGGCTGCTACGGTTGAGCAGAAGGCCGTCCCCCTGCAGGTGAAGGCGATCGGCGCGGTTGAGGCCTACTCGAGCGTTTCGGTAAAGAC
>JACXTT010009560.1_pt1 | contig 13242 bp, 11 predicted proteins | sample 9270951 | NCBI WGS metagenome assembly JACXTT01 (sample SAMN15532306, study PRJNA645909) | rock metagenome | isolation source: weathered quartz diorite | place: Puerto Rico | collected 2017-06-21
GAAACCTGACATAAAGACATTTCGCAATCTTGCGTTCGCGTTTGAGGCCTTAAAACAAGGCGGAAACATGCCATGCATCATCAATGCTGCCAATGAAATTGCCGTGGCAGGCTTTTTGAACAATGGCCTTAGCTTTTTGGCAATGAGCGATGTGATTGAAGAATGTATGCTGAAAGTTGGCTATCATGCCAAGCCAACGCTGGATGATTATTTGAATACAGACAAAGAAACACGCATTTTTGCGCAAAATTTAATTAAACAAATTCCGTTAAAGACGTTTACAAATTGATATAAATAACGAATGAGTATAGTGATCATGGTGGGCCAGCTATTGCTGGGCCTTTCAATTCTGGTAATATTGCATGAGTTTGGCCATTTTATAGCGGCGCGTGCCTTTGGTATTAAGGTGGAAAAATTCTACCTATTTTTTGATGCCTGGGGCATAAGTCTTTTCAAATTCAATTATAGAGGTGTTGAGTATGGTATCGGCTGGCTGCCTTTAGGTGGCTATGTAAAAATTGCCGGTATGATCGACGAGTCGATGGATACCGAGCAAATGGCCGGTCCGGCGCAGCCCTGGGAGTTCCGCTCAAAACCGGCCTGGCAGCGTTTGATCGTGATGCTGGGTGGTATTACCGTAAATATCATATTAGGTATTCTGATCTTCTGGGTACTTACCCTGAAATACGGAGAAACCTACACCCCAAATGATAACCTGAAATATGGTGTCGCACCGGGTATAATTGGCAAGAAGATCGGTCTTCAGCCAGGTGATAAAATAGATGCTGTAAATGGCAAGAAGATAGAGTATTTCGATGAAATAGTAAGTCCCAAGGTTCTATTAGGCAATAGCGTACTCACTGTGATCCGGGATAATAAAGAAATATCGATCACCGTGCCTGGCACCATCTTAAACGATCTATCTGATTATGGGATTGGTGAATTTGTGAAACCAAGAGTGAAATTTGTGGTTGATGGCATTACCGCTAACAGCAATGCCCAAAAGGCAAAACTTTTAAAAGGCGATAGCATAATTGCAGTCAATGGCAATAAAATAACGTTTTTTGATGAGATACAAAGTCAGTTACTTGCTGATAAAAACCAGTCTGTTCAATTGACGGTAAAGCGAAATAATGCCATAAACCAATTAACAGCTAAAGTAAATGCTGATGGCACCCTTGGCTTTTTAGCCAAATATGATATCCCAAAGGAAAAAAATATCAAGTTTGGTTTCTTCGCGTCGCTGCCGGTCGGTGCTTCAAAAGCCTGGGGGACTTTTGCCTATCAGTCTAAGGCAGTCAGCAAAATATTCACCGGCCAGGTTAAGGCCCGTAAAGCGATCTCAAGCCCTATTGGTATTGCGGTAATGTTTGGCAGCCATGTAGATTGGGAACGCTTCTGGAACCTGGTAGGCCTGTTATCAATGGTATTAGCATTGATGAACCTGTTGCCTATTCCGGCATTAGATGGCGGTCATGCGATGTTCCTGCTGATCGAAATGATAAAAGGTAAACCACTTAGCGACAAATTCCTCGAACGGGCTCAGATCGTTGGCTTTGTACTGCTGATCTGCCTGATGGTATTCGCCTTCGGAAATGATATTGTAAAACAGATCATGAAGAAATAGAGTGGCTGATTAGGTTGAATAGTAAAGCATAACGGAAAGCGCCTTGATCTAATGAATCAAGGTGCTTTTTGATTTTACCGAATTACATAGTTGAAGAATCTGGAGTATTGTAGATTGATGGCTCTTTTTTGAGGATCGCTGCACCGATTAGGCCAAATATTACACCAATAATGGCATACCCGAACACGGTAAAAATTGCGCCTATAATTGCTCCGTATTTTTTTGCAATATCCATTGTTTGGTCAATCCGATCACCGGACATCTTTCCTGATTCAACCAGAGCTTGTCTCTGTTGCTCCAATGCCTGGGCAAATACTTCAGGACTTAAAATTGAAAGGTAAAGGTATACGAATATAGCCGTTAATACCCCTGCAAAAATGCCGTACAATAAGCCAGTAACAAAGGCATCGCCAAATTTAATATAGCCGCCCAGTTTATCCCTGTGCTCCTTTTGTGCCAGGAACAAAAAAACCACAAGTGGAATATACCCCAAATACTTTATTGGTGAAGTTGGGCTGAGTCTCGCTATCTCAATAGCGTAAGTAATTACTATAGCTACCAGGACAAAAATCAAAGACCATTTAATAGCAATTTTTGCCGGGCTTGGTGCTGCTGCTTGTTCCATTTTGAGCGTTTTAGGTTTTGATAATTTAGTCTAATATACTAATTAGACATTACCAAAACTTTAACGACCGGGAACAATCAATAAATAAAACTTGTGGTAAATTATTGGACGCTGCTTACAGTGACGGCATCATATCCCCTTGCAGGTCTTTTAAACAGCGCCGCAAAGATCAGGGCAATAACAAATATGAAAATTGTGTAGGTCACATGAGATTGTATCTGTTGCCCAATAGTTATTTTATCTTGAGCGTCGAATTGATTCTTTATTTCCTTTTGTTTGTCAGCAATCTGCTTATCTGTTGCGTTGGCCTTCTTTAAAGCAACAGGGGCTGCATCGAGCAAAGCCTGTTCAATTTTTTGCCCCATATTCGGTTCAATAAAACGGGCAAATATCTGGTCTCTTCCAATATTTATTATAAAATAGGAAACAAGGAACATTATAAAAATCCCCGACGTAGCTATCCTGAAATTCCAATCCAATTTCATTCCAACGCGCAATTTGTAAACCATGATAATAGCGCATGGAATAGGCAAAATAATAGAAAATATATAAGGCACTCCTATAACCCCAAGCGGAGATTTCAGAATTGTGGTGATGAGATAAAAGATGATAATATTAAAAGCAAGCAGGACTAGTCCTAATATTAAACCATTGATTATTGAATACTTTTTTAAATCCCTGCTAATAACTATTCCCATCTAAATCTTAATTAAAACTGATCAATATCTCTAGCACCGCCATATCAAAATCCTTCTCGATTGCACTGGCGGCAATTTTTTCTTTTTCGTACTCTCCCGCTGCCACTCCATGGAAGAAACACATCAGCGGATAAAATATCTCTTTTATCTCCGAATCGCCGGGCAATGCTTTGGCTACACGAGCGATTTCTGATACCGGGCTTTCCATCAGAATCTGGTTCTCGATCACCGGCTCGTAAATACGGTACTCATCCTGAAATTCGTCTTCATCGACCAGCAAAAACTCTTTCAGGTAATCGCTTAATTCAGGTTCAATATCTTCATCTTCACATTCGTTCAGGTAAAGCAGCAGGTTCAGTAATTCTGTTCCTCTATCTAAAGTTTCTTCTTCTATCTCTTCCCATTCTTGTGATTCCAGGTAATCTTCTTCCAGCTTTTTTACATCTGCACTGAAGAAATTTACCATCAGCAAATCGAAGAATACTTCGCGTAGCGATTCGATATTCGGATTATCATCGAACACTTCATCCATCATATCTGCCTTACTCAGGAAATCTTCGTCCGACGCAAATACGTCCTGAAACCTGGCGATCAACGATGCGGTATCGAGATTGGTATAGCTTGAAAAGGCTGTCAAAGCAGCTTTGAAAGCCGATTCTATTTTGGGATCGATCATAGCTTAAGATTTAAATTGCTTATTGTTGTTATATGTTAACAAAACTGAGCCCTTAAGTTTTTTCCCGATGAAAGGAGAATTATAAGATTTCGATTTATTATTTGATTTATCGTATACCCACTCGGCGTCTTTATCAAGAACAACCAGGTTCGCTTCCTGACCTTCAGCTATTACAGGCACCTCTACATTCAATATCTTACGCGGGTTAATAGCCATTTTTTCTATGATCGTTTCAACACTTAATCCAGCTTCAAGCGCGGTAGCAAAAGCGGTTTGTAAGCTGATCATACCAAACTCAGCAACTTCGAATTCCACATTTTTAAACTCCACTTCATGCGGCGTATGCTGAGAAACAATAGCGTCGATAGTTCCGTCTTTCAAGCCCCTCAGCAAAGCTTTTACGTCCTTCTGGGTGCGTAGCGGTGGTTTTACCTTATATTGACTGTCAAAGCCCATCAACGCTTCGTCAGTCAGCAATAAATGGTGAACCGCAACATCGCAAGTCACCTGCAAGCCTTTTTTCTTCGCTTCGCGGATCAGCTCGACCGAGCGGTCGGTTGATATCGTGCTAAAATGTATTCTTGATTCGGTGTATTCGGCCAGGTAAAGGTCACGTGCTACCATTAATTCCTCTGCCAGCGAAGGAATACCCTTCATACCTAACAGTGTGCTTACTTCGCCTTCGTGCACTTTTGCCTTGCCAGCAATTGCAGTATCTTCAGGATATGATAAAACCAGTGCATTAAAACCTTTGGTGTATAAAAGTGCGCGTTCCATCAACCCCGCATCCTGCACCGGGCGGTTGCCGTCGGTAAATGCCTTTGCACCACTTTGATACATGTCGTACATCTCTGCCAGGTCCTTGCCTTCCCTTTTATGAGAAATAGCACCTAAAGGATAAAAATCGACCAGGTTATTTTTTGCCCGGTTCATCAGATACTCGATCTCAGCTTTTGAATGAACCGGAGGTTGAGTATTTGGCATCAAAGCTACCCCTGTAAAGCCACCAGCAGCAGCAGCCCGCGTTCCTGTATGCAGGTCTTCCTTTGTTTCCAGGCCAAGCTCACCGATATTACAGTTCAGATCAAAAAAGCCTGGAGCAAGGTATTTTCCTTTGGCATCAAAGCTTTCGTAATCAGAAGTAATAGCCGGTGCAATTTTGGTGATATGTCCTTTTTCGATCAATATATCAACAACTTGCTGGTTAAAGGGTGAACCTGGATCAGAAATAGTTGCAGATTTGATAAGCAAATTCATTAGCGCTGCTTTAAGAATGGAATATTTTCGATTTACGACAAGCCTGAAATCTGCTGTTTTTCAGGCTTATAGAACCTGATGAGCAATATTTCGGCTGCCAGAAAAATTAATGCCAAAATTATACAAAGTTTCCATAATTGAAGGCCAAAATTTAAATCGGATACTTCACCCCTTATGGAGCCCTGGCCCGGCTGCCAAACATTACCCGCCTGCGGGAATATTTGCTTTAAAGTGCCTGCATCCAAATAGCTCATATCCGACTCTTTACGGTTATCATTGAATGCCAAGACTGCCAGTGTGCTATCCTGTTTTTTCAGTTCGTAATTGCCGGTTTGCTGTAATTGGTCGGAGATATAAAGCAGTGTACTTCCCTCCTGCTGACGCACATCGGGAATAATACTTTGATCACTTTTCACCAGTTTCAATATCTGCTTTTCGCTGCTTTGAATTGGCGGCACTTCTATGCTTTCATCCTCGCCAAGTGTATAAAACAAAGGCTGATCATGACCGCTTAATAGAGCTATGCGAAACAAAACAGGCACCAACAAAGCGTGGCGCTGCAGGTTGCTGAAATCATCATACAAAGCAACGGCTGATACGTAGACTTTCCCTTTGCCGCTATTATATCCTACCAAGAACGGTTGTTTGCCGGGCAGTTCCATCAGGCTTTCTCCTTTGCCTGAAGCGGAGCCTAATTGGTAATATTTCTTCACCAAAGGCAGATCCGGGTTTTCAGGATAGGCTTCGAAAATACTTTTGAAGACCGGGTTATGCAGATTGATTGCCGACACCCTGGTATTTTCTGTCACCAGCTTATCGGGATAAGCAACCCCCAGGGATTGCAAAAAGGTTTTATAATTCGCCAGATCAGCGTCAACAGAAGGGAAAAGCATCAGCGTGCCGCCTTTAGAAACATAAGTGTGCAGCTGCTGAGCTAATCCGGTAGAAACAGTCTTTACATCACTTAAAACAATCAGCGGGTAAGTGTTCAGGGCTGCATAATCTACATTGCCATCATCGGCCTGTTTTGCCGAAAAAAACGGATCGGTATCAAATACCGCTTTCAGAAACGGGTTGGGTGTTTCGCCGTAGATCAACAGAACGGGTAGTTGCTGTTGTACGTTAAAGGTGAAGTAAAATTGATTGTCGAAAGTCACCGGGTTATCCTGCAACTGTATTTCGGCGCGCTGCCATCCGCTTTGCAAACCTGAAAAAGATAGTGTATCGTTTTGTACCGATCTGGGGTTGATGGTAAAGCTGCCCAGCGCTTTTTGTTCTTTATTGATCAACAGTTTCAGTGGAATCCGTTCAGCTTTTTCACCAGCATAGTTATGCAGGCGAACCACTAGTTTTTCGCTTTCATTTGGCCGATGAACAGCTGTCAGCAACCAAACGGAATCCACCGCGACATTGGGCAATTCACTTGCTTTTAATTGAATTAGATTAAAGTGGATTCCATCATTAGTTTTTACCGCCTTACCATCGGTCATATTCTTTTGAAAGTCGGATATAACATAAGCTGACTGTATGGCCCCTGGCTGGGTATTCAGCAAACTTTGCTGTCGGCTAACAATTTGTTGCAATCCCCTGCTTTGCGGACTGATCTTTACCACATCTACCGCGTCATTAAATTCATCCCGACTTAATAAACGCTGATGTTTACCTTCAAAGTCCTGCGTAAGCAACTGAAAGCGGTCGTTGATGCTGTAAGCTAAAGCAACTTCCTTTGCCCGGCGCTTGGCTTCATCAAGCAAGGTCCCCTCTTTATTGAGCGTTTGCATGGAGTATGAATTATCTATAAAAATGCTCACTATCTGCTGTTTTCCGGCATTGGTAGCATTTTTACCGGGAACATATGGGCGAGCGAAAGCGAATATTAAAAACAATAACGCTAACAGTCGGGATGCAAGTATTAACAGTTCTTTTAGGTTTCTTCGGGATTCCTGCCGCTCCTGTATCTCCTTTAACAACTGCACGTTGCTGAAATAAACCTTCTGATACCTGCGAAAATTGAAAAGATGGATGATAACAGGGATTGCCAGCGATATTAATGCAAACAGAAAGGCAGGATATAGAAAATGCATTAGAGATGTGCGAATGTGCTGGTTACAAATGTGCAAATTTATGCGCAAATGTGCGATCTTGCGGATTAATCATTTAAATACTTTATTTAGCCGCAATTTTAATTTAAAACCTTATCGCAATGAAACGACTTCCTATTTTGCTCATTTATTCCAGAATCGCCCTTGGTGCCATCATTATCGGATTGAGCTTATTGCAGCCTGTTCATTTCAGAGCGATCATTATAACGCTCATTGCATTGGGTTTAATATCAGATATTTTTGATGGAATAATTGCCCGCAGATTGGGCATATCCACTGCCAAAATGAGACGCATGGATTCGACCGTAGACCAATTCTTTTGGCTCGCGGTTGTGGCATCCTGCTATATTATCACTCCTGATTTTTTTAAAAGTAATCTTAAACAAATACTTATCCTTATCGGTCTTGAGGCAGTTTGTTACATCATCAGTTTCGTGAAGTTCAGAAAAGAGGTTGCCACGCATGCCATCTCGTCAAAAATTTGGACGCTGATGTTATTCGCGACGTTGATACAAATCATTGCAGTAAACCATTCCGTGATATTGTTCAACATTTGCCTTTATTTAGGAATAGTTACCCGGCTTGAAATCATCAGTATATTTCTCATCATCAAAACCTGGACAAACGACGTGCCTTCAGTTTACCATGCTGTGCTGATAAGGAAAGGGAAAACCATAAAAAGACATAAGTTATTTAATGGCTGATATTTTGCAATATTAAGAAACCGTTAATTGTCCGACTCGGCTGTATCTTGCTGTTTCCGGTGATGCTTTTTCTTCTTTTTCTTGCTTTTCTTTTCTTCAGTGTGCTTCTTTGACTTTTTCTTGGAAGTAGTTTCCTTCTTTTCAGATTTTGAAGAAGACTTTACCGGGGATGCCGTCGCAGTTGATTTAGTAGTGGTAGTTTTATTATCAGCAGTATCTGTGCTGAGTTGCTTTACAGTAAAGTTATTGCCGCGCAAGCCGTATTCCAATATCCGTTTTTGGCCGGTTGGCTTAGCGTCCTTGCCGGTCCCGTCAAAGATGGGGAACTCACGCATAAACTTGCCTTCTTTGATATAAAAATTATCATTACCGCGATAGCCTTTGCGTTGCGAGGTCGTCAGTCTTGGAAAATCGAGCTTATTAGCTTTACCGTTATTAAACTCAAAAGCGTAGATAGTGGCATAGTTGGACGTGTCTTTTGCTTTGGCTTGTATCAATATCTCAGGGTTACCGTCCAAATCCATGTCAGAGTTGTATACGTCGACTATCGAACCATCCAGATCGCCTGTAGTAGTTGTATATTTTTTGCCTGAAGAATCCGAATGAAGTATCAGATAAGCCCCCGTCGTAGTCGATCCCCTGCCCCAGCTTAAAACATCATAATCCTCACCGGGTGAAACTTCGATCAGTTTATGAAAACGAAAAGGATCAACAAAATCCGGCTTCTTTGCCGGAGCAGCAGGTGCTGTCGATTTCTGTTCCTGCTGGTTGCAAGCTGATGCCGCTATAAGGCATCCGATCAACGCAAATAAATAAAGACCTTGTTTCATTCGAATCATTTAGTGAATGAGTGAATTAGTGAATGAGCGAGTAAAAATCTTATAACCACTAATTCACTCATTTGCTAATTCTCTCATTAATTATACAATGCATCAGGCGATAATTCGCCTTTAGGTTTACCTGGTATGGTCATATACACTTTCAGCGCACTAACCGAGCCAATATCGAAATATTTTAGCATAAACTTATGATAACCCTTTTGTAATGCCACGGCGCCTCCTTGTTCAGCTACCGGATGCTTGCCGTCATTGTTTACTATTGGCTGATCATCGATCACTAGTACTGATCCATCGTCCGAACGTGTTGAAAACTGGTAAAGACCATCAGCATCAATACGCAGAAAACCGTTGTATATTACGCCAAAGCCCGGATTATTCTTTTTCAATATAGCCGGATTAAAGCTTTTTGCGATACCACTATCAATCACTGCAGCTTTTGACAGATCATTAGTATTATCAAAAGTGCCCTGCATATACTGGTATTTTAAGCCCTGTGATGTACCCTGGTAAGCTACCGGAGATAACGGCGCCTTATTGTAAACCACAGTGTGCGTTACCTGGCTACGTTTGCCTGTTGGGGTAATCACAATAGTTTTCAGCTCACGATATTGATCCTGCGGCACATTATAGCTCATCGGGTTGTGGTACTCTACATCCGTCTCACGTGGAGTATTGCCATCAATGGTATAATATATTTTCGCGCCAGCCACGGGTGCTTTTAACGCAACATTTAAACTACCGCCAAACACGATGGTATCCTGCTGGGTGTTTATTGCTGAAGGCACTCGATAGTTATAATTATTTTTATCGAGGTAAGCTAACTGACCCGGCAAACGAACTTCTGAGAAATCTTTGAAATTCTTGTTAGCCAAAGGTGTCCATGCTACCTCTGACAAAGCCAGCAAACGCGGATACAGCATATATTCCACCTTGGATTCGGTTGGAATATATTCTGTCCATAAATTAGCTTGAACTCCCATAACAAATTTCTGCTGATCGGTTGTTAGTGCGGCAGGCGTTGGGTTGTAGCTGTATGTAGCCGATAGAGGAGTATATCCGCCAATACTCAACGGTTCGCCAACGCGGCTTTGTGCATGATCCAGATACAAGCCACCATTACCCGGGGTCATGATCACATTATGACTTTGACGAGCGGCTGCAATACCGCCTTCTTCTCCACGCCAGCTCATTACGGTAGCGTTTGGTGATAAACCGCCTTCCAGTATCTCGTCCCAGCCGATAATACTGCGGCCTTTTGAGTTTACAAATTTTTCGATACGCTGAATGAAATAGCTTTGCAGCCCCTCTTCATTCTTCAGTTTTAGTTTTTTGATCAGTTTCTGGCAGAATGCTGATTGTTTCCAGGCATCCTTTGGCACTTCATCCCCACCAATGTGGATGTATTTGCTTGGAAATAGTTCCATTACCTCGGTCAATACATCCTCTAAAAAATCAAAAGTTTTATCCGACGGGCAATACACATCTTTCACTACGCCCCATGTTTCATATGTTTTATACGTTTTGCCCGGGTCGCAGCTCAGTTCAGGATAAGCAGCCAAAGCTGCCATTGAGTGACCCGGCATTTCAATTTCAGGAACGATAGTAATATACCTGTCAGCCGCATATTTTACCACTTCGCGAATCTGATCTTGTGTATAGAAACCGCCGTAGGGTGTGTTGTCAAATTGTTGTGGTGTACGGTCGTGGTAATTGCCGATAACGGTCTGCGCGCGCTGACTGCCTATTTCGGTTAACCTTGGATATTTTTTTATCTCAATGCGCCAGCCCTGGTCATCGGTCAGGTGCCAGTGAAAATTATTCAGCTTATAGTAAGCCATCATATCGATGGTTTTTTTAACAAATTCAACAGAGAAAAAATGACGGCACACATCTAACATAAATCCCCTATAACCGAAACGCGGATAGTCTTCAATCTGAGTGCAAGGCACTTTGATCACTGCGCCATGATCGACCGGAATTAACTGCAACAGGGTTTGTATCCCGTAAAATAATCCCGCTCCTTTACCGGCAATAATGATTTGTTGAGGAGTGACCGTCAAACGATAGCCCTGATCTGGCAATCCTTCAGTACCTTTTTCTGTAAAAACAATACTGTTGGCTACGCTCTCGCCTGTGTTTAATTTCGCTTCGTTACGAAGATTTAGTTTGCTGTGCAGATATTCAGTAAAAAAGTTAACCGCTTTATTATTCAGGCTATCTGCCAGTAAGGCAGTCTGCTGACTTAGAATAAATTCGCCTGATGCTTTTTTAACTAAAACCGGAGCCGGAACGATGCCCATATATGGGTCATTATCCTGGGCACTGGCATTTAAGCCAAAACAAAGCGAAAAAATGGAGATAAACAGTGCAATATTTTTATACATAATTACTTATACGGAAATACAAGGCCGTGAAGTTAAAAGATTTTATAAAAAAACTGTACTTAGTACATGTAAAAAATCTGAAATATTGGCTGGGACCGGTTGTAATAGTTGTAGTGGTTGTAAAAGTTGTAAATGTTAAAACATACAGAATTTTGCATTTACCTAACATGTATAAAACCACTACAACCATTACAACTTCTTCAACCAATAATCACAAAAAAAGCCACTCGCTTTTTCACGAATGGCTCTGATTTATTTCTTTGCAGGCTTGGATTCTGTTGCTTCAGCCGTCACCGCCTTCTTCTTAAGTTTATGCGGTCGTTTTTTACCGTATGAGCCTATTGCAATTTTTCCTTTTCTTGATTTTTGATCGCCTTTTCCCATGGTATTATGATGTTTATGAACTGATAATCAATAATACGCAATTTTTGTTTGTAAAAATAGTGATTGGTTATTTAGTTAATCAGTTAACCGGTGACTAGTTATCTGTTTGCCTGGTTAACTGATCACTGATTAACTGGTCACTAATCACGCAATTACCTCGTGTTCCTTTGACGCCAAGTAACGTTCAGCATCGATAGCGGCCATACAGCCTGTTCCGGCCGCGGTGACAGCCTGGCGGTAAATATGATCCTGCGCATCCCCGCAGGCAAAAACGCCTTCGATGTTTGTCCTGGTTGATCCTGGCTCGGTTTTGATATAGCCGGTTTCGTCCATATCGATCCAGTCTGTGAATATCTCTGTATTCGGGTGGTGACCGATGGCTACGAAAAAGCCGGTCACATCCAGTGTTTTCTCTTCGCTGGTTTTATTATTGATCGTTTTGACACCAGTTACTACCTGTCCATCACCCATAATCTCTTTAGCTTCGGTATTGTAGATCACTTCGATGTTGTGTGTATTCAGTACCCGGTGCATCATTGCTTTTGAGGCGCGGAATTCATCGCGCCGTACCAGCATATACACCTTGCGGCATAGTTTAGCGAGGTAAGTTGCTTCTTCGGCAGCGGTATCACCGGCACCCACAATAGCTACATCCTGACCACGGAAAAAGAAACCATCGCACACAGCACATGCCGATACTCCAAAACCATTATATTTTTGTTCGGACTCCAAACCCAGCCATTTAGCAGATGCACCGGTTGAAATGATTACGGTATCCGCCAAAATTGTTTTAGTTTCATCAACGATCACTTTATGAGGCAAGCTTGAAAAATCAACCGAGGTTACATAGCCAAAACGGATATCGGTACCCAGGCGGGATGCTTGTTTTTCGAAGTTCTCCATCATTGCCGGGCCTTGAATACCATCAGGATAACCCGGATAGTTTTCTACTTCGGTAGTTTGGGTTAGCTGACCACCGGCCAGTAACCCGGTATATAAAACTGGTTTCAGATCGGCGCGGGCAGCGTAAATAGCAGCAGTATAACCGGCTGGACCAGAGCCTATGATAAGGCATTTTACATGTTCAATCTCTTGTGACATCAGATTATTTTAAAGGACACAAATCTAACAAAAAAGCGGATTTTATTAGTCAGGCAGCCGTAAAATCAACTACTTACCTGTATTGGCCTTTAAAACGCGTATAAAATTACCGCCCAGTATTTTATCGATATCAGCCTGGGAATAGTTCAATTTCAGCAGTTCTTCGGTAATTTTAGGATAATCAGTCACATCATCCATGCCTAAAGGATAGGATTCAGCGCCATCAAAGTCAGAACCGATACCCACGTGATCTACTCCGATAAGTTTCACCATATAATCGATGTGTTTGATCAGCAAGCTCAACGGTGGGCGGAGTTGCTCCGACTCTGATTTATAGATAGTGTTCAGGCGGATATTGGCCAGATCCTGATCATGATAAATCTTTGTTAGCGAATCCAATTCAGCATGATGCTTATGCAAAAAGCGGGAAACTTTATCCATATAGCTGCTATCCACAAAACCACTATAAAAATTCACAAATACTACCCCACCGTTTTTGGCAAGAGCCTTCAATTGAGCGTCCTTCATATTACGCTGGTTGGGGTTCAAGGCATATGCGCAACTATGTGATGCAATAATCGGTTTGGTTGAAATAGCGATCACATCATAAAAAGTTTGCTCACCAACGTGGGATACATCCATCATTACGCCCAGTTCATTTAAATGGCGGACGATCTGCTTGCCATAATCCGTTAAACCGATATGCTTTAACGAATCACGGTGATGTGTTTCGTCGCGAGCTGACGTAGCCCATGAGGTGCTGTTATTCCATGTTAGGGTTAGATAACACATTCCCCGTTTGGCAAGAGCATCTATGTAGTCCATCCTATCCTCGATCATGTGGC
>JACXTT010009561.1_pt1 | contig 13241 bp, 12 predicted proteins | sample 9270951 | NCBI WGS metagenome assembly JACXTT01 (sample SAMN15532306, study PRJNA645909) | rock metagenome | isolation source: weathered quartz diorite | place: Puerto Rico | collected 2017-06-21
ATTTCGCGATCGGATCGAGACCCCTCATCCGGGCTTCGCCCACCTTCTCCCCTCTCACGAGGGGAGAAGGAACTTAGCCGCAACACTCCGCAGCAAGCCAATCTTGGACAGCACTGATTTTGAATTCTGCATTCTGAATTTCGCTTTTCGACTCGGGTACGGAACTCATGTCGCGCGCCTCCCGCCCACCCGGGTCCCTCGACTACGCTCGGGATGACGGAGATCTGAGCTTGCTCAATCATCGAAGCCCCACTAATTTGAAATTTGCCTTTTCGCTCCCCTGCCGAAAGTCATGCTTCGCGCACCCTCCTTCCCGCACATGTGCGTTTCCGCGCGCGTCCTTACATTACGCGTGCAAGGAGACGACACATGCCATCCAACAACGTCATCACGCTGACCGGCGTGAGCAAGAGTTACCCGCTGGGACGGTTGAGCGTTCACGCATTGAGCGACATCGATCTGACGATCGAGCACGGCGACTTCATCGCATTGGCCGGACCTTCCGGCAGCGGGAAGACGACTCTCTTGAATCTCATCGGCTGCATCGACAAGCCGGATGCCGGCCGCATCGTCATCGACGACGTCGACGTGACCGCGATCCCGCTGCACCGCCTCTCATCGCTTCGCCGCGACACGCTCGGCTTCATCTTTCAGACCTTCAATCTGATTCCGGTCCTCACCGCGTACGAGAACGTCGAGTATCCGCTGCTGCTGCAGAATGTCCCGCGCCGGGATCGCGATCTCCGCGTGCGCCGCTGGCTTGCGCAAGTCGGTCTCGCAGATCAGGCCAGGCAGCGGCCGGATCAATTGTCGGGCGGACAGCGCCAGCGCGTCGCGATCGCACGCGCGATGGTGACCGATCCGAAGCTCGTGCTCGCCGACGAGCCGACCGCGAATCTCGATTCCGAAACTGCCTCGCGCATTCTCGATCTGCTGGCCGAGATCAACACCGCGACGAACTGCACGTTCGTTTTCTCGACGCATGACCCCGCACTGATCGCACGCGCCGAGCGCGTCGTGCGCATTCGCGACGGACGCGTAGACGGCAGGCAGCAGGCAGCAGACAGCAGGCAGCAGACAGCAGACAGCAGACAGCAGGCAGCAGACAGCAGGCAGCAGACAGCAGACAGCAGGCAGCAGGAAGAGCGGCTTTCCGCTTAAGGAGCTCCCAATGATCATCAAACTCGCACTTCGCAACATTCTCCGCAACGGCCGGCGCTCGGCCATCACGCTCACCGTGATCGTCTTCGGCGCGGTCGGGCTCATTCTCTTCGGCGGCTACAAGGCGCGCACGTTCTTCGGCCTGCGCGAGAGCACGATCCGCGGCCGCATCGGGCATCTGCAGATCTTCCGCGACGGTTATTCGAAAGCGCAGTCGCAGAAGCCGCTCCAGTACGGACTGGAAGATCCGGCGGCGATTCGCAAGGAAATCGAACGCGATCCGCGCGTCAAGATGACCGCCGCGCAGATCACGCTCATGGGACTCGTCTCGAACGGCGAGAAGTCGGAGACGTTCATCGCGACCGCGGTCGAGCCGCCGAAAGACCGCGCGATGAACAATCAACGCCTCACGGCAGGCAGCGATCTTCCCGACAGCGAGAGCGATGCCGTGCTCATCGGCGCGGGACTCGCGAAGTCGATGCACGCCAGGCCGGGCGACTACCTCACGATCATGACCACGACGACCAGCGGCTCACTCAACGCGATGGATGTGCGCGTCGCCGGCATCTTCATGACCGGCGTGAAGGAGTTCGACGAGCGCGCCGTGAAGATGCCGATCGCCGGCGCGCAGCAACTGCTTCAGACGAAGAAGATCGAGAAGCTGCTCGTCTTTCTGCAGAACACCGATGACACCGCGGCGGCGCACAGCGCAATCGCGTCGCACGTGCGCGGCATCGAGATCAAGGAGTGGTCGGAGCTGGCGCCGTTCTATCACCAGGTCGTCGCCCTCTATAACGGCATCTTCGGCTTCCTCGGCATCGTCGTCTTCGCGATCGTCGTGTTCAGCGTGGCGAACACGATCCTGATGTCGGTGCTCGAGCGGACGCGCGAGATCGGCACCCTGATGGCGATGGGGACGACGCGCGGGCGGCTGCGCGCGATGTTCGTCACCGAAGGCGTCGGTATCGGCGTGATCGGCGGCCTCCTCGGGCTCACAGTCGGGTGGCTGCTCGCGACGATCATCAATCATGGTCACGTGATGCTGCCGCCCCCCCCGGGCTACACGGTCGGCTATCGACTCGAAATCATGCTGCAGCCGCCGGTGCTGATCACGGCATTCCTCGTCTCCTTCGTGACGGCGACGATCTCGTCGATCGTGCCGGCGCTGAAGGCCTCGCGGATGAAGATCGTGGACGCGCTGGGGCACATCTAGGCAGGCAGCAGGCAGCAGGCAGCAGGCAGCAGACAGCAGGCAGCAGACAGCAGGCAGCAGACAGCAGGAGGACCTCTCAATGAAACGACTGTTCATCATTCTTCTTTTTGCACTTCCCTTGTTTGCCGAGGATGGTGCTGTGATTCTGGCGAAGGTGGATGCAGCGCGGAATCCGCTTTCCAGTTTTTCCGTCGATGTCGCGCTGACTTCGATCAGCGGCAAGACGTCGGAGTCATCGAAGTTTCGCGTGTACGGCAAAGGGAGCGATCGCAGCGTCGTCGAGTTCGTCGCACCTGCGTCGGACAAGGGGAAGTACCTCCTGATGCTGCGCGACGCGATGTGGATCTACATGCCGTCGGCGAGCCGGCCGATTCGCATCTCGCCGTTGCAGCGGCTGATGGGGCAGGCGTCGAATGGCGACGTCGCGCGGACGAACTTCGCCGTCGATTACAACGCGAGCAGCGTTGCGGCGGAAGGTGACTCGTGGGTGCTCGAGCTCGCGGCGAAGGATCCGTCGATCGCGTATGCGCGCGTCCGGCTGTGGGTCGACAGGAAATCGAGCGAGGTGTCGCGCGCCGATTTCTATGTCGTCAGCGGAAAGCTGATCAAGCGCGCGCATTACAGCGAGCATGGACAGCGCGTCGAGATCGAGGATCTGCTGCGGCCCGGCAACACGACCGTGATGCAGTACGCGAATCTCGCCGCGCATGACAATCCCGAGAAGATGTTCACGAAGGATGCGTTGGGCAAATGGTGAGCGAGATGGTCACGCGGTTGCGCGGGCTCGCGGGCTCGCTGTGGTTGTTGGTGTGCCTTCTGGCTTTTCCAGCAGATGCCGCGACCTTTCGCGTCTTTGGTTCCGCCGGTGCGGAGTCGCTCTTCACGCCGGCGAATCTCTCGTCGCCGCTGAATCCGCACAACATCGCGGCGATTTCGCGCACGACGAACGTGGCCGATGCGACTGCGTTCGTCGATGCGTCGGGCAACGATCGAAGCTGGAAGCTTCATCTCAAGCTGCGCGCGGATTCGTCCGATCGTTCCGCCGACCGGCTGCGTGCGAACGAAGCGTACCTGCAGCTCAATCCCCGGCCGTGGCTCGACATCACGGCGGGAGGCATCATCGAAAAGTGGGGGACGGGCTATGCCTGGAACCCGACCGCGTTCGTCTCGCCGCTGAAGAATCCGGCAGATCCTAACGATCGGCGCTCGGCGTATCGCGGGGTCGATGCACTGAAGGCCGACGTCTTTCTCGGAGGGACCAGCGTCTCGCTCTATGCGATGCAACATCAGAGATACGCCGCGCGCGTCTATCGTCTCGTCGCCGGGACTGACATCTCGTTGCACCTCTATCGCGATCGCGATGTGATGAGGCAGGGGATCAGCCTCGCGCGCGTGATCGGCGATGCGCTGGAAGTCCACGCCGAAGTCGCGCGGCGGCATGCGCTCGCCGGGATGCAGTACACGTTTCCTCGCAACGTGAATGTGGTGGCCGAGGTGTATCGGAGTGGTGAAGGGTTGAGCAGGACGCAGTGGGAGGATTTGCGGCAGCTCGCGGCATTCAATCTGCGCGAGGCAAACCGGCGCTTTGCGCCGTTGCAGATGGCGCGCAATTACTCGTTCGTGCGCCTCGACGTGCCGTTCGCGAAGTACGACGTCGAGACGATCGCGATCACGAATCTGCGCGATGCTTCGTCGATCGTGCGGGTCACTGTGACGCGCAAGCTGGCGGCGAACATCAACGCGTATTTGATCGATACAGAGTTCGTGGGAGGAGAGGGTAGCGAGTTGTCGTACGTGCAGGTGAAGAGGGCAGTGACGTTCGGCGCGCGCGCGTATTTTTGAGGGAGAGCGGGCGTCTCGACTATTGCTGGCGTTGGGTTGCGGGAATTCATTTTGCGGCCTCCGCTGCATGGGAGAGGATTCTGTCGAGTGCATCGCGCAAGAGAGGGCGCCCGCCAAGGACTACGGCAGCAATCGATCGCGTGTTGCGGATGTCTTCGAGCGGATTCCTGTCCAGTAAAACCAGATCGGCGATCCTGTTCGGTGCGACCGTTCCCATGGCCCGCTCGCGATGGAAGTAGCGCGAAGGGGAGAGCGTGGCGCTACGAAGTGCCTGCAGTGGATCAAGTCCGGACTCCACGAGGATGGCCAGCTCTTCGTGAAGGCTGAAGCCTGGGAGGAGGGGAAAGGGGCTCCCAACATCGGTGCCTGTCAGCAGAAGAGCGTGCGATTCGTTTGCTTCGCCAGTCAGCCGAAGCATCGACTCGTATCTCGCAATGCGGTTTGCCACTTCTTCAGGCGTGCCGGGGCTCATCGCGGCGCTCTTCTCCCAGGCAGCACGCGTTGCTGGCTCGCTATATCGGAGCAGTAGGGGATCACGTAGTCGCGCCGCGACCTCGAGCGCAGATTTCTTGTTGACAAGGGTCGGGACAATCCATGTTCCGTTGCGTGTCAAATGCTCAAAGACCGCGCGGCAGCGCTCCGGCGAATGGAATGACGCGGCACGCGTCTCTTCGGCCCAACGGGCGCGTTGCCACGCGCGAAAATCAGACAGCGACACGGTCACGCGTTCCTCGCGAAGCTCAGCCTCGATCGTCGAGCAGGTGGCCGGAATGTCGGTTAGATGCTCGACGCTCCGCTGGCCCGCATCCGAAACTTCCAGCACCGTAAGGCTCAGGGGCACGTGACCTGCCACCGGCAATCCCACCTTCTTCGCTTCATCAATGATCGCGAAGTACTCGTCGCGGGTAAGCAGGTTGTAGGGTTTGATGAAGTTTGCTCCCCCCTTCTTATGTGCGTCGACGGCCTGCCTGGCTTCCGCAGGTGAGCGGACTCCCGTGCCGAACTGTGGTGGAAAACCGTCGATCGCGGAACCGGAAGCGATCAATCGAGGAGCAAGCAAATGCTCCCGCGCGATGCGTAATCGCGTGGCCTTCAACGCAGCATCAGATCCACCCATATCACGCACTGACGTTACTCCGTTGGCGACGAAGAGCGGCAGCCAGATCTCAACCGCTTTTGGCCGCCGCGCCTCCGGGAGCGTGTGAACATGCATGTCCCATAAGCCCGGTATCAGGAACTTGCCTCTGCCATCGATCACCTCCGCATTTTCCGGAATACGGATTCGCTGGACTGCTCCTCGTGCTGAGATTCGAGAGCCGCTGATCACGATGGTCTGGTGCGACGCGAGCGCGTGTGCCGCATCCGGGGCATCCACGTCGATGACACTGACGTCAACGATTGCAATGTGCTGCTGGGCCGTCGCTCCGAGAGTGAAGAGAAGAAAGATCGCGGCGAGGAATGGCCAGTGTGGCACGGTATGCATGCAGTCATTGTAGAAGGGAGTATCCATGGGGGCGAGATGCTCGCTCTCCAATACAATCCAAACATCACGTCATGGAACATCGCGCAATCAACCTGGTCGCATGGCTCACGTGGGTCTCGGTCGCCATTCCGAGCGTCTTGTACGAGATCCAATGTGACGAGCTGACGAAGCCGAAGGGCATCGCCTGGGCTGTCTGCTACGTGCTCTTCATCGTCTTCTACGCGTTCCACGAGCGCTCGCGCATGCCGAGCATCGCGGCGCAGACGATCGCCGCACTTGCCTGCTGCACCCTGCAAGCCTCCGGGCTGCAGCCGATTCTCCTCGTCATCGTGGCGGGTCAGCTCGGCCGTTACACTCTCCGGCTCGCGATCCCGTGGATCGTTGTGCAGACCCTGGTCATTGCCAGCACGTTCCCGAAACCGAAAGGCGCGATTGGGATCGTCGTCGCCTACTTCTCGTTTCAGCTCTTCGGCCTTCTGATGTCGCGCATTGCCAACAATGAGGCGGAAGCGAGGCAGGAGCTGGCGCGGGCTAACGCGGAGCTGCACGTCGCCACCGAGCTGCTGGAGATGAACAGCCGCAGCGCGGAACGGCTGCGCATCGCGCGCGATCTGCACGACCTGCTCGGCCATCATCTCGCGGCGCTGAGCATCAATCTGGAAGTCGCGCGGCACCAGACCGAGGGAGAGGCGAAGACGCAGATCGAGAAGAGCCAGGCGATCGCGAAAGAGCTGCTCAGCGATGTGCGCGAAGTCGTGAGCAGACTTCGCGAGGACGAGCCGATTGATCTCTCCGCCGCGATCCGCTCGCTCAGCGATGTGATTCACAAACCGCTGCTGCACGTCGAGATGCCGTCCGATCTCGGGCTGAAGGATCCTGCGCTGGCGCAAGTTGCACTGCGCGCGATTCAGGAAATCGTCACGAACTCCGTGCGCCATTCGGGCGCGAAGAATCTCTGGCTCGAGCTGACATCGACGGATGGCGCGCTCACAATCGAGTCGCGCGACGACGGCTGCGGCACAGACGTTGTCCGTTTCGGCAACGGTCTGCGCGGGATGCGCGAGCGCGTCGAAGAGGCGCGCGGCTCGATCGAGGTCTCATCGATGCGCGGCCACGGGTTCAATGTTCTCGTGAGGCTGCCGGCATGATCCGCGTCTGCCTCGTCGAAGATCAGACCATCGTTCGGCAGGGTCTCCGCTCCCTCCTCGGGCTCAACAGCGATGTGAGCGTGGTAGCCGAGGCGGCGGATGGGGAGGAGGCGGTGGAGGTGATCGAGCGGGAGAAGCCCGATGTCATCCTGCTCGATCTCCGCATGCCGCGTCTCGACGGCCTCGGCGTGCTGCAGCGATTGCGCGAGCGCGGCGCGGCGCGCCCGACGCTGATACTCACGACGTTCGACGACGACACGATGTTGTTCGAAGCCGTGCGCGCCGGCGCGAAGGGCTGGCTGCTCAAGGATGTGTCACTCGAACGATTGACCGATGCGATCCGCACCGTTGCTGCGGGAGGCACGTGCATAGAACCGGTGATCACAGAGCGGATCATGCGCGCGCTCGAGAAGAGCAATGTGGCCTTCGAGTCGGCCGAGTTGCCCGAGCCGCTGACCGATCGCGAGAAGACGATTCTGCGTCTCCTCGCCGGCGGCTACTCCAATGCGGAGATCGGGCAGCTCCTCGCGATCAGCGAGGGCACGGTGAAGAATCACATCTCGAGCGTGTTGTCGAAGCTGGGCGTGAGGGATCGGACGCGCGCCGTGCTGAAGGCGATCGATCACGGATTCATTTAGTGGAGCGAAGCATGTTCATCGCATTACTCGCAGTGACGGTTACGACGTTGACCGCACCCGACTTCAAGGGTCCTTCCACCGCCGCACCCAAAGGCGCAAGTGTGACGTTGACGAAGATCTCGGAGACGGACAACGGCGTCTCGGAAACGAGCGCGTGGCTCGCCAAGAATCATCTGACATGGAGCGACACGCGCGAGCCGGTGATGCCGCTGCCCGACGAGTTTCATGGGGGAAAGTACTTGCACGCGATCAGCAGCGGTTCGCGGCTACTCGCGATCTACGGCGAGCATTTCGGGAAGGCGCTGACAGTCGCCTCGTTCCTCGAAGGCGAGCCGGACTACGCGTTCGACTTTTCGAATTACGCACTCGCGCCACGGAATGTCGAGAAAGATCTGCCGTTCGTCGAGCAGTCGATTTCGTGGGCGGAGCAGCGCGGCGACGTGCTCTATGTCGAGCATGGACACAATACGTACGCAGCGTCGTCTTATGGGATGACGGGCTACATCACGGCAATCGACATCCGCACAGGCCGCGCGCTGTGGCACAGCGCCGCACAGGTTGCGAATGCCGCGAACTTCACCTTCCTCGGCGATTATCTGCTGACGGGCTATGGATTCACGAAGGAGCCCGATTATCTCTATCTGCTGCGCACGAGCGACGGGAGCATTGCGGCGCGGATTCCTGTGAAGTCGGGGCCGGAGGAGATCGTGGTGGTGGGGGAGAAGGTGTACGTACACACCTATCGCTGGGACTACGTGTTTCGGGTCAAGAAAGCTGTGCGGTGAGGCCGCGGACCCTACGCTTCACGTGCAAATTTCAAAATGACCCACACCCCACGAGAAGTTCAATCTCGGAGTCCGCGGCCAACGCTGCTCCGGCCAGACCTGCGAATGAGGCAACCGGGAAGCTGAACAGTGCTCCGAGAATTACGATGAGTTTGGATGGTGGCTTGATCGCAAGACCAGTGAATGGTCTGGCGGATAGGTTGCACCGCACGCTGAGCAAAAAGAGAACGTCGGGCTCAGACCCCGAGCTCGTAACGTTGACCACACTACACTCGGAACATTGGAATCGCACACGCACCAGGGGTAGAGACCGGAGCGTAATCTAGTACGTCTCGGTCTCTGCGCCCGTCCAACGTCCCTGCAGTTCATCGGCGCCGTGCTTCACACGGCCGGAGCGGCACGCGCACATGATACGCCGAGGCTGGCCGCGAACGGCACGGAGTCCGGTGCAACCGCGAGTTAGCCGCGGCGCGCCTTCAGCGCACTTCTACGGTGGCAACGATGTTGAACCGAAAAGCAACGGGCTTACCGTCCTTTGCAGCCGGTTGATAAGCGCAGTTGCGGAGCGCGGTGCGAAACGCCTTTTCTATTTTGTCGTATGGATAGCCTTTCCGGTTCGCACCAACCAATTTGAGTTGCACGACCCTGCCAGCCGACGAGATCACGACCTCGTATACAAACCTCGGTTGAACGATCCGTAGATGCTTGAGTTCTTCGGGGATGGTTGGATCACATGGGGTGATCTTCTGCGGCGGTGTTATACCCGGCCCCGCCGAGTAAACACGTTCGGTAAGGGCCGGCCTTGAGGATCCGACAACAAGAGCGATGACGAGTAGAAAGAGATGCCTACCTGGAGACGTCAACATTCGTCTGCCCAACGGTTTACGGCTCAGCGGCTTCGGCCCGCCGCGCAAGCCGTGCAGGGTAGTTTACAGGTGCGCGGGCCGAAGTCCGCTGCAGCCGTGAGTTGCGGCCCGTGCCAGAAAGCGCGTGATTTCCGCAGCTTCGGCAGGACAGATGCCTTCTCGCGATGACCATTCACACGGTTGTGGAGTACTCTGCAGCGCAGTGCGTACGCGACGCCGGGTTCTTACGGCGGTTCTTCTTGCGCTTCTCACCGTTGGCTGGATGGTATTTCGGCCAGACAGAGCAGGCCGGGTCGCGTCTGGGCTCGTGAGCCAGACGCTCTGCTCGGCGACATTCGTATCAGGACTCGATCCCGACGCGGTCTACAAGGAGACGGTGCGGCCGATGGGCGGTCTGCGCACGATCAGTTGGGCCATTCGATACGGAGTCGATTGGAAACGGCGCGAGGTGACAGCGAACGTGGCAGGCCTCTTCGGCAGTCGCGCCGTGTATCAAGAGGGCCGAGGATGCCTAATTGTGCACGGCGGAATTCCGGCGCTGAGCGTCAACTCGACGACAAGCCTCGGCGTTCGCCGGCGCGATCGGCCGACTGTGATCGAACCAATCGATGATCGCTTGAGGACAGCGTTTGACCGCATCTTCGCGCGACGTGACCTCGGAACCAAAGCCATTGTTGTCATGCACGATGGCGAAGTAGTCGCCGAGCGTTACGCTCCCGGTTACGACGGAAGTACTCCGCTGCGCGGGTGGTCGGTCGCGAAGTCTGTAGTAAACGCGCTGATCGGTGTACTCGTGCGCGAGGGAAGGTTAAGGGTTGACAAACCCGCGCCTGTGGCCGCGTGGCAAAACGCTCGCGACCCACGGCGCGCGATTACGATCGATCAGCTTCTGCGAATGACGAGTGGATTAGGCATTGATGAGAAACTGAATGGTTTCGATCCGGTTTCGAGAATGTTGATGCTGGAGCGGGACATGGCGGGATTCGCGGAGAGGTCCAAGCTGGAAGTCGCCCCGGGAACCCGGTGGCGCTACACGAGCGGTAATACGCTAATCCTCTGCCGAATCATTCGCGACTCGGTCGGCGGAAAAGCGGAGGACGTGATCCGTTTCGCTCATGGAGAGTTGTTCGAACCTCTTGGCATGAATAACGTAACGATGGAGTTCGATGCGACGGGCACGCCTAGTGACTCCATCTATGCGAGCGCACGTGATTGGGCGCGTTTTGGGCAGTTGTACCTCGATGACGGCGTCAGTGGTGGACGACGCATTCTGCCGGCGGGTTGGGTTGCCTACTCGACTACCCCGACCCTAAACCGTGGTTACGGCGCTGGCTTCTGGCTCGGTGGCCCGAAGTGGCGCTCTGACTGGCGCATGCCAAGCGATGCCTTCTATGCGTCGGGACATCTCCACCAGAAGATTCTCATCGTCCCTTCCCGCCGGTTGGTGATCGCCCGATTCGGCGTGACGCACGCAAGCGACGATGGTTTCGGATATCTAGCAGAGGAAGTTCTTCGGGCGCTCGAGCAGTCAGAAGTGCGTAAGAACGCGCACGGTCCTTAACGACGTTTGGTCCTGCTAACGGTCTGGCGCTCAGCAGCGCGACCCCACGCCTGGCAGAATAGCAGACGGTGCTGCCAGTAAGTATCAGTGCGACGAACGGGGCTGCTCGGACGAGTTGGGCGGCCATTGGAAACGACCCGAGCGCTTTCCAAAATCCGGTCTCCTGCCCGCCCGCACAGATTGCGACCAATCTGCCAGCCTATTTCTTGACTGGTTGAGCCAAAACCGCTGGCACTCTTTGAAGTATTCGAGCACCGTAGCAGAGTCACCTTGCTCAAGCAGGTGATCCGCGAGCGTCATGTCCGGCCCGTAATCGTCGAGTTGAGGAGATCCTGGTGTCCGGCCGGCGTTTAGTAGGCGAACGCGTGCTTCAACTATGTTGTCCTGACGTAAGGCAACCTCTCCGAGGAATAGGTTTCCATAATGGACGGCGTTGCCGTAGTTCCAGTCCGCGGTGAAATGCTCCGCTTCGGTGAGTAGCGCGCGAGCGCGGGGGACCAACGAAGGATTCGGGTTCGCCGAGCGCACCTCCCGTCGAAAGAGATCAGTTTCGTCGTAGAACCGCTGATACGGTGCATACAGCCGTGCTGCCTCGGCACTTTGCCAAGCTTCGAGACGTCGATCAAACGGCTCCCAGAGAGCCGTGGCGAGCGCGATGAGCACCGCTCCGAAGAGCGCCTCGAGGAGGATACTCTTTCGTTTCAAGACTCTTGTTCCAGTCCGCCCAACGTTGTAGCGCTCAGCCGCGCCGTGCTTCACGCGGCAGGAGCGAACTCAGTGATGATACGCCGACCGCAGCAGCGAACGGTACGGCATCCGCTGCAGTGCCGAGTTGGGCGGCTAGTCGGCGATGACGGCGGTTGCCCATGGCGAAATGTATACCGCATACGATGCGATGCCGGCATAGAGCAGCGCGCGCGGAACAAACGTTGAGCGATTGAGAAGCGCTGCTCGACCGATGACGACGCCTGCGACAAGCGGCCCAATCAGATCGAACAGGATCATCGCTGCGTACCCACCCGCCCGAAAAGGCTGTGGAATGGGCAGAGTCCCGGTACCTCGTGTTGGATCAACCAAGAGTGCCCACGTTGCTGCGACGTGTTCAGTCGCAGCCACGCCGAGCAACCCGAGAGCCAGCGTGTCGAAGAGTTGAAAGCGGTCTCGGACACGCCACAAACAGCCCGCCGTCACTAAGCCGATGACGAGCTCTGACCAGAAGAGCGCTTTGCCGAACGGTGAGTACTGCCAGATCTCGAAGCTGCTCGGGAATAGCGCAGGCATGGAGTTAGTACGGCCCTGATCTCGTGTCCGCCCAAACGGCACTGGCACTCAGCCGCGCCGTGCTTCACGCGCCAAGAGCGACAACGATGATGATACGCCGAACGCGGCAGCGAACGGCACGGCGTCGGCTGCACCGGCGAGTTAGGCGGGCGCCTTAGCCGCTGTGGACCGCGGGTTGCTATCATCTGTGATGATGTGGCTCGCGATTGCGTGGATGTTCATGATCGCGTCTGGCAATACGCCTGCGGGGAGTGACGCAAGTAACGTGACGGTGTGGACGCTTCTGGTCACTCACCCTGGCCCAAACTTGGAACAATTACCACCGGGCGACCAAGCACGCATCGCGCGTGAGTTTTGTGGCGCTCCTTCGCGCACGGGCGATCGTTGGCAGCCACGGCGGTTCTGGAGGCTACCGACGAGGGATCGCTACTTACTGTTGGTACGGTCGCAGCTACTATTCGTACCCGGCGATAGCCGAATCCGAGCGGTGGTGTTTGATAAAGACGGCAGAGTGCTCTCGTCGACAGAGTTTTCTACCGGTTGGCGATACGCACAGCTAGCTGCGGAGCTTTCAAATCGGGTGGAGATTGGCGCTGTGGTTACTGTCCGGTGCAGTGGCTGCTGGTATTGCCGACAGTACTATGGCATCTCGGCCAATGGACTCTACTTGCTGCGCCTCGAAGGTGAGGACGGGGTGGCGGTTCGCAACCCATATGTCGCTCCAAACTTCATCGTTGGCCCGGAGGTTCTCTTTAGCGCGCGCGACGCTGCCCGTAATCTTGAAGGAAACGATGCTGTTTTGCGTTTGGCAACGCTTGCGTGGCTGGGTGCGAAACACCTAGACCTAAAGAAAGCGGCAGATCAACTGCGAGCGGGTGGATTTGCACCTGACGCAGGTACGGTGAAGCAAGCGAACGCCGTTCGCCTGGCGAGAGGGAGCGCGCGCGTCCGAGGGGCGATTGCGAAGTTGACAAAGAGCGCAGATGCGTGGAGCCGCGAGGGCGCGATAGCAGCCCGAAATCCGAAGGATGGCGATGCGTCCTTCGGAAATGTTGACGACCCGCTCTGCACGTGCCCGCGAGGTGAACCGTGACACCCGCGCGCATCGCGCACGATCCGCCTAACGGCACTGGCGCTCAGCGGTGCCGTGCTTCCCACGGCCGGAACGACACCCGAGCATGATACGCCGAACACGGCAGCGAACGGTACGGCGTCCGGTGCAGCGGCGAGTTAGCCGCCCGTGCCATCGGCGAGGATTGCCTC
>JACXTT010009562.1_pt1 | contig 13240 bp, 13 predicted proteins | sample 9270951 | NCBI WGS metagenome assembly JACXTT01 (sample SAMN15532306, study PRJNA645909) | rock metagenome | isolation source: weathered quartz diorite | place: Puerto Rico | collected 2017-06-21
CGCCTTGGGAAACTCCCGGTAAGTGAAAGCGTTGGGAGTTCGAAAGGTGGTGCCGTCTGGTTGAGTGACGCTCACTTCGACAGGTCCTTCGGTGTGAGGACCCGTCGTGCCTTCCAGGAGCTGATCGTTCACGAGAGTCAAATTGGTCAGCTCGACGCCGCCTAGTGCGACCCTTGTCTCTGACCCAAAGCCCTGTCCCTGGATTCGCACTCTTGTATTGCCCACAGTCGGGCCTGAAATGGGAAGAAGAGTAAACACTGGCAAGGGAGACGCGATGCCTTTGCCAATCGCATCCACGCGTCGGGTCAATCCGGGAATCGAAAATGCAATTAAGGCTCTGAAGAAGTCTCCGTGATTGGTATCCGGCGGGGTGAAGGTAAGATCGACAGCGCGGGAGGCCCCGCTAGCAAGAACAAAGGGCGGTTGTGCCAGGCTAAACGCAGTGCTCCCACTGTTGACTACCGAGACCGTCGCCGGTTTACCGCCTTCGTTCTTGACGATGAAGGATCGAATCCGCGATGCTCCGACGGGAACAAGACCAAAATCCATGCCACCGCCGCTGATGGTGATATTCTGAAGATTCAAAGTGAACACTCTCTTCGACGAGCCGTTGACGCTGTCGACAACCTTGATGGTGAAACTGAAAATTCCTGCCACCGCTAGGCCGCCCTGCAGGACGCCGGTTTCCGGAACCAGCTTCAGGCCGAGAGGAAGTTCTCCCGATTCCACGGACCAGGTGTACGGAGGCATCCCACCGGTCGCGGTAAATGTCTGGGCGTAGCCGAGTCCTGTAATCCCGTCAGGCAGAGGTGAAGTCGTTGAAATCACCGGCGACCGGTCCACCGTCCAACCCACGCGCAGCGTTGAGACATTGGTAAAGGTGTTTGCATTGCTGGGCGTCGACTGGAGCGAGCAAAGGATATCCGTCGAGACCTGCTTGCCCGTCAAGTCTGCTTCGACACCGGAAACCTGGATCTCGTCGCCTTGAGAGACACTCAGACCCGCAGGAAGAGCCAGTGTCAGCAAACCACTTGTGTTGTTGCCCACGACCACATTTCTAACCATTGCGCTGACCCCGGCGTGAACACACCCACCGGTCAGAGTAATGGTGATTCCTCCGACATCCGAAATGACCCCAGTCACAAGGTTGATGTCTTTCTGGCCAGTAAAAAAATTGACGATGGGGACGCCTTGGTACACAAAGCTGATAGAGCTTGCCGGAGCTGTCATCACAACACCGGCGTCGCTCTTGACCAGCAGAACCTCTCCCAGAATCTCAGCCTTCCCCAGCACGTTCACGTCAGCCGGATTGGAACTCACCGTGTAATTGATAGATTGGCCAAGGGTCTGCGGCACAATGCACGACAGAGCGAGAAGAATACTGGCAAAAGCAGGAACTCTTGGCAGCATTGGATTTTCTTGTTTAGTCGGATGAGAAACTAACGTGAGGTATTATAGCTTACCGGCCGTCCGCGGAAAACATTTTTGGAGTCGCCGACCGTAGCACAGACTTTAGTCTGTTGCTCTGTTGCCAATTAGCTGTTATATGCGACGACGCTCCGAGGGTGGGTTTTGTTCTCGTGTCGAAAATCCCATGGATAGCCGCGCTGAGAGGAGCCCACGCTCACCGTGGCTACCAAAAAATGCCAGGATATGAAGGCAGGAGCCCTTGGCTGTTATGGACTGAACTCCATGTCATTCCGCAACAAGACCGCAACGGCCTATTGGGAAAGTTTGAGCAAACTTTGGAGTGCGGTGACTTGTCACCGCTTTTGGCCTCCCGTGAAGCACACCCAAAGCGGCGTCAAGTCACCGCACTCCAAACGTCTCTTCGAATTTCTGGCAGACCTCATCGGTGCTGACCAGATGCACTCCCGCCTGGCTCCACTGCTTGACGAGATTCGCTCCTCGCGCCCGGTCGATCGCTTCAGTCGCGTCTCGAACCAAAAACAGCCTCGGATAGGCCAGACGCAATAAGCCTTCCATAACGCAGGCAACACAGATATCCAGCGCCACTCCATAAACGTAAATTTCCTCGGGTTCCAGGCAGTTCACGATCGTTTCGGTGTTGGGGTTGGAAAACACATCCAACATTTTCTTAGGAATCAGTATGGCGCCGTGGTACGTCTCGAGCTTGTGTTTGACCCGTCCGGCTGTGATCTTTCGATGTGGCACACTCCACACGTCGCTCAGTTCGGAAGAAGCAACCTTCATCTGCCCCACGCTTCCGCGCAGACAGTGCGGAGGAAAGGTGTTGTGGAAATCCGGTGTGGAAGAGAGTTCTGTGTCCGACTCTTCATGGTCGCAGACCGAAGCCAGAATTCGGATTCGTTTGGCATTACCGCGCGCCAGCTGAGTTAACCGTCCCAAGTTCGGCAGAAGTTGTACGGCACCCGGAATGCAGAACTTGCCATCCGGCATGATGAAGTCATACTGAGTATCAACGTCCCAAAAAAGAATTCCAGGCATATCAGTTCCCCGTGCTCTGATAATTAGTTGCGCCGCGATTCCAGATGAACAAGGCAAGTATTCCGAAACCGAGTGCCACGCAAGGTGCCAGGAAGAAGTAGACTTGAAACTCCCTGCGATTTAAGAATAGCGTGGTGGGATAAAAAGAGGCAAAGGCAAAAGGCACGATCCAGCTTAGAAAAAATTGCAGGAACGCATTGTAGATAGTCGTCGGATAGCGGCCGAAAGGAATCATATTGTACACGGGCGGAATAATTCCAATGCGATCTTCGAACCAGAAGCTGACGCTCGTAAGCATCGTAAAGATGCTGAGGTAGATCACGACACCGCAAACCACCATTGCGAAAAACAACAGCGAGCGGATTGGGCTGGGATGTAGCTGCAGCTTCCACGAGGCGTACGCGACCGCGGCCAATCCGGTCAGCACCTCCTGAAATGACTCAATGCGGAAGGCTTCGAATAGGATCTGAAACAGCGAAGGCACGGGTCTCAACAGCACCTGGTCAAATCTTCCTTCCATGATGTAACGTTCGCCGAATTCGTAGAGGTTAAGGCTGAGGACATTGAAGAATCCGAGGCAGGTGATCGAAAAGCCGTAGATAAAAATCAATTCCTCAAATTTCCATCCCTGCAGCGAATTCACTCGGTGAAACAGAATGTAGAGGAAACCGAAGCTGGCCACTGTGGCTGAAAAGCTCGTCAGCACAGCGATAAAGAAGTCACCCTTATAGGCTAGGCGCGACTTCACGTACTGTCCGAAGTAGTAAAAGAAGATAGACGCGAGACGCGAGAGTGAAGCGACTGAGTGTTTCATCTTTCTATCGGTCTGCTACGAACCTCGCCTGGAAATGGAAAGCACTCCAACCCCTACTGCTGTTGGTCCGAAGAGTCGCCGGCCGGAGGCCGCCTCCCACAATTCGCAGTCCGCAATCGACAATCCGCAATTTCCAATTCCCTCACCCTCCTTGTATGGCTAACTTGCGAGTCGCCTGGCGCCAGAACCACTGTCCGGCGAGGACAAGCGTGATTGCCCACAAGCTCTCGACGAGAATGGCGGCGGCCAGAGCCGTTCCGGAAATTTTGCCCATGTAAATCATCAACGGGGTGTAGCTGATGTGCTGAAATGGCAGCCATTGAGAGAAGCGAATCAGTGGAGCTGGGAAAAAACTGATTGGAATAACTAAGCCCGACAGAATTTCGATTAAGAAGTACTTCGCGCGAATGAGTCCGAGAATTGATTGAAGGTAAACGGCACAGGTGCCAATAAGGAAATTAATCGCGGCGAAGATGACAAAGGAATATAAGAGCGAGAGCAAAAATGCCGCGGCTGCGACTCCGGACGTCGGCGCTTGCACCGGGTAGATCATCAAAATAACTGCGCCTGTGGGAAGCGTAAACATCATGATTCGGAAGAGTGACTCTCCGGCGGCCTGGGAAACCTGCATCGCTTGGTAATTCACGGGTCGCGCCAGCTTGGCGGCAATATAGCCCTGCTGGACATCGTTGGCCATCTCCCGGTCAATGTTGTTGTAGTAGAAGCTTCGGATAATCCAGCCAACCGCTACATAGGTCACCATTTGCTCAAAGTTGAAGCCTCGGATAGTCCCACCGCCCCGATAGATGGCCCGCCATATGAAATAGTAGACGGTCACGTTCACCAGATAGGTGATGATGCCGATGAAATAGCGGAGGCGGTAGGCTAGAATCTGGAGAAATGCCACTCGCCCAAAAGCTACATAAGGTGCCAGGAAAGAGGTCACTCAATGCCTCCCCGGCTGTAAATCTCTCGAACGATTTCCTCGATCGTCGTGTCTTCCAGCACGATGTCACGCACCGCCAAGGTGTTCACCAAACGTTTGATGATCTCAGCCGATGGGATCATCTTCTTGTCGAAGATCACCTCACAGCGCATTTCATCAAGCTGTTTGAACTCGATGTCCGAATTCAAGCCCAGCGCCAGAAAGTTGACGGTCTGAGGTTCCTTTAGTTCAAACTTAATTTGTGACTTGCAGGCCAAGCGCTGTCGCAGCTCCGAAAGCGCTCCGTCAAAGAGGAGCTTTCCCTTGTCTATGATCATAATGCGGCGACAAAGCTCCTCAATATCGGACAGGTCATGAGTTGTGAGGAGCACCGTCACGTTAAGTTCCTGGTTGATACTGTGCAGAAACTGCCGGATGTTTTCCTTGGCAACGATGTCCAGACCGATAGTGGGCTCATCCAGGAACAAGACGGTCGGGTTGTGGAGCAGTGAGGCCGCCAGGTCGCAGCGCATCCGTTGACCCAGGCTGAGCTTTCGCACCGGAGTATGCAGTAGCGGCTTGAGGTCGAGAACTTCGTCGAAAATCTTCAGGCGACGATCATAATCCTTATCCGGAACGCCATAGATTTTTTTGAGGAGCTGGAAAGATTCGACCACTGCGATATCCCACCAGAGCTGGGTGCGCTGACCGAAGACGACGCCAATGGTCCGCGTGTAGGCGTTGCGGTCGCGGTAGGGAACGAAGTCGTGGACTTTCACCTCACCTCCGCTCGGGACTAGTATTCCGGTCAGCATCTTGATCGTGGTCGACTTCCCTGCCCCGTTGGCTCCAATGTAGCCCACCATTTCTCCGCGATCGATGGTGAAGGAAATTCCATCCACCGCCTTCAAATCGCGGTACTCACGCACAAAGAGGTTCTGAATGCCGCCCCAGATGCCTTCCTTGCGCTCAAATGTTTTGAAGGTTTTGCTTAATTGATGAACTTGGATTAGCGGCATAGGCGAGATGCCTGGAGGAAATTAGTGGACTGTATCGTGCCGCGATCAGCTCCCCTCTCCCCAACGCGGGAGAGGGGCTTGGGGGTGAGGGGGATTGGGATACCCGGCTCAGCTCTCTGTGGCTGCGCACCCCGCATGCGTCTTTGGCGGTCCAAAAGGAGGGTCGAATTTGCAGCTTTTTCCCAGCTCCTGATGAGGGAGTGGTCCCGAGGCATTCTCTCGACGACTACCACAGATCCTCTTCCGTTCGCGATGATATTTTCGTGGCTCCAAGCGGGGTGGGCGCTTGCGCCGTCAAAGGCGAATTCAAGAACCGAACCAAAGGCATCATAGCCTGGAAGTGGCCGTTCACTTCCGGAAGTAAACGCGGTGTTTCGGCAATTGCCGATGGATAGCTGGCACTGACCAGGAACTGCTTGTAGCGCAGTAGATCGATGCCAGGATGACTGGCTGAAAAACCTTTTGGCGGGCGAGATAGCGCTTCGCCTTCCAAGCCGCCAAAGCGTTTTCGAAAAGCCCTATTGGCAAGTATCTCCTGCAGCTCTTCATAATGGTTGGCTATGTGACGGCGAATGGCTAAGAGCTCCGCGCTACCGGGCATGTAGACCCCGCCTGCAATGAGAACCTCCTCAGGAGCGATATGAAAATAGAGACCGGCGCCAGCATGTTTCGGAATCCCCTGGGGTGCGAATACTGCAGCAATGTGAGTTTTGTAGGGCCGCTTATCCGGACTGAATCGAACATCGCGATAGATGCGATAGATAGCTTTAGACGGTTCGACGACCATCTCGGGAGCGTAAGATAGCAGTTCCCTTCCCAAGGCCCTGACCAGCTCAATCATGGATCCTTTTACACTCTGTTCGTAGGCTTCTTTGCGTTCTAAAAACCAGGAGCGGTCGTTGTGGCGCTTCAACTGGCGTAGAAAGCGTAGTGCTTCTGGCGGGAATCCGGGGAAGGAAGATTTCATGGTGTGTTAGTGCTCACAGCTCACGGGAACATCTATGCTAAATGGATTAAGTAAATTGAAAATTGCAAATTTGAAATTTCCAATTTTGAATTTGCAATTGTTCCTACCCCGCCGGTACTTTGCCATCGTAGGGACGGTTGAGGTACTGCCGCGCTTTTTCATGGCTGGGAGTGACCGGTTCCAGCCCAAGAACCGCCTGGTAGGCGGCAATAGCGCCTTGACGATTTTGCAGCAGGTCTCGAGCCTGGCCCAATGTGAGATTGGCGGCGGCCCGCACGACCAGCGATGCCGAGGGGTCCTTAACCGCCTTCTCGGCTTCAATCCCAGCTTCCTGTTTCTGACCATAAGCCAGCAATGCTAGAGCAAGTCGCAGTTGAATTTCTCCACTAGAAAGAACCTGATAACCGGGATGCCGTCCCTCCATTCGCTGCCGGATTTGACGGTAGGTGGCAGCCGCGCCAGAGGGATCACCGCTGGCACTTTGAAGACGTCCCATGGCTACAGCCAGCAGTGAGTCTTGAGGATATCGTTTGAGAACCGTTTGCATTGTGGAAACCGCTTCCTTCCAATCCCCTTCTCGCACATAACACAAGATCAACCCAAGACGCGCGTCATCTCTGACATAACGGCCTTCTTCGGCGGCTAGCTTCACATAGCGGCGTCCTTCTTCTTTTGAGACTTTGTAGCCCATCATCTTGAGCAGCACTCGAGTGAAAAAACCGCGAGTTCCCAGCAAATGCATGTGCATGCCCATCGAAAAAAACGGGTCTTTGAAGTCCGGATCCAGTTTGGCAGCCCGTTCCATCAGATCGAAAGACTTGTCAGCGTGGGTTTTCGCGGCAAACAGTTTCTTGTCGATCGCGATGGTAAACACGCCTTCGCTGCCCTCGGCCATGCCCAACCAGAAGTAGCCTTCGGCATTTTTCGGCTGAGCCTGAATCATTGCCTCAGACTTGTCCTTCATTCGGCGGATCGCGTCCTCAAACTGTGCCCTCAGCCTGGGCGGATAGGAATCATTGGGCAGAGCTCCATACGGGTCGGCAGGCAATGCAAAGAGCGTGGAGAGGAACTTGTTCTGCAAATACAAAATTTTCATCCAATAACAACTTGCCAGGTATAAGTAGGCGCGTGGATTCTGGGGCTGCGCCGAAATCGCATTTTCGAACTGCGCGGCGGCGCGGTCGTAGTCGAGCGCGTAGAGAGTGGCCGTTGCCTCCTGGATACGCTTTTCGTAAGAATCCGCACTGCGGGCGGAATTTGAGCAGACCAGCAACAGGATGAAGGTGAGTGGGCCGAGATAGAGATAATGCAATAGGGGCGGTGACAGGGTGGTGAGTGTTCTTCTGTGTACTTGGCTATGAACCAATCGTCCCCCCTCACCCGCCCTTGTGGAAGCTTATCAAGCTTCCACCCCTCTCCCGATTGGGAGAGGGAGTAACCTAAAGATTTACTTTCCCCTCGCCCTCTGGGAGAGGGGCCAGGGGGAGGGGCGGTTCCAATTCTCTTGGTTGCTCACATCCCCTCTCTCTTCCATTATATCTATATCTGCGTTGGGCCGCTCAACCGCCAGGTCCGACGATGACGTCTTAAATTAGCCGCGTTGCGTAACGTTCCATCGCCTTCTGATTAAATTCAATTCCCAGGCCAGGCGTGTCATCCAGGTAGAGCGTGCTTTTTTCGATCTTGGGTTTGCGATCATAAATCTCAAACCAGAACGGATCGCGGTCAGGGTTCGCAAAGGACTCAAGGATGTATCCGTTCGGCACCGACGCCAGCACGTGACCGTGCACGTGTGGCTCATGGTGGGGCGCCAGCCACATGTGCATCATAGACGCCATTCCCGCAAGCTTTCGCCACTCCGTAATGCCGCAGTGGGCATGGCAATCAAACTGCAAAAAGTCAATCGCTTCGGTTTCCATTAAGCGCCGTGCTCCCCAGCGCGTAATTTCGCTCTCGCCCGAAGCCAGCGGAATACGAGTGTTAACCTTGACTCTTTTGAGCGCTTCGACGTCGTCGTACCAGTGAAGGGGTTCTTCGAGCCAAGTAATATCCAGATCACATAATCTATTGGCTGCTCTGATCGTGGTGGCCACGTCCCAGCCTTGATTTGCGTCCAACATGATCCTGACCGTCGGGCCTACGGCTTCTCGGACGGCTTTGACGCGCTGGTAATCTTCCTCAATACTGAAACCGGCGGTAATGCCCCCTACCTTGAGCTTGACCGCGTTAAAGCCCTGGTCAATGTAGCCTCGGATCTCCTCTACCAATTCTTTGATTCCCTTTCCTTCACGATAATAGCCGCCGGTAACGTATACGGGGACACTGTCCCGATAACCGCCCAGAAACTTGTACAGGGGCAGACCTGCTGACTTGGCCATGATGTCATATAGCGCGGCGTCAATGGCTGCCATGGCTGAAATGATTCCTTCTCGGGACCAGTTTCTCCTGGCTGATTCCCTGTCGTAAGTCATCGCAAACATCTTTTCCCAGATTTTGCCCACCATGAATGGATCTTCGCCCACCACCAGATCGGCAAATCCCTGGCGAAATAGGTCCGCCCCGCCACCTCCCTCGCCGAAACCGGTAACGCCAGTGTCTGTATAGACTTTTACAATGGTTCGCGAGGCGACCGGCTTCATGCCGCCGATGGGAAAGATCGACATCCAGAAGCGCTCCTTCAAAGGCTTCTGCAAAAGGAGCGCTTCAACCCGTGTCACTCGCTTGGGCTTTTCCGCTGAAGCAGAGCGGTCACTCTGAGGGACATTGGCCAGCAACTGAACAGGCGCTGCAATGGCTAAAGTGTTAATAAAGCTTCTTCGGTGCATATAGCCCTTTCGGTTATCCGGGTCATTGGCACGCGTCAGGTAGCCACGATTGACGCGCTTTTCGTCAATCGTGGGCATCTACTCGTTTCCCGATCGATTCCACGATTGATGAGAATTACATCAATCGTGGCTACCAGGATCAACGTCGATTGCTAACGACTCAACCGAAGCCACTGCATAGGCTGCGCAGCCCTCTCCGCTGCCAACTACTCCTAAGCCTTCGTTGGTAGTCGCTTTGACAGAAATCTGACTGCTTTGAATACCAAGAGCTTCGGCAATATTACGCCGCATCTCTGGGATAAAGGAGGCGATCTTAGGACGTTCGAGAACCACCGTCGAATCCACGTTGATGATGCGGAAATGGTTCTCATCCAGCAGTTCGCGAGTCTTTTCCAAAAATGTCAGACTGGATACGTCTTTGAAGGTTTTGTCGCTATCGGGAAAATGCCTGCCAATATCTCCCAGTGCCGCTGCGCCGAGCAGTGCGTCGCAAATAGCATGGAGTAAAACATCGGCGTCAGAATGCCCCAGTAAACCGACGCTTGAGGGAATTAAGACTCCCCCCAACATCAGCTTTCGGTGAGGAACCAAGCGATGGATGTCATATCCGAAACCGGTGCGGACGGCAGTCATCTGATCTCGAAGCCGGAAAACCGCCGCTGATAAGGCAACCAGCTTATCTTGACGTCGGTCACCTGGGACAAACGAGGGCCCACCTTGACTTGCTGGATCAATTCCTCAACCAAGGAACGCTCTCCTTCTACTTCAATCTCGACGTCGGCATTGTATAGATTTCGGCAGAAGCCGGTCAGGCCGAGACGCGTCGCGTGGCGATACACAAAAAAGCGAAACCCAACCCCCTGCACTACCCCTCGGGCAATCAAGTGTGCCCCCACGTCCATAAACCGTTTAGCAGCTCCCCGTCAAAACGTCAGATGATACCCCAATTCTCAAACATAGCACAGCTTCAGTCTGTACCTGCAGATCGTAGATTCTACATTTTCTGCTTCCTTCCCGACATTTGTGTGTGAAATGGTAGTGCATAGCCCACAGCGGAGGAAAAGCAAGCTGGAGGCTTGCCAGCCATTAGCCCGTGGTGGAGCGCTGGCTCCACCACCGGGCAACAGAGCCATTTGAAACGCACCCCGGGAGGGGTGCCAAAGGTGGAACCATTATCCCTTCTGTGCTTGCAAATAGTAAATGGAAGTAGCCAACGGGCGGACAGATGTTCTGACACCTGCGAACAGGCATTCTGCATGCGTGCCGTATCGATTTTTCCGGTTGATAATTTGCGCAGACTCCCCTATAACTCCCTCCTGGAGGTTCTGTCATGAAGACACACATGGTAAGCGCTGCAGTGATGCTGTTGATTCCTTCGCTTTCGTTCGCAGGCAAAATTCGAGCTCATTTCATTGATCAGGACAAGAAGCCGCTGGGCAACGTAGAGTGCAAGCTGGTGAACACGGGATCCCATGAAGAGCAGGCAACCAAGGGCAATAAGAAGGGTGAAGCGGAATTTAAAGCAGGTCCGGGGACTTATCAACTTCAGGCCCAGGCGAAAGGTCATCTCGAGGTTAAGTCGGATCCCATCCAAGTCTCAGAGCAAGACTCAGAAGTCACAATCATGCTGCCTTCTATGGACGCCTTCAAGAAACTCGAGGCGGAAGGCAACGCGGCTTTTGAAAAAGGAGAATTTCAGTCTGCTTTGACAACCTACCAAAAACTCCTCGAGCTATCTCCGACTAACGCTGTCACCTGGTCAAATGTCGCTCGGGCCCAAGCCGGGCTGAAGAATCGCGACAAAGCTAAAGAGGCGGCCCAGAAAGCCGCGGCGCAGGAGCCGGAAGAATTCAAGTCTCTGGAAAAGCAGGTGCTCGCCTGGGTCAGCTTTGCTGAAGGAAGGGACTTTTTGGAGCAGAAGCAGTTTCCAAAGGCAGTCGCCTCCCTCACTGAAGCCACACAAGGTGATCCGTCCAACGCAGAAGCGTTCTACGGTCTGGCACTGGCTTACGGCCATCAGGGTAGGTATGAGGACGCCCTCAAATCCATTGATGAAGCTCTCAAGCTTAAACCCGGAGAGAGTGCCTTCACAGAGGTGAAAAAAATCCTCGAGCACAACGCGGAGGTCACCAAAAAATAGCTCGCGGGTTTGTCAGCTTGTATACCGCCTTGAGGCGGGCCGGCTGAAGCCGGTACTACAAACTGGGTCAGCGGGACAATGCGCGCGGGGACATCACTCCATGTTGGAACCTTTCGCTGTTGAAGGCTGAGGGCTGAAGAAAGCAGAAGCCCGCTCTTCAACTTTTCTCGAAGGACTGATCCAGAGCCACAACAGGGCGGCACCGAACGCCACCAGCCCGGTGAAGTCTAGGGCCCGGACCCAACCGAAATGCTGAGCAATGAGTGGCGTGAGCGTAGGTGATAGCACGCCGCCGAGGTTACCCCCCATATTCAGCAATCCGCCGGTAAAGCCGACGTTCTTCTCCGAGATCTGATTGGCAGTTGCCCAATAGGGACCCTCCACTCCCATGATGAGTCCAGTACAAATCGCTAGGATCGCGGCAGCCATGTAGCCATTCTCAACGCGTCCACCAACGGTTAAAAACGCTGCGGCGCCCACTTGGCAGGCCATTGGGACAAGACGTCGTCCCCAATCCATTCCCATCCGCGTGACAATCAGCCGATCGGATAAGTAACCTCCTGCCAGAGTCGTAAATGCAGCCAGAATCCATGGCACGGTAGTCAACCAGGCGCTTTCGGCCTGCCCAAATTTTCGAACTTGGACCATATAGAGATAGAACCAGAACACAAAGACATAAGAAACATAACCATTCAAGGTGTAACTGCCGACCAAGCGCCACAAATTTCCGCATTGTAAGGAGAGCAGCCAGGAGGATCCGCCAGCTGAAGAAAGTTCTGATGGCATTCCCTTCTCGATCGTTTTCAACTCCGGCGCATTCACTGCCCAGTGCTGCGCCGGCAAGTCGCGCACGTACAGAAACCAGACGAGTGCAATGAGGATCGAGAAGGCTGCAGAAAGAAAAAACGAACTCTCCCAACTGAGTGCCAGTACCATCCAGGAGACGAGTGGCGGCATCAGGAATGAGCCGACGCTGATTCCTGTGATTGCCAAGCCATTGGCGCGGGCTCTTTCCGTAACAGGAAACCAGTTGGCGACAGCCCGAGCACTGGCTGGAAACATCGGCCCCTGGCAGAGACCGAACAGAAATCGCAGCCCGATGAGCGCATATAGGACGTTGACACCGACAAGCAGCGAAATCCTACCGATAGCGCCGGTGAGGAAAGTGAAGAGACCCCAGGACAGCGTCGCCCACCCCAACACGTGTCTCGGACCGAAACGATCTGCCAGCATGCCGCCTGGAACTTGAAAAAGCGTGTACCCCAACACAAAGGCGCTGAAAACATTCCCCATCTGCGTCTGTGTGAGATGAAACACGCGCATCATAGGATCAGCGGCCACGGAGATGTTGACTCGCTGGAAGAAATTGACCACGGCCACCGCGCAAAGCAGAGCTGCAATTTTCCACCGCGTGCGAGTCGGAGCGTTCATGACGGCCAACATAAAAGGGCTACCTGAAAATCGAACATAACAATTGGACAGGATTTACAAGATTGGTACACCTGGGCATGGATGCATGGAAACCCAACCACTGGCGTAAGCCAGTGGATTCCTAGGTCGAGAAGACCGACACCGACCGTGTCAACGGTCGGAGATTCACGTAAAGCGGCACGTGTTAAGCCAAATCACGCTCCCGAGAGTTGATCTTTCCGTAATTCACATTCTTCTTGTCCTGGCGAATGCGAAATTTAATCTTGTCCCGGTGGTGTTGTGCTTGATTCTCGATGTATTTCTTCACCCTATCCAGATCCCCAGATGAGACCGACTCCGCACGATATCCTTCTGCCCAGAGAACATCCATCCGAATGATCTCTTTCAGTCGAGAGAAAGTTTCAAACGCGTACATTGAGCTGTTGCATTTGAAATCTCTGACAATGTCGCTAATGCGATGGGTCGGTCGAATCCCACTAAGACGTGCACATGGTCAACAACGGCTCGAACAATAATTAATCTGTGTTGGCGAGTGTCACAAACTTTCTGAATCTTTCCCTCAACAATCGGTGCGAGTTTCTCCCCCAGGACAGGTTTTCGGTATTTCGTAGGCCACACCAAATGGACGTAAAGCCGATAACTCGACGCCG